>Ga0335075_10002439_pt1 | contig 29995 bp, 24 predicted proteins | sample Lox_Sample_24_FD_206723 | JGI IMG/M metagenome (GOLD analysis project Ga0335075, IMG submission 206723) | Soil microbial communities from Loxahatchee National Wildlife Refuge, Florida, United States - Lox_Sample_2.4 | ecosystem: Environmental > Terrestrial > Soil > Wetlands | place: USA...
TGCCTTGGGCGCAGGAGGTCTGGAGTTCAAATCTCCACGCCCCGACCAAATCTCTTCAGTTCAATGATTTATAGGTGAGCAAATGTTGCTCTGCTGCATAGTGGCGCAACTTGGGAACAATAAGAAAAGTTCGCTCGAAAAATCGTGCGGGAACTTCGCGCAAACAATTGGAAACATTGAGAGGGAGAGCGGGTCGCCTGCGTCCCAGGTAGACGCTCTTTGCATTTTGACGACGAATGGAACGGTGTGTCGATTTATAAGGGACAGACCGCCGCGCGACGGCCTGTCCAGATAAGCGATGTTCGCAATCTTCACTACGCGGATGCGGCCTTATTCTTTTGAACGGCAGTCGCGGCCTTTCGGATCACATCCAGCACGAAGTCAGGTTGGGACAACATCGGCACGTGGCTGCTATCGGTCTCGAAGGTCGTAGCTCCCATACGCTTCGCGAGGAAACGCTCCAACTCGGGCTGAATAGTATGGTCTTTCGTTGCAACGATGTACCAACTCGGCTTCGACCTCCAAGCCGTACCTTCGACCTTCTGATTGAACAAATCTGCTACGGGTGCGCCTTGAGTGGCCCAAATCAGCTCCTGCTCTTCCTGGGAGAGATCGCCGGCAAAAGACGAGACGCCGTCCCGCTTTAGCCAAACGCGTCCGTCTGCAACCTCGATATGAGAAAAAATATCGGTTGCCGGAAACTTTTCTTGCAGACTTTGTGTTGTCTCGTCCGCATCCGGGCCAAAGGCCGCGACGTAGACAAGCGCTGCAACCCGAGGGTCTGTGCCGGCCGCCGTGATAACCGAGCCACCATAGGAATGACCGACCAAGATCGCGGGGTTGCTTACACGGCCCAAGGTTCTCTTCACGCAACCTACATCGCCGGCGTGTGAATCGAGTCCGTGCTGAGAAGCGATCACTTCAAATCCTTCGTTCTGGAGAGTCGGGATCAGTTTGCTGAAGCAGGAGCCGTCGGCCCAGAGACCATGAACGAAAACGATGCTGGGTTTGCGCTGAAGCGACATTGAACACCTCCTGAGTGTAGTTGGGACAACTAGAAGCGCCGTCCCTTGTCGTTTATACGATGAGTCTGTTTCGCGCTGGTTAACAAATACTTTGTGTGATAGACGTATGCCTTGAAAGTATGGGTGGGCTACCGTGGAACTTCGCCATTTGCGTTATTTCATTGCGGTCGCTGAGGAGGGCAGCCTCACGAATGCCGCCGAGCGGCGACTGCACACCTCCCAGCCATCGCTAAGCCGACAGATTCGCGATCTAGAATTGGAGATCGGCGTAAAACTGCTGGAGCGCAAGGCCCGAGGCATAGCGCTCACTGCGGCCGGGCGCGTATTCCTCGATCATGCCCGACTGGCCTTGATGCAGATCGAAGTGGCCTGTGAAGCTGCACGCGGAACAGAAAAGCCCGAGAAGTCAGGGTTTGTCATTGGATTTTTGCTGGGCCAAGAAGCAATCTGGCTGTCAGAGTCGCTGCGGATTTTGCGCGACGAAGCGCCCGACGTCGAGATTACACTCATGACGAAGTCTTCCCCTGAGCTCGCGGATGGGCTAATGCAAGGCAAGATCGACGTGGCCCTGCTGCGACACGAGACGCCGACAGCAGGCCTCGCCTTTAAATTCCTGATTAAGGAGCCTTTGATTGCGATACTGCCTGCTAGGCACCGTCTGGCAAGGCACAGAGACGTGGGGCCACAGGATCTCGCACGCGAGAGCTTCGTCAGCACAGCACGCGTCGCGCCCGTCCTCAGAAGAGTGATCGATGACTATGCGGAGAAGGCTGGGATCACATTGAAGCAGAACTACGACGCTGAGACTCTATCCGGTGGAATGTCATTGGTAGCATCCACCGGTGGTTTCACCCTGCTTCCATTCTATGTGCGAAACGCCCTGATCCCATCGGTTGTCGCCCGCCCCTTGCGGCGCGAGGTTCCGACCATCGATTTGATGTTGGGTTATAGCAAGTCGAGCACCTCTCCATTGCTCAAGAGTTTTTTGCTTCGCTCTGATGAGCTAGTCAACCGTGTTTCTGAAGGAGAAGCCTCCTCTCGCACTCTGAAACGTGGTGATCGGAAGCCATCGGTCTAAGACCCGATGAGACTACCCCCGATTTGAAACACTCATTTTTCAGACTGCGACTTCATTTGCAGTTCATTAAAAGTTACGGGACGCAGCCGGATCGGCGCGGCTACTCATTGTTGCAATGGAACGACCTGAAGCTAAGAACGCGCAAAATCAAGCGTGTCATTCCCCGTTAGATTATCGAGTAAATACATATCTGAGTCTCCGGTTAGACCGTGAAGGGCCTCATGCAAGCGCGTAGGGTTTTGCGAAGTCGCCGTTCACGGTGTGGCGACTCCTTCGACCGCGAGCAGGCTGCTACGCGGATCGAATCAAGGTAGCACTGAGTTCATCTAGCGCCCGATCAAATGGCTTCGAATCGCCCAGAACCCGGCTCAGGACGAGGGAGCCTTCAATCCGAATGATGGCGTCTTCGGCTCTGCGCGTCGCCTCTTTCGCGCTGTATCCCGATTCCCGCGAGACTTCGGCAAAGGCCTTCTGCCAGGCCTGCAAGGCGCCTTTGAGTCCGGCGGCCAGCTCGGGTCCGCCGGCGGGGATCGAGAGCAGGTCGAGAATGCAGGACTTGCTGCCGTCCGCGTAAAAGATCCGGAGCTGATCAGCCGCCGCGCGCAGGCGCTTTTGCGGCGGCCCGGGCTGCTTCAGCACGTCGAAGACGTTGGCCGTGAACCACTTCATGACGCCCGCTGCCACCGCAAGCGCGACCTCTTTCTTGCCGCCCGGAAACCGGTGATAGAGGCTCGCTTTCTCCAACCCAGTTGCCGCCGAAAGGCGGGTCATCGTCGCCCCTTCAAAACCATAGGTGCGGAACACGTCGGTACAGCGCTCCAGCAGCTCCGCGTCGGTGATCGTCGCCATCGCCATGGGTCGATCTTTACATGATACCGAACAATCGGTAAACTGATGCGTCACAACCGAACGTTCGGTATCAACGCGGACGAATCGTTAACCCAGAAAGGAAAACACCATGTCACGAATTCCAACTCCCGCTTCGATCGAAGACGCTCCGGCCGCTTCGCGACCTTCGCTGGAAGGAGTCAAGAAAATGCTGGGGTCGGTTCCCAACATGTTCCGTCTCATTGCCGTAAGCCCCGCCGCCCTGGAAGGTTATCTGGGCGTGTTCGGCGCATTGAGCAAAGGCGAACTTCCGGCCCCGACCCGCGAGCGCATCGCACTGGCGGTTGCGGAAATCAATGGCTGCACCTACTGCCTGTCGGCACATACCTATCTCGGCAAGCACGTCGCCAAGCCGGACGACGCCGAAATCGCGGCCAACCGCCACGGCGGTTCGAACGACCCCAAGGCCGACGCCGCCGTGCGGTTCGCGGCTAAAATCTCCCGCGAACGCGGACAGGTCAGCGAAGACGATCTGCGTGCCGTGAAAGCCGCGGGTTACAACGACGCCCAGATTATCGAGATCATTCAGCACGTGGCCCTGAATGTCTGGACGAATTATTTCAACGAAGTCCTCAAGACCGACGTGGATTTTCCGGTCATCAAGAGCCGCAACGCAACCGCCTGATTGCTCGCGTTACATCCCCTTCGGTATCAGCCTATGCCGGAGGGGTGTGAGGATTGCCGTGCAGCTGGCGCCTTTCGTGACCAAATGGTTCAGGGAAAACGAATTCGAGGGAAACCGGCGCCAGCACGAATCAGGTACGGCCGCCATTGTTTGAGTGATTGTCATTTTGTAACGAAAACTTCGTATGGGAGCGCGTCATGGAGAAAACAGCCAAGGTCGTCAGGTTTCACGCAGCTGGCGGGCCGGAGGTTCTGCGGATAGAGGATCTACCGATACCTGAACCAGGTCCGGGCGAGGCTCGTCTGCGGGTCAAGGCCATTGGCCTGAACCGGGCCGAGGTGATGTTCCGGAACAATCAGTACCTTTACACGCCCATCTTTCCTTCCAAGCTTGGCTATGAGGCGTCCGGAATCGTCGAGGCGGTGGGTGAGGGCGTGGACGCAGGGCTGATGGGCAAGACGATGTCCTCGGTTCCCGCATTTCCCGCGGATGCATACGGCGTCTACGGAGAAGTGGCGATCGTACCCGCGTCAGCCCTGGCGGCATATCCTCCCAAGCTTTCCTTTGAGCAGGGCACATGCCTGTGGATGCAGTACGTCACCGCGTACGGCGCCCTCATCCATCACAGCAATATCCAGCGCGGCGATTTCGTTCTCGTCACCGCGGCGTCAAGTTCCGTGGGCGTTGCCGCAATTGAGATCGCAAAGGCCGAGGGAGCGGTGTCGATCGCGACGACCCGCAGCGTGAAAAAGAAAGCCCAGCTTTTGTCGGCGGGCGCGGATCATGTCATCGTCACGGACGAAGAAAATCTTGTGACGCGCGTAAGCGAAATCACCGGCGGCAAAGGTGCCCGCATCACCTTCGATCCCATCGGCGGGCCTGGTCTGGTGAAGCTCGCCGAGGCCTCGGCGCAATTTGGAACGATTTTTGTGTATGGGGCACTTTCTCCGGAACCGTCACCCTACCCGCTCTTTCTTGCGCTCGGGAAGTCGCTGAGATTTCAGGGCTATACCCTGTTCGAACTTACCACGAATGAAAAACTGCTGCGGAAAGCGACAGCATACATATACGAGCGTGTTGAATCGGGAGCCTTTTCTCCGAAGATCGACAAGGTGTTTCCGTTGTCCCGTATCGTGGACGCCCATCGCTACATGGAGCAGAACGACCAGATCGGCAAGATCATAGTCACCGTTTGAGCTCTGGAGATCCGAGCAGAAGAAGCCGAACAACTTATTCCTGGCATCGGCACCATAGGCGAACTATTCGCGGTCAGCTCCGTGTACCATCGCGCCAGCTCGATCATATACTCCACGCCGCCGCGGATCGTCGTCGCGTTCTTCACTTTTCCATTGATCACCTGCGCAGCAAACATATTGCCGAGCGTCGAGTCCTCCCAGCCTGGAACAAAGAGCGGAACATCGTGTGGGGTGAGCTATAGACCAGGACGCCGTCGCAATGAAAAACAGTCTCCACAAATTTTGTATACCATGCGCTCGCCAACACATTCCACTTGAATTGAACGATTCCTCAAAGGGCGCCGCTATTTTTCGCTGCATTGTCTTTTTCTGCCCCCAATTGGGCGCGCAGCGGCAAAGGGTGAAAGAAGGCGCCACGTGAGAGGACAACGCTTGAAGCGGTTTTCCTGGAAAAACCCCAACATTTAGATTGACACAAGGTTAACCCTACATTACTTTGTGGTGCGCTTGCTGGCGACGCTTCCCTTTCGAAGCGTCTTGAGGGAAGCCGGTGCAATTCCGGGACTGCCCCGCAGCGGTAAGCAGGAACGAACGCCCAAACACCACTGGTTTTCTCCGAAACCGGGAAGATGGGTTAGTAGAGTCGCCGTTCTTTTTGAGCGGCCTTGCCTGCGAGTCCGAAGACCTGCCAGCAGCCACGCCAAACCCGGCGTGAATATCGACCAGGCCTCCGAGGGGAGGTTTGCGATGAGTGGGTGTCTCTACTCCAAACCCCGTTCATTCGCTCGTCCTCGCGTGCTGGCTGGAAAGAGTGTGTATGGCAACACCGGCCCATGTTCACGGCGACGCCAAGATTGCGTCATTTCCCTCGTCGGCGAATTCTTCTCAAATGCAGGTTCGCAAGCGCAATGGAAATTTTGAGCCCGCCGACGTAAACAAGATCGTCCGCGCTGTTGAGCGATGCTGCGACGGGCTTTCCTCTGTGGATCCCATTCGTATCGCCAGCAAAACGATTGGAGGCTTGTACAACGGCGCGACGACGAAGGAGCTTGACTTGCTTTCCATCCAGACGGCGGCCTCCTTGATCGCAGAGGAGCCCGAATATTCGCGCCTCGCCGCGCGGCTTCTGGACGGATTCATCGCGAAAGAAGTCGCGAACCAGAACATCCATTCCTTCTCGCAGTCTGTGGCGGCTGGCAAGCAATTCGGCCTCGTTTCGAAGGAACTCTCGTTGTTTGTCATCGAGCATGCAAGAAAACTGAACGATGCGATTGATGACAAACGCTCGGAGTTGTTCGAGTATTTCGGTTTGCGAACGGTCTATGACCGCTACCTGCTGCGCCACCCGGAGACCCGCGAAGCCATCGAAACACCTCAGCAGTTTTTTCTTCGAGTCAGCTGTGGTCTCTCTCGCACTGTTCAGGAAGCGGTCGATTTCTATCGCATGATTTCCGCGCACGACTACCTGCCGAGCTCTCCTACGCTCTTCAATTCGGGAACGAAGCACTCGCAGATGTCATCGTGCTATCTGCTCGATTCTCCAGCCGATAATCTCGAAGCGATCTACGAAAAATACAAAGACGTCGCCCTGCTTTCGAAATTCGCCGGAGGAATCGGGCTCGCCTATCACCGTGTCCGCTCCCGCGGCTCGCTCATTCGTGCCACGAACGGTCACAGTAAGGGCATCGTCCCCTGGCTCAAGACACTCGATTCATCCGTCGCCGCCGTTAACCAGGGAGGAAAGCGCAAAGGCGCCTGCTGCGTCTATCTCGAGACATGGCATGCCGACGTCGAGGAGTTTCTGGAGCTTCGCGATAATACCGGCGACACCGCGCAGCGCACGTACAACCTCAACCTTTCAAATTGGATCCCCGACCTCTTCATGAAGCGCGTCGAAGCCGACGAGCTCTGGTCTCTTTTCGATCCCAAAGTTGTTCCGCACCTCCCGGATCTTGTTGGCGAAGCTTTCGAGAAAGCCTACATGAAGGCTGAACAGGAGAAGCTTTTCACTCGCCAGCTCAAAGCACGCGATCTGTACGCACGCATGATGAAAGTCCTGGCGGAAACGGGCAATGGATGGATGACCTTTAAGGATTCTTGCAACATGAAGTCGAATCAGACTGCGAATCCCGCGAATGTTGTCCACCTCTCGAACCTCTGCACGGAAATTGTCGAGGTGAGTTCGCGCAGCGAGACTGCGGTCTGCAATCTCGGATCGATCAATCTCGCGAAGCATGTCACGCCCGAAGGGTTCGATTTCGAGAAGCTTGCGCAGACAGTTCGAACGGCCGTCCGCTTTCTCGACCGCGTCATTGACATTAATTTTTATCCCATCGGTCCCGCGGGGGATTCGAACCGTCGCTGGCGACCGGTGGGCCTCGGCGTGATGGGTTTGCAGGACGTTTTTTTCACCTTGCGGCTGGCTTTTGACGCACCCGAAGCCAGATCTCTTTCGCGGCGTATTCAGGAAGAAATCTATTTCCACGCACTCAGCACGTCGTGTGCGCTGGCCAAGGAGTTCGGCGCGCATCCTTCCTTTCCAGAAACCCGCGCGGCCCGTGGCGAATTGCAATTCGACGCATGGGGCATGCGTCCGGAGAATGCCCTCCGCTGGGAGGACTTGCGCGGCAGGATTCAATCGGCCGGTCTCAGAAATTCTCTGCTGATCGCCATAGCTCCTACGGCAACTATCGCTTCGATTGTCGGCTGCTACGAATGCATCGAACCGCAGGTCTCGAATCTCTTCAAACGTGAGACTCTCTCCGGCGATTTTCTGCAAATCAATCGCTATCTCGTGGCAGAACTCAAACAGCTCAACCTGTGGAATGAAGATATGCGCAACCAGCTGAAGCTTTCTGATGGATCCGTCCAGGGCATCCGGGAGATTCCGGAGGAAATCCGCGCCGTATACCGCACGGCCTGGGAAATTCCCATGCGCTCCCTGATTGACATGGCGGCAGATCGCGGCCCATTCATCGACCAGAGCCAGTCTTTGAACCTCTTTGTGCTGAGTCCGAACATCGGAAAGCTTTCCTCCATGTACATGTATGCCTGGAAGAAGGGTCTGAAGACGACTTACTATCTTCGCTCGCGGCCGGCGACGGAGATCGCCAAGACAACCGTGCCGGTTTCACCGGCGCAATCCATTACCTGCTCGCTCGAGAACCCAGGCTCCTGCGACGCTTGCCAATAACGACTTCGAAGAAAAAGGAGCGGGAATGATTCTCGATCCAGGTTTCGATTTGACTCTGCGCCCCATGAAGTACCCCATTTTTTACGAACAGTACAAAGCGGCGATCAAGAATACGTGGACTGTCGCTGAAGTCGACTTCTCAACCGACGTGAGCGACCTTCGCCAGCGCATGACTCCCGCCGAACAGCATCTGATCAATCGCCTCGTCGCCTTCTTCGCCACTGGCGACTCGATTGTCGGCAACAACCTCGTCCTGAATCTCTACAAGCACATCAATTCACCTGAGGCGCGCATGTACCTCTCGCGCCAGTTATTCGAAGAGGCTCAGCACGTTGAGTTCTACCTCACGCTCCTCGACACTTACATTGCCGATCCCGAAGCCCGCAGGCAGGCCTTCGATGCTGTGGAGAATATTCCCTCCATCAAAAACAAAGCCGAGTTCTGCTTCAAATGGATCGACTCGATCCAATCGCTCGATGCGATTCACACCGCCGAGGAGCACCGCTCTTTTCTCCTGAACCTGATTTGCTTCGCCTGCTGCATCGAAGGCCTGTTCTTCTTTGCCGCCTTTGCTTACGTCTATTTCCTCCGCTCCCGCGGCTTGCTTCACGGGCTTGCCACCGGGACGAACTGGGTTTTTCGCGATGAGAGCGCCCATATCCAGTTTGCCTTCGAGGTCATCCGCACCGTACGCCGCCAGGAGCCGCACCTTTTCGACAAGGAAATGGAATCATGCGTCGTCGAAATGCTCAAAGAGGCTGTGAATTGTGAAATGGCTTTTGCCGAGGATGTTTTGAGCCTCGGCGTCGGCGGCCTCTCCGCGAACGACATGCTCGAATATCTTCGCTACGTCGCCGACCGCCGCCTCGAGTCTCTCGCTATAGCTCCCGTCTTCGGCTCGAAAAATCCTTTCGGCTTCATGGAGCTTCAAGACGTTCAGGAGCTCACCAACTTTTTCGAGCGGCGCGTTTCCGCTTACCAGGTGGCTGTGAAGGGAGAAGTAGCCTTTCATGACGACTTCTGAGGCGCCTGCCAATCAGTAAACGCGCATCGTCGAAATGGTTTTCCCACACCAGGCGAACCACTACGGCACACTTTTCGGCGGCGACGCGCTCCGCCTAATGGACATGGTCGCTTTCGTCGCCGCCTCACGCCACGAGCGCAGGACCGTTGTCACGGCGAGCTCGGAGCGAATCGATATTAATCTCCCGGTCCGGCAGGGCCAGTTGGCCGAAGTCATCGGCCGCGTCACCAGGACCGGCCGAACTTCATTGACCGTCGAAGTCGAGCTTTGGGCTGAGGAACTTCTCACGGGCTCTCGCGAACTCTACACCAAGGGCAGTTTCGTCCCTGTCGCCGTGGACGCAAACGGACGTCCCGTCGCGATCGCTACTGCGCCAACCTTGTAAATCCGTTCCGAATCGAGGGCCCTATGGCGATTGCTTCGAATCTTGGATTCCCCCGAATGGGTATTCATCGAGAGCTGAAGAAAGCGCTCGAGAACTACTGGGCAGGAAAGAGCAGCGTCAGCGATCTGACCTCTATGGGGAGGGTCCTCCGCATGAATCATTGGACTCTTCAAAAGCGGTCGGGAATTCGCCACATTCCCTCTAACGATTTCTCATTCTACGACCATGTCCTCGACACGATCGCAATGGTAGGAGCTGTCCCTGCGCGTTATCAGTGGGGGAATTCTCTCGTAGGCCCGGACACATACTTCGCCATGGCCCGCGGTGTCAGTGCCCCCGCCGGGGGAAAAAGTGTTTCCGCCATGGAAATGACGAAATGGTTCGACACAAACTATCATTATATTGTTCCGGAGTTTGTAAGGGACCAGAAATTCTCGCTCGCCTCTCTCAAGCCCGCCGCCGAGTTTCTGGAAGCCAAATCACTGGGAATCCACACGCGGCCGGTCCTCCTCGGTCCTGTTTCGTTCCTCCTCCTCGGCAAAGCTAAAAACGCAAAGTTTGATCCGCTCCTGCTTATCGGTCGCATTCTTCCCGTCTACGAGGAAATTCTTCACAGGCTCGCAGAAGCCGGGGCTACCTGGATTCAAATCGACGAACCCATGCTCGCCCTGGACGCACGGAACGAGACGCGTCAGGTGTTTTTTTCCACCTACGAAAAACTCTCGCAGATTTCTTCCGAGTTACAGATCCTCATCGCGACATACTTTGCGGGTCTCGGTACTAACATGGAGTGGGCTCTCAAGCTGCCTGTTGCAGCCTTCCACCTGGACCTTGTGCGTTCTCCCGAACAGCTGGACCAGGCGCTTAAAGTCCTTCCAGCGGGCCTATTGTTGTCTTTGGGTGTCGTCGACGGGCGGAACATTTGGAAGACCGATCTCGAACGCGCTTTCCGCTTGGTCGATTCGGCCGCTAACGCACTCGGCCACGACCGCCTTCTCATCGCGCCTTCGTGCTCGCTCCTACACTGCCCTGTCGACCTCGAAGAGGAAAGAGCCATGGACCGCGAGCTGCGTAGCTGGCTGGCCTTTTCCAGACAGAAGCTCGAAGAGGTGGTCGCCGTCGAATGCGCCCTCTCCCAGGGCCGCAATGCGGTCAAGGATTTCCTCGACGCCAACGCCCGTGCCCTGCAAGCGAAGAGGCATTCTTCGAGAGTCCATGATTCTGCTGTGAAGCAAAGGATCGTCTCCATCTCTAAGGCGATGTCCGTCCGCACTTCTCCTTACGCCACGCGCAAAAAAATTCAGCAGGAGCGCCTCCACCTGCCCGAATTCCCCACGACCACCATCGGCTCCTTCCCGCAAACCAAGGAAGTCCGCGAAGCGCGCGCCTCTCACAAGTCCGGAAAAATTACAGCCGAATCCTATGAATCTTTCCTCCGCTCCCAGACTGCTGATGCTGTCCGCTTTCAGGAAGAAATCGGCCTCGACGTCCTCGTTCACGGCGAATTCGAGCGCAACGACATGGTCGAATACTTCGGCGAACAGCTCTCTGGTTTTGCCGCCACCGAAAATGGCTGGGTGCAGAGTTACGGCTCGCGCTGCGTCAAACCTCCCTTCATCTTCGGCGACGTTTTTCGCAAGCGTCCCATGACCGTCGCCTGGGCTCAATACGCGCAATCCCTTACCAAGCTACCAATGAAGGGAATGCTCACCGGGCCGGTCACCATCCTTCAGTGGTCCTTTGTTCGCGATGACCAGCCGCGCTCGGAAACCTGCCGCCAGATCGCTCTCGCCATTCGTGACGAAGTCGTGGACCTCGAAGCAGCCGGCATCGCCGCCATTCAGATCGACGAGCCCGCGATTCGCGAAGGCTTGCCCTTGATTCGTGCCGACTGGCCCGCGTATCTCGCCTGGGCGGTCGAATCTTTCCGCATCTCCTCTTCCGGCGTTCGCGACGCCACGCAAATTCACACCCACATGTGCTATTCCGAGTTTCAGGACATCATCGACGCCGTCGCCGCCATGGATGCCGACGTCATCTCCATCGAAACGTCCCGCTCGCAGATGGAACTGCTCCAGACCTTCGCCGAGTTCCACTACCCCAACGACATTGGACCCGGCGTTTACGACATTCACTCGCCGCGCATCCCCACGCGCGCCGAGATGATCGAGTTGCTTCGCAAAGCCGCTCGGGTTCTTTCGCCCTCGCAAATTTGGGTGAATCCCGATTGCGGCCTCAAGACGCGCCGTTGGGAAGAGGTTCGTCCTGCTCTTGTGGAAATGGTCGAAGCAGCTCGTTCTGTCCGCCGGGAGTTCGCCTAATCTAATCCGACGAATTTCTTCGTCGAGATTCGAAGTGTTCGTGACTCAGTAATCGTAAGCTTCTACGAGAGGCACCAGGTTGTGAGCTGAGCATCCTTGCGCGGCGGACAAGGAAAGGACATGAACGGGATCCGGAGTTCGTCTTGATGAATTGCTGCTGCGGCGAACGCCGAGTTTGCTCGCTTGCCGCGGCGCTTGACGGCGGCTGGCAGCCTTAATGCCCGCGTCTATGCACCCGCGTTCACTGCGGCAAAGTGGCACACGGAGCAAGTATTATGTTTCTCCCCTGATTAACGAGAGACCCTATCTGGGCTAATTCAATCGGCTCAGCTGCCGCTGTGGTCGCGATTTTTCCGCATGGACTGCTGAACGGCAGGGCTCACCGCCAGCGGCTCGCGGCGGCGATGAAACGTGGCGTGGAGGAGATCACGGTTCATGCGCCCGATGAATTCGAGAGGAATTTCTTTCGGGCAGGCGGCTTCGCATTCGCCGTGGTTGGTGCAACTGCCGAACAACTCTTCCTTCATGGCGACCACCATGTTGAGAGCGCGCTGGTCGCGCTGCGGCTGGCCTTGCGGGAGCACGCCGAGATGCGTGACCTTCGCGGAAGTGAAAAGCATCGCTGAAGCATTGGGGCAGGCGGCAACGCAAGCTCCACAGCCAATGCAGGCAGCCGCGTCAAAAGCCGTCTCCGCCGAGTCCCTGGGAACAAGGATCGAATTCGCGTCCGGCGCGCTTCCTGTGGCGGCAGTGATGAATCCTCCGGCCTGAATGATGCGGTCGAAAGCGGAGCGATCGACGACAAGGTCGCGAATCACCGGAAAAGCGCGGGCGCGCCAAGGCTCGAGCGTCAACGTGTCGCCATCCTTGAAGAATCGCATCGAGAGCTGGCAGACCGTGGTGCCGCGACGGCCGCCGTGCGCGAGCCCATTGATCAGGAAACCACAGGAACCGCAGATGCCTTCACGGCAATCGTGCTCGAAGGCGACCGGCGGCTCACTGTTGGAGAGCAGGTTTTCATTGAGCACGTCGAGCATTTCGAGAAACGACATGTCGGGCGTGATGCCGACAACTTGGTAGGATACAAATCCGCCGGGAGCCTTTGCGTTCGCCTGACGCCAGACGTTCAAGTTGAGTTTCATGGCTACTTGTAGCTCCTCTGGGCCAAGTGGACATGCTCGAACTCAAGCGGCTCCTTGCGCAACAGAGGCGCATTGCCCGGCCCTCTCCACTCCCAGGCTGAGACAAAAGAAAAATTCGCGTCGTCTCTCTTTGCTTCGCCCTCGGGAGTCTGGCTTTCGACGCGGAAATGCCCGCCGCAGGATTCCCTTCTTTCGAGGGCGTCGACGCACATCAATTCTGCCAGTTCGAGAAAATCCGAGACGCGATTGGCCTTTTCGAGGCACTGATTCAACTCTTCGCCCGTTCCGACCAGACATAGATTGCTCCAGAATTCTTCGCGGAGGACGGGGACCTTCACAAGGGTCTCGCGGAGGCTGGCTTCCGAGCGGCTCATGCCGCAGTTGTTCCACATCAAGGCGCCGAGTTCGCGATGGAAGGAATCCGGCGTGCGTTTGCCTTTGACTTTCAGGAGCTTGTTAATGCGCTCTCCGGCCTCGGCCTTCCCTTCGGAAAAGGCGGTGTGAGAGACATCGACTCGCTCGAGCCCCGCGCTGGCAAGATAATTTGGAACCGTCGCCGGAATGACGAAATAACCATCGGCGAGACCCTGCATTAAGGCGCTGGCACCCAGCCGATTCGCACCGTGGTCAGAGAAGTTCGCTTCGCCGGCAACAAATAGGCCGGGAAGCGTCGACATCAGATGGTAGTCGACCCAGAGGCCGCCCATCGTATAGTGCGGCGCGGGATAGATGCGCATCGGTACTTTATAGGCGTCCTCGCCGGTGATCTCTTCATAGATGTGGAAAAGATTGCCGTACTTGTCGCGGACCTGTTCGGCGCCCATGCGGCGGATGGCGTCCGCAAAATCGAGATAGACGCCGCGGCCGTTGGGGCCGACGCCGCGGCCATCGTCGCAGACTTCCTTGGCGGCGCGGGAGGCAATGTCACGCGGGGCAAGGTTGCCGAAGCTCGGATAGCGGCGCTCGAGGTAGTAATCGCGTTCGTCATCGGGAATGGTGTTGGGGGCGCGTTTATCGCCTGCGTTTTTCGGCACCCAAACGCGCCCGTCGTTGCGGAGCGATTCGGACATTAGCGTCAGCTTGGACTGATGATCGCTGCTCTGCGGGATGCAAGTGGGATGGATTTGTGTGAAGCAGGGGTTTGCAAAAAGGGCGCCGCGGCGATGGGCGCGCCAGATAGCCGTGCAATTCGAGGCCTTTGCGTTCGTCGAGAGAAAGAAGACGTTGGAATAACCGCCTGTGGCGAGGACAACGACGTCGGCGGCATGGGCTTCGATGGCGCCCGTCAGCAAATCGCGAGCAACAATACCGCGCACGCGGCCATTGACGAGCACCACGTCCAGCATTTCCGTGCGCGTATGCATCGTCACGGTGCCAGCGGCAATTTGCTCTTCGAGAGCCTGGTAGGCACCCAGCAAAAGCTGCTGCCCGGTCTGCCCGCGCGAGTAGAATGTGCGCTGCACCTGCACGCCGCCGAACGAGCGCGTATCGAGCAAGCCGCCGTATTCACGCGCAAACGGCACCCCCTGCGCGACGCACTGGTCGATGATGTTCACGCTGATTTCCGCCAGGCGGTAGACGTTGGCTTCGCGCGAGCGAAAATCGCCGCCTTTCACCGTGTCGTAAAACAGGCGATAGATGCTGTCGCCATCGTTGCGGTAGTTTTTCGCGGCGTTGATTCCGCCCTGCGCGGCGATGGAATGCGCGCGGCGCGGCGAATCGTGATAGGAAAAGCAATGAACTTCATAGCCCTGCTGGCCCAGTGTCGCCGCCGCCGAAGCGCCAGCCAAGCCTGAACCGACGATAATCACCGAATGTTTGCGTCGATTGGCCGGGTTCACCAGCTTCATCTCAAAGCGGCACTGCTCCCATTTCGTTTCGATCGGTCCGGACGGAATATTCGAATCGAGCAAGCGAGTCCCCTTTAGCGCACCCAGCCGGCCATCACGGCAACCGGTACGGAAATGAATCCGAGGAAAATCGCGATCGCAAACACGCGCGAGAAAATTTTCAGCGACCGCTCGTTGCGCGAGGTGCTCCAGCCGAGCGTCTGGATCGCACTCCAGATGCCGTGGTCGAGGTGCAGGCACAGCGCCGCCATCGAGACGATGTAGAAAAGAGAAACAGGCCAGAGGGCGAAGGCGGCGAGCACGTTGTGATAGACATCGAGCGGAATGTACTGGCCCGGCGCAAACCCGACCACACCCAACGTGAAATGGAGGATATGGAAGACAATGAAGACGAGCAGCAGCAGGCCACCCCAGCGCATCGTCCGCGAAGCGATAGTCGATTCGAGATTTTTCTTTTCGCGATAGCCTTCGGGCCGCGCCTGCCAGCTCATGCGCGTGAGTTGGACAGCGGCCGTGACGTGCAAAATCACGCAGAGCAGAAGAACGATGCGCACCCCCCAGAGAAGCTGTCCGTACTCAAGCTCGGGCTGGCCCACCTCGCGCAGGAAGCGTGCGTAGGCGTTGATCGCGTCGGGACCAATGAAAATCTTGAGGTTGCCCAAGACGTGCGCGATCACGAAAAGGATCAGCACGCCACCCGTGACGGCCATGACGATTTTCTTGCCGATGACCGTATTCCAGAACGTCCAGAGAGGATTTGCGGAAAAAACCGAGGGAACAGCGCGGGAAGCCTTGGCTTCCCCAATCCTTTTCGCATCCTCCGCTGCAGACTCTGCCATCTAACTGCTCCTCCAGGCTTTCAGCCGGGCTCCGCCCCGCCGGGGAATTTCTCCCATACAGAAGCCCCTTCGTGTTGGAAGCGGGTATACCTTTGCAGGACCGGCGACTTCGCTGCCACACCCGTTACGACTTGCGCAGAGGTCCAAAGCACAGTGTAGGACACAAGCCGATACTTTTCCAGTGTTGCGTGACGGACGGCAGGGCGTAGACGCGCGCTTGAGCGCTCGCAGCGGCGCGCTTACAAACGCGAGAGCCACCGGAAAGACGATATCATAATAGCCGGGGGGCCAGGCTGAGGGACCCGGGCCTCCCGGCCTCTCTCACCCATCTCCGCAGGGTCTGGGTAAGAACTTTTCAGGCGGCGTTTTCGCCGTTGCGCATGAATTCGTAGCGCTCGATGGCGGCGGCTACGCCGATTTCGCCTGCGTTTTCGGGGCTGGTGCGCAGGACACGCCCCAGACAGCGCACACGAACAGGACCCGCCTGGGTCAACTCATGCGGCAGCGTCATGACGATCTCCACGGGAGAGCCGCTCTTGAGGCCCTTGGGGAGATGAAAATAGAGACCACGCGAGCTGACTTCCCGCGATTCTGTCGATGCTTCTCCAACCACGCTTTCGTCCGTCCAACGGACGGTCAATGGCAAACGCATCAGGAATCGACGCGTCGCACGTCGCTCGTTAAGGGCCACAGGACACTACCTCCCAGATTCCGGGAAAGGATACTTTTGACGGAAAAAGCAACCAATAGAGCAAGAGAGCCAATTTTAATGGGCCAATTTGGTACACGAGTACTAGTAGGTCGGACTTCCCCGCTGACCACCAGCATGAGCAGGCAAAGCGACTCGCCGATGAACACAATGTGAATCGCTATTCAGCGGGCGCATTGCGGAACGTTCGCAGAATGTCTGCAAGCGTAATGACTCCTTCGAGTTTGCTCAGGTCGGCGCGGTTCACAACCGGCAAGACCGGCCAATCTCCCACCACTTGCAGGGCATCTTCGAGCGTGAGATCCGGAAACAGAATCGGAAGCGGACCTTTGCCGTCGGCATCCGCAGCGGTGTACGTGCGGGACTTGTCTTCTGCAAGATTCTTTAACCGGTCCCGGTCGAGAAGCCGCCATTCCCGCCGCGACTGCAGCAGGAGGGGCAATTCTGGCTTCCCTTCCGCGCGGCTCAGAATCGTGACCACCGGATCTGAGGCGTTGAAAATCAAAGCAGCGTCTCGCTGCATGGCTTTTTCGACGACCGGAGCAATCTGCTCGCGCTGTTCTTCAATCGACGGCAGCACGAGACCGTCCTGGCGCGCCAACATATCGAACAGGGGCACCTTATGGAAACGCCGCGAAATGAAATAGGCAACCATCGTCGAAATCATCACGGGGAGAATCGCCGTGTAATTGCCCGAGAGCTCAATGACCATAAAGACCGAAGTGATCGGAATTCTCAAAAAGCCGGCGAAAAACGTTCCCATGCCGACCAGGGCGAAGGTTCCGACCGAGCCCGAAAGAGTCGGAATGAAATGCTGCTCGACGGCTCCAATCGCTCCGCCGAACATCGCTCCAATAAACAGGACAGGAGCAAACATCCCGCCTGGAGTCCCACTCAGGAAGGAGATTCCCGTTGCAACGATTTTCAGCACAGCGAGGACCAGCAGCAACTTCCACGTAAACTGACCGTGCAAGGCCTGATCGATGATCGAGTACCCTGCGCCCATCACTTGCGGAAAGCGAATGCCGATGACGCCGATCAGGAGGCCTGCGCCTGCAGGTTGAAGATATTTCGTCCAGTAAGGAAGCTTTTCGATGCGCGGCCTGGCATATGCAAGCCACTTCAGGAATGCGATGGCAGCACCGCCGCCGACGAGACCGAGAACAGCGTACCCGAGAAGGTCTTCGGCGCGCACGACGCGAAACTCCGGCACGCGGAAAAGCGAATCGGCCCCGAGAAAACTGCGCATGGTGACCACGCTCGAGACCGCGGCAAGCACGATCGCGCCGAGCACGCCGCCGCTCCACACGCCGATCACCTCTTCGATGACGAACAGGACGGCGGAAATCGGCGCGTTGAACGCCGCAGCGAGGCCCGCGGCCGCACCCACCGGGGCGATCAGCCGGATTTTCTCCTGTGAGAGATTCAGGCTGCGCCCGATCTTCGAAGCGATGCCCGCTCCCATCTGCAGCGAAGGGTCTTCAGGTCCCAAGGACTGCCCGCTGCCGATGGCCAGGGCGCATGTGACGAACTTTCCTATCACCGTCTCAAACGGGACGTAACCATTCCAGACGTAAACCGCAGCCTTCGTCCGATTGACACCGCTTCCCTGCGAACTCGGGAAAATCCGGAGGACGAGGAACGCGACTACGAGTCCGCCGATTGTGGGCGCGAGCAGAACACGCAGAACGGAGGGCGAAAGCGACGGCCCGAGCACTTCCAATTGCGTCCATTCGATCGCAACGCGAAAGCAAACTACGGCGAGCCCGGAAAAAATTCCGATGAGTACCGCGAGCAGCAGGAAGAACTGGTCTTCCCGGAGCGAGAAGATCCTCCCTGTCCAGGCTTCCCAGAGCGAGAGAAGCCGCTCGCGAGCGTTCGCTTGGCCAGGATCACGCGGCGACGCGACGGGGATGGTGGGCGTCTCCGTCATGGCAGATTATTCCCCAGATTTTGGCCGATCGTCCAAAGCGCCAGGTTTTCGCCCGACGGCGCCCCGCAAGTCTTCGCTGCAGCGTTTTCGATCTGGAAGACAAGTCCCATCGCCTGGCTGACGGTGTCCGGATCCCGCTCGAGGTTGCGCTCGCTCCAGGTCCTTTTGTTTTGTTGTATCGTGGCCAAAAGGCTTGCCAACTCAGAATGTGGAGCAGCAGTATTAGCGCTTGTCGTCGATCCATTTGTGCCGCCACACTGCTGGGCGCGCGCTGTGGCAACGTCCAGGGCGTGCGACGTCCGCCGCGCCTTTTCGCCCATGCCCAAACCCGGCAGGAATGGGTCGAGAGCCTGGATCTGCCGCGCTGTTTCGAGCATCGTGGGAACTCCCGGATCGCTGGCCCGATCTTTCGGGAGTCGCGAGAGATAGCCGACCGCCTGCGAGTAGTTGTGGAGTTGGAACGCCGCCGTTCCTGCGCCCTCCAGGGCATCGGGATCGTTTCGTTCGGACTCCAGCACGGAGTGGAACTCATCCAGCGCGCGACTCCACATCTGCCCGCGCAGTAACAATTGCGCGGCCGCCTTCTGCTTTGCCACGTCTCCAGAAGGAGTATTGTCGTCGAGCGCGACCAAAGCCGGCTCCGCCTGGCTCGCGGCGCCATGGTCCAGCAGGAACTCGCACAGTTCCTTCCGCACGTTCCAGCGCATCTCGATCGGGTCATCGCTCCATTCGCCGTAGATCGCGCTGTTGTAGTAGAGCATGGCATCCTGCACGCGCGACTGCTGGGCCGCAATGCGCGCCAGCGCCAGATTGATTTCGCCGCTTCCTGGCGATTCCGAAAGCAGCGGCAGCAGATAGGCGCGCGCTTCGGGAAGCTGCCCATCCGCCGCCAGCGCGAGCGCGAGATGGAATTGAAACATGACGTTCGCAGGCGAGAAGGCCAGCGCGTTCCGGTATTCGATCAGCGCTTTCTTCGTGTTTCCGGCCCTGAAATCCGCCTCACCATAGGAAAACCACTGATCAGCAAGCGAGTGCACGCGCTTGTGATACATTCGCGACACGAGAGCCGTCACACCCAATAGGGCGATCAGGCAGAAAAAGCACACGACGAGGACGAACTCGCGCGAAAATCCGCGCGCGTCTCGCGAGCTCCCGGTGTTCCTCCTTGGCTCTCCTATCACGTTTGTCCCAAAAGAAAAGGATACCTTGCGACTGGATGCAGTCGGGGAAAGATTTTTCTGGTCAGCGAATGGCGGATCGAAGGCGGACTACGTCTGATCAATCAACCGGTGATGAATTGCGTACAGCGCCAGTTCCAGCCTGTCGGATACTCCGAGCTTGTCGAAGATATTATGCAAATGATTTTTTACCGTCTGTTCGCTGATGAATAGTTTCTCACCAATTTCGCGATTGCGAAACCCCTGCGCGACCAGTTGGACGATCTCTTTTTCGCGGTCGCTCAACAGAGGCTTTTCGCGGCGCTGTCCGGATTCGGCGGATTTCTTGAACGCGTCGATCACTTCGGCGGTCATCCGGTTGTCGAGCCAGATCTCGCCATCCTGCACCTTGCGGATGCTCTTCACGAGCAGGTCGCTGGCGGATTGCTTCAGCACCACGCCGCGCGCGCCGAGCCGCATCGCGCGCACCACGTCGCGGTCGTCTTCGGCCGCCGTCAGCACGATCACCCGCGTGGGCAACGAATCGAAATTCACTTCTTCCAGGACGCCCAGCCCATCCTTTTCGGGCATGCGCAAATCCAGAAGCAGAATGTCGGGCTTGAGCTTGCCGAGCATTTTAATGCACTCGACGCCGTTGGAGGCTTCGCCGACAATTTGAATCTCGTCGGCCGCCTCCAAAAGCCTGCGCAAGCCATCCCGGAAAATGGCATGGTCGTCCGCAACCAGGATCCGAATCGCCTGTTTCCCTTTGCTCATCTCAACTCAATGGAATTTCAATGGTTAGACGCGCGCCGTGGCCGGGATTCGATTCCAGCGTCAGCGTACCCCCTACGCCTCGAGTGCGCTCTTTGATCGAAATCGGCCCCAGACGCAGCCGATCCAGTTCTTCGCTTGTGTATCGCCCAGAGAAGCTGAATCCCCGCCCGTTGTCGTCCACGACGAGACTGACTTTCGCCTCGTCTTGGCCTAGTTTTACCACGACGTGCCCAGCATTCGCATGCTTTTTTACGTTGTTGAGTGCTTCACGGTAAATCTGGAAAACCTCGCGGCAAATGCGGTCTGGAATGCGCAGGCTGCGGTCCTCGATGAATAGGTCAAGCGCCATGCCTGAATCATTGCGGAATCGCTCAGCAAAGCCGAGCATCAGCTCGCGCAGATCCGCGCTCGCCACACGCAACGGGCGAAGGTCGGTGACGAATTTGCGAAGTTCCTCGCTTTCCCTCTGCACCGTTCTCTGCAGCCGCGTCAAGTCCTCCGAGATCGGGCCGGACAAAGCTGCGGATTTCTGGCTTAAAACGCCGAGCTGAATGATCAGGCTCAACAGTGTCTGCAAGATGCCGTCATGTAAATCGCGAGAAATGCGGCTGCGCTCCGCCTCCACGGCGCGCGCTCGCAGATGACGCATCAGGAACACATTGTCGAGCGGCGGCCCCGCCTGCCGGACGATTTGGTCAAGCCAGCGGAGGTCCTTTGGCTGGAAGCGCCGCCGCGGATTGACCAGGAGGACCCGGCCGGAGGGCCTGCCGTTCGCCTCGATCGAGACGCCCAGAATTGCGCGCGCGCCCAGTTCCTTCTGCATCAAAGATGGAGGATTGTTGACCCGCGCCGCCGTCTCGGTGCGCCGGTCCCATCCGAACCCCTGTTTGTCTTCAAAATCCCAGCAGAGCGACGTTTCGAATTCGTCGCATAGGAATATCTCCGACTTCACCAGCGAAAGCGTCTCGGGAGCGCTCGGCCCAGTCTCGCCCGGCCGAACCCGCCAGACGAACAGTCTTTCCATGTCATCGTCGCGAATCGCCAGGCAAGCGGATTCGCATTCGAATTCGAGCGCCAATTCGCCGAGCATCTGGCGAATGCACTCCGTCAACCCACGATCAAACTGGAGCAGGCGGACCAACTTGTCGAGAAACTGCTGCCGGACGAGATGCTCTCTTTCCCGTGCTCCCAAATATCCGGCGCCGAGACCGGAAATTAGCGTTCCGAGGCCCACTTCGAGAAGGTGGGGGACCGTGCCATGGCCCCGGCCGCTTGATATCGCGTCCTTGAACATTACGCCTGCCGTGGCGGCAGCAACGAATGCCACCATCGCGCGTGTGTTGCCACCCGCGCCAATGGCAAACGCTAAGAAAAGCAGAAGAAACCAGGCTGCCGTAACTTCGGGACGAAGAAAGAAAAACACAGCCACAGCCAGGAAGTCTGCCGGAAGAGGAATCCGTAACTGAAAAGGCCCCCATCTCCTGCCCGCCAACACCAACGCCATTGACGTGGCGAGGTAGACCGCGAGGTACAAGGCCGGAGCGTTGTGCTCCCGCTGCGTCATCGACTCCAGCGAGGTGACGAGCGCGAGCGAGACCAGAATCACGCGCGCGAGCGTGATTTGACGATCGAGATACAGTCGTTCAGTGTTGTCGAGGGGCATAGAACAGAAAATCGTACGCAGAAAAAGTCTAGCAAGCCAACCAAAGGTCGCAATCGCGTGTCCTCTTTTGGTTATGACCTTTCGCGTGCCACTCGACCGGCCGCAAACCGGTCTTTCGGGTGGAAGGGAGATGCCGCGTGCAAAGTGCCCCGGCGAGAAGTCCACACAGGCGGCTCTCGTTTGACATTGGGTGCATAATCTTAGTCAGGCATTCTTCGCTGTGGGGGCGCAAAGGATTGAATCAGCGCTATACGCAACGGGAAGTCGGCCGGATTCTAGGTGTGCGGGAGGGCCGTCTTCTCTACTGGGAACGTTTGCGGCTCGTGCGTCCACGGGCGCGGTGGGGGCGGCGCTTCTACAGTTTCAGCGATCTGGTAGCTCTGCGCTCGTTGAAGCAAGTGACGGAAAGTCGCGTCCCGGCTCGGCGCGTGAAACAAGCAGTCTCGCTCATCGAAAGCCAATTTGGCGAAGCGCCGCTGCCGCTGCACCAGCTTCGCCTTGTACAGTTGGGCGGCGAAATCGCGATTGTTCCTCCGGGCTCCGCACAGCCGTTTGACCCTTTCCGCCGCCAATGGCTCCTACCGTTCGAGCCCCTTCCAGCCGGAGTGAAACTGCACCCCATGTCCACGCAATCGCCTGGTGATCTTTTCGAAGCCGCTTTGCGTTGCGAGGAATCCGCGGACTTGCTGCCGAACGCGGTCGCATGTTACCGGCGTGTGATCGATCTGGCTCCGCACTGGATCGAAGCGCATATCAATCTGGGCGTCGCCTATTATCAGCTTGGCCAGATCGACAATGCCATGGACGCCTTCCTTTCCGCGGTAAAGATTGACCCCGGCAGCGGCATTTCCCGCTACAATCTCGGCTGCGTTCTCGAAGAAAAAGGCGACATCGACCAGGCGATCGATCATCTGCGCCGAGCCGCCAGCATCATGCCGGCGCACGCCGATGTGCACTTCAATCTCGCGCTTGCTCTTGAGAAGAAAAACGAGAGGCGGCAGGCGCTCGAAGAGTGGCAGATGTACCTCCGCTATGCGCCGAACGGACCCTGGGCGGAACAGGCGCGCGCCCGTGTGAGAACTTACATGGCGCCTCACCGCCCGCCGGCGCCAATTCCCTTCCCCCGGCGCTCTCGCGCCGAATAGCTCCGCTGCGCAGCTTCCCTGGATTTCTTCCAATCTAATTTGCGGCGGCGGAATTCTCCGATTTCTGGTTGGCAGCGGAGCGCTCTTTTGTCAGCTTGCGGAAGACGTCGCCAAACGCCGGGACGCAGCTCTTCAATGTGTCGAAATCGCACTTCGAAACAAGCAGCACGTTCATCGTCGTCTTTGCGCGGATCGTTGCGTTTCTGCTCATATCGTTAATCAAAGCCATTTCCCCGAAGAAATCGCCCGGCCCGAGCGTGGCAATATGCGTTTCCTGCCCACCTGATTGCCGCAGCACATCGCATTCGCCGCTTTCGATGATGTAAACGTTGTCGCCCAAATCTCCCTCGAAGAAGACGACTTCCCCGGCTTCGAAATGCTGCCTGGCGATGCCTGTCTCCCTCACGACTCTCATCTGAACGAAATCTGGAGGGAACAGCAGAACAAAGAACCAGTCGAGCGCGATGCGGGCCCTTTGGCGCAGGCTCGGAACCTTCAGGAGATAAATCGCCCGCCAGAGAAGCCACGCAAGAAATCCGGAGATTCGCACACCGAGTATCTCCGCCACGGCCGAATAATGACCAAGAGAGCCGAGCTTTCCGAGCCCCTCAAACGTAAAGGGCGTAGCGGGCTGCTTCCGAATCGCCGCGGCAATATTCTTCGCAACCGTTCTTGCCTCCCGCGTGGCGTGTTGCGCCGTCGGCGGAGTGGACCTTCCGGAGAGCGTCTTGATCGACGCACAATCTCCCAGAGCCCACACTGTTCCCTCGAAGCCCACCAGTTCGAGGTTTGCGCTCACCTTCAGGCGCCCGTTTTCCTTTTCGCATGAAAGCCCCTGGAGGACGGGTGGGATAGAAGAGGGAACGCTCGAAACAATCGTTTTGGTGGGAATCTCCAGGCCGGATTTGAATTGCGCCTTTTCCGAAGTGGCTCCGACCAAGCGGTCTTTCAACCGCAGTTCGACGCCTCGCTTGGCCAGCAGCTTCTGCGCAAACAACGCGAGGTTATCGGACATTTCCGGCAGAATTCTCTCTCCGGCATGGACGAGCACGAAACGCGGCTCTTCCCGGCGAAGGCAAGGGAAATTGTCCTTGGCTTTGTTGATGAAATCGCTCACCTCCGCGATCACCTCGACGCCCGAAAATCCTCCGCCCGCAACAACAAACGTCATCAGTTTCCGCCGAAGATCGGGATCCGCTTCGATTTCTGCTTCCTCCAAGGCGTGGATCAGGTGATTGCGCAGGCTGATCGCGTCGGCCAGAGTCCGGAAAGATCTCACGTGTTCTACCATTCCCGGAGTTCCGCAAAAATTGCTGATGCTTCCGAGCGCAATCACCAAGTAGTCGAAGGGAATATCCAGCTGGCGCGCACGGAAACCCGGGCTCACCGTGACGAACTTTTGCTCGAGATTGATTTTCTGCACTTCGCGCATTACGAGTTCCGTGCGAGGGCAGAGCTGCCGAATCGGGCAGACAACATCCGTGAGCCCGATCAAGCCGGAGATTACCTCCGGCAGAAGTGGCTGATAGACCCAGTAGTTTTCCTGATTGATGAGGGAAATGGAGGCCTCGGCGGGACGCAAAATCCGCTCGAGGTCCCTTGCCGCATAGACCCCGCCGAACCCGCCACCAAGGACGAGAATTCGCTTCTTCGTCGCCATGTCTGCCTCACGGCCGGACTGTCCCCAAACCGGCGCCGCTGGTCCGCGTGTGCCTTGTCATTCGTCGACGTTCTTACGAACCAGCGGCGAAAATAGAGAGGACAACCCGCAGCCGTGCTTGGTAAACTCCGCTATTTCTTAAATGTCCTGACGTAAGCGATCACGTTGTCCACGTCGGTGTCGCTGACGTCCTTCACCGGTTTCATCTTGCCCGTGCCCTCGGTGATGATTTTTTTCAGGTCCGCGTCCGACTTGCTTTGTACATCGGCGGAATCGAGCGAGGGAATCGTCACTTTCAGCAGCTTGGCCATCCCTTGGTTGCCATGGCCATCTTCGCCGTGGCAAGTCTTGCATTTCTTCATGAATACGTCCTTCCCGGCCGTCGCGTCTCCGGCGGGAGAGGCTGCCAAGGAAGCCGAGGCAAAAAGAAGTGCGCCAGCCAACATTGCTGCAAATGCAAGATGTTTGAGTCGCATGGTCCGGATTCTCCTTTTCTGATTGGGGTGTACTCACTTCTCCGATGTCTGCATAGCCCGTTCGTTTACAGTCTTCATGATGTCCTCCTCCGTCCGGGGCATCACCCTCAGCATGGTGAGGAAGTTCTCCTTGCCCAGGACAGCCAGCCGCGCTGCCGTTACCGCGCGGACTGTAGCGTTTCGGGGAACATCGCTGATCAGCGCCATCTCGCCGAAGTACTGGCCTTTCGACAGCGTCGCCACCACGCGCTCGGCGCCTCCTTCCTCTCTCACGACGTCGACTTTCCCGCTCTGAATGAAGTAGGCGCAATCACCCTCTTCGCCCTGCCGGAAAATCACCTGTCCCACTTCGACGTTTTCCACTTCAAACAGACTGTGCCGCCTCAAGAACCGGTACACGGCAAGGCCCAGCACCGCCAGCGCCGCCAGAAGGGCCGAGACAGGGGCGATCATCGAGAAGAGAAACAGCGTGCCGCCGGTCGTTCGCCACAAAAACTGTAGCGCGAGCAAGAAGGCAATCAGGGCCAGCAGTTGTGCACCGATCAACAGGACCCGGGTGGAAGTCGGATTTAGTTGTAAATGTTTCGCGTCTGTATTGGTAGTCATGGGGTCACATTCTGCGCGACGTTGTGCGCGGGATTTGAATCGGCGTGGCACTGCATACAGGTTGCCTCGCCGGAAAAGAGCGCGTCTTTGTAGTCGGCATGAGCGTCGTTCCATTTTGCAGAACCCGCATGACATTTCAGGCAGTCGTTGTTCGGATACGGGTGCATCAACTTGATCGGCAGGTGGAACGTTCTTGTGTAGTAGTGATAGACGTCGCTCAAGCCTTCCCTTTTTGCCTGGACTGTGCCGAACAGGCCGTACGACGTGTGGCAGGCATAGCACTGATTGTCCGGAATGTAGCGGTTCTTGTAGTGCAAGGCCGCAAGGCTGTTGCTCTGCGGATTTTTCATGTCGTCGACGAAAGCCTTCATCGTCAAATGGCACGAAGCGCAGAACTCGACTCGCTCCGCCCTTTCGAAGACCAGGATGGTTCCCACCCCTGTCATCAAAAGCGGCAAAGCCACCGCGCCCGCAATCAACAGCCCCCAGGAAACGGGCCCGACGGCGGCTCCCTTGAATTTCACAATGCTGATAATCAGGACGACGATTCCAAGAACAGCCAGCACCGTCACGACGCGCGCGGCGGCTTGTTCCACAGGATCCTGCTGGTAGCGCGAGGCCTGATCCTGGGCTTGGGCGATTAGAGGCATCAGCACGAGCGAAGCGGCCAGAAAACTCCCCGCTCGTCCCAGCCAGCCCCTCATTTGAAGCTTTCGGAATGACATTCGCTGCAAGTGTTTGCGAAAGTATGGCAAGTGAAGCAGCTCCTTTCGTTCAACATAGCCAGTTGCGCATGAGCCCCCGCCTTCCATTGCGCGAGTGGCAAATGGCTCCTGGGTGTTTGGTTGTGGCAACGGTCGCAAAAATCGGTCATATGGCAAATCGAACAGCTCGTCCGGTCCAAAGCGGCATATTTTCCGTGCACATCATCTTTCCATCGGGCCGAGTGCGAAACGGGCATCATCACCGCATGGCAACTGGCGCATTGCTGCTGGCCGATCGCCGTCGGCTCCACATTGATGTGGCACACAAAACAGGGCGCCCCCGGCTTCGAAGCATCGTCAGCATGGTGGAAGCGAAAAGTCTCCGTGTGCGAGGGCGGCTTCACGATGCCGGAGTGAAATTCCGGCACGGGCCCGGTGGGAACATCCACGTGGCAGGTCTGGCAGTTGGACATGCGATAGTCGGCTTCAATTCTCTTGGACACGCTATGGCAGTTCACGCAATCGACCATCTTCGGCAGGCTCAGGCTTGCGAGGCTTGTGCTCGACGCCACTTCGTAATGACAAGTCGTGCAGTCGAAGTGATAGGAATTTCTCTCTTGGAAATGGTCGGCGTGTGAGAAGCGAATCTGCTGGTATTTCCCTGAAACGACGAATGATGCCAGCTCACGGTGAACCGTTGCGGCGGCGGGATTCTCAATCTCCTCGGGGTGATGGCATCCGCGGCAATCCGCCGTCGTCGATTTATCGCTCAGAAGCGGTTTCATGCCCGGCTTGGAATGGCACCCAGAGCAGACTACGTGATTGCCAAACGTCGCGTACGCCCCATCTCCGGGAAAGTGGTGGCAATAGGTGCAGTCAGCGCGAAACCCAGTGCGCGCGTCGACTCGCGAATGCGGATCCACGTGCTTGGCGTGGGAAAAGTCGTAGACGATCGGCCGTACGCCCTTATAGCGAGGGAACGGCAGCAGATCGTCGCTGCTCGTGGGCGGAAACACAGAATGGCACTGCACGCATATCTTTTGATTGATATTCTTGTTGAAATCGTCGTCATGGCAGACGGTGCACTGATCGTGGCCGGGCCTTTGAAGGACCACCGACCCTTCTTTCACCGGAACGTGGCAGGCATCACAATCCAGTCCGACCTGCTTCAAGTGGTAATCGTGAAGGAAAAACGGCTTCTGCGCCTGTGAATCCGGGGAACTCGCGGGCGGCGTTCCTGCATTCTCCTGCCCATGGGCAGTCGCTGCAAAGAGGCCGAGAACCACAAGGCAAATTCCACCGATAGCGCTTTTCCGCAAATTCACCCTAATAGCTCCACGCCAGGCCGAAGCGGAACGTCTGGCTGTTCTGTATTTCCGGCCTGAAGACTGAGTAGTCCGAGTCCAGACCGTAGTCGAAATAGAGCCGCGAGCGGCTGTCGAGTTTGAACGCTGCATCTCCCAAGACACCTTTGTCGTGCGCGTTCGAAATCACCGTGAACTGGTCGACAAAATTCAGCGTTCGAAAGAAACCGCCGGCCCTCAAAAGCAAACGTCCGCCCATAAAAGTCCGGCCGATTTCGGCGGTAAGGTCCTGCACTTTCGTTTCGCCCGTGTTGCTGAGATCGTCGAACTCCGTGGGGGGAATATTTTTTGAGCGGTTGTCGGAATCTCTCAGGTGATACGTGAAGAGCAGGTCAAGTCCGTTCCACGGTGTCAGTTGCCCGTAGGCGCGATAGTCCTGAAATGATGTGTCGAACGGCCCGGTGTCTTGAATGTCGTTCAGCCGGCGGACCCAAACAGTTCCGCCCAGTCGGAGCCTGTCGTTGATTGCGCGCGAAGCATCAATGATGAACTGCGAATGCGGATGCAGCGCTTCCAGGTTCAAGCGAAAGAGCGGATTGCGCGGGTCGAAATCGCGAGCGTCTTCCGTATAGTCGTAGAAATAATCCTTGCTGCTGATTTTCTGCGCGAAACTTAGGCGCAGCGAAGTCTTGCCATTCTCGGGGCTCCATATCGCGTCGGCATTGAAATCCGTCGGCGAACTCCCGACCATCCGGAATCCGGTGCTGAAAAACCAGCCGTTCGCAAAGGTCTGCCGGTAGTGAAAAGCATTCGTCCCGCGGATATAGTAAAAAGTGTCGTACTCGAACGTCGAATTTGCACTCAAGCGGAACAGAAAATTTCCGCCACCCATTGCTCTCTGTGCCGGGTCGGAAAAGTACGTGAACCTGCGTCCGCCATAAATCATCCACGAATAGCGCGGACGGTTGACTGTAAATGACGCGCCGTCCATCTCCGCCAGCTCCGCTCCGTAGACGTCCTGCCGTCCCAGCCGCAGGCTTGTGCCGGAGAACATTCCATCTGACGGCCGCCCGTCAATGTCAATATAGCCGGTTATCAATTCCAGCCGTCGGTTGGAGTTGAACGTGTCGATGATGCTGAGTTGCGGAGAGGCCTCGCTGACGTGCGTTATATCCTGTGAATAGGCCAGCGAAAAATTGGAATTCACACGGTCAGACACCCACCCGCGAGTCCCCCAATTCAAAAAGCTATACATCTCGTTGGTGCTCGATTGAAACGCCGGCGGGTATGGAATTCCGTTGGGATTCGCCACCGGACCAGCGGGCTCGTTGATCACACCCGTCGCCGTTGGAAGGCCGGTGAAATACGTCTGCGTGCGCATGTACTCCGTCCGGTTGTCCATGTAGAAGTGGTCGAGAAAATCACCGACGGGACTCGCTTCGTACGTCGTTTGCATCGAGGCCAGCGCCGCATCTGGGGTCGTCTGTGGGATGGTATTAGTCAGCAAGCTGTCCCATGCGTCACCGATGTTTTCAGGTGATTTCTCGTCGGGCTGCGAATCCGCAAACGCAATGGGAGCCGCAGAGCTCGCAGCCACGAGCAGGCAGAGACCCGAGACCAACGCTGCAAATGCCTGCACCGGCAATCGACGAAGGTTCGGCAATTCCACCCCTCGCGGCCGCAAGGCCGTCAAGAAGACCTATTTCACAGCCATCTGCAACGTCTGAATTTGGCTCTTAGCTAATGCGACGCGCCACGGGTAGTCGTCACTGTGCCACTGGGTGGCCTGCATGTAGGACTCCAATTCGCTTTCTGCCAGGCTGTTTTGCCCTGTCGCTTCATACACCTGCGCCAGCTCCCAGTGCACTTTCGAGTTGTTCGCCATATCCCCGGTCAGCGCGACGCTTTGCGGCGTTATGGGAGATAGCGCCAGTTCCGCTTGATATGCAGTCACTGCATTCGCGTAATCCTGTTGCTGCGTCGTCGGATCGGTCGATTGCTGCGCTTCAGACACGTACGTTTCCGCGATAAGCGTATTCACTCCCAGCCTTTGCGGGTCAATCTGCAATACTTCCTGGAACAGCTCGATGGCTGTCGCCGGATTCGTCTGTTCGAGCAGGTAGCCAAGCCTTAAGCGCAGCGTAAAGATGCACGGGGCCGGCGTGAGCTGTGCTGGCAAGGTTCCCCCGTACTTGTTCACCGTTGCAGCCGTCACGATTTGGCACGTGTTGTTTTGCAGGCTGTTCATGGAAAGCGCCGTCTGGTAGTCGGCAATCGCATCGGGAATATCGTCCA
>Ga0335075_10002440_pt1 | contig 29990 bp, 19 predicted proteins | sample Lox_Sample_24_FD_206723 | JGI IMG/M metagenome (GOLD analysis project Ga0335075, IMG submission 206723) | Soil microbial communities from Loxahatchee National Wildlife Refuge, Florida, United States - Lox_Sample_2.4 | ecosystem: Environmental > Terrestrial > Soil > Wetlands | place: USA...
CCGTCATGTTCTTGTTCTGCTTCGCCGGGCCAGTCTTCTACCACACGAACCAGACGGCGACCCACCTGCTGACCCTTAACCTGCCGCCAAGTGCACAGCATCTGCTCGGCACCGACTCCTTCGGTTTCGACGTGATCGGGCGGCTGATGCGGGGCGGCCAGGCCTCCTTCGGGCTGGGGTTCGCCGTGGCGGGCATCACCACGGTTGTCGGCACCTTGTACGGCACGATCGCCGGCATCGTCGGCGGGGTCGTCGACGGGTTCATGATGCGGATCATCGACACGTTCCTGGCCATCCCCGGCCTGGTGCTGCTGCTGATCACGGTGAACATCTTCACTCCCACCCTGCTCTCGGTCATCCTTATCCTGTCCGTGCTGTCCTGGCTCGGCGTGGCCCGCTTGGTCCGCGGCGAGGTGCTGTCGCTGCGCACCAGGGACTACGTGCTGGCGGCCCGGACAATGGGCGGCGGCACCGGCCGGATCATGTGGCGGCACATGGTGCCGAACGCGCTCGGCGTGATCATCGTCAACGCGACGTTCAGCATCGCCGACGCGATCACCGCGCTGGCGACGCTGAGCTTCCTCGGCCTGGGCATGCCGCCGCCCTACGCGGACTGGGGCACGATGCTGAGCAACGGCCTTAACGACCTGTTCGACGGGTACTGGTGGGAGATTTACCCGCCGGCGATCCTGCTGATCCTCACGATCATCGGGTTCAGCCTGATCGGTGACGCGGTCCGCGACTCGCTGGATGTGCGCCTCCGCCGCCGGTAACGTTCGCGGGTCTAGCCTTGTTACGTGGGTGTGGGAGGAGGTTTCCTCAGTCATCGTGCGCTTATCACGCTATCGGTAGGCGGAGCGGTAGCGGAAACCGGCATACTCTCGCTGGTCGCGCCGGGGGCGCGGTCGCTGGGGCCCCAGGTAACCGCGTTGCCGCCGCTGGCGGCCTATCATGACCTGCGCTGGCTGTTCGCGTTCGGCCAGTCGTGGCCGGCCTTCATCGCGATGCTGACCGGCGTGCTCATCGGCCGTTCCGCCCTCGACGCCATCCTGGTCCGCTTCGCCTGGCCAGCCGGCCAGGAAACGGTTCCCGCGCCGCGGTTCATCGCGGCATGCCTGTCCTGCGCGGTGCTCACGCTGCTGGTGTGGGTGGTGCTGTCGCCGGTGGCCACGCTGATGTTCGGCGTCGCGCTCGTCCCGTTCTCCTGGCCGTTCCTGGCCGCGGTGCCGATCTTGCTCGGCAGCGCGCTGATGCTCAGCCATGGCGGAGTGGGGCACGCCTGGTGGCGGCGGCTGCCGGCGGCCAGTACGGCCGCGTGGCTGCTCGCCGGGTTCGTCGTGGCGTCCCTCGCCGCCGCCGCGCTTCCGTACCTGGACATCACGGAGTACCTGGGTGTCGCCGCGCTGGTCGGCCTGCTCAACGCCCGCGCCTGGTACGGGCTGGGGGCCACGGCGGTGAAGCACGCGACGGCGATGGCGCCGCAGCGGTGGCACTGGCGGGCCGCGTTGTGGGAGGCACGCCGCGCCTGGCAGCAGCGCACCACGTGGCTGCCGGTAGCCCCGGTGGCCGCCATGCTGGTCCTCGCCCTCATCGTCGGCGTGGCCCGGCTGACCTTCACCGGCACCGTGCACATAGCCCCGCCCCCGGACAGCGGCGTGGCCGCGGCCGGCCTCGTCCCGGTCCAAGGCGGGTATCAAGGGGCCCGACCGGGGAGCGTCTCCCCCCAGACTCAGGGGGGGCAAGGGGGGTCTGGGAGGAAGGCCTCCCCCCAGACTCAGGGGGGGTCTGGGGGGGATCGTCCCCCCGAGACAGCAGAGACAGCACATACAGCAGGCTCGATACTGGTCGTGGCCGGATTCGGGTCTAACTGCTGCAACAATGCGGACACGCTGGCGGCCGAGGAGCCCGGCATGCTGGTCAGGCAGTTCTCTTATCTCGGCCTGACTGCCAGCGGGCAGCCGATTCCGTACAGCCAGGCGGCCGACCTGCCTATCCAGGTGCTCGGTGACCGTATGGCGGCCCAGGTGGAATGGCTTTACGCGCGCACCCACGCACCAGTGGACATCGTGGCGGAAAGCGAGGGCACTCTTGGCTTGTACGCGATGGTGGCGCGTCATCGTGACCTCCCCATCGGCCCGGTGGTCCTGCTCAGCCCCATCGTGGAGCCCGGTCAGGTCGCCTCAGCCGGCGTGCCGGGCGAGGCGCTTATCGAGCTGAACGACCTCATCGGCCAGATGTCACCGTACGGCCGCTCCGGGGCCAGGGCGCTGATCGACTCGGTCTTCCAGGTAGGCGCCAGCTACTTCTGGTACATCGCCCGTGACCCGAGGTTCCACTGGCTCGCCGTGGTCCCGCTCGCCGACGCGGTTACCATGCCGCAGTGCCCGTACCCGCCCAGCGTGGTGGTGGTGCCCGCCTTCCACGGCGGACTGCTCGGCGACGCTCAGGTCCGTCAGCTCGTCGTGGACTTCTTCGCGGGGGACAAGAACCTGCCGTCCAGCAAGGCGTTGCGCACGGCCGCCCAGGTGATCTCGGCCGCCGCTGCCGCCTGGCGGATGCCCGATCTGCACCCGCTATGCCCGGGGTTACCTCGTTAGGTACTTGGCCGCGGCATCGTCTGGTAGGGTTCGGCCATGACGCGAAATCAGCAGTGGTGGCGCCGCCGGTAGGCGGCTCCAGAGCACGCGTCAGCACTGACGAAGCGACCGCCTCCCGGATACGGCGGTCGCTTTTCATATGCCCGCCCCGGGACGAATACCGAGGGGCCAGCATGGATATCACCCGTAGTGCCGAGCCGTTCGATCCGGCCGAACTGGGCCGGATCGCTCAGCTCGTGGACCGGCGCAGGGGCGGCGTGCTCAGTTCCGGCATGGAGTACCCGGGACGGTACAGCCGGTGGCACATCGCGTACGTGGATCCGCCGGCCGAGATAACCGCGACCGGCCGGCTGATCACCGCCAGGGCGCTGAACGACCGCGGCCGGGTGCTGCTGCCGGTCATCCGCGGCGCCCTGCTGAAGGCGGGGGAGTCCGTCGGTGACGCCAGCGGTGACGAGTGCGCCGTCCTGGTCCCCGAGCCCGGCAAGGACCTGCCGGAGGAACAGCGCAGCCGCAGGCCCACGGTGTTCAGCGCGGTGCGCGAGCTCGTCGCGGCGTTTGGTAATAAGCACTGCGGCGGCGGTGACCCGCATCTGGGGTTGTACGGCGCGTTCGGGTATGACCTGGCGCTGCAGTTCGAGCCGCTGCGCAAGCGCATCGACCGTGACCCCGCCGAGCGTGACCTGGTGCTGCACCTGCCCGACCAGATCTGGGTGCTTGACCGCAGGCGGGAGGAGGCTACCCGGTTCAGCTACGAGTTCGACGTCGACGGCGTCTCGACCGCGGGACTGAGCAGGGATACGGGGGAAGTACCACTGCCTGTTCTGACGAAAGAACTCCCTGAGCAGCCCCGGCCGGGCAGCTATGCGAGGGTAGTCGGGGAGGCGCGGGAGCGGTTCGCCTGCGGCGACCTGTTCGAGGTCGTGCCCAGCCACGTGTTCTACGGGCGGTGCCCGTCGCCCGCGGCCTTTTACGAACTGCTGCGGACGCGTAACCCGGCCCCGTACGAGTTCCTGTTCAACCTAGGGGCGGGGGAGTACCTGGTCGGGGCGTCGCCGGAGATGTACGTGCGGGTCACCGAGGGCCAGCCAGGGATACTGCGGGTGGAGACCTGCCCGATCGCCGGCACGATCGCGCGCGGAGAGGGCCCGCTGGAGGATGCGGCGAACATCGCCGCGCTGCTCGGCTCGGCCAAGGAAGAGTCCGAGCTGACCATGTGCACGGACGTGGACCGCAACGACAAGGCGCGGGTGTGCGTGCCCGGTTCGGTGAAGGTGATCGGACGGCGGCAGATCGAGATGTACAGCCGTCTCATCCACACCGTGGATCACATTGAGGGGCGGTTGCGGCCAGAGTTCGACGCGCTCGACGCGTTTCTCACTCACATGTGGGCGGTGACCGTCACTGGCGCGCCGAAGACCTGGGCGATGCAGTTCATCGAGGACCACGAGGCGACGCCGCGGCGCTGGTATGGCGGCGCCGTCGGCGTGATCGGCTTCGATGGCTCGATGAACACCGGGCTCACGCTGCGGACCGCGCACATCCGCGACGGCGTCGCCGCGGTCCGCGCCGGTGCCACCCTGCTGTACGACTCCGTGCCCGAGGCCGAGGAAAAGGAGACATACATCAAGGCCCGCGCACTGCTAGAGACCCTCGCGGAAGCGAGCCGGGCCCTAGAAGGGCCCCAAGAGGGGTCTGGGGAGAGGATATCTCCCCAGAAGCAGGCGGGGTCAGGGGGGGATCGTTCCCCCCGAGGCAGCAGAGTGATACTTATCGATCACCAGGACTCGTTCGTGCACACGCTGGGGGACTACTTCCGGCAGGAGGGCGCCGACGTCACCACGCTGCGCTACGGGTTCTCGCCGTCGCTGCTCGACTCGTACGCGCCGGACCTGGTCGTGATGTCGCCCGGGCCGGGGGAGCCGTCGGACTTCGGCTGCTCGGCGCTGCTCGATGAGCTGTACCGGCGAGGGCTGCCGGTGTTCGGCGTGTGCCTGGGGCTGCAGGCCATGGTGGAGCACGCCGGCGGGACGCTGTCCATCTTGCCCGAGCCCGCCCACGGTAAGCCCGGCGCGGTGGTGGTCAGCGGCGGGTCGCTGTTCAAGGGGCTGCCCGCCAGCTTCACGGCGGGGCGTTACCACAGCCTGTACGCGCCCGCCGGCCAGGTGCGCGGGGGCTTCTCGGTGACCGCGGCCACCCCGGACGGCGTCGTGATGGCGATCGAGGATCCAGTGGCCAACCGGTGGGCGGTCCAGTTCCATCCCGAGTCGATCCTCAGCTCGTCCGGGCGGATCGGTCACAAGCTGATCGCTAACGTGCTGGGGCTATGCCCCGCGCGCGGGTAGCCGCGGATCCCGCTGGATTACGCGTGCAAGGCGGGCTGGCGCTCGGCCTGCCGTCTCCGCGACCGGCCGCGCTCCCTGCGAGGGGGTCTAGTCCTCGTGCAGGGTTCATCGCCGCTGGCGGGCTGGTCTTGCCCGCCAGCGGACAGTGCGCGCGCGCCGAGCACCGCGGCGATCGGGATCAGGGAGAGCTGGGGCAGTTCGTACCGCCAGTCGAAGGTGGCAACCAGGAACGGGGGGACCACCGTGGCGACGGCGGCGAGGGTGAACAGCAGGCAGGGCGCGCGCAGCTGGCTTCGCCGTGCTCTGCGGCTCAGGCCCGCCATGCCGGCGGCGCCGAGAGCGAGCCCGGCGGCGAGCAGCGGGCCTGGTGTCCAGACGTGCCGTCCGTAGCCGGTCAGGAAGCTAGCCAGCGCGGGCTGAGTGTGCGCTCCGCCGCCGGTGTAGGTGCGCAGCGCCTCTATGGCCTGCCAGTCGGGCTGGTAGCCGGGCTGGAACTGCAGGTACGTGACCGGGTAATTTTCCGGGCCATTGCGGCGGACGGGGGAAAAGCTGTAGATCGTGTCGTTGGCCACTGCCTTCAGGTAGGCCAGCGGCTGGTGCTCGATGATCTGCCGGTCGAAGTTGCCGATCGCGCCTTCCTTGCTCACGCCGGGTGGCGGCTCGAAGGCCACCTGCGGGGATTGCGGCGCCCACATGTAGAAGCTCGGGTAACGCTGGGCCGGCGGTTGCCGCGGGCACAGTGCGCGTTCGTAGTCGGGCATCGGCACGCCAGCGCAGTCGGCAAACTGCGCAATCCGCCCATAAAGGAATTCACTGTTGTAGCTGACGAAGGAGAACTGCCCGTTGGCCACCTGGTACCACCCCAGGTAGCCGAGCACCGGCAGCGCGAAGCCGGCCAGCAGCAACCCGGCCCGGATGGCGAACTGGCGCCAGGGCCGGACGGCGGCGGCCAGGTAGCCCGCCGCGGCGAGCGCCACGACCAGATCCGGCTCCCTGATGAGCGTGGCGGCGGCTAGCAGCAGCCCGGTCACAGCGGGTGCCACCTTGCCGATCTCGCCGCGTTTCCAGACCAGCACCACCAGCGCGACGACCAGCAGGAACGTCGCGCTGGCATCGGTGAGCACATACTCCTCGATGATCAGCTGGAGCGGATCGAACAGCACCGGGAGGGTCGCCAGCACTGCGATCCAGCGGCTCGTGCCGAAGCGGAGCAGCACCGCGTAGATCAGCACGGCGGTTGCCAGGCCGAGCAGATGCTGGCCCGCGGCCACTACGGTGAGGTTATGCAGCAGCACCGCCGGAATGAGCAGCAACGAGTAACCGCTTGTGCGCAGCCAGTCCGGGGACCAATGCCCATTGATGAAATTCTGTGCGTACTGCAGGTAACGCTCACTGTCGGGGAAGATCAAAGCGGGCTGGTAGGCCAGCAGCACCATGACGCGCAGCGCGGCGGCGAGCCCGAGCACGACCAGCAGCAGCCAGTGCCGCCGCGACATGCGGCGGACCCATATGGCGACTTCCTGCATCGCGAGGCGGTGTCTGCGCGACAGGCGCATGGTCATAAGCTAGCCTCATTTCTCCCAGGTGTTTGCCGTGCTCGCGCCTGGAAACGCGCTGTGGGAATGCCGGGAATGCGTGACAACAGGCAGAATTTAGCACTGTGACCAGGCTACCCTTTATATATCTATGACCGTAGGTAAAGTGAGGGCAACGCAACGCGCCCGCGGGGGTGAGCTGATGGCCCGGGACATAGCGCCCGCGGCGGAAGACCCTGTCGTGACCCGGGATCCGGTCGCGGCGGGGAGCGCCACGCTCGCCGAACCGCGGATTCCGGGCGGCCGGGTCGAGGTCGTGATGGGCACGCTGATCCGGGTGCTCTCGTCCAGCCCGCTGGCCCGTCCGGTGCCGGCGGTGTCACTATCCGCGCTGGGGCTGGGCCTGGTGGCGTTCACCGGACTATGCGCGAACCCGTCCGCCGTGGGCGGGGCCACACTCCCGCTCGAGCTGCCGCTGACCGCGCTGGCCCAGCGGCTGGGCGCCCCGGCGCTGGGTGGTGCGGCCACCCCGGTGATGATCGCCGGTATCAGTTTGTGCTGCCTGGGCCTGGCCGGGATGCTGTGGGCGAACAGTCGCGGCTGGCGCCCGAGTCCGCGGCGGGTGCTCTGGACCGCAGCGGGCGTGGTGGCAGTGCTGGTGAATATCACGCCAGTGGGCACCTCCGATCCGGCCAGCTACGCCACTTACGGGCGGATCGCAGCGCTAGGTCGTAACCCGTACGTGTTCCTGCCGGTCAACCTGCCAGGCGGTGTTAACAACCCGTATACGGCGCTGGTCGGTACGCAGTGGCGAGCGACCCCGTCAGTGTACGGGCCGGTGGCCACCTGGATGCACCTGGGCGCGGCGGTGGTAGGGGGTAGCCGACCGTGGCTGACCATCTGGCTGCTGATGATCATGGCGGGAGTCGCGTTCCTGGCCACCGGGTACCTGCTGCTGCGGTCGGCGGAAAACCCGGCGCGGGCGGGACTCATCTGGGTGGCTAACCCGCTGCTGATCGATCAGCTGGTGATGGGCGCGCAGCTGGACGCGTTCCTGGCGCTTGCCGGGATCGCGGCGATCCTGGTCTCCCGCCGGGGCGCGAGCGTGTGGCATGACGTCGCCGCCGGGGTGCTGATCGGGATCGCCGATGGCATCAAGATCAACGGGGTGTTCGTCGGGCTGGGCATCGCGGTGCCGCTGATCCGGCAGCGGGCCTGGGCGCGGCTGGCACGCACCGGCGCGGTCGCGGTAGCGGCGACACTCGGGCTATACGAGTTCAGTTATGGCCTTGGCGCACTCAAGCCCATACTGAACGGGTCGTCGCTGATAATCTCCCCGTCCATCTGGCGGCTGGTCCAGGTCCTCGGCCACCACTATGGTGCAACGACGCTGACATCGACGCTGACCGACGTCCTGTGGCCGCCGCTGTGGCTGCTGCTCGCGTGGTACCTGTACAACCGGCTGTCTCCCGACGTGCCCGCGGTGCTCGCGGCCACCTGTGCGCTGACCTTCGCCTGGGTGGTGGTGGCGCCCTGGACGCTGGCCTGGTACACGGCGCTGGCCTGGGCCACCCTGGCGCTGCTCCCGCGCAATTCGCTGACCCGCTGGCTCACCCTGGTCACCGGCGCGCTCTCGCTGCTGCACTTCTACGCCGGTCATCCGGCTGTCAGCACGACGGCACCGGCCCCGTAGCCACGGTCACGCACCATGAGCATCGAGCTGCCCCTGACCTCGGACGCGCCCGCGGCCGGCGCGCGCCGCCAGCCGCGGTCCCGGCGCGGACGCGGCGACATCGTGGCCGTCGTGCTGCTCATCGCGCTGCCGCTGCTGGTCTTCGCGGTGCCGGCCGCGTTCGGGCATGCCGCGCTTCCCGCCGACGACCTGAACCAGAACTATCCGCTGCGCGTGCTCGCCGGACTCGAGATCCGGGCCGGGCACCTGCCGCTGTACAACCCGTACATCTGGAGCGGAGCGCCGCTGCTCGCGGGCTGGAACGCGGGCGCCGCGTACCCGTTCACGTGGCTGTTCGCCATCATGCCCGGCACCGCGGCGTGGACGGCGAACCTGGTCCTCACCTGGGCGGTCGCCGGGCTGGGGATGTACTGGTTCTGTCGTGCTCTGCGGCTGTCCGCCCTGGCGAGCCTGCTCGCGGCGCTCTCGTTCGCCTACGGCGGGGCCTTCTGGGCACAGGTGAGCCACTTCGGCCTGGTGGCCGGCATGAGCTGGGCGCCGGTGCAGCTGCTGAGCGTCCTGCGGCTTACCCAAAGCCGCCCGGTCGCGTCCCGGCTCGGCTGGACCGCGGTCCTCGCGGCGAGCACCGGCCTGGTGATCCTCTCCGGCGAGCCGCGTGCCATCGACGACGCCGGGGCGGTCGTCGCGATCTACGCGGCCTGGCAGATCGCCCGCCTTGGCCTCGGCCGCCGCGGGCGCCCGGCCGCCATCTCGGTGGCCGCGGGCCTAGCGCTCGGCGTAGGCCTCGGTGCGGTCCAGTGGCTGCCTGGCCTGGCGGCGATCGGCACCTCCCAGCGCGGGGTCAGCTCGATGACCCTGTTCAGCTCCGGCTCGCTTCCGGTCAGGTGGCTGCTGCTGACGCTGGTGCCCGACATCCTCGGCGGCCCAGGCTCGCTGCGCCAGCCCGTCTTCTTCGCCAACTACAACCTGACCGAGGTCACAAGCTACGTGGGCATCCTGCCGCTGGTCGCCGCGTTCGCCCTCCTCGGCCGGCTCCGGTGGCGCCAGCGGCCCCCGGAGTGGGCCGTCTGGCACATCGTGGCGCTAACCGGGATCGTGCTCGCGCTCGGCGCCAACACGCCCCTGGGCACGGTGCTTTATCACGTCCCGCTGTTCGGTGACCAGCGGCTGCAGAGCCGCAACGTCCTGGTGCTTGACCTGGGGCTTGCCGTGCTGTTCGGTTACTGGGCCGACCAGTTCGTGCGGGAGGGTCGTACCCGGTTCCCATCCGTCCTCGGCATCGCGCCGGCCGTCGCGACGGTCCTGGTCGTCGTGCTGGCCTTCACCTGGGGAGCCGGCTTCCTCAACTGGCTGGGGGCGGGAGCCAGCCAGAGCGCGAGCGTCATCGGCCGCCTGAAACCCTGGCTGGCCCCGTTCGCGGTAACGGGCGCGGGCGCCATCGCGCTGGTGCTCGCCGGACCCCGGCTCAGCCCGGGGGCGCGTGCCCGGCTGCTGTCCGGCTTCGTCGCCGTCGACTTGATCCTTTTCACCGTCCTCGGCGCGGTCGAGGTTCTTCCCCTCGGTTCCGGCGGTTCCGGCGGTGCTTCTGCCGGTGCTTCCGGCGGTGCTTCCGACGGTGCGGCGGCCACGTCGGCGACCTGGACGCCGGCCGCCCCTCGCCCGGTGGGGTCACTCGGGTATACCGGTCGTTACGCGATCTACGATCCCGACCTGCTCGATCCGAACGACCTGGCCGCCATCGGGCCGCCGGACGGCAACGCCATCGGCGCCTACCCGATGCCGTCGGTCCAGGGCTACACGTCGATCGTGGACGGCCGGTACGCGGCGGCGACCGGGGCACATCAGTCCACCGGCCAGGGGCAGGTCGTGCTCGCTCCCAGCGCGGTGGCGAACGGCACCCTTGACCAGCTCGACACCTCGGTCCTGCTCACCCCGTCCGCCTACCTGGTCACCGGGTCCGGGCCCGCCGGGGTACCGCCGAGCGGCGGGCCCGCCGCGGGGCCACCGGGCACCGGCCGGCGCTATATGGCCGCCAACCAGCGCACCACCTGGTACCTGGGTACTCCTGCTGAGGTGTCCACGGTCGACGTGCCCGACACCCACGCCCGGCAGGACGCGGCGGCGGGGACCCTGATCGGCCTCACCACGCCGGGCGGATCGACGCGCTGGTTCCGCGCCCGGGCGATGACCCCGTCGGTGCTGGTTATCACCTTGCCCCGTCCGCTGGCGAGCATCGCGGTGACCGGCCAGAACCGCGGCGTGCCAAGCCAGCTGGGGCCGCCGTCCGTCGCTGTGGCCGGCGGTGGCGTGTTGGTGGCGGATGGTCAGCTGCAGGACGCCCTGGTGCCGCCGCACTGGGACTTCGCCGGGCTCGACGGCTCGTTCGCGATCTTCGCCAACCGCTCCGCACGCGGGCCGCTCACGCTCCAGGCCCTGCCCGCGCGGCAGGCCCCGCCCGCCCAGCAGGCCCCGCCCGCGCGGCCGGTCTCCGGTGCGTGGATAAGACCGGTGAGCGGCGCTCCCGCCGAGCCGACGGCGGCGACGGTGTACTCGCCGCATGGTGTCCGCGTCGTGCGCTCGGTGGCGGCGATTCCCGGCTGGAGCGCCTCCTGGAAACCCAGGAACGGCCCGGCGGTCGCGTTGACCGTGCAGACCGACGGCCTTGTCCAGGCCGTGGACGTTCCCCCCGGACAGGGCGTGCTCACCTGGAGCTACACGTCGCCCGGCCTGGCGGCCGGACTCGCCTGCTCGCTCGCGGCAGCGGCCGTCATCGTGCTCCTCGCGCTAGCCGGCTGGGTTCTCGACAAGCGGCGACAGCCGGCACCATGACCACGGTAACCTTCATATCCGTGGCCGTACGTGAACACGAGGGTCTGGCCTGATGCCCCGGGACACGGTCGCCGTGGCGCAGGAGGAGCAGATCCCGACGCTAGCCGAGCCGCGCATTCCCGGCGGCCGGGTCGAGGCCAGGATGGGCGCGCTGATCCGGGTGCTCTCGTCCAGCCCGCTGGCTCGTCCGTTGCCGGCGGTGTCGCTGTCCGCGCTGGGGCTGGGCCTGGTGGCGTTCACCGGGCTGTGCGCTAACCCGTCCTCCACTGGCGGGGCCACGCTCCCGGTCGAGCTGCCGCTGACCGCGCTTGCTCAGCGGGCGGGCTTCCCGGTGCTGCCCGGGTCTCCCGGCTACATCCTGGGCGTGGCGACGCTCTCCGACGTGGCCGGCGTCGTGATGTACGCCGGCATCGCCTTGTGCTGCCTGGGCCTGGCGGGGATGCTGTGGGCCAACAGCCAGGGCTGGCGGCCGAGCCCGCGGCGGGTGTTCTGGACCGCGGCCGCGGCGGTGGCAGTGGTGGTGAACATAACTCCGGTGGGCACCTCCGATCCGGCCAGCTACGCCGCTTACGGGCGGATCGCGGCGCTGGGACATGACCCGTACGTGTTCTTGCCGATCGACCTGCCCGGCGGCGTCAATAACCCGTATACCGCGCTGGTCGGCACCCAGTGGCGTAAGACTGCCTCCGTGTACGGGCCGGTGGCCACCTGGATGCACCTGGCCGCGGCGGAGGCGGGGGGCAGCCGGCCGTGGCTGACCATCTGGCTGCTGATGATCATGACCGGGGTCGCGTTCCTGGCCACGGGGTACCTGCTGCTGCACTCGGCGGAAAACCCGGTGCGGGCATGCCTGATCTGGGTGGCCAACCCGCTGCTGATCTACCTGCTGGTGATGAGCGCGCAGCTGGACGCGGTCCTCGCGCTCGCCGGGATCGCCGCGATCCTGGTCTCCCGCCGGGGTGCGAGCGCGTTGCATGACGTCGCCGCTGGGACGCTGATCGGGATCGCGGACGGGATCAAGGTGAACGCGGTGTTCGTCGCGCTGGGCATCGCGGTGCCGCTGATCCGGCAGCGGGCCTGGGCGCGGCTGACGCGCACCGGCGTGGCCGCAGCCGCGGCCACGCGCGGGCTGTACCAGTTCAGCTACGGTCTCAGCACCATCAAGCCGGTGCTGAGGGGCTCGTCGCTGGTGATATCCCCGTCTGTCTGGCGGCTGGTCCAGGTCGTCGGCGACCACACCAGCCGAGGGGCGGCGGACACCCTGATCACCGTGCTGTGGCCGCCGCTCCTGCTCCTGCTCGCCTGGTACCTGTATCACCGGCTGTCTCCCGACGTGCCGGCCGTGCTGGCGGCCACCTGCGCGCTGACCTTCGCCTGGGTGCTGGTGGCCCCGTGGGCGCTGCCCTGGTACACGGCGCTGGCCTGGGCAACCCTGGCCCTGCTCCCGCGTAACACGCTGACCCGGTGGCTCACCGTGGTCACCGGCGCGCTCGCGCTGATGCACTTCGCCGGCGGGCACTCACCCCTCAAGCCCGCCACGCACCCGGTCACGGCGGTGCGTTAGCTTTGCCGCAAGAATCGGAGCCCGGCCCTTACCGGGACTGGGCCGGCGCGGCCGCCGACGCCCTGCAGCGCTGGTACAGGCCGCGGACGGGGCTATGGAAGACGACCGGCTGGTGGAACAGCGCGAACGCGCTGACCGCGATCATCCATTACTGCCAGCGGACGGGCTCCCAGACACACCGGCACGTGATCGAGACGACGTTCGCCAGGGCCAGGCTGGTCACCCCGGGCTTCACCAACGAGTTTTACGACGACGACGGCTGGTGGGCGCTGGCCTGGATCGCCGCGTTCGACCTGACCGGCGAGGCCAGGTACCTGGAGCTGGCGCGCGTGTTGTTCGACGGCATGGCTTCCGGCTGGGACGACGTGTGCGGCGGCGGCCTGTGGTGGACGCGCGCGAAGACATATAAGAACGCCATACCGAACGAGCTGTTCCTGCTCATCGCGGCCCGCCTGCATCAGCGCACGACAAGCGCCGGCGGCTATCTTGACTGGGCACTGCGCGAGTGGGAGTGGTTCAGCTCCAGCGGGCTGATCGGATCCGCGGGCCTGGTCAACGACGGGCTGACTGCGGACTGCGTGAACAACGGCGGCACGACCTGGACCTATAACCAGGGCGTGGTCATCGGCGGGCTGACCGCGCTTTATCAGATCACCGGCGACGGTGCCTACCTTGAGCGGGCGGAAGCCATCGCGGCTGCCGCGCTGCGCGACCTGACCGTGCCGCCGGGCATCCTCGCCGAGCCGGTTGAGCGGCCAGGTGCCGAGTCAGGCGCCGACCTGCCGCAGTTCAAGGGCATCCTGGTCAGGAATCTGTACGAGCTGTACCGGCACAGCCCTCGTGCCGAATACCGTGACTTCTTCCTGGCCAACGCGACCTCACTGTGGCGCAACAGCAGGAATCGCCGGAACCAGTTCGGACTGGTCTGGTCCGGGCCGTTCGACCGGGCCGACGCCGCCCGGCAGGGATCGGCGCTCGACGTGTTCAACGCGGTCGTGGGTGTCACCGGTCCGCGAGGAGCGCGGTCGGTCGAGTGACGCCGCGGATGGTCATACAACGAGGAAGCGGCCAGTACCGCGAACTCGCCCCGGTGTAGGGTGCTGTTCCATGCGGAGGGTTGAACCCGAGGTGTTCCTGGTCGCAAGGCCGAAGGTGGACTACGAGGCGGTCGCCGCTTACCTGCGCGAGGTGGGCGGCGAGAGCTGGCTGGAGCGGCTAGACCGCGACCAGCTGGACATCGACGCGCAGAACCTCGCCGAGTTCGCGGGGAAGATGTGCTACCGGTCCTGGGAGCCCGGGCTCAATCCCAACGTGCTCCGGGTCCGCGACGACCAGGTGAAGTATCTGGAGAACATCCTGGCCAGCGCGCATGGGTCGGTGCTCGAGCATGTGAGCTTTACGTTCGTGCTGCACAATGTAAGCAGAATTTTCACTCACGAAGTCGTCCGCCATCGGCCGGGAACGGCCATCTCGCAGGAGTCGCTGCGGTTCGTCCGGCTGGACCAGATCCCGTTCTGGTTCCCTGAGTGGGCGCTTACAGACGCCGAACTGATGAAGCGGGCGTCGGCGCTGCTGGCGGAGATGGAGTCGTTCCAGTTGTGGCTGGCCGGGCACTTCGGGCTGGACGAAGCCGGCGTGAAGATGCACGAGAAGAAGCACAAGACCTCGTTCATGCGCCGGTTCGCGCCGGAAGGGGTCGCCACCGGGCTGGTCTGGACGGCGAACATCCGCACCCTGCGGCACACGATCGAAGCCAGGACCGATCGGGGGGCCGAGGAGGAGATCCGGCTGGTGTTCGGCATGATCGGAGAGATCATGCGCGCGGAGGCGCCGGCGCTGTTCGGTGACTACACGGTTACCGACGGCACGTGGCTACCCAGCTGGCGCAAGATCTGAGCGCTTACCCGAGATGATCGTCTGGCAGATCGTAGTGGATCCGTTCCGGCGGGGCACCGAGGTCGCGAAGCACGTGGATCGTCTTCACGATCATCTGGTCCGGGCCGCTGACGTAGATGTCCCGCCCCGGCCAGCCCGCCTGGACCGCGAGTTCAGGCAGGGTCCCGGACATCGCGTCCCTGGCTGGCTCGGCTGACACCGCCGGGATCACCTGCAGCCACGGGTACGCCAGTTCCAGTTCGCGCAGGTCGGCCATGTCATACAGGTCACGGTGGCGGCGGGCGCCGACGTACAGCGCGATCTCCCGCCGCTTCCCGCCAGTCCCGGCTCCGGAACGCGTCCCGGCCCCGGAAGAGGCGAGGGCTTCCACGATCGCCTTGATCGGCGCCAGCCCGGTTCCGCCCGCCAGGCACAGCACATCCCTGGTCGACGAGACGTCCAGCGTCATCATTCCGGAGGGAGCGCCGAGCACCAGCGGATCCCCTGCCGCGACATGATGCACGAGCGCGTGGCTCACCATGCCGCCCTCGACCGCGCGTATGTGCAAGGACAGCGTCCCGTCCGCACGCGGCGCGTTCGCGATTGAGTACGTCCGCCACTGCCGTGGCCAGTGCGGCGTCTGCACGCTGATGTGCTGCCCGGGCAGGTACGACAGCGGCTGGTCTGGGTGCAGGGTCAGCACCGCTATGCCAGGCGCGCGCAACTCGGTCCGGGTCACCGTGCCGATCCACCATGCCGGCCTTGTGTCGGCCGCGGCCGCTTTCATCATCACGCTAGCCGCGTGGTCGAACGCGGACTCCCAGGTGGTGGTGTCGCACTCGTCGCCGCAGAATCGCTGGAGCGTTGCGATCAGCGCCCGGCGGAATACCTCGAAATGCCGTTCCCGCACCCCGTCCTTACGGTGCACACGGCCCAGTAGCTCCAGGTAGGGGACGAGGTCGTCGCCGCCCGTCGCGATCTTGCCGAACGCGCGGAACATCCGCCGCCGCTGCGCGTCCATCGCGGCCGGGAACATCGCGGCGATCTCGGGCTCCATGGCGAAAAGCTGGCCGTAAAAATACGTCATAGCGGCGTCGGCGGCGGACTCGAGCCGGGAGAATGAGGCCAGGACGGGATTCCCCTCCGTCTCACCGTCGGGCAGTTTCACACGCACAGTGTTGCATTAAGAGCGGAACGTTACAATCGATTTCCGGCATGTTGGGATCAAAGGAGAGGATGATCTCGGCAGGGGCATTTTCGCGGTGAGCTGACCTGGCGTGGTCGCGATAGACCATTATGGGCACTGGAACCTTACGCGGCAGGAGGACGGGATGGGCCGCCCGATCATCGGCATCACCGGCGAGCTTGAGGCTGCTCGGTGGGGCAACTGGATACGCGAGGCTGTGGTGACGCCGGTCAGTTACACGCGAGTGGTGGAGCGAGCTGGCGGCGCGCCAGTCGTGCTGCCTCCCGTGCCCGCGCATTCGGTGCCCAGCCTTATTGCCGCGCTGGACGGCATCGTCTTTACCGACGGCAGGGATCTCGATCCCAGCCTGTACGACGAGGAGCCGCACGCGGAGAACGATCCGCCGGATTTCCGCCGGGACCGCTTCGAGCTTGCCTTGATCCGGGCGGCCATCGACGCGGACATCCCTTTCCTCGCGGTCGACCGCGGCATGCACGTGCTGAACGTCGCCCGGGGCGGGACACTCACCCAGCACCTGCCCGGCCGCCTCGGCAACGACACGCACCGTCCCGACCCGGTGAAGCTGACCACGCACGAGATCGAGCTCAGCGCCGCCAGCAAGGTCGGCCGTGCACTCGGCGCCGCCGCGGCCAAGGTCCCCGCTGGACACCGTCAGGGCATCAACCGCATCGGCAGGGGGCTGCTCACCGTCGCCTGGACGCAGGATCAGGTTGTCGAGGCCGTGGAGCTACAGGGGCACGCGTTCGGCATCGGCGTTCAGTGGCATCCGGAGGAAGCGGACGACCTCGCCCTGTTCGAGGCCCTCGTGGCCGCGGCGGCTAGTCCCGCGGCGGCTCCCGCGGTCGCCGAGCCAGGTGATGGTGAGACGTCGTCTTCGTCGTCTTCGTCGTCTTCGCCTCCGCCTTCGCCTCCGCCGGGTGACGGCCGTAAGCGCGGCAAGCGCTCTCACGCCCGCCGATGATTCTCAACGCGCCCGGGAATGGCCTTCCGGCCACGCGGCCAGGCGGTTTTCGGTGTTGCTATGGTGGCGTGCGCGCCTGCCGGTGGGTACTGGGCTGGCGTGCGTATCATGAACTCCGATTAGTTAGCGAGCGGGTTTTGCCCTTCGCGGAAGAACGACCCTCATTTCCGGAGGGTCAGCGCTTCACGTACGGGTAACTCCTCACAGTTATCCGGGCGGATCTCCGGGGCACCGCCATTCCCATCGGCATGTCATCTACGAGCGGGCCGGGCACCTGATCGCGGCGACCCCGTACCGGCTGGCAACCCAGTCCGTCTTCCCCGGACCCGGAGTGGACTTCCAGAACGGCGGCACTCCCGCGGCAGATGCCGCCGCCCGGGTCGCCGGCTGGCGCGAGATCCGCGCATTTCTCGGCGCTGCGTGTGGGGTCGATGGCTGAAAACGATACGATGCACCCGCTCGCACGCCGACGAGCCGGACATAACCGGCGCTCGTCACACTGGCGCGACCTGGCGAGCCCCGGTGCGACCGGCGCGACCCGGTGCGACTTGGCGCGCCTCGTGCGGGCCCGGGGTGGCGCGGCGTGAAAATAACGTGGAGGTTTACCGCTTCGTGTCCGTCTGTCATACGTATACGACGGGTAAACTTCCACGTTGCGGCAGAACTCCACGTTAAATGGCTCTGGCACACTTTACGGGGAAGACCGGTTGCCAACCCTGGCCGTCCGAAGAACCGGCCCCATCCCGTTAGTCACAAGGACACGTTGCGGCACATAAGCAACTTCCTTGCTCGCCCGTGCGCTAGATCGGTGGCTCGTAGCCGAACCAGTGAGCCTGAACCCAGGCCACGAACGTAAACCAGGCGCCGGTCACCTCGAGCACGCCCACGCAGACCAGCATCGCGCCGCCGATTATCATGATCAGCCGGGCGTGGCGGCGGGCGAAGCTGAACACCCGCATCGCCCGTTGCGCGCCGAACGACACAAGGATGAACGGGACACCGAGCCCCAGTGCGTACACGAAGGCGAGCAGCCCACCGCGGGCGGCTCCGCCGGTGGTCGCCGACAGCGTCATCACGGCGGTCAGCGTCGGCCCCATGCACGGTGTCCAGCCCAGGCCGAACATCATGCCGAGCAGCGGCGCCCCGGCTAGGCCCGCGCGGGGCCTGGCGGAGGGCTTGATCACGCGGCCAGCGAACGTGAACCGGTCGAGCGCGCCCGCGAACAGCAGGCCGAGCAGGATCGTGACGCCGCCGAGCACCTGGGAGACCGTCCGCTCGTGCGCGCGCACCAGGGTGCCCAGGCCGCCGAACGCGGCGCCCCAGGCCACGAACACGAGCGAGTAGCCGAGCACGAACAGCACCGTCCCGGCCACCACCCGGCTGCGTGGCGGGGCCGACGGGACCGGCAGGGTAGGCGGGGCAGACGGGACCGGCAGGGCCAGCGAGGTCGGCGGGGCCGACAGGGTGATTGATGGCGCAAGTGAAGCCGACGTGGTCATTGAGGCCGGTGACGCGACGGTGGCGGTGAGGGGAGCGGCGGGGGGAGCGGTGCCGCCCGCCCCGGCCATGCCGGTGACGAACGACAGGAACCCGGGGACGAGGGGCAGGCAGCACGGGGACAGGAAGGTGACCGCGCCGGCGGCGGCTGCCACCGGCATGGCGAGCAGCAACGGCCCCGAGCTGACCAGCTGCCCGATGCTCACCGCGTCACCCTGGACCCGTTCAGGGCCGGCTCGCGCCCGCGGCGGAGTCAGCGGGAAGCACGACGAGGTTGACGACGTAGCAGCACAGCGCGATCGCGAACGCGATCGACATGCCCAGTGACGAGCCGCTGGCGCCGCTGCGGGTGAAACCGATCCCGGCCCCGCCGGCGGCGATGATGCCGAGCAGCCCGATCACCGACATCCACATCGGGAGCCGCTGCCGGGCCGAGACCGCCCTGATCACCAGCACGACCGCCGTGATCACCAGCAGGATCGCCAGGACGACGTGGACGGCCAGCCACCCGTTGGAGAACAGCCCGATGGGCTTGGCGGACGTTGGCGCCGTGCCGTACAGGTTGTTCGCGATCCCGAAGATAAACTCCAGGATCAGCATGGAAATCACGCCAAGGCTCGCCATCCGGAGCCGCCGCGTCGCTGACATCTCTTCCTCCCGCCACGGATACTATCCGGAGCCACTAGGGTTAGCCAGGTGAGATCGGTCCTAGTCAGCCCGCCCAGGACAGGACGGGGCACCAGCAGTTACGGTAACCGGCTGCTGATCGCCGGGCTGGCCGCGTTCGTCATCGCGTTCGGCGGGTGGCTGGCCTTCCTGGCCATGCACATGGAGGACTGGACGCTGAACATGGTCGACCTCAGCGTCTACCGGGCCGGGGGGATGATCGTCCGCCACGTCAGCCGCGAGGTCACCAGCCAGGGGGTCTTCCGCTACTACAACCCGCACCTGAGCCCGTCGCCGCTGTACGGCTGGACGCGGTCGGGCGGTCCGGACAGCCTCGCGTTCACCTATACCCCGTTCGCCGCCGTCGTGTTCGCGCCGATCTCCTTCCTGTCCATGAACGCCGCGACCGTGGCCGACACGATCGTGAACTTCCTCGCGCTGCTGGCCGTCATCTGGTTCACGCTCGGTGGCCTCGGCTGTACGGACCGTAAAGTAAAGACCGGCGCCACGCTGCTCGGTTCGGCGGTGGCGATCTGGACCGAGCCGGTTTTCCGCGACATCTTCCTCGGCCAGATCAACATCATCTTGATGGCGGCGGTGCTGTGGGACCTGTGCCAGCCTGACGCGAGAAGGAACAAGGGCTTCGTGACCGGGATCGCGGCGGGCATCAAGCTGATCCCGCTGATCTTCATCCCGTACCTGATCCTGACCAGGAAGTTCCGCCAGGCGGCCATGGTGGTCGCCGGGTTCGCGTTCACCGTCGTGGTGGGCTTCGCGGTCATCCCGAAGGACTCGTCGAAGTACTGGTTCAGCGGGCTGTTCTACCAGGGCGGGCGAACCGGGTTCACCGGATGGCTGGGCAACCAGTCGCTGGACGGCCTGATCACCCGGCTGGCGGGCAGCATCGACGCGGCCAAGCCGTACTACGCGCTCGCCGGGTTCGTCGTGCTCGTCACCGGTATCTGCGCGGCAGCGCTGCTGTACCGGGCCGGGCACCTGCTGCCCGCGCTGCTGCTCACCGAACTGACCGGGGACCTGATCTCGCCGATCAGCTGGGACCACCACTGGGTGTGGGTCGCCCCCGCCATGGTGGTGGCCGGCTACTACGCGTGGCGGGCCTGGCAGCATGGCCTCAAGTCACGGGCGTACGCGTTCGCCGGGTCCGCGATCGCGATCTTCGCGGTGTTCGCCGCCGTGCCTGGCACCTGGTACGGCATGCACATGTGGGAGATCGTGCACTCGCCGACGAACATCTCCGGCCAGCTGTTCTACTGGGGCTGGATCTGGTCCGCGCCGAACTCGAACCCGTTCACCACCTATTACCTGTACGGGGACCAGCCCTGGTACGTCGAGTATCACTGGCACGGCCTGCAGTTGCTGGCCGGGAACGCGTACGTGCTCGGCGGGCTCCTGGCCTTCGGCGGGCTGGTGCTGGCTGCGACAATACCGGCATGGCGAGCGCGAACGAGGCCGTCGCCGGCCTCCTGAACGAGTACGCGGAACTGCTGCAGATCACCGGCGGCGACCCGTTCCGGGCGCGTAACTACGCTAAGGCTGCCCGCTCGGTGGCCGGCCACCCCGGCCGCGTCGAAGACCTGGACGAGAAGGGCCTCAAGGCGATTCCCGGTGTGGGCGCCTCGATCGCCGCCAAGATCGCCGAGTTCAACGCCACCGGCACGATCGCCGCGGTCGAGGAGCTCAGGCAGAGCATTCCGGAGGGGGTCCGTGACCTCACCAAGGTTCCCGGCCTGGGACCCAAGCGCGCCCTGCAGCTGAGCCGTGAGCTGGACATCCGCACGGTGGACGACCTGGCCGAGGCCGCCAGCGAGGGAAGGCTGGACAAGCTGGCCGGGTTCGGCCCCAAGAGCGCCGAGCGCATCCTGCACGGCATCGAGGTGTTCCGCCAGGGTCACGACCGGGTGCTGCAGGATGTCGCCCTGGAGATAGCCACGATCATCGTCGACCGCCTCAAGGACGTCCCGGGCTGCCAGCGGGTCACGTACGCGGGCTCGCTGCGCCGCTGGCGTGAGACGATCGGCGACATCGACATCCTGGCCGCGGCCGATGATTCCGGGCCGCTGATGGAAGCGGTCAAGGCGTTCGGCGAGGTCATCGTCAGCGGCCCGGCGAAGACCTCCATCCGCGCGGATCTTGATAACAGCAAGAAGCAGGCACTGCAAGTCGATCTCCGGGTGGTGAAGCTGGACGCGTGGGGCGCGGCACTGCAGTACTTCACCGGCTCGCAGGCGCACAACGTGGCAACAAGGCAGATCGCGGTGCGGAAGAAACTCAAGCTGTCCGAGTACGGCCTGTTCCGGGTTCCCGGGGACGGGGCCGGAACGGAGGAGCTGATCGTGTCCCGGACCGAGGAAGAGGTGTACGCCCGGCTCGGGCTTCAGTGGATTCCCCCGGCCATGCGCGAGGACAGGGGAGAGGTCGAAGCAGCAGGTCGCGGCGAGATACCACGGCTAGTTCTGACCGAAGATCTAAAAGGCGATCTGCACACGCACACGAACCTGACTGACGGTGTCGCGTCGCTCGATGACATGGTAAAAGCCGCTGAGCTGCGTGGATATGAGTACTACGCGGTTACTGACCACGCACCGAACCTGATCATGCAGCGGATGACCGACGAGAAGATGCTGGCGCAGAGAAAGCAGGTCAGGACGCTTCAAGCGACAACGAGCATGGCCCTGCTGCACGGCACGGAGCTGAACATCGCGCCGGACGGGTCAGTGGACTGGGACGAAGACTTCCTGAGCCAGTTCGACATCTGCGTCGCGTCCGTGCACTCACATTTCGACCAGCCGCGCGAGGAGATGACCAGGCGGTTTATCCGGGCCTGCGAGAACCCGTACGTGCACGTCATCGGTCATCCGACCGCGCGGCGGATCGGCAAGCGGGCCGGTGTCGACGTCGACTTCGCCGAGCTGTTCCGCGCGGCGGCGCGCACCGGGACCGCGCTGGAGGTCAACGCCTCGCCGCAGCGCCTCGACCTGCCGTCCGACCACATCAAGGCGGCCAGGGACGCCGGAGTCGTGTTCGCCATCGACAGCGACGCACACTCGGTGCCGAATCTCGCCAACATGCCCTACGGGGTCGGTGCCGCGCAGCGCGGCTGGCTCACGCCCGACGACGTCATCAACACCTGGCCGCTCGGCAGGCTCCGCGAGTTCCTCAGCAAACGCCGGCGACTTCCCCGCTAGTTACCGACGAGTAGCATGGAAGGCACAGTCTCACAGCTGCCCATAAGGGAGGCCCGTCGTGCCCCGTCCCGCTCGTGACGTCGTCTTCGTCGACGGCGTGCGCACCCCGTTCGGCAAGGCTGGCCCGAACGGCCTGTATGCGCAGACCAGGGCCGATGACCTGGTCGTCAGCGTCATCCGCGAACTGCTCCGCCGCAACCCCGCCGTCGAGCCGGCCCGGATCGGGGAGGTGGCGATCGCCGCCACCACCCAGACCGGGGACCAGGGCCTGACGATCGGGCGTTCGGCCGCCGTGCTGGCCGGCCTGCCCCGGTCGGTGCCCGGGTACGCGCTCGACCGCATGTGCGCCGGCGCGATGACCGCGGTCACCAACGTGGCCGGCGCGATCGCGTTCGGGTCGATCGACATCGCGATCGCCGGCGGTGTCGAGCACATGGGCCACCACCCGATGGGGCAGGGCGTCGACCCGAACCCGCGTTTCGTCTCCGAGCGGCTGGTCGACCCGTCCGCGCTGGTCATGGGCTCCACCGCGGAGAACCTGCACGACCGGTTCCCGGCGATCACAAGGGCTCGCGCCGATGCGTATGCCGCCGCCAGCCAGCGCAAGGTCGCGGCCGCCTACGCGGCCGGCCAGATCCAGCCCGACCTGGTCCCCGTCGCCGTACGCGACGCGGCTGGCGCGTGGGGCCTGGCGGACAAGGATGAGCCGCCGCGCCCGGACACGACTGTTGCGGGTCTGCAGGCCTTGAAGACGCCGTTCCGCCCGCACGGCCGGGTCACCGCCGGGAACTCGGCCGGCCTCAACGACGGCGCCACCGGCTGCCTGCTCGCCGCGGCAGATTTCCTGGCTGGCGCCGGGCTGCCTGGCTCGATGCGGCTGGCCGACTTCGCGTTCGCCGGCGTCGACCCAGAGATGATGGGCATCGGGCCAGTCCCGGCGACCGAGGCGCTGCTGGCACGCAACGACCTCACCATGGACGACATCGGCCTGATCGAGATCAACGAGGCGTTCGCGGTCCAGGTGCTCGCCTTCCTTGACCACTTCAAGATCGACGATGAGGACCCCCGGGTAAATCCGTGGGGCGGCGCGATCGCGCTCGGCCATCCGCTGGCCAGTTCAGGCGTGCGGCTGATGACCCAGCTCGCGCGGGAGTTCGCCGGTCACCCGTCGGCACGCTACGGCCTGACCACGATGTGCGTCGGCATGGGCATGGGCGGCAGTGTTCTCTGGGAGAGAGTTTTATGGATACTCAGAACAAGCGGTGGCGTGACGAAAGCGCGATCAGGGCTCAGTTCCCGGACGAGGTCGTCACCAAGGCACTGCTGCGCGATGTCGCCCTGCCGGGCGGCGCCGGTTCCCCCCTTGCCGTGGGGGGCACGATGGCGCTGATCACGCTGGACAACGGCTTCGACCACACCAAGCCGAACTCGCACGGACCCGGCGGCCTGCTCGAACTCGATCATGCCCTCGACGCGGTCGCCGCGCGCACGGACGTCGTCGCGGTGGGCATCACCGGCAAGCCGTTCATCTTCGCGGTCGGCGCGGACCTGAAGGCCGCGGCCATGATCCAGTCCCGCGAGCAGGGGCTCGAGGCGATACGGCTCGGCCACGCCGTGTACCGGCGGCTCGGTGAGCTGCCTGTGCCGACGTTCGCGTTCGTGAACGGTGCCGCGCTCGGCGGCGGCCTGGAGATCGCGCTGCACTGCACCTACCGGACGATCTCCGCCGACGTCGGCGCGGTCGCCTTTCCCGAGTGCTTCCTCGGCCTGCTGCCCGGCGCCGGCGGCACCTACCTGCTGCCCCGGCTGATCGGCCCCGGCCCGGCCCTGCGGGTGATCGTCGAGAACGCGCTGTCGCAGAACAAGATGCTGCGTGCCGCGCAGGCCTTCGAGCTGGGCATCGCGGACGCGATGTTCGAGCCCGCCGACTTCCTCGTGCAATCGCTGCGCTGGGCGGCTGCTGTTTTGTCCGAAGAATCCACGGTTCCGCGCAGACCGCTCGCTCCGGCTGAGGACTGGACAGCGGCCGCTTCGGCCGCGAAGGCCTTCGCGGACGGGAAGGTGCATGGTGCGGCCCCGGCACCGTACCGGGCGATCGAACTGGTGGAGGCGGCACGGGACCAGACCCGCGATGAGGGCTTCGCGGCCGAGGACGAGGCGATGGCGGACCTGTTCGTCAGCCCGGAGTTCAAGGCCAGCCTGTACGCGTTCGACCTGACCCAGCGGCGGGCACGGTCGGCCTTCGGCGCGCCGGACCCGTCACTGGCGCGGCCGGTCACCAAGGTCGGCGTCGTCGGCGCCGGCCTGATGGCGGCCCAGATCGCGCTGCTGTTCGCGCGGCGGCTCGAGGTCCCGGTCGTGCTCACCGACGTGGACCAGGCGCGGCTGGACACGGGCGTCGGCCACGTGCACGGCGAGATCGCGCGCCTGCGTGATCGCGGGCGGCTGTCCCCCGACGCGGCGGCGCGGCTGACCGCGCTGGTCACCGGCTCCTTGTCAAAGGACGCCTTCGCCGACGCGGACTTCGTGATCGAGGCCGTTTTCGAGGAGATGAAGGTCAAGCAGCAGGTCTTCGCCGAGGTGGAGGCCGTGGTCCGGCCGGACTGCGTGCTGGCCACCAACACCTCATCGCTGCCGGTATCGGAGATGGCTCTGGGGCTCGCTCACCCCGGCCGTCTGGTCGGGTTCCATTTCTTCAACCCGGTCGCGATGATGCCGCTGGTCGAAGTGGTGCGAACCGCCGCCACCGACGACGCGGCGGTCGCGACCGCGCTGGCCGCCGGCAAGAAGCTGAAGAAGAACTGCGTACTGGTCAAGGACGCGCCGGCGTTCGTGGTCAACCGGCTGCTCACCCGGTTCCTCGGCGAGATCACCGCCGCGGTGGACGAGGGCACGCCGTTCGAGGTGGCCGAGCACGCCCTTGATCCGCTAGGGCTGCCCATGCCGCCGTTCCTGCTGCTCCAGCTCGTCGGCCCGGCCGTTGCCCTGCACGTCGCGGAGACGCTGCATGAGCAGTTTCCATCGCGTTTCGCCGTGTCGGCGAAGCTGCGGGCACTGGTGGAGTCCGGCAAGACCGCGATATATCGCCCCGATTTCTCCGTCGACCCCGAGGTCGCCGCCCTGCTGGCCGGCGGCCCTGCTGACCCGGCCGTCTCTGACGGCGGCCTTGCTGGCTCGGCCGCCCCTGGCTGCGGGCACCCGTCGACGAGGGAGCAGGTGCTGTCCCGCGCCCTGACCGGGCTGGCTGAGGAGATCGGCCTGATGCTGGACGACGGCGTGGTCGCCGCGCCGGAGGACATCGATCTGTGCATGATCCTCGGCGCGGGCTGGCCGTTCCACCTCGGCGGCATCACCCCCTACCTGCGCCGCACTGGGTACCTCGCTGCCTGAAACGGAGCCTCCTCATTTTCCGACAATTACGTATCCCGACCGGTGTCGCGCGGGAGAGCGCCGGGGATACGCTGAGTCGTCATCTCTCAGAGAGGGCCGACCGCGATGGCCGAAGGTCAGGCACGCTTCACTCGCGTCTCAGCCGCGCCCGAAATCGACGTGTCCGTGCCGCATTCGGCGCGGTTCTGGAATTACCTGGTCGGCGGGAAGGATCACTTCGAGTCCGACCGCCGGGCCGCCGCGGAGGTGTGCGCCGCCCTGCCCGTGCTCGCTGACCTGGCCAGGGACGGTCGTGGGTTCCTGATCCGGGCGGTGCGGTTCCTCGCCGGAGAGGGCAAGGTCCGGCAGTTCCTCGACATCGGCACCGGCGTGCCGACCGCGAACAACACCCACGAGGTGGCACAGTCCGTAGCGCCGGACAGCCGGATTGTCTACGTCGACAACGACCCGATCGTGCTGGTGCACGCCCGCTCGCTGCTGACCAGCTCGCCCGAGGGACTGACCGATTATATCGACGCCGACGTGAACGACCCCGCCGCGATCTTGCGCGAAGCCGGCAAGACGCTCAGCTACAGCGAACCGGTCGCACTCATGCTGATAGGCATCATCAACTTCGTCCTCGACGATGCTCGTGCCCGTCAGATCGTCGCCGAACTCATGGCCGCGCTGCCGTCCGGCAGCTACCTGACCGTGCAGCATCCCGCTAGCGAGGACCCGGGAATGGTGGAGTGCATCCGGCGCTGGAACACGCACGGCAAGGACAAGCTGGTGGCCCGCTCCCACGAAGAGGTCACGCGCTACTTCGACGGGCTCAGGCTGCTGGAGCCTGGAGTCGTGACGCTGAACCAGTGGCGTCCGGACGACCCGTCCACGGCCGGCAGATATGTGCCCAGTTACGCGGCTGTGGGATACAAGCCCTAACCTTGCGCTATGACACCAGTCTTCCGGCTTTGCGATGAGTACGTCACCAAACGGGCGGCGCTCGACCCGGTCGCCGCCGGGATGAGCGGTCTGTCCGAGGTGTTCGGTGCGGCCACCGATTACAGCCCGGACGGGTTCGCCGCCCAGCGGGAGCTGATCGCCGCCACCCTCGCCTCGCTCGATGAGCTGCCCGTCACCTCGGACGATGACCGGCTGGCCGCCGCGCATCTTCGGGAACGGCTCAGTGCCCAGCTGGCCTGGCATGACGCGGGGGAGCCGCTGGTGTCGCTCAGCACGCCGTTCGGCCGGATCTCGAGCCTGCGCGACAGCGTGGACCTGCTGCCCCGGGTCGGCGAGGACGCCTGGCGTAACATCGCCGCCCGCATGGCGGCCATCCCCGCGATGTTCACCAGCTGGCGGGCCAGCCTGGACGAAGGCCTGGCACGGGGCATGTCGGCGGCCCGCCGGCAGGCTGCGGAAGGCGCGATCCAGGCGTCCCGGTACGTGGGCACGCATGAGGCGCTGGTGGCCGCCTACGGGGACGGCCCGCTCGCGGCTGAGCTCGCGGCGGCGTCGGCGGCCGCGGACGCCGGCTATGCCGAGGTCGCCCGGTACCTGCGCGAGGACTACGCGCCCCGGGCGCGTGAGGCCGATGGCGTCGGCGCGGACCGGTACTCGGTCGGGGCCAGGCTCAGCCTGGGCGCGGACATCGACCTGCGTGACGCGTACCAGTGGGGCTGGGCGGAACTGGACCGCATCGAAGCCGAGATGGCGGCCGAGGCGGACCAGGTCAAATCTGGCGCGAGCATCACCGAAGCCACCGCGCTACTCGACCAGACCGAGGTGGTCGAGGGCGAGGACGCGTACCTTGCCTGGTTGCAGGACCAGCACGACACGGCGATCGAGCGGCTCAACGGCGTCGTGTTCGACATACCGGAGCCGCTGTGCACGATCGTGGCGGTCCTGGCCCGCGGATCCACCTCGGGCGCCGCCTACTATACGTCGCCGAGCGAGGACCTGTCCCGGCCCGGCCGCACCTGGTGGCCGCTCGGCGGCCGGGACAGGTTCGAGACCTGGTCCGAGCTGTCCACCGTGTTTCATGAGGGCGTGCCGGGACACCATCTGCAGAACGGCGCGGCCAAAGTGTCCGGCGACCGGCTGTCCAGGTTCGCCAAGACCACGTTCGTCAGCGGGCACGGTGAAGGCTGGGCGCTGTATGCCGAGCGGCTCGCCGACGAGCTCGGCTGGTTCGAGGCGCCGGGAACCCGGCTGGGCATGCTGGCCGGCTCGGCGCTGCGCGCAGCCCGGGTAGTGATCGACATCGGCGTTCATCTGGACCTGCCGCTGCCCGACGGCTCCCGATGGGACTTCGACACGGCCTGCGAGGTGCTGGCGTCTCGCGGTCACAGCGAGCCGTACCGGGTGCACGCCGAGGTTGTCCGCTACTTCGGCTGGCCGGGCCAGGCGATCTCGTACAAGCTGGGGGAGCGAGCCTGGCTCGCGGCCCGCGAGGACGCCCGCCGCCGCCCTGACTTCGACCTCAAGCAGTGGCACACAGCCGCGCTCAGCCTCGGGCCCATAGGCCTGGGCACCCTGGCGGAGGAACTGGCGCGAGTCACCGGCTTACTCACCAGTTCACCAGCGGCTCGATGATGCCGCTGACACGTTGAGGCCGCCCCTGACGGGCACCGGGGTCCACGGCACGGGACCCCGGCCTGTTGATCGCGGCCTTGCGGTGCCGGTTTCCCCGGCAGCAAAGGGCCGCATTGATGATCGCGACATCTGCCCGGGCATAACCGAAGTCCGCGGCATGGCACACTCTGCCCGGTTAGGGTGTCCAGATGGCCGTCCAGACCCGATGTACCGCTCCAGACGCGCTGTCGAACCTGGTGGCCGTGCTTGAGCTGATCGCCGACGGGCAGGTGCGGTACGTCGCGAGCACCAGACGGCCATCGGCCGCCACCGTCACGCTGGTCGAGGACTGCCTGGTCGGCGGCGACTACTACTCGTACGCCGCAGGCGGAGACGATCCTGGCGAGCCGATCGCCGCGTTCGCCTGGCCGCTGATTGCCCAGGTCAGCGGCTTGGCCAGGCTCAGTGGCGGGCGGCTGGAGCTGACCTCGCGCGGGATGAGGGCGCTGGCCAGTCCGGGCTACGAAACCCTCGCCCAGGTGTGGGGGAGATGGCTGAGGAACGTCTCGCTGGACGAGATGGCACGGATCGACATCATCAAGGGCCAGCGCAGTCCCGGCACGCTAACGCCGGTCACCGCGCGCCGGGAGGTTGTGGCCGGCGCGCTGCGGGCACTCGAGCCCGGCGCGTGGGCGGACACCGACCTGATCTGGAGTGTGCTGCGGACCGAACGTACACGGCTCGTGCTCGCCCGCAGTCTTCCGGCGCTGTGGCGGCTGCACATCGGGGACGCGTATCACGGCTCGCTCGGGCACGCCGGCGCGAAAGCCTGGGAAGCCGTCGAAGGCAGGTACGCGCTGTGCGTGCTGTTCGAGTACATAGCCACGCTCGGCCTCGCCGATGTCCGGTACACCGGCGCCGCCGGTGCCCGTGACGACTACCGTTTCCTGTGGGGTACCGACGGGTACTCCACCCTGTCTCGCTACGACGGCCTGCTGGCGGTCCGCGTCAACGAATTCGGGGCTGCCATCTTGCACGACCCCGATGCCGTCCGCGCCCTGACGCTCCCGGTCCCCAGGCGGATCTTGTTACTCCTCCGGCGGGCGGCCATGTCGCGACCCGCGCCGCACTCGCCCCGCGTCCGCAGCAAGCGAATCGGCCAGCGAGGGCATCGCCGAGGCTGCCTCCGGTGCTGGTCACCAACCGCTGGCCAGATCCGGTTGTCATACCCTTGGTTGGCCATATAGACGAGATATCGCCTGGAGGATGTGTGGGACAGCGAGACCGGACGCCGCTAGCGGGAAGCCTGGTGCTCGCGATCGTGGGCTGCCTAGCCGCCTGCGGCGGCACGGCCAGCGTATCCAGCCCTGATGCCGGTTCTTCCGCTAGAACGAGCCCGGCCGACGGCGCATCGAGCCTGGCCGGCGGCGCATCGGGCGCGGCCGGCGGCGCATCGGGCGCGGCCGGCGGCGCCTCCAGCCCGGCTCCTCACGTCGTCGGCCCGGCCACGTCGGGTGACCCGGTCGCCACCACGGCGCTGGGATCCGGCACGGACGCCCCGCTGGGGTTCTGGTACGGCACCGACAGCTGGCCGGTACCGGTCTCCAGCCGCACCCCTTATCAGACTCCCGCCGTTGGCGGGAACTACGGCGGTTACATCGGCATGGCGGGTAACTGGGCCCGGTGGCAGGGGTGCGGCACTGGCAACTTCCTCGCTTGGTCCAGTGCCAACGCCAGGCAGGCGAATACGAACTACACGCGGTACGGCGGCGGTATCGGCACGGCGGTGTACTGGTACATGGGCGGTCCCGGCGTGGATCCCCGCTGGAACGGCACCGCGGCGGAGGCCGCTACCTGGGGCGCCGAGCAGGCCGCCCACGCCATCGCGGACGCGGCGAGCGAGCATGTGACCTACCCGGTCCTGTTCATGGACATCGAGATGCCCGGCATCCAGCCGGCCCCGGACAACGGCTGGCAGGACGTCTACACATCACCCTGCAGCGGACAGACCCGGCCGGGACAGCACGTCACGCCGGGCCTCGCCCGTGCCGAGTTCAACGGCTTCGGTGACT
>Ga0335075_10002443_pt1 | contig 29972 bp, 23 predicted proteins | sample Lox_Sample_24_FD_206723 | JGI IMG/M metagenome (GOLD analysis project Ga0335075, IMG submission 206723) | Soil microbial communities from Loxahatchee National Wildlife Refuge, Florida, United States - Lox_Sample_2.4 | ecosystem: Environmental > Terrestrial > Soil > Wetlands | place: USA...
ATTACAGAGCAACCACTTGACGCCCGAAGGCTACGCGATGTCGCATCAGATGAAACACCGTGCATATGAGTGGGCACCTTCTGCGATTTGATTACGATTGTGCGACACACCGATCGAGAAGGCGCGGTGAGCAGGACACTAAACCCATTGTCCGGCAGCATCTTTCGCAATATGGAGTGGTTTAGTTGACATAATGTCGCTTATCGGCACAAATAGGTCATGGCGCCTATGGGCGATAGCGGTTCAATATGGACTCGGGCTCGAACCGGCCGGTCCCGGGAAGCATTGTGTCGCTTCCGATTTGCTCCTTCCTCAGTGCGTCTTTCGATTCAGCGAGTTGCGCTCCTTCTTAAACCGTTGAACTCCGACCTTCCCTCGCCACCGAGTAAGTTGCGGCCTCGCCGATCCAGTGATTGCCAGTTCCCTGCCCGAGCCCGCTTCTGGTCCGAGATACGTCACTGTGACGATTAGGGCGAAGCCTGGGAGGAAGACCTGCGATCATGTCATGGTCGAGTTAGGCCAAATGCGCAGCGACTGCACTGACTGAGGATTTCATGCAGCAGACCGTATGCCTGAACATGATCGTCAAAAACGAGGCGCATGTTATTGACCGATGTCTGCGATCAGTCCGGGAATGGATCGACTTCTGGGTCATCGTCGATACCGGTTCGTCTGACGGGACGCCCGACGTCATTGCCCACGCCCTCACAGGAATTCCGGGCGAACTTCATCAGTGCGCATGGAAAGACTTCGGGACCAACCGAACCGAGGCGCTGGAACTTGCGCGCGGAAAATCTGATTACGTATTGATCATCGACGCCGATGAGGAGATGCGAGTACCGGCAAGCTTCAGTTGGCCCCAGCTGGACCGCGACGCCTACCAGCTTCTGCACTCACGAGAATCTCACGATGCGGTTACCTTCTGGCGAATCAGCCTGATGCGCAACAGTCGCAACTGGCGCTATGTCGGAGTGGTTCACGAATACCCGACGTGCGATGGCGAGTACAGTCAGGCCCGGATCCGCGGACCCCGGATTCAGGGTCATTTTGATGGAGCACGCAGCCAGACCGACGTGCGCGACAAATACGCCGCCGACGCGCAAACCCTCGAACGCGCACTCGAACACGAACCCGATAACGCCCGCTACGTCTTCTACCTGGCCCAAAGCTACCGTGACAGCGAGCAACTGGATAAGGCCGCCAAGGTATATGAGCGGCGCGCCGAGATGGATGGCTGGGCAGAGGAGACGTGGTACGCGCTGTTCCAGGTGGCGGTCCTGGCTGAACAGCGCAATGTGGACGAGGCAACTGTCGTCAACTATTACCTGCGGGCCCACGAGTATCGGCCGATGCGCGCAGAAGCCCTGGGGAGTCTGGCCCGCTACATGCTGGAGCGAAGACGATTCGCGTCTGCTCGTGTCTTCGCCACTGCCGCCTTAACGATCCCACTTCCCGACGACGCATTGTTCCTCGACAACGAGTATTACTCGTGGCGGTGCCTCGACGAGCTATCGATCGCTGACTATTGGCTCGGTAACTATCGAAATTGCGCGACAGCATGCCGCAAATTGCTGCGGTCATCGGCGGTGCCTGACGAACACAAGCCGCGCATCACCGAAAATCTCAACTTCGCCCTGGGACAGCTGAAAGCGAGCCGCGAGAAACCCAAGGAAGCCGGGACAGACACATCTGACCAGCACTGGCTCGGATAGAGGTGCTGAACCTTCGCAACTCTCCCACCGGTTCTTCTCCCGCATGAGGCGGATGGCGGTCCGCTGAGCGGACCGCAGTGTTGCAGACACCGCGGGACTGACGTAATTACTTATCTCACAAAGGGTTTACATCTTCGGCATCAATTAATACGACACGGACGGAGTGCCACAACTACGCAGCATTCGCTGGCTAGTCGATCGAACAGTGCTTGCGCCACGTGTTGTGGTTGATGGCGGTATCCAAAAGCATCGAGACGAGTTGTCTTTTCTTCATTCGTGGTGGCTTTAAGTAGAGGGTCATCAAAGTCGACAGACGTTTTCCCTCAAGTACAGCGAGGAGGCCGTAGCCGTGCCCATACCCCTGACTTACCCTGGCGTATACATTCAGGAGCTTCCGAACCCCGTGCACCCGATCGTCGGGGTGCCGACTTCTGTCGCCGCCTTCGTTGGGGTGGCTCCGCAGGGCGTCTGCGACTACCCCTACCAGGTGAATTCCTTTGCGGACTATGAGAACGAGTTTGGGAGCCTGAGCAGCGACTGGCCATTGAGCTACGCGGTGTACCTGTTCTTCCTCAACGGCGGCACGACGGCGTTGGTGGTGCGGAACAGCAATACCAGCGACACCGTGAATTACTCCACTGCTGCGCTGTTACTGCCCGGCTCTACGAGCATTACGCTGGAAGCAAGTTCCCCCGGCGCGTGGGGTACGCAGCTTTGGGCCACCGTCGATACCCAAAACCTGGTCAATACGAGTATCAATCAGTTCAACCTGACCATCTGGCGGGTGCAAACCCAGCCTCAGGGCCCGCCAATACTGGGTCAGGAGGTGTATGCAGGGGCCAGTCTGATCAAGGGCACGCCTCAGTATCTGCCGACGATGCTGGCGGCATCGCAGCTGGTGACTTTGAGCGGATTTGACCCGACCACGGCCACCGTGCCAACCGCCACGCCGAACACCACGGTAGTGCCGGGTTCGCCCCCAACGAAGACTTCACCCGCAGGAACGCCCGGAGTTCAGTTCGCCACGGCGGGAGCGGCGGGCGCCACCGGAGCGACAGGAGCCACCGGCGCCACCGGAGCGCCAGGAGCCACCGGCGCCACCGGAGCGACAGGAGCCACCGGCGCCACCGGAGCGACAGGAGCCACCGGCGCCACCGGAGCGACAGGAGCCACCGGCGGCACCGGAGCGACAGGTGGCACCGCTGCAATCGGTGCCAGCGTCGCCGCCGGCGCCCAGCCCGCACCCGTCGGCGCGGCCCCGAGCCCGCTCGGTGACCCGGACCAGAAGACCGGCATCTACGCGCTGACCCAGGCGGACATTTTCAACATCCTCTGTCTTCCTGTCGATCCGCTCAACACCTGGGACCCGTCGGAGGTTCTGGAGCCTGCGTATCAGTTCTGCGTGCAACAACGTGCCATGCTGATCGTCGATCCGCCAAAGGAGTGGACGAATGTGCCACTCCAATTCGAGGACATCGCCACCACCCACCCAGTGCTCACGACACCCAGCCCGAACGCGGTGGCCTACTACCCGAACTTGGTGATCACCGACAACACCGGAGCCAACTTCAACGCCGGGCCGTGCGGTGCGGTGGCCGGCGTCTGGGCGGCAACCGACAGCAGCCGTGGCGTCTGGAAGGCCCCCGCGGGCACGGCGGCCTCGATCACCGGCATCGCCGGCTTCACGGCGCCGGGACAATCGCCAAATTCTGCTGGCGTGGTTATTGACGACGGCGAGAGCGGGATTCTCAACCCGCTCGCCGTCAATGGACTTCGCACGATGCCTGCGGTAGGTCCCGTCGTCTGGGGCGCGCGTACCACGGTCGGCGCGGACCAAGCCCAGAACCAGTGGAAGTACCTACCGGTGCGCCGGCTCGCACTATATATAGAAGAGTCCTTGCGACGAGGCACGCAGTGGGCGGTGTTCGAGCCCAACGACGAGCCGCTGTGGTCGTCGCTGCGGCTGAACGTGACCACGTTCATGCAGGGCCTGTTCAGCCAGGGTGCGTTCCAGGGCTCGACACCCGCCGATGCATACCTGGTGCAGTGTGACGCCAGCAACAATCCGCAAGCTCAGATCGACCTCGGCATCGTCAACATCCTGGTTGGTTTCGCGCCGCTTTATCCCGCTGAGTTCGTAGTCATCAGCATCCAGCAGCAGCAGCTCGGGCAGAGCTAGGCCCAGGAGGCATCATGGCAGAGTTCACCGTCAATGCTAATCGCCGCGATCCCTACCCGAACTTCAAGTTCAAAGTTAAGTGGGACGGCGCATACGTAGCTGGAGTCTCCAAGGTCAGCCCGCTCAAGCGGACCACGGAGGTCATCAAACATCGGGAAGGCGGCGACCCCAGTACGAGTCGCAAGTCACCAGGACGAACCGAATACGAGGCGATCACCCTGGAACGCGGCGTGACCCAAGACCTGGCCTTCCAGCAGTGGGCCAACAAGGTGTGGGATTACCAGAACGCCCAGGCGCAGAACGCCAACCAGGAAGTGTCACTGGCGGACTTCCGCAAGGACGTGATAATCGAGCTCCACAACGAGGCGGGGCAGGTCGTCATCGCCTACCACGTGTACCGCTGCTGGGTGTCCGAGTACCAGGCGTTCCCCGATCTGGACGCGAACGCCAACGCGGTCGCGATCCAGCACATCAAGCTCGAGAACGAAGGGTGGGACCGCGACCCGGCGGTGGTCGAGACGGCGGAGCCTTCCTTCACCGGCTAAGGCCCGCTGATGGAAACGAACGCCGCAATCTTGTTGAAAGCATGGGAGTCTGGAGCCGTTGCGGCGCCGCTGGATCGCGCGCCATCGTTGCTGCAGTCGCTCGGCGCCGTGCCTCAAGACACGCTGACTGGCGAACTGACCGTGGGCCAGTGCGACGCCAGGCTATTCGAGCTGCGCCGGACATTGTTCGGCGAGATGCTCGAGGTCGTCGCGACATGCCCCACGTGTCAGACAGAAGTTGACCTCAAGCTGACGCTTGGCCAACTGCAACCGCCGCTGCGGGAGGGCCCGGTGCCTCCGCTGACATTGCAGGCGGACGGATACACGTTGCGCTGCCGGATCCCGCGCAACGACGACCTTCGGTCGCTCGCCAATGGCGGCGGCGACGTGACGCTCCGCGATCTGCTCGAACGGTGCGTGCTGGAGGCGAGTTCGCCCGACGGTGCGGCCGTTGCGCCACACGAGCTGCCGGAAACCACGGTGGAGTCCATCGTCGAGACGCTGGCCGAAAGCGACCCCGGCGCTCGCACGGTTTTGCGGGTGAACTGTCCCTGCGGAAACCAATGGGCCGATGAGCTGGACATCCGAGTCGTGTTGTGGACAGATCTGACCGAATGGGTTGGCCGCACGCTCACCGAGGTCCATCAGCTTGCGCGAGGCTACGGGTGGTCTGAGGCCGAAATCCTGGCGATGAACGGCTGGCGGCGGCGCTGGTATCTGGAGGCGCTTGGATCATGACGCCTTACTTGTCCAGACTGCGCCCAGCCGATCGTGGGCCGAGGCTTCGTCCGCGACCACGATCGACTTTCGAACCCGCTCCCCTGTTGCCGATCGACGGGCCGCCGATCTCGCAACCCGAAGCAGGCGTGCCGGCTAGCTGGGCCACCGCCGGCGCAGAGATCGAGTTGGACCACGAGACGCCGTATCCGCATCCGGCCAGTCCGGCGGTCGCGGCTACTTCTCCTGGCGACCAGGCGCCCCGGCCGTTACCCACCGCCGTAGCCCAGCCGGCCGGAAGGGATGCAGACCGACCGGCCAAGCCTGCCGCGACATCCGCAGACGCGCCGATCAACACCTCCCGACCAGCCAGCAGCAGCCACCAAACCGAGCGGCACAGCGACGCCGATGACTCCCCTTGGCTCCCAGGCAAAGTCGGGCGTGCTCAAGCGCCATGGAGCATCACTCGCCACCCTTCGCCCCCGGCGGATGAACCCCGCCTACCCAGCGACCGCTCAACGTTGCACGTCGAACCGGCGCCCCCAGCATCGATGCCACTGAAACTTCCGTCGGCAACACCTCAACAGGCGCCCCCACCGGTGCCTCCACCCGGCCCCGCAGTGGGTCCACCGGCACCACACCGCAAGTCGGACAAGCCTGTTCAGCGAGCGGAGGTACCCGCGTCGCCACCGGAAGAAGTTGGACCCGCCGCCGCATCCCCCCTAACCGGCGCGGCCGCTCCGCGCGTTCCCGCGATGGCCCAGCAGTTCCGCGAGGCAGATACCGGCGTCATCCGCGATCACGGGACAACGAAGCCACCGAACAACACTCGGCCGGCGGCGGCACCATCCGTCCGGGTGTCGAGCCAGCCCGCGGCGAGCACAGAGCTGACCGTGACCATCGGGCGAATCGAAGTCAAAGCGACCGCCCCGGACCCGACACCACCGCGAGCGCCATCGAGCGGACCGCGGCGCCGACCGCCCAGCCTCGACGACTACCTGGCGGCCAGAGCGAGGGCGAGAGGGGGCGCGGTATGAGCAACAACGCGGCGATCGCGGCCGTGACCGCGACTCTGACCAACATGATCCAATCGGCGGTATCGGCGGACGCGACCGTGAGCAGCGGCAAGGTGACCGCGCATGCCCCCGACGTCGCACGCCAGGGAACCACGGGTAACCAGGTCAATCTCTTCCTTTACCGAATATCGATCGACGCCGCCTGGCGCAACCAGGATCCACCCAGCCTCCGGCCCGGTGAGGTTGGGCAACCGCCGCTGCCGCTCGTGCTGTCGTACTTGATCACGGCGTACGGCGAGAACGACGACGAGATCTTGGCTCACCGTCTGCTCGGGATCGCCATGGCAGTACTCAACGACACGCCGGTGCTTTCGCGAGCGCAGATCGCCAGCGCGCTGCCCGCGCCAGGATCGGATCTCCAATATCAAGTCGAACGCGTACGGATGCGCGCCGATCCGCGCCCGCAAGACGAGATCTCCCGCATGTGGACCACCTTTGGTACCGGCTACCGGTTGTCGGTCAGCTACGACGCATCCGTCGTCCTTATTGACAGCACGCGGCCCGTCAACGCGGCGACGCCGGTGCTGATGCGGGGCTCGCAGGACACCGGTCCGGTGGTCGCCGGCTCGCCGTTTCCGCAGATCCAGCTGGCGGTGCCGCCGAACCTCCAGCCGGCGGCCCAACCAGGCGACGTGCTGACCCTGGTGGGCAACTGTCTGGGCGCGGTCACCAGCGTGGTGATCACCCATCCGCTGGCCACGCAGCCGCTGACGCTGACGCCGCTCAGCGTCACCGCATCCCAAGTGACGGTTCAGCTGCCCAACCCTGCCTCGTTGCCGGCGGGCATCGGGACAGTAGCGGCGACGTTCGACGCGCTGATGGACCAAACCTCCGGCGCCACACCGATGACGATCACCAGCAACGCCGCGCCCGTGGCGCTGGCACCCCAGCTAGTGAGCACGACCCAGCTCAAGGCCAAACTGGCCAAGACCGGCACCACGACAGTGACGGTCACCTGCTCCCCCGCGGTCCAGCCACAGCAGGCGATCGCGCTGATCGTGGGGTCGCAACTGGTCTCTTTGGAGCCGGTGCAGGCGGCGAGCACGCAGTTGAGCTTCAACCTGCAGGGTTTCACCGCGGGTACCTACCTGCTGCGCCTGCGCGTCGACGCGGTGGACAGCATCCCCGTGGTCAGCGCACCGGCACCCGTGAACGCCAACCAGCCGACACCGATGCAGTTCTCCGCCAACCAGCAACTGGTCCTGTCATGACCGCGCAACAGGTAGACCACCTCAGCGACGCAACCGACTGGGAGACGATGAATAGCGCTTACCTGTCGGCCGGGCTGGCCTGGATCCGTGACCGGCTCAGCGGCTCAAATGACGCTCCGCACGCTGAGCAATGGTGGGAAGTCGGAGTGGAGGCACAACCAGCCGCGGCACTGGAGTCACTAGGCGATCGGCTCGGCCTGTCCCGGTTCGAGCGCTTCGTCCTGATGCTTGCCGCGGCAACCGAATTGGACCCCAGCATCGCTGCGCGCTGCGCGGAGGCGAATGGCAATCCGCGGGCCCCTTACCCGACGCTGGCTCTGGCACTTACAGTCCTGCCGGGAGCCGCTTGGGATGCGGTCTCACCGCAGCGACCGCTGCGCTACTGGCGGCTGCTCGAGCTTGACGAGCCTCGCGCCGAGGCACTTACCGCCACCCGAATCCGGATCGACGAGCGTATCGCCAGCTTCATCAAAGGGCTGAACGTGATGGACGAGCGGCTTGCCGCGATCGTCTCACCCGTGACGGCGGAGCTTCCACTGAGCCTTCCCGAAACGCATGAGCGAGCTGTGGACCAGATCATCGTGGCGCTGACCGAAAAAGAAGACGGCGAGCACCCACCGGCGGTCCAACTCGTCGGCGTGGATCCGGCCGTTCGGCGTGGCCTGGCGACGACCGCGGCGCGGCGCCTCGCCCGTGAGCTCTACGAGGTCACACCTGAGCGAGTGCCAACCAGTGCCTCGGAGCTATGCGAGCTGGTCCGCTTATGGGAGCGCGAGACAATGTTGCTGCCAGTGCTGCTGTACGCCGATACGGCGGAAGTCTCGCGCGAAGGCTCGGCGGGCATCGACGCGCTGTTGGAGGGGATCCGCGCTCATCTGCTCATCGGTTGCCGGGAACTCCGGCCGCTGCGAGGCCGACGGCTGCGTGTGATCGACACCCCGCGCCCAACCGCCGAGGAGCAGCAGGCACTGTGGCAGCAGCTACTGGCCGACGACGCGGAGACGGCCCGGCGGCTGTCTTCGGAGTTCGACCTCAGTCAGCTGGTTATCGCCGATGTCATGCACCAGGTGGAGCACTCCGGCGAAGGCGCTCAAGGCCTTTGGGCGGCGTGCCGCGCCCAGACCCGACCGAGGCTGGACACCCTCGCGCGCCGGATCGAGCCCGTCGCCAGCTGGGACGACCTCGTGCTGCCGGACGCCGAACTCACCTTGCTCCACCACATCGTCGACCAGGTCCGCGGCCGCGCAACCGTGCTGCGCTCGTGGGGGCTTGCTGAGCAGATCACCCGTGGCAGCGCGGTGACTGCGCTGTTCGCCGGCGGATCGGGCACTGGCAAGACCCTTGCCGCGGAGGTGATCGCCCACGAGCTGCAGCTGGATATGTATCGCATCGACTTGGCCGGCGTGGTCAGCAAGTACATCGGTGAGACCGAACAGAATCTGCGGCGCGTGTTCGACGCCGCCGAGGAGGGCGGGGCGCTGCTGATGTTCGACGAGGCCGACGCGCTGTTCGGCAAGCGCAGCGAGGTCAAGGACAGCCACGACCGTTACGCCAACATCGAAGTCAGCTACCTGCTCGCCCGAATGGAGGACTACAGCGGGGTGGCGATCCTGGCCAGCAACCTGCGCCATGCCCTCGACGAAGCGTTCCTGCGGCGGCTCCGCTTCATTGTCACCTTTCCGTTCCCCGGCCCCGTCGAGCGGGCAAAGCTGTGGGCGCGTGCGTTCCCGCCCCGTGTCCCAGTTCGTGAGCTGGACATTGACCGCCTGGCAAAGCTTGCCGCCTCCGGCGGGATGATCCGCAACATCGCGCTTAACGCCGCCTTTTGCGCGGCAGGACAAGGTACCGACGTCAGCATGGAGCTGGTGCTCGAAATGGCCCGCATCGAGTTCCGCAAGCTAGAACGCCACATCAACGACGCCGATTTCAAAGTCGAGGCGGCGACGACATGAGTACCGACTTCCGCATCGAGCATCTCGTCATCGACGGGATTGCGCTCACCCGACGCGAGCGCGATGCGCTCGGCCCGGCGATCGCCCGCGAGCTGCGTCGGCTTGCCAGCTCGCCGGGAAACCCAGTGCCAGACTCTCGCTCCCGGAACAGCGGACCCGGGTCAGCCGCCGACGGGATCGCCCGGCGGGTCGCGGCCGCGGTGCACCAGGCCACCACGGCGGCGCTGCCCGCTCGGGAAGCCAAGAGACATCCTGTCCCACCAAGGGGACGCAGATGACCAGCGGCTTTCCCGGCACCCCTAAGACGCTGCGCGGCGGGCTGGTCCGCATCGACCCCAACGCCAACACCCTGCTGGACGTTGTCGTCTTTCAGTACAACCCCGACACTCTCACCCGGACTCTTCAGCCGCGGGCGATCGGCGGTGAGCCCGGAGACCGGCTCGAAGTGCTTCGACTCACCGGCGCCCCGCACGAGACGATCAAGTTCGACGCCGAAATTGACGCCACCGACCAGCTCGAGCAGCCGACCTTGAGCGCCAACCAGCCGGTGGTCACCCAAGGACTGCTGCCCACGCTCGCGGTCCTCGAACGGCTCATCACACCCACCGCCGCGGAGCTGATGGCCACCGACGCGCTGTTCGACGCCGGCATGCTCGAAGTCTCGCCGATGGAAGCACCGCTGGTACTGCTCGTCTGGGGTGTGAAGCGGGTGGTGCCGGTGCTGGTGAGCAGCCTGACATTCACCGAAGAAGCCTTCGACCCCAAGCTGCAGCCGATCAGGGTGAAGGCCAGCATCGAATGCAAGGTTCTGACCACCACCGACCTGCCGAACCAGAACATCGGCTTTAACCTCTACATCGCCTACCGTCAGGCTGTCGAACAGCTCGCCACGATGGTCACCAGCACCGACGTTCGACCGCTCGGCCTGGAGCACCTGCCATGAGCACCAGCCGCTACGCGAACGTCGGGCAGGGCATCTGGACCGCCCCCGACGGCAGTCAGGTGCCGTATCTGCTGCGGCGGCTGCTGCCTGCACCGGGAAGCATGACCACAGCCAGCCTGTACCAGGTCCAACTAAGCGACCGGATCGACACGATTGCCAACTCAACGCTGGGCGATCCGACGCTGTCCTGGCTGCTGGGTGACGCCAACCTGGCCACCCGCCCCACCCAGCTCGCGCAACCCGGGAGCGTTCTGGTGATCCCCACGCCAGGAGCGACCAGTGGCCAGTGAGCTGACACTCAGCCTGATGATGGGACTCGGACTCGATCCGGCTCCCCGCCCGGTGATGGAGGCGTTAACAGAGGTCAGCGTCTCGATCGGCGCCGGCGGAACCAGCCCGAGCGGTTTCGATCTCAAATTCGCCACCAGCAAGCTCTCACAGATCACCACTCAGCTGCTGCCGTCGGGCTATTTCGACCCTCCCACCCGCGTCGTCATCGCAGCGACCTTGATGGGCTCAACGACCGTCCTGATGGACGGCGTAATAACCGCACAGGACGTCGTGCCAAGCGACGAATCGGGAAAATCGGTGCTGTCGATCAAGGGCGAAGATCTGACCCGAATGATGGACATCATCGATTTCGGCGCGCTGATCGCCTACCCGGCAATGCCGGCCGAAGCGCGCGTAGCCCTGATGGTGGCGAAGTACGCACCCATCTACGGGATCGTCCCGCTGATCATTCCGAGTATCTTGATCGACGTCCCGCTGCCCACCGACACGATCCCCCAGCAAAGCGGCACAGACCTGGCCTACATCAACGCGCTGGCGGAGCGGGTCGGCTACACGTTCTATCTGCAGCCGGGGCCAACTCCGGGAATGAGCATGGCCTACTGGGGTCCGAAGCTGGAGATGGGGATCCCGTTCTTGTCCACCCCACCGCCCATGGCGATCGACTGGGACGGCTGCAGCAACGTCGAGTCGTTGCAGTTCTCGTTCGACGGCTTCAAGAAAACTCAGTTCGTGGTATTGATCCAGGTGCCCGACGTCCCGGTCCCGCTCCCGATCCCAGTCCCCGACGTGACGCCGCTGAGCCCTCCGCTTGGCCTGAAGGATCCGACCCCGCTGAAAGTCACTCCGCTCGTGGGTCTTTCCGGTTACGACCCGATCGAGGCGACGGTCATTGCGTTGGCAAAGTCGGCCGATGCCGCCAACGTGATCAGCGGCCAGGGCACCCTCGATGTGCTGCGCTACGGCGCGATCCTGCCGGCGCGAACAGTCGTGCAGGTGCAGGGCGCCGGCATCACGTACGACGGCGAGTACTTCGTATCTACCGTCACCCACTCGATCAAACCGGGCTCGTACAAGCAGAACTTCACCCTGCTGCGAAACCGGCTGATCGGCGGCAACGCGCAGGATCCGGCGAGTTACGGTCTGGGCCAACAGCTTTCAGCGTTCTCAAGTGCCGCGGCTACGAGTCCGCCAGCCTTGCCGGGCGCAGGCCCCGCGTTGCCGGTCCAGGCGCCAGGATCTCCCGCCGTTCCTGCCACCACCGGCGCCAGCACTGCCACATCGCTGCCGGCGTCACCGACCAGCTGACCAGTCCGAACGGAGAAAGCATGCCGGACAACAACAACAACAAACACACGACGATGGGGTCGCTGGGCTACAGCGAGAATTTCACTTGGGGAAAAGAGAAAAACTCGGAGAAAGAACAGGATCCCGAGCCGCCGGTAGTCAAGCGGCACTGGGGCAAGTACCGCGGCATCGTGGTGGAAAACCAGGACGTCCCGCCGCGTGGACGCTTGCTGGTCAGCGTGCCCGGAATTATGACGATCCCCGGCTGGGCGATGCCGTGCGTGCCGGTCGCCGCCGTGCTGATGGGCGGCGGGGCTTTCATGCGGCCCGCGATCGGTTCCAACGTCTGGGTCGAGTTCGAGCGCGGCGATCCGGACAAGCCCATCTGGGTCGGTTGTTTTTGGGGCGAGGCCGATCTGCCCAGGATGGCCATGGAGTACAGCGCGGTACCCGCAGCCCAGGCGATAACGCTCGAGAGCCTCTCGGCGGGTATTTCGATCGGCGACGTACCGATCCCCGGCGGTGGAACCACACCGGGCAACGTCAATATCGTCGCCGGCGCGGGCGCAGTCGCGATCGCCCTTACGCCGGGCAGCCTCAGCGTCACCGCTCCAGTCGTGACGATCACCGCGCCGACGGTGACGATCACCACCACGACCTTCACCGTTGTCACTCCGGCCGGAACGTTCACAGTCGGATGACCACGATCGAAGTCGCGTTTCCCTACGGTCTGGATGACCGCGGGCGCACCGCCACGACGACCTACGACGATCACGTCGAGCAGATGCTGGAGCTGCTGCTGTTCACCCGCCCCGGCGAGCGGGTCAACCTGCCCACGTTCGGCTGCGGACTGCTGGATCAGGTCTTTGCACCGAACTCGCCGGAGATCGCTGCCGCGCTGAACGTCACGATCGCCGCGGCGATCAGCCTCTGGCTGCAAGACGTGCTTTCGGTTACTTCGCTCAACGTGACCGCCCAGGACAACCAGCTGATCATCAACATCGGTTATACCGTGCTGGTCACCGGCTCACCGACAAACCTCACGCTATCGGTGCCCGGGCCATGAGCAGCGCCATGCGGTGGGGCGATCTCGTCGTCACGGGGGATGCGCGGCGACGCAAGCTCCTGGAGAGCCATGGCAACGGCGTCGATGGGGTGGAGGTACGCGAAGGCGGGCGCCGGCTGCTCGTGTACTTCTTCGAGCAACCACCGCGTGGCCTGCACCCTGGGAACATCAGAATCGATGCGCCTCGCGGTGCCCGCCCCGTCCGCGCGGTCGAGGTCCGCCGCGCCGAAGAGCTCAGCCCCGAGATGGAAGACCGACTGATCGTCGAGCTCGACCGTCCGGGTTCCGCCGGTTCTTACCTGCTTCGGATCGTCGAACGCAGGCCGGACGGCGCGCCGGGCTGGCGACCGTACCGCGGCATCGACCCGCGTTTCGCCCAAGTGCGCTTCGTATTCGACGTCGACGCCCCACGGCCGCCGATCGGGCAAGCACCGGCCGGGGCACCGTCCGCCTATGACCCGGTGACCTACATCTATCGGGACTACGTAGGGCTGAAGCAACTGATGCTCGATCGGCTCGCGGTGACGATGCCGGACTGGACCGAGCAGCACGAGCCCGACATCTGGATCACGCTGATCGAGCTGCTGGCCTACATCGGCGACGACCTGAGCTACTACGAGGACGCCGTCGCGACCGAGGCCTACCTGCAGACGGCGCGCAACAGAGTGTCCGTTCGCCGCCACGCCCGCCTCGTCGGCTATCGGCTACATGAGGGGTGCAACGCGCGAGCGTGGGTGTGCGTGAACGTGACCTCCCCTGTCTCGTTGCCGCTCGACGACGTCCGCTTCGCGGCAGCAGGCTACTCGGGCGGCCAAGGATCGCCAGTACTCGACGCGAGCACGCTCCCGCCCGACCTCTTGGCCTCTTTGCAGCAGTACAGCCCGGTGTCGGTTCAGCCCGGCGCAGATGGGCTGCAACCGGTCGTGAAGCTACTGCCGGCCCACAACGAGATCGGGCTCTACAGCTGGGGCGAGAACGACAGCTACCTTGCCGCCGGTGCGACCAGCGCCGTGCTGATAGACGGCGCGCCGCCCGACGGCGAAGGCAATGCAGCACAGCGAACGCTGGAGCTTCAAGTCGGGGATGTGCTCATTCTCAAGGAGACCAACGACCCACAGACGCAGGGTGAGGGACCGGCAGACCCGTCGCTGCGGCAAGCCGTGCGCCTCACCGGCCTGCGACGACTGGTCGACCCGCTCTATGAGCAGCCGCTGCTGGAAGTGCAATGGGCCCCCGAAGACGCGCTCACTTTCGACCTGGCAGTAATGGCCGACGGTAATCAATGCGCCCAGGCATTGGGAAACGTGGTAATAGCGGCCAACGGAGTCGCCACGACCGAACCGATCACGGTTTCCCCGCCCGCACTCTCACGGCCCGGAATGTCTTATGCAGCTCCATTTCCCGACCCGCGCACCGTTGGCCTTCATCAGGCGCGCAGGCTGCGCTCGCTTTACCGCAACTGGCGCGAGAAGGTCGAAGAGTGGCGCTTGCAAGCCAGCAGCGGCACCGCACTGTCCGCAGACCAGCTCAAAATCCTTCGCCTCCAGATCGGCGTCGAGGAGCTCGAGCATTTGGGGCTGAGCGGCGAGCGCCGCGGAGCAGGTGAGGCAGCGCGCGCCGAACTGGAGGCCAACGCGCTGGCCGAACTGCTCGCTCGCGCCGATGGCTTGCTGGCCAGTCGGCGTCGGCGACTCGAGTTCCTGGCGCGGCTCGCCGAGGGCACGGGCCCGCTCGATGCTGTGCTGATCGACGAGCTCACCGAGGACTGGGGTTCGGAGCTGACGGCGGCGCTTGCCGCGGGGCAACCCGGTTCGTGGGGTCCCGCCGCGATTGCGATCACGCAGGACCCGCTTGCCGCGCTGCCCGTGTTGCAGCTCACCGATAGCACCGGCGCCACCTGGGCGCCGGCGCTCGACCTGATCGGCGCCGCGCCTAGCGACCGGATCTTCGTCGCCGAGGTGAACGATCAAGGAATCGCCGAGCTGCGGATCAACAATGCACCCACCGCGGATGTGTCACTTCCGACCAGCACCGACACGCCTTCCGGATCCGCACTGGCTTTCGTCTCATCCGCGGGCGTACTCACCGGCATGGCCGTAAGCGGCGTCAATATTGCCGAAGGCGCGACGGTTTCGTCGGTGACTGCGACGTCGGTCACCTTGAGCGAACCGATCACCGGAGACATCCCCAAGGGCAGCAGCATCACGTTTACCGCGACGCTGTCGGCGTCCTACTGGGTCGGCAACGGCACGGCCGGCAACGCCGAGACCGAGGCCATCAACGCGCTCGTGTGGGCGCCCAGCGGCTCGACTTCCCCGCCGAGCGGCATTTCCGGAATTTGCAACCCCCTGCCGGTGACCGGGGGGATCGACGCCGAAACCACCGCCGCGGCCAAACTCGCAATACCCGGAGTGTTCACTGTCGGTCAGCAACGGGCGCTCTGCGCCGCGGACTACGCCACCCTCGCCACTGCGGTCTCGGGCGTTCGCAGCGCGGCCGCGGAATTGCGATTCACCGGTTCACTCACCGTCGTCGACGTGGCGATCCAGCCGCAGCTCGGCGAGGATCCCACCGACCAGCTGCTCGCCGACGTGCGACGGTCGCTGGAGACGGTGCGCAAGATCGGCCAGCTGGTCCGCGTCGTACCACCCCGCTACCGACCGCTGCTCCTGGAGCTCGACGTCACACTCGCCCCCGGCACCATCCGTCGCCAGATCGCACACCACCTCGTCCGGCTGCTATCCAGCGGCTGGCTGCATGACGGCACCCCAGCGTTGTTCAACCCGACGAACCTGGCCTTCGCCACCTCCGTGTACTCCAGCCCGATCATCGCCGCGGTCCACGCCGTCACCGGCATCGACTCGGTGACGCTGACTCGGTTCGGCTTCCTCGATGAGCCCACCGCGGGCGGCGCTGCTTCCGAGGTGCCGTTCGGGACGCTCGAGATCGCGCGGCTTGACAACGACCCCACCCAACCCGAGCATGGCTACGCCCTGGTGTCACTTACGGGGGGCCGATGAGCAGCACTAGCGTGCCTCCGCACACCTCGGCTCGACGGGCGGCGCTGCTCGAGCAGCTGATCGTCGCGCTGACGTCGAACCCGCAGAATGCGCTGCCGATCAAGACCCGCGCCCCCGACGATCCCACGATTGCCCTACTCGACGCGTGGGCAACGGTCGGCGACGTCCTCGGCTTCTACCTCGACCGGATTGCCGACGAAGGCTATCTGTCGACCGCGACCCAACCTGGTTCCATCCTCGCGCTGGCCAACCTGGTCGGCTATCAGCCGGTGCCCGGCCTAGCGGCGCAGGTCTACCTGGCCTACACGCTGGCCCCCGATTCGGCCGACGGGGCGGTGCAATTCAGCCCGGGGCTCTTGTTCCAGTCGGTGCCCGCTCCCGGCCAGCAGGCGCAGACTTTCGAATCGGCCCAAACTATTGTCGCCCGACCCAGCTGGAACTTGATGTCGCCGAAGTCCACGCAGCCGGTTCAGCCGAGCGACACGTCACTCGTGGTCGACAGCACAAGCGCGAACCTCTCGCCCAATGACGTGATTCTGCTGGAGGTCGGCACCAGCCAGGTCCCCGTCACGGTCGCTTCAGCGACCGTCGACTACACCAACCAGGTCACCAACGTGAAGCTGCAGACGTCGGCGGCAACGTCGGGCGCATCGTCGAGTTCGGCCGCATCGTCGAGTTCGAGCTCATCATCAAGTTCGGGTGCATCACCAGCTCCGACGCCTCCGCCGGACGCGATGAGCGCAATCGATGCTCTGCAGAAAAGCAGTCTGGGCGCCCCCCCGACACCGGTGCCCACGTCGGCCTACCCACGGAACCCGAGCGCGGACTCGGTGTTCAAAGCAGACTCGGGCACCTTGCCCGACGCCGTGCCTCGGCTCATCTCGGCGCTGCAGCCCGCCGTCGCCTCGACGCTGTACGCCGCGCTCGGCTCGACGACAGTCGGATCACCGCCGGTGAAGAGCGCTTCGGTCATGCAGGTCACCGCCGCTCCTTTCGGTGCCGCAGCCCCACCCCAAACCGTATTCAACGCCAGCGGCCAGCCGACCGGAACGCAGGACTGGCCTATCGCGAACACGTTCACGCTGCAGCTCAGCGCCACCGCAGCAGATTCTGTGGCATTACTACAGATGGCGTTTCAAGCGCTGGGACGGACACCCCCCTGGTGGAGGCCTTTATTCGATAGCCTCGAGAGTGGGCAAGCGGCCGGGAATCCCCCGGTGATCAACGTCGGGTGGAGTGTCGCGAGCTTCACCACTCAAGCGACTATTGACGTCAGCGGCTTGCCGGCAACTGCCTCACCGACACCCCAGGGCCTTGGCGAGCTTCAATTGCAGTCCGCCGAGACGGGCACCGTAACGCTGTCATACGCCGGGTACACGGCCCCGCAGTCAGGGCCATCCCTGCCATCGACCCCCCAGCTTCAGGTGACGATCGGGCTTGACAGCGCCACGGAGGATGTCACGTTCGAGGTCCTCGTCTCCGGTGTCAGCCTCGGCACGCTGACGTGGGATCCCCCGAACCTGCCCTTCAGCGGTCAGGTTGGCGACGTGCAGATGACGACCGCAATCACAAGCGACAGCGCCGGCGGACTTAGTTTGTCGATTGCGATGCCGCTCCGGACAGTGCTGCTGCTCGACGGAAATTATCCCGGGATCCTATCCGGCAGTTACGTCGTGGTCGACAGCGCCGACCCACCCGGCTCCGACACCGACCTCAAATACCCGGTCGTTACCACCGTCGAGGCGGTGAATACGGTCGCAGCGACTGGCTACGGCATCACCGGGAAGGTCACCCAGCTGATTTTGGCTACGGATTGGCTCGACCCGAGCGCCGTGGCTCAGTCCGCGCTGCGGCCGCTGACCGTTTACGCGCAGCCGGCTGCCTTGCCGCTGCAGCCCGCCCCCGTCACGGACGACGTAAAGGGATCGTTGATCGACCTCGACGGGCTCGTAGCGGGGATGGAGCTTGGTCGCCTGATCGCGGTGACCGGCACCCGCACCGATGTGCCGGGCGCGAGCGTTCAGTTCGGCGAGACGGTTATGGTCGCCTCGGTCTCGACGAACGCCGACACCGGCGGCACGCCGTACAGCACGCTGAACCTGGCAAATGCACTGGCCTACAGCTATGAACGATCAACGGTGCAAATCTACGGCAACGTCGTCTCTGCTCACCAAGGCGCAACGATCAACCAGGTGCTGGGCAGTGGCCAGCCGGCGCAGGCGCCGCAGAGCTTCACCCTCTCCAGCGGACCGCTGCTTGCCGACCCCATCACTACAGGTTCGGGATATCAATCCAGCCTGACAGTAACCGTCAACGGTGTCGGCTACACGCAAGTCGGCCGCGTCGACAGCAGCACCCCCGCGCAGTCGTTCGTCGCGGGCACCAACGCGTCCGGTCAGACCACTATCACATTTCCGGCGCCGGTTCCCGCCGGAACCGGAAACATCAACGCTTCTTACCGGGCCGGCGACGGCAGCCAGGGCAACCTGTCGGCGGGTCAGATCACGCAGTTGCTCAGCCGCCCGGCAAGCCTGAGCGCGGTCACCAACCCGTTGCCTGCGACCGGCGGCAGCGGCGGCGACGACCAGGAAGCCGTCCGCGCCGCAGCTCCGGCCAGTCTCAGCGGGCTCGGACGGTTGGTAACAGTGAGCGACTACGCCGACCTGGCCAGCTCGTTCGCCGGCGTGGGCAAAGCCAGCGCCGCTCTCACCCCGGGCAACGGCGTTGTCGTCACGATCGCCGGGACGGACCCAACGCAGCCGCTCACCGCAGGGGACAACCTGTGCACGGCCGTCGCCGCCGCCATCGCCGCGGAGGCCGACCCGACGCTGCCGGTGCAGGTCGTCCCGGCCGACCTTTATCTGATCGCGTTGGCCGCCAACGTTGCTCACGATTCGACAGTGCGCTGGGATGACACCGTCGCCGCGGTGCAGGCGGCGCTGCTCGCCAACTTTGGTTATGCGCAGCGAAACCTCGGCCAGGACGTCGCGGTAAGCGATCTGATCGCCGCGGCACACGCCGCACCTGGGGTGCTGTCCTTCACGGTCACCGGCGTGGCCTTGGTGCCGGCGGCGGCGTCAGCCACCCAGCTCTCCACGACGTTGCCGACGTTGCTGACCCCCAAAACCGTGTCGCCGGTGGCGACACTTGCCGCCGTACCGGGCAATTGGCAACTCCAGGCGGAGACTCCAACCCCGGCCGCCGTCGCCTACCTGTCGGATTCGGCACCCGGCACCATCATCCTGAGCGAGCAGCCAACATGAGCGCCAACGCGCCGCAGAACGACGACACCCTCTACAACCTCCTGCCGGCGGTCTACCGGACGCGCGACGCGCTGCAGCCGGGCTCCCCGCTGCAGACCCTTTTGCGGGCGATCGCCGGCCAGGTCGACCAGTTCAACACCGACATCGGCGAGCTCTACGACAACTGGTTCATCGAAACCTGCGATGCCGACCTGCTACCGTACTTCGCTGAGCTGGTTGGGATTTCGCTCGGGCCGTCGCTGCCGCAGAGCGCCGATTCGTCCGACTCCAGCGCCGACGTCATCTGGCGCCGTGCCCAAATCGCCGACGCGATCACCGACCGCAGCCGCAAAGGCTCCTTCTCGGTGCTCGACGACTTGGCGATCCAGGCGACGGGCTGGCCGGCTCGGGCTATCGAGCTTCGCCGAATTGCCTTGGCCACCCAGTCCATTCGGATGCCCGACATCGGACGACGACGCCTGGCCGACGTGGCCGACGCGCAGGCGCTCGAGCTGCTCACGACACCGTTGTCGGACGCCGCACCGATGACCGACGTGCGCCGGCTGTCCTCACACCGCACGCCCGGCACCATCGACGCATCGACCGTGGCGGTGTGGCTGTGGCGGCTCGTCGCCGACCAGGTGAACCACGCCCCCGCGGCACCTGCCGGCGAGGAGTATCGCTACACGTTCGACCAACTCGGCCGCGACCTTCCGCTCGCGGTGATTCCGGTCAGCGATCCCCTCTCGCCGCCCGCGACGGAACTCGACGTCGCGGTGACCATCACCCGCCGGAACCTTGAGCTGCGGCTAGAGGACTACTACGGCCAAGGGCGCAGCATCTGCGTGTACCGCGGCGGCGAACCGATACCTCGTTCGGAGATCCTGGTGGCCGATCTCAGCCGCTGGCATGAGCGCACACCGGACGGACACGTCAGCATCGACCCGCTGCTCGGCAGCATCGCCTTCCCGGCACGGCATCCTCCCGAAGAGGAGATCTCGGTGACGTATGCCCACCTGGGAATCGGAGCGATCGGCGGAGGTAGCTACCAGCGCCCGCTTTCTGTCCCGACCGCACTGCTCTACTCTGTCGGCGCGAGCGGGCACCGGAGCATCAGGGGCGCTCTGCAGGCCTGGCGAGCAGCCAACAAGCAGGGCCAAGCACCTTCGGCGTTGATCGAGATCAACGATGATCGGGTCTACCGCGAGCACCTCGACATCAGGCTGGCCGCTGGTGAGCACCTCGAGATCCGGTCCGCGCAGGGTAAACGGCCGATCATCATCCCGGTCGAGGCTCGCGGCGGCCTTCCGGACCGGTTCCGCGTGCGAGGAGCCGACGATCCCGATGCCGCGGATCCGCCGAGTTTCGCACTCGACGGCGTTTGGGTGGCCCGCCACTCCCTCGATCTGTACGGCAGCTTCGCCGGCGTAGCGTTGCGGCACTGCACGCTGGTCCCGGCCCAGAGCCTCGGCGCCGCCGCGTCACCCGAGGAACGCCGCTTGCCAAGCCTCGTCGTGCACGGCGTTCCCTGTCCGATCTCGATCACCTCCTCGGTCATCGGAAAGATCCGAGTCGAAAGCCCGGAGACGGGCTTCGAGCCGCTGCCGCTGAAAGTGTGCGATTCCGTGCTCGACGCGTCGGATTGGCGTGCGCGTGCCGTGCTCGGCACCGACGACCGTCCCGCTTGGGTGCGCCTCTCGCTGTCCCGCGTCACCGTTCTGGGTAGCGCCGACGTCCACAGCGTCGGACACGTCGAGGACTCCATTCTCACCGGGGCGCTTGATTGCGAGCGGTGCCAGACGGGTCACGTCACCTTCTGCTACCTGGCTCCCGGCTCGCGCACGCCCAAACGCGCGAACTGCCAACCAGATACGGCGATCGCCCGGGCAAAGGCCCAGATCGCGCCCGGCACGCCTGCGGCGAGCGACCCCGCCCGGCTCGAAGCGCGCACAGCCGCGCGGCTGGTCCCCCGCTTCGACAGCGTCCAGTTCGGCCAACCCGCCTACGCGCGGCTGGCTGGCGATGCCGCGCCCGAACTCACCCATGGCGCGCACGACGAAGCTGAGCTCGGCGCCTACCACGACCAGTGGCAGCCGCTGCGGGTTTCCGATTTGCGGACTCAGTTACAGCAGTTCGCTCCCGTCGGAATTGACATCGACATCCGCTTCGCGACCTAAAGGAGACACTCGTGTACGGCGATTTCTCTCGTTTGCTGGGCGGGCTTTCCGATCATTACTCGGGCGTCCTGACGCAGCAGGGCAGACTGGTGCTCGACGCCGAAATCAACGAGCAGAACGCGATTCTGCTCGAATACCTGCGCAGTCTCACGACCGACCTGATCGGTCCCTTCGCCGGACCCGTTCACTATGCGGGGTTCAAGGTCGAGCCGGTATTCGAGGGCGACGGCAAATGCTGTGCCGTGCAACTGCGCCCCGGGCACTACTACGTCTATGGCTTGCGTTGTCAGGCTCCAGAGCCGCATCAATCTGCCGACGAGAAGCTTCCGATCGGGCAGCATGAAGTGCCCTTCGTCGTCTACCTGATGGTCTGGGAGCAGTCCGTCAGCGCGATTCAAGCACCAGAGCTCATCGATCCGGCGCTCAGCGCCGACGTGCCCGACACCACCCGCCGCAGCCAAGTCAAATGGCGCCCGGTTGCGGGTCGCACACTGCCAATGGAGCGCGATGAGAACTTGACCGACCTCGACGCGGACTCGATCATCCGCGTGTTTGAGGAATACAACGCCGATCCGCACCGGCGGCCAACACTTGGCGCGCGCGCCCACTCCGGCGGCGGACCCGAGTCAGGGCCCGCGACGAGTCCGACGCCCTGGGGTTATCGCGGCGTCGAGAATCAGCTTTACCGCGTCGAGGTGCACCGTGGTGGTGACCTCGACGAGGCGACGTTCAAGTGGTCACGCGACAACGGCAGCGTCGAGTTCGGTCTCCAAGATCTCGGCGCCCTCGATGGCAGTGCGCGAAGCGCGACCTTGCAGCAAGTGTGGTACGACGCCCATCAAGGGCTTGAGGTGGGCGACTGGGTGGAATTCGTTGATGACCACTGGGCGCCGCTCGGAACACCGCCGGCGCTGATGCAGGTTGAAGCCCCGATCAGCCTTGCGACGCGCCAGGTGGCGCTCGCGGACACCGACAGCAGCCGTGCTTTCGACGCGAAGCTGCATCCGCTGCTGCGACGCTGGGATCAGCGACCCGACGACCAGGCGGCTAACCACGGGATCCCCGTCAAGCGGGCCTACCAGAAGTGGTTCGAGCTCGAGGACGGCGTGCAGATCCGGTTCGAAGCGGAATCGGCGCGTTACGAGCGCGGCGACTTCTGGCTCATCCCGGCGCGAACCGCGACGAGCGGAGTGCTGTGGCCGCAATCGCACGACGCGCCGCCCGCTCCGCTGGCAATCCCACCTCAAGGGCCGCTGCGTTATCTGGCGCCGCTGGCGCTCGTGAGGCCCGACGAGCTTGTCGACCTTCGGGTGCTGTTCGGATACCGGGCGCGAGAACACGACGCTTCGCCGGAGCCCGCTCATCCCCCGGTTCGTCGCGAAGACGTGGTGACCGGCGCGACGACCGTGATCAGGCAAGCGATCGTGCACTACCTGCTGCGGTCGGTGTCCAAGCTCGAACGCGGAGCCGTCTACCGAATAGAGGACGACCTGGTGATCGGCCGCGCACCCGAAGTCGGCATCCACATCGACCACCCCGACGTGTCGCGCCATCACGTCGTGTTCCGGTTCATCGAAGGCGCGCTCACCGTGATGGACCTCGGCTCCACAAACGGCACCGAGGTCAACGGGCGGGAACTCACGGAAAGAGTGCCGGTGACGCTGATGCCGGGCGACATCATTCAGGTCGGTCCCCCGGAGCTGCAATTCCGGGTAGAAACGGGCTAGCGAGCCATGGCCGTCGTACCAGTCCTCGATGACCCCTTCGGGTGCTAAGGAGCCGTGACGGCGACCGTCTGCCCGGGGTTGACCACCGTGATGGTGCCTTGCCACGAACACTGGCATGTGGCGGTCTGATCGAACGCCGGAACGGTGGAGTCGGCTGCCACCTGCGGCGGCGACCATGGAGTCGCGGTTGCCGGCACGCATGGCGCGGGTCCGTGGGCGGCTATCACCGCCGGATTGGTCGGCGCACTGCACATTCCGAAAGTCTTGATATTTGTCAAAGGCACGAAGTCGGTGATGGCCGCCAGCAGAACGCCCGGCACCGGAGCGGCGGCGACGTGGGGCGGCCCGGGCGTCACAGTGAGCACCGATGGTGTGGTTCCCATGTCGCACATTATTTGAGCGCCGTTAGCAACCAGAACAGCCATAATGCGACTGTCGCAGATCGCTGCGCTGCCTTCAAGAGGCGCTTGGAGGTATGCGCGGTTAAATCATTCGGTTTCATCACAGAGATGCGCTCAACATCTGCGCTCGGCGAGAACGACGGAAAAGGTAAAGAGCAAAAATGAAGCTAGCTGAGTCCGTCGTAGCCAAACGAGCGAATCCGTTTTCGGCGAATCCACTTCGTGCCGTAGAGCGAGTGCGGTCCAAGACGGGGTCGGCGCTCGAAGACGCCACTCGACTTCAAATGGAAAGTCGGTTCGGCTATGACTTCAGCGAAGTACGCGTGCATGCCGACGCTGAGGCCGCCGGGTCCGCGCACGCGGTTGGCGCTCGGGCATATACGGTAGGGCACCACGTGGTATTCGGCGCCGGGCAGTTTGCGCCTCGTAGCCCGTCCGGATCAGCACTGCTTGCTCACGAATTAGCGCATGTGGCGCAACAGACCGAAGCCGATAACGGGCAAGCACTGGAATTGGACGATCCCCGCCACTCTATCGAGCTTGACGCCGTCCGCGCCGCCAGCAGCGGTCATATCACCCAAAACACCCGCCCTAATGTTGTTCATCGTTCGCTCTTCGGTTCGATCCTGGGTGGTATCGCTGGTGCAGGAGCCGGAGCTTTGATAGGAGGGCTGGTGGGTGGTCCTGTCGGTGCGATCCTCGGAGGACTGGTCGGCCTAGTCGGCGGGACCGCCATCGGCAACGCGGCATCGACAAAAGAACGCGCGCTCAGCGAAGACGAGATCAACTACGCGAAGACGGAGATTTTCCATGACACCATCGACTATTCGAAGATTCGCATCACCCGCGACAGTATGTATGCACTGGGGGCGCCGCGGACGATCGGCAACACCATCCATCTGAAGTCGACCCCACCCTGGAATAACTTTGAAGGCGACGGGCTCAAGCTCAGCGAACAGGGCCGAAGCACGTTGATACACGAGATGACACACGTCTGGCAATACCAAAACGGTGGGCTAGCTTACATTCCGCAGAGCGTGATTGCTCAACTCCGCGCGGCCATTGGAGCCGGTGGTCGAGGGGGCGCCTATGACTGGGCCGCGGCGCACAAAGCGAAATTGCCGTGGAGTCGATGGAACCCCGAACAACAGGCCGCAGCAGTCGAGAGGTACAACGAGCTGCTGAAGGCCGGTAAGCAGAAGACAGCCTCACCCGATCAGATCGCAGAATTGGCCGTATTGACAACCTATATGCGTAATATCTGGAACCGTTCGGGAGCGCCGTCTTTCGGGCTGGGCAGTGACCGTGACCTATTGGTCCGGCCAATACGTCCTTGACTCAGAAGAGCACGAGGTAAGCGGCTTTCCTGACGGAACCATCGCACCAGCGACTACATTGGTACATCCGCGTCTTTTGCCAACAGTTCGGCGAAGTCGTGGGGTCGCCCTCTGCTAAGTGCTCCCATGCAATCATGAGGCGGAGTCAGACGTCTGAAACCGAGCAGAGGTAGAAATCGGTCGCCTCAAGAGTCAGGACTCCTTCGACCAGACGAGCGGAATACTCCATTCAGGTAGCGTGCTACTTACCAGCCTCGCGGCGACGGACGCGAAAAAGAGTCCGTTCCGAATCGTCGAAAGGCTAAATAGACCACACCGAACGGTCTCTCCAGCGCGTCGGGTTACCCGCCGAGCAGGATCGTCCGAACCGCCTCGGCATACGCCTTGATCTCGACCTCGCGGGCTTTTTGGGCGCTCCCCTTATACTTGCCGAGCTTCTTGTTATCCGGCGGCTCGACGGTGAAGATGCTGATGCCGCGCCTAGACGCGTAGCCGCCGAGCGACACTCCTTTATCCATGCCGCCTTCCCAATGCGCGTAATTCGGTTGCGCTGATTTGCCTTTGAAGTTGCCCGCGACCGATGGATGCCGGAGACCCCGGCGTGCCGGTCCCTTGATCGCACCCTGCGTCGTCCTGGTTTCGATCAGAGCCGCAGCGTTCAGCGCGAGCGTCTCGTCCCCGACCCGAGCCGCGTGCAACAAGCCAGCGCGCCGAGAGCGGATGAGACCGGGCGGCGCGTTTGACTCACCGCTGTCTGGATTGATGCCCCAAGCCTGCGCTGATGCTTCCTCGCCAGCCGTAAGTACCCGCGGGTCATAGGATATCCCCGCCAACGATGGTTCCCACGTGCCGTGAATACTGACGATGCGTTCCGGGGAGAAGTGCTCGATTAACTGCAGCAGCATGACGTTTTCTCGCCGGATCGCATTGCCAATAGCGTCCTTTCCTCCCGACGCTGCCAGATCTTTCGATGGATCTGGGAAGTTTCGATTGGGATGTGCGCCCGGGCCTTCGCGCTCGCGATATGCCGCATCATCTGGAAAGAGATTAGGCACGATGATCGCTGACATCTCCGGTTGGTTCTGAGCGCTTGCCAGGTCGCTCAGCAGTTGCTCGGCGACTTCCACACCTTGCACCTCTGAGCCATGCACGCCCGCGATCACTAGCACCCGGCGTTCGGTGCGACCGCGCACATACCGGACCGGGATTGTACGTTTCAGGCTGGCGTCTCCTCTCCCCGCCGGCCCGGCCCAACCGGCTGTCTTGCCGAGTTCCCGGTGGCGCACTTGCTGGGCCACCGCAATCTCGTCAGCGCGGCCGCCGAGCATCTGGCCGATCGCCAGATCGAGATCGGCATCGTCGACCTGAACGTCATCTCCGCTCAACGCAGCGAGCACAGTCGTAGGAGTCGGGGATTGTCCCGCCGCCTTTCGCACCTTGTCGGACAGTGGGCTGCGCTGAATCATGCCGGAGGGCGCTCCGCTGAGCCTGACCGGTCGCCCCGACCCTGCCTGGTCAGCCTGGGACTCCAGCGCTCCATCCATTGGTCCCACGCTCCGGGGCTGCGCTTGACGCCCGCCTTGCTGAACGACGTGCGCGAGCTCATGGGCAAGCAGCCGCTGTTCAGTCGGGGTAGCTGTGCTGTGCTGCGCCGCCCCGAGAACGATTTGTGAGCCGACCGTATACGCTGCCGCCCCGAGCCCGTGCGCTGACCGCCCCGCCGCATCACCGCTATGGATCCGCACGTTGCTGAAGTCGCGCCCGAACCGTCTTTCCATCCTGGCCCGGGTAGCGACGTCGAGCGGCTGGCCAGGAGTAGACAGCGCATGAGCAATATCGGAGGCAACTCCGGCCGCTGCAACGCGTCGTTGCCGCGCGATAGGCGGAGCCTGCTGATATTCCTGCGATGTCATAGTCGCTTGTTCCAGTCCACGTTCCCTGCGTCGCCGCCAATGCTCCGCACCCTAATGCCGGCGTCGACTGTCAAGGCCAATTCGGCGACGCAATGCTTTTCATGTCTATTGATCCTTCCGTTCCCAAACATTGGCAGCAGGTTCACAGCGACATCGCGGGCGCGAAATTAGGTCGAACCGTAGAAGGGAGGGAACCCTGCCACTCACACTTCGTGCGACCGATAGATAACCGCGTCATGGTGACTCCCTTCCTTCACGCTGGTGAAGCATCGACGAGAAGCGGCCGCCCATGCCAGGAGTTGCAGGCCCCGAACGCCAGCTATGCGGCGACTTCATGGAGTGATTCTTCGAAGCGCTAAGACGCGGGTACTCGCATGGCCGACATCCATTGCGCATCGAGCCGTGTGGCTTAAGCAAGGCGGCGGTCCGCTCATCGGACCGGACTCCTTGGCACGTGAAGAGAGTTGTCGACGGCACGTAATAACTGACCTGGCGCACGTTGGGATCGAGACCGGATTCGAAGTCGTCGGCCTGTCCCCAGCGCCACTTACGCCAGCGTCCACTTTGGCGACGCCTAATCCGGATTACAGTGCGGTTGAACAGCTAGAGTAAGCGAACTATCTCGCGCCGAACGAAGGCAACCAGAGATGTTTGCGCCCAGAGTCGCGAAGTCGGCGGTACAGGACTCTGCTGCCGTCGCTCCTCTGGCTGGTGTGCGCACGGCCGTGAAGAGTCCGGGACAGCCGCTCGCGCCGGCCCTGCGCACAGAAATGCAGCAGCGTCTCGGCTGGGACTTCAGCCAGGTACGGGTACATACCGACGCCAGTGCGGGCAAGTCGGCGCAGGCGATCCATGCGCGCGCGTACACAGTCGGACCTCACGTAGTGTTCGCGCCCAACCAGTACGCACCTGCCACTGCACGGGGGCGCGAGCTGCTAGCGCACGAGTTGGCGCACACGGTGCAGCAGCGCGCAGGGCCGGACCACGGCTTGTCGCTGAGTAGAAACGACGCATTGGAAGCGAGCGCTGATGCGGCAGCATCCGCCGCCGCTGACGGGAAATCAGTCGTCGTCCCGACGCCGGCCTCCGGTATTCGATTGGCGCGTCAGCCAGACGACGACGCCGATAAATCCACGGCACAGGCGACCAAGACGCCGTCGAGGTTCTTGCCCGGGGGATTCACCGATGAGGAAATGAACCGAGTTACCTAGGAGGCAGAGAATCGCCAAAAGCTGGGTTTATTGGCGATGACGCTGGCGGAAAGGCAAGCGCGCAGGCGCGAATTTTGGGATGGCAATCCTTCTTACTCCGACCGTGCCGAGGCGTTGGCACTCGATATGTACTGGGATCCCAAGCAGGAAGGGTACATTCGCCAACCCTACGTGGACATTGTGGAGGCGCCGGTCATGGCGGATCCTGAGGCCCGCCGCCTCTACGACAATCATCTGTGGGACCTCACGAATAACAAACCCGAGGAGCCGTCGCGGTTCACCCGTGCAATCCACTTTGTGTGCGAACACACCGAACCGTGTTCGAGCAACATTGAGCAATTTCGCCGGGACCGCGAAAGCGGTATGTCGCGCGGCGAGGCGCTGAACCGTGGCTTGGCGAGGTTGGCAGTTGTCGCGGAAACGATGGCGCTGCCCACACCCGGTCCACGCGGACCGATCGCGCTCGGACGCGGGGCCGGCGGATTACCGCCCCCCGTCGGCGGTGTTCCGGGAGAGTCCGAACCTTCGCCAGCGCCGCGGTCCGAGCCAGCTCCGAAGCCCCCTGAGCGACCACCCGAAACCCCCAAAGACCCCGTACGCGTCGGCGGCTTCAAACGGCCCCCCGAACGACCACCCGAAATCGAACCCCCCAAGCCTCGAGTACGCGTCGGCGGCCTCACCCAACCCCCCGAACGACCACCCGAAATCGAACCCCCCAAGCCTCGAGTACGCGTCGGCGGCTTCACACGGCCCCCCGAACGACCACCCGAAACCCGCTGAACCCGCGGGTCGGCGGCTTTTAGATCACGCTGACGTCGCCAACACCCCCGGCGGGATCGGCGATTGACGTGCGCCCGACCCCCTAACGACGTCGCCGGATATAACGTCGGTCATCGTGCGTGGTCTAGTTTGAATGGCGACCTCGCTCGGCCCGAGTGATAAGGACTCACTGACCGTCCGGTGCCGGGACGGTCCACCGGTCTCGATAACTTTCCACCACACCACGGCCGCGGCGATTACCGCGAGAATTAGCACGAGCACCGTCAACAGGATCCATATCGCTTTTCGGAATTCCGAGTCGCGCAATTTCTCAGGTGCCGGGCGAGCCGGCGGACCGCCGCTGCCGAGACGACCACCTGGGGTGCCGCGGCCGGCTCCGGGCACGGCGGCCGGACTACGAGCTGGCGGAGCGGACTGGAACGGCGGCGAGGCGTTCGCGGACGGGGGAAGGTTCATCCGCGTAGTCTCGTCGGGCCCGGCAGCCGCACCCGGCCGGAGCTTCATCGAGCGGGTCACATCGGGATCCGCAGCCCCACCCTGTTGAAGGTTCATCCTCCTGGTCACGTCCTCCCTAGGCGTGGTGGATTTGCGGAAGTCCATCGGTCTGGTCTGGTCGGGCCCGGCAGCCGCGCCTGGCCGAAGCGGCATCGCCCAAGTCTCGTCGGGCTCCGCCGCACCTGGCCGAACCTTCATCGCCCGCGTTTCGTCAGGCCCAGCGCCCGCACCCTGCCGAAGGTTCATCGCCCGCGTTTCATCCGGCTCAGCAGCCGCACCCGGCCGGAGTTTCATCGCTCGCATCTTGTCGGGCTCCTCAGCCACGTCCGACTGGAGCTTCATCGCCCGAGTCTCGTCGGGCTGGGTAGCGGCGGCCGGCCGAAGCTTGATGGCTCTGGTCTCGCCGGGTATCGATGTCCTGGATTCAGCGGAAGCCGCGGGCTTCGGTGCGTCGGCAGGAGCTGCAACCGGGTGGGTGTGGGACCCGACGTGCTCTCGGCGCAGCGCGTCGGCGAAATCCAGGCAGTGCGGGTAGCGATGGTTGGGGTCTTTGGCGAGGGCGACAGAGAGCACGCGATCCAGGTTTGCCAGATCGGGACGATACGCCGAAAGCCGCGGGACGGCGGCGGTGAGCTGCTTGCTGATCACGACGGCCGGATTCGAGTGCTGAAACGGCATCTTTCCGGTCAACAG
>Ga0335075_10002444_pt1 | contig 29972 bp, 32 predicted proteins | sample Lox_Sample_24_FD_206723 | JGI IMG/M metagenome (GOLD analysis project Ga0335075, IMG submission 206723) | Soil microbial communities from Loxahatchee National Wildlife Refuge, Florida, United States - Lox_Sample_2.4 | ecosystem: Environmental > Terrestrial > Soil > Wetlands | place: USA...
AGCGGGGTGGCGGCCGGGGTGGGTTCGGTGGACACGTCAGTCCGGGCGTGGACGTCACCGACGCTGGACGGGCAACTGTACGGCGAGCCCCTGGTCTTCGGTAACCGGGTCTTCGTGGCGACCGAGAGCGACGTCGTTTACGCACTGTCCGCGGCAACCGGCGCCATAGTCTGGTCGGCGCGGCTTGGCACCCCGATCCAGGCCGGGACGCACCTGCTGTGCTCGAACATCATCCCGAACGTCGGCATTACCGGCACGCCGGTCATCGACCCGGCCCGCCACGAGATCTTCCTTGTTGCCGATGAACTGCAAGGCAGCGGACCGGCCCACATGCTGACCGGGCTGAACACCGCCACCGGTCAGGTCGAGCTGTCGCAGGACGTCGACCCGCCCGGCCAGCCGCCGAAGAACATCCTGCAGCGCACCGCCCTGACGTTGGACGACGGGCATGTGTACTTCGGCTACGGCGGGAACGCCGAAATGTGCGGGTTCTACCGTGGCCGGGTCGTGTCGGTCCCGGAGTCGGGCGGGACACCACGTTTCCTGACCTTCGCTGCACAGCCCGGCGATGACCGCGGAGCGGTCTGGATGGGCGGCGGCGCACCAGCCGTTGGTCCGAACGGTGACCTGTGGGTGGAAACGGGCCCCGGAACCGAATACTCAGCCAAGCGCCCCTACGACTACAGCGACGCGGTACTGGAGCTCTCCCCGTCCTTGCGCATCCTGCAGTACTTCGCGCCCGCGGACTGGGCGGTCAATGACGCTAATGACCTGGACATGTCCACCGAGCCGATACTGCTGCCCGACGGCCAGGTCATCCTGGCAGGCAAGAGCCAGGTCGTCTACCTGCTCAACGGCAGCCACCTTGGCGGGATCGGCAAGCAACAGGCCGAGATCAGCCCGGTCTGCAGCACGAACATCGACGGCGGCAGCGCTCACGTCGGGATGACCGCGTACCTCCCGTGCCTCAGCGGCATCCTCGCAGTTAGAGCGACCAAGTCGCCGCCCGCGCTGCACGTGCTGTGGAGCGCCAACATCAGCAACGGACCGCCGATCGTGGCCGGCGGCCTGGTCTGGACGATCGGGCAGAACGGCCACCTGTACGGCCTGGATCCTGCCACCGGCAAGATCCGTCAGCAGGCAACCATCGGCATCCCCGCCAACCACTTCCCGACGCCCAGCATCGGCGCGGGCCTCATGCTCGTCCCCAGCGCGCAGGACGTGGTCGCCTTCCGCACATCAGCTGCCCCCCGCGTCACAAGCTCGGCGGCGCGGGACAACCGCCACTACGCCTCGCCAGAACCAGCTACCAGCGGATTCGTGACTGCCGGGGTCGTACTCGCCAGTTTGGTCGTCGTCGGCGCATTCGGCTGGTTCATCTGGTTCGTTCGCAGGCGACGCCAGACATAAGGACCCCGTGAGTACCAGGCCGAGACTGGCTTGCCTCGGTCGACCCCGGACGGATTGCTCGCGGAGCGCGCGATCTGGCTAGGTGAACCAGACGCCGCGGGCTCGCCTGGTTCGCGACCGCTCAGGCGGAGGGTGGGGCTGAGACTGGGACAACGGTCAGACCATCAACCTTGACGAAGTCCTCTGGGGTTGCATGTAAAGACCGGCAGTTACTGCGACAGCGCCGTGGCGGCGATCATCGCGTCATATGCGCGCGCGGCCCGCTTCCGGCCTGCGCGGCGCAGCGAAGCGGCCACCCGGCCGAACGCGCGCGCCGCCACGGCGTCGAACGGTAGCGGATCGAAGTCGGCCTCAGCCTGCTGAACGTGCGCCTGACGCGCAGCCCGCTCCTCGTCGGTTGCCGCTGCCAGCGGGCCGACCGCCGGCTCGGCGAGCGTTACCGCGGTGATCAGCGGCTCGACCGGGAGCGCCGCAGGATCGGTGATCCGCGACAGCAATATCACCGTGCTCGTGTCCAGAACACCCCGCAAGTACCGGCTCATGGCCAACTGTGCGGGTGCCATCGTGGCGAGCGGGTCTGCCAAGAACTTCTCGCCGCCCTGAAATAGGCTCTATTCACTACGTCGCCGGCTGCTGCCTCGGTGCAGGGAAGGTGGCGGCGATGGATCGACGTGCTCGGGGCAAGGAGCTGGAATGGCACGGGACATCAGCCTAGAGCGGCTGCGCCTGCTCATGGATGAAGGCGCCCAGCTCGTCGAGGTGCTGCCGGCACGTGAGTACAGCGAGGACCATCTGCCAGGGGCCGTCAACTTGCCGCTGCGGAGAGTCGAAACCGAGGCGAAGCGAGTCCTGGATCCCAGCCGCCCTGTCGTTGTTTACTGCGCTGACTCCGGTTGAGATCTCAGCGCACGGGCCGCGTGCCGGCTCCAGACCCTCGGGTTCACTGAGGTATACGACTTTCGGACAGGCAAGCTGGACTGGATGAGCGCCGGGCTGCCCACCGAGGGAACGAACTCGCAGTGGCCGCGGCTGACTGACGTGGTCCGGCGTGACGCGCCGACCTGCGCGCTGAGAGAGCGACTCGGCGACGTCCGCAGTCGGGCTGCCGCTGCCGGGTGGGAAGCATGCGTGGTCATCAGCGAGGAGCGGGTAGTGCTCGGGTTGCTACGGGCGGCGGAGCTGCAGGCCGACCCGGGTCTCCTCGTCGAGCAGGTCATGCGGCCGGGTCCGAGCACTTACCGGCCATTCGTGAGCGTCGCAGAGATGCGCCGCACGATGACGGAGCGCAACCTCGAGAGCTCGCCCGTGACGACCTCGGATGGCAAGCTTGTCGGCCTGGTGACAAAGGCCGATGTCGGCGCCGTCTAGGGCTTTCTGACACGGTAGGCGGGATGCTCGCTGTCAGGTGCGACGGGCTCCGTCCGCTGCGGTGTGTATGAGTACGATGAGCGATCGGATGTCGACCGGGCTGTGGGTCCCGATCTCGATCACCGGCCAGCCGCCGGCCACCGGCCGCGCCACGTCGTCGTTCCACAGCTCGTCAATCGAGCGGTCGGCGTCAAAGTGACCGGCGGCTCGGGTGCCCGCGCGCAACGCGTATCGCTGGCGCGCAACCTCAGGATCGCAGCGGCAGAAGACCTCGACGATGTCCCCTGGCAGAACCCGAAGGTCAACCAGGGCCCGGCTGCGGTGCCAGACGCTCTCGAGCACCGCTCCGGCTGTCTCTGCGGCCACCGCCAGGAGCGCCGCCACGCTTGCGGTACCGACAAGGCGAGACGTCTCGATGTCTGCCACAGGCAGCACCGTCAACAGCGCCTGTTTTATGGTGTCCTTGGCGATCAAGGGCAGTCCTAGACCTGGCGCGATCGCCCTGGCTACGGTCGTCTTCCCGCTTGCCGGAGGGCCAGACACCACCACGAAAGTGCCGGACGGCAACCGATCGGCCACGACAGTGATTACCAGGAGCCCCACGCCAGGCTAGGCGCTGGCAGCGCAGGCGGGTTAAGGAAGGCCGGCGGCGAGACGAAGTCCAGGGCTGCGAGCGGTGCCGTCGCCGCAGCGTCGCGGCAGGTCAGGGCGGGCAAATTCCACTTCTCTTCGACAAGCTTCAGCACCGACGTGTGGTCGAAGACCTCCGACAACACGCAGTCCGGCCGGGCGTACGGCGAGACGATCACGGCCGGCACCCGAAAACCGTAGGTGTCGTACCGGTTCGGCTCGCACACCAGGTCCCGCGCGTGCCGGACATAGCCGGGGAACGCCGACTTGAGGATGCTGCGCAGCCACGAAGGATGCGCGACCAGGCTGCGGCCCGGAACGTCATCGGGTGGCTCGGCGGCCGGCGGCGCGACGTGATCGTAGTAGCCGCCGTTCTCGTCATAGGTCCAGATCAGCAGCGTGTCCGCCCATGCCTTGCCGTGCATGACCCGGCGGATGACCTCGGCGGCGAAGCTCTCCCCCTTGCGGATGTCCTGCGGATTCTCCTCTGAGTACTCGTCGAAGTCCGGATCGACGATGCAGAAATCCGGCAACTTGCCAGCGTCGGCGTCAGCGAAAAAATCGTCGATGCCGCGGACGTGCAGCATGTACCTCGCCATCCCGAGCGGGTACAGACCTGCTGTGAACTGCAGGTCTCGCTTTACTCCGTCGCGCGCGCGCTGGAACGGCCGGCCGAGCGCCCGCAAGTGATGTTGCGACCGCCGTCGGCGATAGTGCAGGTAGCGCCGGACCTGAGACTGGTCGCCGCCGTCAGGGCGGTAGTTCACCCAGGACTTGCCGTATCTGGTCAGCATGTCCAGGATGGTGCCGGCTGGCGGGTAGTCGAGGAGGTTGACCGGCAAGTCATCCATGAGCCCGTGCGCAGTCCCAGCCAGCAGGAACCGCCGGTTCGGGAACGTCGGCCCGAGGCACGAGCTGAACCAGTGATCTGCTAACGGGAACGTGCCGGCCAGACCGTGGTAAAAGGGCAGATCCGCAGCCGTCCAGTAACCCATCGCGACAGGCTCGCAGGCGGCCGCGGTCGCGTCCTGAGTGGCCGTGACGAAACCCGTCATCTTGCCGTCCGCGAACTGGGCATGCGCCGCCCGCCAGCTTTGACACGGCACACCGCTGTGCTGCTCGGTCGACGGCAAGTGGTAGGCGCGCACCGCCCGGCCTGATGCGTCAAGGTTCTCGGCGTCCGGCCGTCCATCCGCGCCAACGGGGAACCCTTCACCGCGGACTAGCATGCCCAGGTAGTTGTCGAACGAATGGTTCTCCATCATCAGGACCACGATGTGCTTAATCCGTGGCAGCCGGTCGGTCCCCGCTGGCTGGGACTGATCAGGTCGCTGCCCTGGCCGGGCTTGCTCCATCCGCTTGTTCCGCCGCCGCAGCTGCTGGCGCTCGACACCCTCCCACACCGCTGCTCCGCGCACGTCTATCCCGCCTTTCGTTGCATGGGCCCGTCCGACACCGCAGCGCGCGTCGCGCGATTTGGACCGGTGAGATCGTTGACCGCGGCGGGTGGTGCCACGCTGGCCGACTCCGCCCGCCGTCTTCGCCGCGCCCGCCACAGCAAGATGACGATGGCGGCGGCAAGGAGGACGGCCACGGCGCCGACGACATAGCTCGCCTGTTGCACCAGACCTGTCACGTGAGACCAGTTCGCGCCCGCAGCGTAGCCAGCTACCGTCAGCGCTGTGATCCACGGAATGCAGCCCGCTACCGTATAGAGCCCGAACCGCACCGGCCCTATCCTGGCCAGTCCCGCTGGCAGGGAGATGAACGTCCGGACCACCGGCAGCAGTCGGCCGATGAAGACCGAGCGAGCGCCGTACTTGCCGATCCATCGCTGTGCTCGCGCCGTTCCGTCGCTACCGGCGGCGAACTTGGTGAGACGGCGCCAGCCGCCCTGGCCGCCATAACGGCCCACCGACCAGGCGATATAGCTACCTGCCAGGTTGCCGGCTACACCGACGGCGGTAACCAGCGCGAGGCTCAGGTGGACGCCTCCCGCTGCACCGGCAGCCATCGCCCCGCCGAGCGGCATCGTCAGTTCCGACGGGATCGGGATGCAAGCCGACTCTGCCACCATGAGAACGAAGATCGCGACGTAGCCATAGGCGCCGATGAAGTGTTGCACCCGCGCTTGCCCTCCAAGTCGGCGATGTCCGATGCAGGCACGCGCACCTGCCCGCAACCCCCGCTCCCAAACGCCCCCTTGGCTTCACCGGGCAGTGCGGGTGCACGCGTCCCGCATTAAGGGCAGCCGCCGCCGACCGTCCCGCCAATCCGCATGAATTGTCACCGCATTGGCGGGTAGTGAGGGTGGCCATGCGAAGTACAGCTACCCCGCGTGCCAGCACCGAGGCCAGGCGAGCGTCGGACAGCCCGGCGGCCCATGGGCTGGCCAGGGCAGGGCTCGTGGCGCGAGGAATCATTTACATACTGCTCGGCTGGGTCGCAGTCCTTGTCGCTCTTGGCCATGGCTCGCATGAAGCCGACCAGCAAGGTGCTCTACAGCTGCTCGCAGGCAAGCCCTATGGCTCTGTCTCGCTGTGGCTGCTTGGTATCGGCTTCGCGGCCTATGCGTTGTGGCGCCTAAGCGAAGCAGCCTTCGGCGTGGCCGGCGACGGGAACCGCGCCGGTCCACGGCTCAGGTCGCTGGCCAGGGCGGTGATCTACGCTGCGCTCGCTTATCTGACGTTCAAGGTGCTCTCCGGTACCCAGGGCAGTCAGTCGGGCCAGCAACAGGACTTTACGGCCAAGGTCATGCAGCACCCCGGCGGTCGGTGGCTGGTCGGCATCGCTGGCCTGGTCATCGTCATCATCGGCTTGGTGCTCGGCATGGAGGGCATCCGCCGCAAGTTCATGAAATACCTGCGCACGGCACAGATCAGCCCGAGAACGCGCCGGCTCATCCGGCTGCTCGGCGTCGTCGGCACTGTAGCCAGGGGCGTTGTCATAGCGCTTGTCGGTATCGGAGTGATCGACGCTGCGGTCTCGCACAACCCGGCGACGTCGGGTGGCATCGACAAGGCGCTGCTCACACTGCGCAACGGTCCAGTCGGCCCGATACTGCTGCTGCTCGTCGCACTCGGCCTGATCATCTTCGGCATCTACGGTCTGTGCGAGGCCCGCTGGCGAAAGGTCTGATGATGTCGACAGCCGGGGGAGGAGACAAGCAGACCCGGTCTGACGTAACCGGCCACAAGGCCGTCAGGAAGTCGCCCAGTCCTAGCCCAGGCGGTAGGGCTCGGCGTCCGCGGCACGCAGAGTCATGCCTAGTCCAGGCCGGTCGGCCTCTGGTGTCATCGTCCCGCCGTGCGGGCTTAGCGCTCCGTCGAACAGCATCTGCTCGATGCGCTGGTGGTCATGGAAGTACTCCACATGCCGCAGGTTCGGCACGCAGGCCGCCACCCGGGCATGCAGGTTCGGTGCGCAGTGGCCCGATATCTGTATTCCGGAGGCTGCCGCGAGCGTCGCCGCCTGCAAGAACCCCGTGACGCCGCCGCATCGCGTGACGTCAGCCTGAAGACAGTCCACCGCGTTAGCGTTCAGCAGCCGGGCCGAACCGGCGATAGTCCAGCTGTACTCCCCCGCCGCTACGTCTGGCAGGACCTGGCAGCGGATCGCGGCCAGGCCAGCGGTGTCCTGCGAGGAGACGGGCTCCTCGAACCATGTCACGTGATAGTCGGCCAGCGCCGCCGCGACCCGGACTGCCTGCGCGGTGGTATAGCCGCCATTGGCGTCAACGTAGAGCTCGGCTTTGTCGCCGATGACATCCCTGGCGATAGCCACCCGGTCCAGATCGCGGTCCTGACGGGTGCCCCACGACTCGCCGATCTTGATCTTCACTCGCGGGATCTCCAGAGACTCGGCCCAGCCTGTCAGTTGCCTGCGCAGCGTGGCGTTGTCGTAGCTGGTGAATCCGCCACTGCCGTATACCGGCACGTCCGTGCGGACCTGGCCGGCGAGCGCTGCTAGTGGCACTTCCAGGAGCCTGGCTTTCAGATCCCACAGAGCGATATCGACAGCCGAGATCGCGGTGGCAGCGATGCCCTCCCGGCCAACGTTCCGCACAGCTCGGCACATCGCTTCATAGCAACCCGCCACATTCATGACGTCGCGGCCCTGGACGACGCCGGCGAGCATCCCGGTCACCACGTGCTGCGCCGCCGGGCTCGCATAACTCCAGCCCAGGCCGACCTGACCAGCTGCCATCACGCGGACCGCCACCATCGCTGTCTCATCCCAGCCCAGCGTGCCGTCAGCCTCCGGCTCGTCGGTCGGGATCACGTAGGTCGCCGCCTCGACGGAACTTATCAAGCAGTCGCCTGCCACGCCTTGCCTCCGACCTTGCACTCAATGGCTCTCCGCGTGGTCACTCACCGCTGTGCCAGCGCGGCAGTTCCCTCGTCATCCCCGGCCAGCCACGGCGTCCCGGAGCTTGTCGACAACGGCTACCGCGGGGCCGAGAGTGGCAAGCACCGCGGGAGTGGGCGGCGTAAGCGGATGCGGTCGCGTGGGGCTGTGCTGCTTCGCCTGCGCGATCTTCTTGCCGAGTTCCTGCGATTCACCCTGGCTGAGTACCTTTCGCAGCCCCGGCCAGACGCGGGACTCCTCGAACTCGATGTGCGCACGGCAGGCAGGAATGAGGGTGTCGACCAGGGCGTCGAACTCATGCCGGCCTCCGCCGAGCTTGCCGAGTTCGTAGAGCATGTTCTTGGCTTCGGACTCCTGCTCTATCGCCTCGTCCGCCAGGTCGTTGCCAGATGGCATGAGCTGTCGGACGGTCGGCCAGAAGTACTGCTCCTCTGCCGTCTCGTGAGCGGAGGAGCCAATGATCAGCCGCTCCGCCACTGCCTTACGGGCAGCCACCACGGCCTCAGTTGCGCCGCTGGAGTTGTCAGGGCTGCTTTCCAGCGCATCGAGCATCCGCTTGACCGCTGCGTGGTCGCCGCCCAGGACCTCGAATACGTCTGTCATCTTCCCTCGCCTGAACTCGCCGTGGAACTGGGCCTTTCGCGGTACTTAAACCATTTATCGCCAGTAACACCAGCGACAGCGACGTGGCCTTGCTGCTCTTTCACTCGCCTACCCGCACCGCGGAAGTCAAACGCCCGTCGAGGATGCGGCGGACTGACTACGGCGCGCCCGCGCGTTCTGCTCGGGTCAGCCGTTTCGGCGCAGCCATACGGGTAGTGCATAGGTCATGAAGTACGAGTCAGAGGCGGTAGCTGGACCCGTCAGCAACCCGGCCGCGTCAGCTGACGCAGATCAGCACGTGCGCGAGGAGATTGAGGAAATCGAGGAGCGCGCGCGAGTGGCCGGCCGGCAGTTGAGCCGTTCATGGGTGCTGCGCCTGGCAGCTGTCGCTGCTGGCCTTATCGCGGCCAGCATGGCGAGACGCCGGAGAGCGGCCCGTCGCGCTAGCGCGCGATGACAGGCGGTTTGGTTTTCGCAGCCGCGGGTAACCGCTCTCGATGCGAGTTTGTCGCGTCTGCCAGCGCGAGCGCCAGTGACGGCGCCGGGACGCCCTGGTGAGACACCGGAGCAGCGTGACGACCGGAACCTGGTGGATCTGCTCCAGGAACTGCGGGTTGGCACTCTCGGGGTCCAGGTCCTGTTCGGATTCCTGCTCGGACTTCCGTTCACGGCCCGGTTCAGCCGCCTGGAAGCCTGGCAGCGCTGGCTATACCTCGCGATCATCCTGATGTCCTGCATCTCGATCGTCCTGCTCGTTGCGCCAGTCGCCTACCACCGGCTGCTCTTCCGGCGCCATCAGCTGGGCAGCCTGCTGCGAGCGGCAAACGTGATGGCTATCGCGGGCCTGGTCACTGTCGCGCTCGCGGTCACCGGAGCCGTTCTGCTGGTGACCAGCTACGTCGAGCCTGGTGTGCCGGCTGCAGTTCTCGCGGTCATCGTCGGCGGCCTGTTCGCCAGTCTCTGGTTCGTGCTGCCGCTGGCCCGCCGCGAAAAAGCTCCTAGCCCTAGCAACCGGCCCGGCGATCAGTGATCCGCCGCCAGAAGAGGAGCGCTAGCACGCCGTCTGAGGCGGGCCAGGGCTTCCCGCCGCACGCTCTGCGTGACTACGCGTTGCTGGCCGACGGCGAGCGCGGCGCAATCATCGGCCCGCGCGGCGAGATTGCCTGGCTGTGCGCGCCCGCCTGGCACTCAGGCTCGGTCTTCTCCTCGCTGATCGGCGGGAACAGCGTCTACGCTATCTGCCCGGCCGATCGTTTCGTCTGGGGCGGTTTCTACGAGCCCCGGTCCCTCATCTGGCGTAGCCGGTGGGTCACTGATACCGGCAGCATCACCGAGTGCCGGGAGGCGCTCGCTTTCCCCGGCGACCGGCACCGGCTGACTCTGCTCCGCCGTGTCGTCGCGGCGAGCGGACCGGCCCGCGTCCGGGTGCTGCTTGAGCCTCGCGGTGAGTATGACCAGCTGCCACTTCGCGCACTGCGGCCCGAGGCGAAGGGCGTGTGGACTGGCCGACTTGGCGCGCTCTACCTGCGCTGGTCCGGCACCGTAGCGCAGGCACGAAGCGCGGATGACTCGGGCGGCACGCGGCTTCAGCTTGATCTACAGATACCCGCCGGTCAGGCAACGGACCTGGTGCTCGAGATTTCTGATCAGCCGCTCGCCGACGCCCCGCCGGACGCTGCTGAGACCTGGCGAGCTACCGAACGATGCTGGCACGAAGCCGTGCCTGAGTTCGGCAGCCTGACCGCTGGCCGGGATGTCCGGCATGCTTACGCCGTCATGCGCGGCCTGACCAGCTCCGCGGACGGGATGGTCGCTGCTGCCACTACCAGCCTGCCTGAGCGCGCCGAAGCCGGGCGAAACTACGACTACCGGTACGCCTGGATCAGAGATCAGTGTTACGCCGGGTCGGCCGTTGCGGCAGCAGGTGGCGGTGACCTGCTGGATCAGGCAGTCCGGTTCGTGACCGCGCGGCTCCACGCCGACGGGCCAGGCCTGAAGCCCGCCTACACGGCGGACGGGGGCGTGATTCCTGACCAGAGCCGGCTAGAACTGCCGGGCTATCCGGGCGGCTTCGACCTGACCGGTAACTGGGTAAACAAGCAGTTCCAGCTCGACGCCTTCGGCGAGGCACTGCTACTGCTCGATCATGCCGCCAGGCTCGACAGGCTCGACACCGACGCTGCCGCAGCTGCTCGGATCGCGGCGGATGCCATCGCGCAGCGCTGGGAAGAGGCTGACGCCGGGATCTGGGAGATCGACAATCAGGCCTGGACGCACAGCAGGCTGATCTGCGCTGCGGGCCTTCGTGCCGCCGCGCCGACATGCGCGACAGCGACGCTGGCGCCACGGTGGACAAGCCTGGCCGAGACGATCGTTGCCGACACCACGGCGCATGCCGTGCATCGGTCCGGACGATGGCAGCGATCACCTGGTGACAGCGGACTGGACGGCGCGCTGCTGCTCGCAGCAGTGCGCGGCGCCGTTCCGGCCGACGACAAGCGGACGACGGCCACGCTCGATGCCTATCTCCGGGAACTAGTCGAAGCCGGGTACGCCTATCGATTCCGGCATGACGACCGTCCGCTCGGCGAAGCCGAGGGGGCGTTCCTGCTCTGCAGCTTCGTCCTCTCGCTGGCCCTGCTTCAGCAGGGGAACCAGATCGAGGCGGTCCGGTTCTTTGAGCGCACCAGAGCCGCCTGCGGGCCGCCGGGACTGTTTACCGAGGAATTCGACGTCGCCCAGCGACAGATGCGCGGGAACCTCCCGCAAGCGTTCGTCCATGCGCTGCTGCTGGAGTCAGCGGCAAGCCTCAGCACGATTCCGGGCTTGCTGACGGGCTAGCGGACCGGTTACCGGCAGCGGCTCGCCGACGCAGGCCGGCAGGCAGCGCCTGCCGACGCAAACGCGGCAGCGATCATAGTTTCCGCGAAGAGCGGTCGCCGCAGGTTGGGCTCCGCGCCGGTCAGTGCCAGCATCGACGCGGCATGCAGACCATCGGCTGCAGCCCCGGCCTGAATCAGCCCGGGCGCGGGCACCAGGCCGCACACCGCCGCCTGAACAATCTGACGGGCACCGAGCACCCGCGCTACCGCACGGACCCGGCCGCTGACCGGTGCACCCGTCACGGCCGTGATCATCGGCCCCGGCACGCACAGCAGCGCCCATCCGTAGCTAGCCCGGACAATGCTCATCCAGCGGACGCCGGGCGACGCGATCATCGCCGCCACGCCACGAGCCCGGCTGCCACCGCAACGCCGCATCCGGCCAGCGCGGAGAGCGCAGGGTGCTGCGAGATCCAGAGCTGCGCGCTGCGGCCATGCGATCGGTCGTCGAACTGGCCATGAGCACCGTGGTCAGTCCCCGGAGGTCCGTCGACCGGCTGCGTCAGGTTCTCCGGCCGGTCGGGCGCCGCCAGCTCACTGGTCTGCTGCGACGAATAGCCGGTCCGTGCCAGGTAGCGGTCAAGCAGTGCCGGCGCGAACTTGTTCGCGGCAAGTGTCGCTGCGGTACTCGCCCCTACCCAGTACTCACGCCGGCCGGGATGATCGGCGGCATACACGACCCCGCGTGCGGCGACTTCGGGCTGGTAGATGGGCGGCACCGGCTGCGGCTGATGCGGCAGCTTCGACCTCACCCAGGAAAACTGCGGCGTGTTGACAGCGGGCATCTGGACGACGGTCACGCGGACCCGCGAGCCTTCGTGCAGCAACTCGCAGCGAAGCGACGACGTGAACCCGTTGATGGCGTGCTTCGCACCGCAATAGGCGGACTGCAGCGGGATACTCCGGGCGCTCAGCGCGGAACCAACTTGAACGATCGTGCCGTGATCCCGTGCCCGCATACGTGCCAGAGCGGTCATCGTGCCATGCACGAATCCCAGGTAGCTGACGTCTGTTACCCGGCGGAACTCGTCTGGTGTTATCTCGGCGAACGGCGCGAAGACCGATGTAAATGCCACGTTGATCCAGACATCGATCGGCCCGAGCTCGCGCTCGATGCGGTTCGCCGCGGCCTCGACCTGCGCGTGGTCCGCGACGTCAGCCGAGATCGGCAGGGCGGTGCCGCCGGCGTCCCGGACGTCCGCCGCAGCTCCGTCCAGGCCAGCCTGGCCGCGCGCGATCAGTCCGACCCTGTCCCCCCGCTCGCCGTAGAGCCTCGCTGTGGCACGCGCGATGCCCGCGCTTGCCCCGGTGATCACCACTGTCTGCGTCATCGCACGTCACTCTCCGGTGTCTTGTGCCCCCAAAACCGGGAGGGGCGCTTCGGTCACAAGCCCTGCACGTGCCCGTTCCCCGCCGTTTAAACGCACGATTCATGGCCGGGAACGTGGTAGCCGGGGGTCAGCCTTCCGGCGACGCGCGCGGCCTCCAAGCTGCCCGGTGCCGATGTTTGAGGTCTCAGTCGCCGGACAGCGTGATTGGCAAACATGCGGAATCCACGAGCTGCGGTCGGGCTTTGCCGCAGCAAGGCAGATCTAGGGGCCGATATGGGACAGATCGCGTCCGAAGCACTTGTCGAGCGTCTCGCCGACTGGGGCGTCGATGCAGTTTTCGGGCTCCCGGGCGATGGCATCAACGGCCTGATGGAGGGCCTGCGCCGACACCAGGACCGGGTCCGGTTCGTCCTCGTGCACCACGAGGAAGCGGCCGCGTTCATGGCGACCGCTTACGCCAAGGCCACCGGCAAAGTCGGCGTGTGCCTGGCGACTTCCGGCCCGGGCGGCATCCACCTGCTGAACGGGCTGTACGACGCCAAGCTCGACCACATGCCAGTGCTGGCCATTACCGGCATGCAGATGACGTCCGTCCTCGGCACCGGCTACCAGCAAGAGGTCAACCTGGACAAGCTCTATGCGGACGTAGCCGAGTACGACCAGATGGTCTATAACCCGGCCCAGTTGCCGAGCGTCGTGGACAATGCCATCCGGACTGCCTACGCGCGCCGCGCGGTGTCACATCTGACTATCCCGAACGACATCCAGGTCGCCGACGCCGACGCCGATCCCTGGCAGCACGTCGCGCCGGCGCGACCGCCCACGACCACGCCGATCATGCTCGGGGCTTCAGGACGTCCATCCGAAGCTGACCTTCACCGTCTGGCCGACCTGCTCAACAGCGGCGAGAAAATAGCGCTTCTGGTGGGTGCGGGAGCGCTGCACGCTCGCTCCGAAGTGACCGCCGTTGCTGAGGCGCTGAGCGCTCCGATCGTCAAGACGCTTCCCGGCAAAGCCGTCATTCCCGACGACTCTCCCTATACCACCGGCGGTATCGGGCTGCTCGGCACGCGGCCGTCTGAGGACCTGATGGAGGAAATCGACACCCTCCTGATGGTCGGGACCAACTTCCCGTACACCGCGCACCTGCCCGCGGCGGGCAAGGTCAGGATCGGCCAGATCGACGCGGATCCGGTGCGGGCGGGTGGCCGCATCGCCACTGAAGTGCCTGTCGTCGCAGACAGCAGGCAGGCGCTAGCGGAACTTATGCCGCTCCTGAGGAAGCGGACAGACGCGGCGTTCCTCGAGAAGTACCAGAAGGAAATGAGCAAGTGGCGGGACAACATGTCCGCCCTGCAGAACGGCGACCGCGACCCCATCGCCCCGCAGTATGTCGTCTCAGTTCTCGATGAACTAGCGGCGGATGACGCCGTGCTGACCTGTGACAGCGGAACGATCGCCACGTGGGCCGCCCGGCACTGGCACATCCGCGGTGACCGGCAGTTCTACCTCTCGGGCAACCTGGCGACGATGGCACCGGGACTGCCCTACGCGATCGGGATCCAGCACGCGTTCCCCGGACGTCAGGTCATCGCTTATGTCGGCGATGGCGGATTCGCGATGCTGATGGCCGAGTTCATCACGGCGGTGAAGCATCAGCTGCCCGTCAAGATCGTCATCAACAACAACAACGCCCTCGGCCAGATTCTGTGGGAGCAGATGGTTCTTGGCTATCCGGAGCACGGCGTACGTCAGCCGGAACCGTTCGTCGACTACGCCGCTTTCGCTACTGCGAACGGTGGGCTGGGCATCAAGGTCGAGAAGCCGGGCGAGGTCGGGCCTGCTATTCGGCAGGCACTCGCTGACGACCGCCCCGCTGTGGTGGACGTCAACGTCAGCCCGGATGAGCCACCCCTGCCCGGCAGGGTCGACTACCAGCAGGCGAAGAAGTTCGCCGAGGCGTTCCTGCGTGGTCAGCCGCGCAAGGCCACCATCGCCACCACGCTCTTCCAGGACAAGATCGATCAGCTCAAGTCGTAACTGTTCGGCCGATGCCGACCATCGCGATGTCTCCAGCGTGAAGGAGCCGAGCATGACCGCGCAGCCACCCGTCACCGCAGGCCAGTCGCCGGACTCGGACCGAGTTCTCGAGACCGATCTCCGCGAGCGGGTGGACGGTGAGATCCGGTTCGACGCCGGCGCCAGGGCGGCCTATTCGACCGATGCCTCGAACTTCCGGCAAGTGCCGGTCGGCGTGGTGGTTCCGCGCTCGCCAGACGCGGCAGTTCAGGCAGTGGACGTCTGCCGCGCGCACGGCGTCCCGGTCCTGTCCCGTGGCGGTGGCACGAGCCTCGCCGGCCAGTGCACGAACACCGCCGTGGTGATCGACTGGTCCAAGTACTGCAACAAGGTCGAATCGGTCGACGCCGCGTCGCGGACCTGCATTGTGCAGCCGGGCATTGTCCTGGACGTGCTCAACGCCGAACTCGCGCCAAGCGGGCTGCGCTTCGGCCCGGAGCCCGCTACGCACATGAACTGCACTATCGGCGGCATGATCGGCAACAATTCGTGCGGCGCGACGGCCCAGCGGACGGGCAAGGTAGTCGACAATGTCGGCGCGCTCGAAGTGCTGCTCTACGACGGCACCAGGTTCTGGTGCGGGCCGACGGGCGACGAGGAGTACGCTCAGATCGAGCGCCGCGGCGATCGCCGGGCCGAGATCTACCGCCGGATCCGGCAACTCGGCGACGACAATGCCGCGCGCATCCGCGAGCGCTATCCGGACATTCCGCGGCGCGTGTCCGGCTACAACCTGGACTCCCTGCTTCCCGAGCATGGCTTCGATGTAGCCGGGCTCCTTGTCGGCAGCGAATCCACGCTCGTGACCGTCCTGCGAGCCAGGCTGAAGCTCCTGCCGGTCCTGGCCGAGCGCAGCCTGGTAGTCCTCGGCTATCCCAGCATCGAGAAGGCAGCCGACGCGGTACCGGCCATTCTCCCGCACAAGCCGATCGCGCTCGAGGGACTCGACGACCGCTTGCTTCACGACCAGCAGGTGAAACGACTGAACTCACAGGCGCGTCAGGACCTGCCGCGCGGGTCTGCTTACCTGATGGTTCAGTTCGGAGCCGACACCAGGCAGGACGCTGATCAGGCTGGCGTGAAGCTACTCGATGCGCTGCACGACTCCGAGCACGACCCGGCTGTTAAGTTCATGGACGAGCCCGGCCTGGAGGACGAACTCTGGCAGGCACGGGAGGCAGGCCTGGGCGCTACCGCCCACATACCGGGCCAGCCCGACACGTTCGAGGGCTGGGAAGACTCGGCGGTAGCCCCGGAGAAGCTCGGCGACTATCTGCGTGACCTGAACAAGCTGTACGAGGAATTCGACTACGCCAGCGACCTGATGCCCAGCCTGTACGGCCACTTCGGCCAGGGCTGCGTGCACACGCGGATTCCGTTCGACCTGTACAGCGCGGAGGGCGTTGCCAAGTACCGGCAGTTCATGGAGCGCGCCGCGGACCTGGTTGTCTCCTACAACGGCTCGCTGTCTGGTGAGCACGGCGACGGCCAGTCTCGCGGCCAGTTGCTCACCAGGATGTTCGGCGATGAGCTCGTCCAGGCATTCGGCGAGCTCAAAGCCATATTCGACCCTGACGACAAGATGAATCCGGGAAAGGTCGTGCACCCGGCACCGCTCGACGTGCACCTCCGGCTCGGCGCTTCGTGGCAGCCGGCGACACCTCAGGATCTGTACTTCCGTTACCCCGACGATGGCGGATCGTTCGCGCATGCCGCCAACCGCTGCGTCGGGGTCGGCAAGTGCCGGCAGCACGAGCATCCAGGCGGAGCTGTGATGTGCCCGTCCTATCAGGCGACAATGGACGAGGAGCATTCCACCCGCGGCCGTGCCAGGCTCTTGTTCGAAATGCTGAACGGCCATGGCGACTCCCCCGTCGCCGACGGCTGGCGCTCGGAGGCCGTCCGCGACGCGCTGGATCTGTGCCTGGCCTGCAAGGGCTGCAAGAAAGATTGCCCGGCCAACGTGGACATGGCTACTTACAAGGCAGAGTTCCTGGCCCATCACTGGAAGGGCCGGCAATGGCAGCGGCCGCGAGCCGACTTCTCACTCGGATGGCTCCCTGATGCCGCCCGGCTCGTCGCAGCAACCCGAACAAGCCGGCTCGCCAACGCCGTGATGGGCGCTCCCGGCTTGCATCGCGCCGCCGCCTGGGCCGGTGGCGTTGTAAACCGGGAGTTTCCTCAGTTCGCCGCGCAGGACCTGCAGCGCTGGTTCGCCGCCCGCGACCGGCCGGCGTTGCCTGACTACGGCCGGCTGGGCACCGTCGTGCTGTGGCCAGACTCGTTCACCAATTACTTTCATCCGCGCGCGGGTCAGGCGGCCGTGCAGGTGCTCGAGGACGCCGGGTGGCGGGTCATCATCCCTGCGCAGCGGATGTGCTGTGGCCTTACCTGGATATCTACCGGCCAGCTTGCCACCGCCAAGCGCAAGTTGCGCCGGACAGTTCAGCAACTCGCCCCGCATGTGCGCGCCGGGGGGTATGTCGTCGGCCTGGAGCCCAGCTGTACGGCAGTGTTCCGCTCGGACGCTCCGGAGATGTTCCCTGACGATCAGGATGTGGCGCGGCTCCGCGACCATACGGTGACTCTCGCCGAGCTGCTCACCGAGCACACACCTGGCTGGGAGCCACCAGCACTGCCGCGCCAGGTACTGAGCCAGGTGCACTGCCACCAGCACGCCGTTCTGGGCTGGGATGCCGATTCTCGACTTCTTGAGCAGGCGGGCGCTCAGGTCGAACGGCTGGACTCCGGATGCTGCGGGCTCGCCGGGAACTTCGGCTTCGAGCGCGGCCATTATGACGTCAGCGTGGCCTGCGCGGAGCACGTGCTGCTACCCCGGCTGCGAGAGGCGCCACCGGAGGCTGTCATCCTCGCCGATGGGTTCAGCTGCCGTACTCAGATTCACGAGCTGGATAGCGGCGGCCGGGAAGGCATGCACCTTGCGGAACTGCTCGCCAGCGGGGCCCGCCTGGCGGATCGCTATCCGGAGCGTTCAGTACAGTCCGCTTAGCCTGGTCAGGCGTGGTCGGGAACCTGGTCGCGTTCTGCAGGCGCGCTGCGGGGTTCGGCCCGTGGCAGCTCGGGCCGTCCCGGAAGCGCAAGGCAGACCGGGACGGCGATGGCGGTGAAGACAACCGACCACCAGAAGGCTTGCTGGAAACCGGTGATCAGTGACTCGGGGCTGTGCGCGCCGGCGGTGGCGTGCTGCAGGATGACCAGGAGGATGGCGGTCCCGAGCGAGCCGCCGAGCTGCTGGGTGACGCGGACGAGAATGCTGGCGTGGGGTATCTCGCCCTGTTCCAGGCCGGCGAATCCGGCTCCGCCCAGCGGGATCATTGCCGCTCCGAGGCCGATGCCCCGCACGAGCAGCACGCCCGTCAGGAAGATCATGTTCGACTCGTCGACACGATCTTCCTCCCCCTCGTGCACCTACCGCCGACGCCGTGACAGCTCCTCCGCCGCCGCGTCGTGCGAGGGCTTGTCCTACGTCTCGGTTAGGCCGGTACCTTCGTGAGGCTGCGCCGCCGCCGCGCAGCTATCAGCCGCCGCTCCTCCTCGCTGGCGCCACCCCAGACACCGAATACCTGATGGCTGTCGATGGCGTAGTCAAGGCACCGCTGGCGGATCCGGCAACGCGCGCACACGGCCTTGGCCCTGGTGACGTCAGCCTGCGCGGGTCCGGCGCTGCTTATCGGAAAGAACAGCTCAGGGTCTGCAAACCGGCACGCTGCCATATTCCACCAGCTGCTAGCCGCCTCTGTTGCCATGGTCACTCCTCCTTGCCAGAGTTGACCAGCTACCCGAGCCCTGGCGTTTACGCCTGGCGAAGCCAGCAATCTAACGAGATACCGCTACTTAGCGCGCGTCGCCAGCCCGCGGGGCGAGCTGTCTCCAAAGGTTGTGATTAACGAACTGAGCTGCGGGTAGCGTCACGGTCCCGAGACAAAAGAATTCACAGCTTTGCGGCCACGACGATCGGGAGCCCGACTGCTGAAAGGAAAAGGCCATGCGAAAGGCGCCAGCGGTCGCCCCGCGAGAAGAAGTTCCCGATCCAGATGGCTGCAAGGTGCATGCCTGGCGCGTGAGCCAACTCGCGCGCCTCGGTCTGGCCCGGCCGGTCGCCGAGGCAGTCGCCGACAAGGTCGACTGGCATGAAGTGGCGAGGCTGGTGCGGCGCGGATGCCCAGCCGCACTCGCTGTCACGATCATCCAGTAACTCTCGTCATCGCCGACAGGTATCCGTTTGCACCCGCCCGGCCAGGGCAGTTGCCGGGCGGCGGTGATCAGATGAATCCGGTCGAGAAAGCGCTACGGCGGGCAGACACCATACAACAGCGGCACACTCCGGCCGCGTTCCTTTTTGGTGTCATCAAGAAATTTGGCGACGACAATGGCGGCGCGCTGGTTTCGAACCTCGCGTACACGGGGTTTGTGTCGGTCTTCCCGCTGTTGCTGATCCTCGTCACCGTGGTGGTCAATATCGCGGCAGGCGATCCGGCACTGCGCAGCGAGGTCATCCACGCGGCGACAATGCAGTTCCCGCTGATCGGCAAGCAACTGGCCAGCAACATTCACGGGCTGAAGCGGGCTACCGCAGCCAGCCTGGTGGTCGGCTTGCTGCTTCTGGTCTGGGGCGTGACGAAGCTCGCGCAAGCCGGGCTGTTCACCATGGAGCAGGTGTGGAACCTTCCCGGCCCTGCCAGGGCAGGGTATCTCCCGCGGCTTGTCCGCAGTCTGGTGTTCCTTCTGGTCCTCGCCCTCGGCATCATCACCAGCACGCTGCTGGCAAGCCTTGTCACCTACGGCCAGCATGCGTTCGCGATCCGGGTCCTCGCGCAATGCCTGGCCAGCCTCGCGAACGTCGGTTTGTACTACCTGGGCTTCCGGGCCCTGACCCCGAGGTGCGTGCGGTCACGCGAGCTGATCCCTGGCGCAGTTGCCGGCGGCGTGTTCTGGACAGTGCTGCAGGCCTCCGGGGCTTACCTGGTGCACCACGATCTGCGCAGCGACTCGGTTTACGGGATCTTCGCCACCGTGCTCGGCCTGGTGGCCTGGATCTACCTTGCGGCAGAGGGAGCCGTCTACGCGGCCGAGGTCAACGTGGTGCTGGCGCGCAAGCTCTGGCCGCGCGCGATCGTGCAGCCTCCGCTGACCGAAGCCGACCGGGCGGCGATGGCGCTGCAAGCGCTGCAGAACCAGCGCCGACCAGAGCAGCGAATCGAGGTCACCTTCACCGATCGTCCGGGCGGCCAGGCAATTCCGGTCAGCACCCCGGTAAGGCCGGAGGACGTGATTCACCCGACGGCTGGGACGTAGCGCGAGATGCTGATCAGCCAGTGCCTTCGGGCCACCCGGGCTTGCCGGTCTGAGGCGCTGCCTCTCCGGTCTCCGGGTCCAGTCCTGCATGAGCTGCGCTCCAGTCACGGGCCGCGTGACTGCCGTGATCAAACCTCCGGCCGGGCACGCCAGCAGCGATCTTCTCGGTCGACCGGTCAGTTGCCTCAGCGTAGGCCCGCATCTCGGCAGGGTCGTGCTGCGGCCGCATGTGGCGGTGGGTGAGCCAGTACGGGACGCCAATGGCCGCGATGACTATCAGCAGGCCGAGCAGCGTTTCCCCGACAACGGCACTCATAGATATCTGCCCTCCTTCGCTGGGATTCGCCACGTTTTCATGACGACATCCCACGACTCCCCCGGCAGCCCGCCGGCAAACAATTCGCCCGCCGGTCGCCGGCTGCTTCGCCGGCACACACCTGCCCCTGAGCTGCGCGCAAGGTTTGACAGCAGAGCCCTGGGCACCAACTGATAAATGGACCGAAATGGCGATGGACCTGCGGCACGCGCCCGCGAAACCCGGTCAACGCGACGGACGGTGCTGATCGCGGGCGCCGCGAACCTGTTCGTAGCTCTCGTCAAACTGGCCGCCGGGATCCTGGTTGGGTCCAGCGCGATGCTGGCCGAGGCCGCGCACTCCGTAGCCGACACGCTCAACCAGGCATTCTTGCTCGCCTCCGTCCACCAGGCCCAGCGCCCAGCCGACGCCGACCATCCGTTCGGGTACGGCCAGGACCGTTACTTCTGGTCGCTGCTCGCTGCGTTCGGCATCTTCATCGCAGGCGCTGGCTTCTCGGTCTTCGAGGGAGTCATAGCGCTGCACCGCACCGCCGGCAGCCATGAGTTGCTAGTTGCGTACCTGGCGCTCGGCATCGCGGCAATCGCCGAGGGCGTCTCACTCGTGCGCGCCAGCTGGCAAACCAGCCGTCAAGCCCGGCAGCGACAACTCGGCCTGCTGCAGCACATCCGCTCCACGCCAGACACCACCGTGAAAGCAGCCCTCTTCGAGGACACTGTCGCAATCGCCGGTCTGCTGCTGGCCTTCGCGGGCCTGCTGCTGCGGCAGCTGACCGGATCAGAGGTATACGACGCGGCTGCGTCGATCGCCATCGGCGCTCTGCTAGTCGCGGCGGCGATCCGGCTCGGTGCGGACAACCGGGAGCTGCTGATCGGCAAGGCGGCCGAACCAGGCCAGCTTGCCGGCATCCGATCACAGATCGAAGCCACGCGGGGCATCACTGCCGTGCTGGATCTCCTGACGATGCACCTTGGCCCGGACCATCTGATCATCGCCGCCAAGGTCGCGTTCGACGACAACCTCAGCGCCGACAGCGCCGAGGACGTGGCGGACTCGATCGACGCCCGCCTGTCCGCCCAGCTGCCAGTCACTCCGCATGTGTTCCTTGACCCCACCCAGCTGCCCGCACGTGCCGCTGTCACAGACCCCTGACAGGAGCTCGCGCGGGACTTGCTTGGTGCTGAATATGTCGGTCCGACCCGGGCAGGTCCGACGTACGGATGAAACGGAGGTAACGACGATGGGGCTAATCGACAAGGTACGGAACAGGCTGATGATAAGCCGGGGCCGGGCCAGGGAAGAGACCGGGCGGGTCACGCGAAACCGGTCAATGCAAGCTAAAGGGATGGGCGAGCGGGTCAGCGGGGCTGCGCGGCAGGTTGCCGAGCAAGCAAAGGACGCTGGCCGCAACATCCGCGAGGCATCCAGGCACTGATCACTGCGCGACGGCGGATGCTGAGCCGCAGTTACGTCAAGATCATTCTGCTGGTTGATCACGGCCGTGGGGTCCGCCGGCGGGGTCGGCAAGCGCCGCTTCCACAGTCGAATAGACGGGAATCAGCTGGTCGATCCCGACCAGCGCGATTATGCGCCGTACCCCAGAGGCTACGAGCCGGAGCTGCGTGTGAGTCGTGCGGCTCCGGTTGCGGGCGTCGACCTGGTTGTATGCATCAATGATCGCTTGCACGCCGGCCGAATCGCAGAACGTGGTCGCGCTCATATCGATGATCAGCACCGACGAACTGCGGCTGGCGGCAGCGCGGAGTACCTCGCGGATTTCAGCGGCGTTGGTGACATCGATCTCGGCCGGCATCCTCACGACAGCCCGCCCGTCGTCCCAGCGACGCCGATCATCTCCGCCGATCATGACTGCGAGGCCGACGGCCGGCACCGGAGCATGAGAACGGCGATGTCATCCGTGGCAGTTTCATTGCCTACCAGGTCCGCCATCACCGCAGCGCAAGCCAGTTCAGGCGGCTGGGTCGTTACTGCCTGGCAGAGCCGGCCCAGACCCTGGTCAATCAGCTGGCCACGGCGCTCGATCAGACCGTCGGTGTAGAAGCAGAAAAGCGACCCCGGCGTGATTTCCAGAGTGGCTGCCCGGCGGCGCGCATCGCGCGCAACGCCGATCAGAAGACCTGACGGGATCTCGGCGACTTCCGCGGCGTACCCTGGCGCAGCGATGACCGGCGGAAAGTGCCCGGCTGAGCAGATGCGCACCCGATCAAGGCCAGGCTCGAACACTGCGCACAGCACTGTGGCCAGCGCACCGGGCTCGAAGTGCTGCATCTTGCGATCCAGCCGGGCAAGTACGTCGGCAGGGTCAGCGGTCTCCAGGGCATAAGCGCGCAGCGCGCTGCGCATCCGTCCCATGATCACTGCGGCCGCAAGACCAGAGCCGGTCACATCGCCGATGACCGCCCACAGGTGACCAGACGGCGCGCAGAACACGTCGTACCAGTCGCCGCCCACCTTCCCCGCGCCCGGGACATAACGGACCGCCATGTCGGCTGAGACTTCCTTGGGCAGCGCGGATGGAAGCAGACTGCGCTGCAGAGCCTCTGCGGCTACGCGGTCGTCCCGCGCCATCAGCGAGGCTAGCGCGGCTGCCGCACGGTTCCCTGCCAGCTCCAACAGCTCAAGCTCTTCGCTGGTGAACTGACGCTGCGTCAGCGAGCCCACGTGAAGCACGCCGATTACCTTGCCGCTCGCGATCAGCGGCACGCCCATCAGCGCACGGATGCCCTTTGCCAGCAGGATTGGGTTAAGCACGGTCGAGTGGTCGACCCGATCGAGAATCACGGGCCGGTGCTGGGCGGCGATACGGCCCGCGAAGCCGCGGCCCACGGGTATGCGGACGCCTTGCCGCACTTCCTCTTCCAGACCGGCGGCCGCGGCGGCGATCAGGTGACCGGATGTGTAGTCGAGAAGCAGCACCGCGGCCGTGTCGGCATGCAAGACGGCCCGGGTGCGCTCAAGCAACTCGGTCAGCAATTCCTGATCATCGAGGCGGGACAGTGCGGCATCGGTGATGGACTGGATGTCGCGCAGCCTGTCCTGCAGCTCAGCACGGCTTCCCTGCTCTGCCGCCCTCGCGCCTCCCACCTGCACGGAACTCTCTCCCTCGGCCTGTCCGGTGCCAGCTGTGCACAACCTCTCGGACGAGGAGCTGCCGACACCCGGCCGGGCTTCGAATAGCACGATCCGTTCTGGACAGTAGCCTAGCCATCGGTGCAGTTGCCGGCGATCTGCCGAGGCCAGAAGTGGAGGAGTCGGTGCGCTCGAGACCGCCTGAGCCGTGGGCAGGTCAGCCGCTGAGCGTGCCACCTGACGGGGCTGAGGTGCTCCGGTACCAGAGCAGCGTGACCAGCGTCCGGCATTTTACCGCTAACCGGGCACTCCGGGCAGGCCTGCCGCCGCACCGAGTCGAGGACTTGGTCATCGCTATCGCAGAGCTGGCCGCGAATACGCTAGCCCACACCAGCGGGCCCGGCGAAGTAACGTTCTGGGTCACGCCTGATGAGGTCGTTTGTCAGGTCCAGGACCAGGGCGAGATCAGCGATCCATTGGCGGGTACGGCACGGCCGGCACCGGATGCGCCCGGCGGCGGTCGCGGGCTGTGGCTAGTGCACGAGGTCTGCGATCAGGTCGAGATTCGAAGTGGCCAGGCTGGCACGACAGTGCGCGTGCATATGCGCCGCGGTGCCCAGGTGCCCCCCGGCGGCTAGCTCTCTGCCGCGCCCGGGCCGGACTGCCGCGCGGTTTCCTCGCCCTCGGTATCTGGCTGACCTGGCGGCCTGGCGACCGATCCGGCCAAGTCGCCGCCCGAGGCGGCAAGCAACTCGAGGAACGGGCCGACCCGGTGTCCTTCTTGAGCTGGATGGCGGAACAGCTTGTCGGGGTCCACGGTGTAGACGTTGCGGCGGCCGGCCCGATCACGCGTCAGATACCCCGCGGCTTCGAGATCGGCCACGATGGCCTGGACCGTGCGCTCAGTCAGGCCGACGACTGTGCTGATGTCCCGGATCCGGGCCTCCGGGTTGCGGGCTATCTCCACCAGGACGTGCCCGTGGCCAGTCAGCAGGGTCCATGCGCCGTCTGTCTGCTCAGGACTGCTCACGCCCCGATGATATCCTCGCGAGAAGATTCTCGCGAGAGAAAATACGCGAAGAATTTTTCACGTCTCTGTTGACAGGCTTTTCCGCGATGTCTGATCCTGGGGTGCAACAGCGAAACCACCTGGTTCCGTGCTCCGACCACTTGACAGCGGGAGACCCGATGGACGGTACGCGTACTGACATCGCTGACATTCTCCTTGTCGACGATGACCCTGGAGACGTGCTGCTAATTCAGGAGTCCTTCCTTCAGTCGGACGCCAGCAGCCGCCGCTGCCACGTCGCTGGTCATGCCACCGCGGCACTGAACTTCGTCCGTCGCGCCGGAGATCACGCTGAGGCCCCCAGGCCACGGCTGATCCTGCTCGACCTGAACCTTGCGGGAACCCACGGGCTCGAAGTGCTGGCCGAGCTCAAGACGGATGACGACCTCAGGACGATTCCGGTCGTGATCTTGTCTTCCTCTCGGCACCCGGCTGACATTGAGCGGAGCTACACGCTGCACGCCAACGCCTACATCGTCAAGCCAGTCGACCTGGATGCCTTCTCACGCGTCATCAGCGCCATCGACGCCTGCTTCCTCCGGCTAGCGGAACCCTCACCAGGACGCCACCTCGACGACCACCCCGAGCACCCCCTCCTTGACCCCGCGAAACGAGACTGAGCAACTGGTGCGTCTCAGCTGAGCGTCGTCGTGCCGCGGGGCTAGCTGTCATGGCTGCGCCCCTTCGCCCGCGCACCGCCAGGCTGGGCTGACCGGCAAGAGCCGTTCCCGGATTTGTCGGGCTTATTGGGGTTCTAGTTGTCTCCGCGGCCGGAGAGCTCGTCGCGCACTTTGTCTGCAGCTGCAACGGCGGGACCGGCGGTCTTGAGCACGCCAGGCTGCGGCGGGATATGCGGATGCGGACGCGTGGGCGCGATCTCCTTGGCGATGGCGATGTCCTTGCCGAGGTCGTCGGCCTCAGCTGCCGTGAGTACTTGCTGCAAAGCCGGCCAGACGACGTCTTCCTCGTAGCCGATGTGCTCGCGGGCTGCCGGGATGTATCTCGACAGCAGCCCCTCGAACTCGGCATCGCCGGGAGACAGCTTCTCGAGCCAAGCGAGCAGATTCTTTCCGTCGGTTTCCTGAGCGATGGCATGGTCGGCGAGCTGGTCGCCGTCCGGAAGGCGATCCCGCACTGTGGGCCAGAAATACTCTTCCTCGGCCGCTTCGTGCTTGGACGACTCGATGATGAGCTTCTCAGTGAGCCGCTTGCGCGCTTCAGGCCGGATCGCGGTGACGCGGTTGGCCTGAGCCGGACCGTCCTCTAGGCCGGCCAGCATCTGCTCCAGTTCGCGGTGATCAGCGCGGAGCATGTCGAATGCGTTGGACATGACGGTATCTCCGTCCTACTCGGTCCTGATCGGCTGCACTCATCAAGGTCAGGCCTACCCGACAGGCCGAGCTCAAACAGGCCGATGCCCGGAGCCTTCGACCTGCCCGAAAGCGGTGACGGGCAGGGAGTCATCGTCCGCGCCAGGGCAGCCACCTTCCGTGGAGCTGCGGCGACCGATGCGGAACTGCATTTCTTGCTAGCAGAGGGTAGAGCCTCTATCGGAGGCGACGCGAGGAGGGACCGCGATGCTCAAGTACCTGGTGGTATTCGTCTACTCCAGCGCGTCGTGGGCACGCATGATCAAAGTGCCTGAGGACCGCGCTTCAGAGGAAGCGGCCCTGATGGAACTCCTCGGAGGATCGCTCGAGTCCATTTACTGGGAGGTTGAGTCGGCCTCGGCATACGCAGTCGCCGATCTTCCCGACTCGGTGAGCGCGGCGGCAGTGATCACCGCGGCCACTAAGACGGGCGCCTTCAAGGAGGTCCACGTACACGAGGTGCTGACCCAGGATCAGTTCCGCGACATGGTTGCCTTGGCCCGCAGTACGGATAACGTCTACCGGCCGCCTGGACAGGGCGCTGCCGAGAGGGACGTCTAGCGAGGCATCCGCCGTGACCTGGCGTGCGCTTCAGGTATCGCGGTTCGCATTGCCCGGATTCGGCCGATAGAGGGGCGCGGACGCAGTCGTGGCCGACAGCGATGCCGGGCTGACGAATGAGCTTCCGGTCGGGCCGGCGACGACTGCCTCGCCGGCGGCACTGCCGCGAAGCCACTGCGACCAGGACAGGAACCATTGGGTCCAGCCATTGCCAGGCGTACCAGCGCGCGGACTGCCGGTGATCGTGACTGGATCCCCCGGCTCCGCCATCTTGTAGTAGGTCTCGGCGTGCGCCGGCGAGGTGTTGATGCAGCCGTGGCTCACGTTAGTGAAACCCTGCTCGCCCACCGACCAGTAGGCGTCGTGAATGAAGACCCCGCTGTAAGTAACGTCGACCGACCACGGCACCTCTAGGGAGTACCCGGGACCGGTCATGAGCTGCGGGTTGTTCTTGAACGTCGTCAGGTAGGTTCCGTCGGGCGAGTCGTCACCTGGCCTGCCGGTGCTGATTGCCCACCGGCCAAAGAGCCGGTTCTTGTAGTACAGCCTCATGTAGTGGGTGCGGGTGCTGGCGACGACGATCAGCGACGGCCCGATCGAAAGGCTCATGTGCACGTCCTGGTTCCCGTACACGCCGGGCGCCGCCTGAATGCCGTCGAAGTTACCGTCGACGGTCACCTTCGTGTACTGCGGCCAGTACCGACGAGGGCGGAAAATCACCGTCTTGTCGTCCTGCCAGGACCAGGCACCGACGACGGGCTTGGAGGTGGTGAGCTGGATAGCACGCTCTACAGCAGCCTTGTTGGTGATCGGCCGGCTGAACACGATGGTGATCGGGATGCCGACGCCGTACTGCTCGGTATCTATCCCAGAGCTAATGTTCTGATTGGTGCCAACGGCGGAGATCGTGGCCCGGAATGATTGGTGCGGGGTGAACGTCTGAAATGTCGTTGATGTGGTGACCTTCTTGTCGTTCGTGCCAATCACGGTCGCGGTCACGGTATAGCTCGTGCCGGTGGCAAGCGGCTCCTCGCTGTGCCATCTGCCGTTGTCAGCGAGATAGCCGCGGACAGAGCCGGCCGCTGTCGCCACGGTCACGTGCCGCAGCTTCCCGTGCCTTGCCGCGACAGTAACGACCGCTCCGGGCAGGACGCCCCGCGACCCGTTAGCCGGAGAGATAGTAAGCGTCGGGGGCGGGACCGCATTGGAGGTACAGGCCGTGCAGCTCATACCAGCCAGCACGGCCACAGACAGCAGCGACATGAACGCGACGCGCCCGCGCCGGCCAGCAAACCTGATCTTCCACCGCCACACGCCGGACCGCCTTTCCTGTCGCGTTCTCCTCCCGGCGGGCCGGTGGATACCCCGGTCAGACGCAAGACATGCCGCACCCGCCGCAGCCTTTACCCGGTGCGCGGAAAGAGTTACCACTCGCTGGCTCACGACAGGAGATACATCGACAAGGCATGCCGATGCGCACACAGCACGCCTTTCCAGCTTTACGTCTTAGCGGTCGCGGTTCGCCGGGAGTGCGGTAATCAGCACGTCCGATGCGGGCAAGCCGGCCGGGTTGCGAGCGCGAGCGATCTTCTGCCAGCCCCAGTTCTGGAAGGCTGCCTGGGCTGCGGCCGCCGTCGGCGGCACGACAACCGTCGCTCGTTCCTCTGGCCGGCCGGCCAGGATCAAACCATGCAGCGACCGGCCGATGCCTTGCCGCCGCCACGAGCCGCGCACGAGCAGCTCGACTAGCGCGAATGTCCGGCCCTGATACTCCATGGTGACCTGCTCGGGCAAGGTCGTCGTCAGCTCGCGCCACCACGACGTCGAGGGGCGGAGCGGCATTCCTGCGGCGTATCCGATCAGGTAGCCGCCACTGCGCGCGCCTACCAGGACGAAGCCTGGCTGGCGGCAGTGCACCCGGAACCGGCTCGCGAAGTCGCCGCCGGCGGCGGGCACATCCGCGTACACCTCATCATGCAACGACTGCAGCTCAGCAGCGTGCTCTATGGCCTGCCTGCCGCCAAGCCGGTCGAAGCTTGTCTCAGCGGCGGGCACGGCCATCATCCTGGCAGGCGTCCGGCAGGCCGTTACGGCCGCACTGCCACGCAGTCAATCTCCCCGGTCCCCTGAGACGCTAATGCTGCGGCAGGGCGTCTGCTCCGGCGGTCTCGGCGTCCCTCAGCCAGGGCAGCGCTATGCACATGATCGCAGCTATCCCGATGGTTACGGCAAACGCGGCAATTGCCCACTGACCGGACACGTGCTGCACGATCAGCCCAGCCGTCAGCGGCGAGAGCGCGGCGAGCCCGGTGGCCATCATGATCACCGTGCTGTTGACCCGGCCGCGCATGTCCTCCGGCGTGCTGCGGAGCATCGCCGCGAACAGCGCCGCGTTCGCGGTCGGCGCCAGCAGCAGCGTTACCGCAACGGGGAGCGCGACCAGCGGCGACGGCAGGACAAGCGCGGCCACGACGAACAGCCCGGTGGCGGCGACGGTCATCACAATAACCAGCTGCCAGAGCGGCAGGCGCCCCTGCAGCTTCGGCGCGGCGACCGCGCCGGCCAGTCCTCCGACAGCGATTCCGGCCTGTGCGAGGCCGATGATGCCGGGCGCGGTGCCATGCTGTCGCAGCGCGACCGTGATGGTGAAGATGACGCCGTTGAAAGCGAAGTTGATGAGCGGAGCCATGATGACCGCTGCGCGTAGCAACGGGTTACCCCAGACCAGGCGCAGCCCTTCGGCGATCTCGTGCCATAGTGACTTCTGCTTGCCGGAGCGCTCGGGCCGGAACCGGCCGCGGATCCGGCTCACGGTGCCGGCCGATGCTAGATATGAGAGGGAATCAGCGAGGAACGGGACCGCGCTGCCCAGTCCGAACAGCAATCCGCCGAGCGCCGGGCCGACGAGGCTGGCTCCGTAGCTGCGTGCCTCGGTGGCCGCCCACGCCTGCTCCAGCTGCGAGTCGGCGACAATGACCGGCAGCGCCGCCGTCGCGGAAGGATCGAACAGCACATTCGCCCCGCCGTCGATGACTGACACGACCATCACCACCGGCCAGGTCACCACGTGCAGAGCCACGAGCGCGACGAGCAGAGCCAGCACTACCGCCCTGATGATGTCGCAGGTGATCATCGTGAGCCGCCGGTCGAAACGGTCCGTGAGCGCTCCGCCGGGCAAGCCAAGCACGATCTGGACCACGAGGCGCACGGTCCCGACGATGCCGGCCAGCGCCGCCGAGCGCGTCAGCTCCAGGATCAGCAGCGGGTAGGCGATGAACGCGACGTTCGTTCCGGTGTCGGAGATCACCTGACCGATCCACAGCAGCCGGAACCCGGCATTCCGCCGCAGCGGCACCGGCGTGACGACCGGGCACTGTGTGAAGTCCTCAGCCTCGGCCGCGCTGCCCATCGCTGCGTCTCCTGGTGACTTGCGGCCTGCCGCGGCCGGGTAACTGGTCGGTGTGGCAAGAGCCCCCGGTTGCGAGGCTTCGAGACATATCTTGATGCTGCCCGATCAGAAGATTAAGTGTCAAGACCTATCTCGATCCCGTGATTCGTCCGCCCATGACGTGCGGAGTC
>Ga0335075_10002445_pt1 | contig 29970 bp, 24 predicted proteins | sample Lox_Sample_24_FD_206723 | JGI IMG/M metagenome (GOLD analysis project Ga0335075, IMG submission 206723) | Soil microbial communities from Loxahatchee National Wildlife Refuge, Florida, United States - Lox_Sample_2.4 | ecosystem: Environmental > Terrestrial > Soil > Wetlands | place: USA...
AGCTCGCGCTCTTCGTTACGTGCCGTCGGCTCGCGCTGCAAAGTCGCGAAGTCATCGGGCACAAGGGCACTGTGGTGTCACGTTCTGTCACAGGCCTCTGCAAGCTTGACGTACGGCATCCGCCTTACCTGCATCGGCGATCTGGTCGTCAAGGTAGCCACTCTGGGTCGTGCCGGACTGGACGATCTGTACGCCACCACGCGGACACCCTGGTCGGCCGACGACGTCCGAATCTGGTTGATATGCCTATGAGCGAGCGTTGCACAGGGCGCGTTTTTATGCACAGTCATGCATATTCACTCATGGTTCGTCCGGCCTTATAGGCGATCGCGCGCATCCTTTCCACCTTCCGGTAGGAAATCAGATCCCTGCCGAGTATGAGCGATGGCGCAAAGTATTTGGATCCGACTGGTGACTCTGCGCAGAACATCCAGATCGGAACTCGTCAAGTCAATACCAGCGGCCCCCTCGGCGCAGCCCGAGGCCAGTCGCGCCGTCGAGGAACTCGCGGGCGATCTCTAGATGACCCGAATGCGCCGCGGTCTCCCCGATGATGTGCAGGATCACCACACTGACGCTGGGTATCTCTCACCGCGGTGGCAGCCGCGCGGTAGGTCCGACAGGCTGACACCGGCGAGTACCTCGCCGGACCGGTCACACTGCTCCCGGTAATAGCCGAGCACATCTTTGGACGGACGATCGCAGGTGAAGGGCATCGTGAGGTCATACCGCGGCCGGCCCTCATCCCACGACAGATCGGGGTACACCCCGGCGACCACCTCCTGGAACCAGTGCCGCTCCGCGTTCCCTAGGTGCTCCTCGATGCCCGCGACCGTTCAGCGCGACGGAGCGACCGGAGCAGACAGATGAGCATGAAGATTATCTGCGTTGAAGAGCACGGCGGTGACTCATTCTTTCCGCAGCCGCTGCTGAACGGGCGGCCTAATACTCGGGTACTTCGACTTTGGCTTCGGCGACCTGGAGCATTTCCTCCGACAGCGGCTTTTCCCGCATGATCAGGGCAAGGATGAGGGCCAGGCCCATGAATGGGATGGTCCAGGTGAAGACGGCCTGGTAGGCGTGGACGCCGTGGCCGCCGGCCAGGCCATGGGCAAGGATGGCTCCGAACAAGGCGGCGCCGAAGGCCCCGCCGAGGGACTTGAAGAAGTTGAGGGCGCCGGTGGCGGTGCCGAGGTGACGGTACTCGACGGCGTTCTGCCCGGCGAGCAGCGCGACCTGGACGAACAGGCCGACCCCGGCCCCCGCGAAGATCATCGGCGCGATGATGGCCGGCGCGCTGCTGGTCGCGTTGGCGAGGCTCAGCCCCCACATCGAGGCGCCGGTCACGATCGCGCCGATGACTGGGTAGATCTTGTAGTGGCCGGTTTTGGCGATGATGGGTCCGGCGACGGCCGTGGCAGCGACGAGGCCGACGAGGAGCGGGATGACGTACAGGCCGGCGGTGAAGGCGGACCTGTGCTGGACCATCTGCAGGAATGCCGGGACATACAGCATCGCGACGAACAGCACCATGGTGGCCATCAGGAACTGGGCGGCGGAGATGCTGAAGATCGATGAGCGGAACAGGTGCAGCGGGGTGATCGGCTCGGGGGCCCGCCGCTCGGCGATCAGGTAGGCTCCCAGGCTGACCACGGACACGCCGATGAGGGCTAGGATTACCAGTGAGTTCCACGGGCGCTGGTTGCCGCCCCAGCTGGTGACCAGCAGCACCGCCGTGGTGAATACGGTCACCAGCACGGCGCCGGTAACGTCCACACGCGCTGAACAAGAACGCCTGGGCAGGTGCAAGAACGCCGCCACGGCGATGAGCGCGACGACGCCTATGGGGATGTTGACGTAGAAGATCCACCGCCAGGACAGGTCGTCGGAGAACAGCCCGCCTAGCAGCGGCCCGGCTATCAGTGCGAGGGTGGACACGATGCCCAGCATGGCCTGGTATTTCGACCGCTGCCGGGCCGGGATCACATCGCCGATGATCGCCAACACCAGGGAGTTCAGCCCTCCGCCGCCAACGCCCTGCAGGCCGCGGAACAGCGCCAGCCACAGCATGCTGGCCGCGGCCCCGCACAGCGCCGAGCCGGCCAGGAACACCGCGATCGAGAACTGGAAGACCGGCTTGCGGCCGTACATGTCGCCCAGCTTGCCCAGCACCAGCGTGGTCACCGCGCTGGTCAGCAGGTAGGCGGTGGCGATCCACGGAGCGCCGGCGACATCGTGCAGGCTGCGGCCGATGCTCGGGATCGCCGTGGCGACCACGGTGGCGTCCAGGTTGGAGATGAACAGCACCAGCATGAGCGGGACCAGCAGCCTCAGGATGCCGTGTCCTGCCCGCTGCGGCCGGTCGAGGGTAGGTGCGGCTGCCATCACCGTGATCTCCGTCCGTTAGGGAAGTTCCTTTATAAGGTAAGTTACTTACCTAAATTTATGCAAGTTGAACTTCATCCACTTACTTTTGTGCTAGCCTGAAAGGCATGGCCGAGGCAGTAGATGTCGCGGCGCTGCCGCTGCGCGAGCGCAAGCGGGCGCTGACCCGGCAGGCGATCATGGCCGCCGCCGAGCGGCTGTTCGAAGAGCGCGGCTTCGACAACGTCACGGTCGCTGAGATCGCCGACGCCGCCAACGTCTCGGTCAAAACGCTGTTCGTGTACTTCCGGTCCAAAGACGACCTGGTATTCACCGACACCTGGCTGCTTGACCTGTGCCTCGGCGCGCTGGAGCACCGGGCACCGGGGACGGGCGGCGGCGAAGCGATCGCGCAGGCGCTGGTCAAGGTGCTGCGCGACGGAGAGCAGCCGGTCAGTGCGGGGATCGAGGGGTTTCACCGCGGCTACGGCGAGTCTCCCGCCCTGCACTCCCGGCTGCTGCGGATGTGGGAAGAATACGAGGACCGCATCACGGCCGCCCTGGCTGCCGAGGTCAGCATCCCGCCCACCCCTGCGATGCGGCTGCAGGCCATCGGGCTCGTCGGCATCCTGCGCAGCCTGACCTCGCCGGAAGTGCGCACCGCGATCGCCGGCCTGCCGCCGGAGGACAGCCTGGCCTATGTCTGCGACTGGCTGCTCGCCGCCGGACGGGCCGCCGGGGCGCTGGCGACCCCCGGTACCCGAGGATGAATGTTCTCGCGCCCTGGGCAAACTACTCCGGCGCGGCCGGAGCGCTCACCGGGCTGATCTTCGTGGCACTGTCCTTCAACTTCGACCAGGTCATGGCCGATGAGGTCTGGCTCGGCCGCGCCGCGACCGGGCTGATCATCCTGGCCCAGCCGATCGTCTACGCGCTGGTGTGCCTGTGGCCGTCCCGGACGGCATCAGCGCCTGGATGGACCGTCGCCGGGCTGGCGGTCATCGCCGCCGCGATCGTGGTCCGGATCGTCGTCCGCCGCCCAGGCCGGGTGGCGGACAGCACGGCTGCGGAGCAGGCCTCCCGCCTGGTCACGACGCTCATCGAGCCGGCGGCGACGTTCACTGGAGCGGTCCTGGTGGCCACCGGGCATGCCGCTGGGATCTTCGTCCAAGCCTCGGGCGCGCTCGCCGGGCTTGTAATCGGCTTGGTAACCGCCTGGATCCTGCTGGTCGAAGTCCGGCGGACGAGGTCATGACCCGCCCGCAGCCATCCTGGTGTGGTTCACGCGTGGGCGACGGTAGCGATGCCGGCCTGGGTCAAAAAGGTGAGGTTGTCCTCCAGGTGCCAGTCCTCGAATATGCGGTCGCCGCCGACGTGCTGAATGTCGAAGGCGATGAAGTCGACGGTCTGGCCATGACCCTGGATTCCGTTGTAGGTCCCGGTGAAGTGACCGGTGAAGTGCAGGCGCACCGCGAGCTTGTCGCCGACCACCAGCAGATCGGACAGCTCGCAGGCCAGGTCGGGTACCGCGGTACGGAAGGTCGCGGACGCGCTGATCAGGCCGTCGATGCCCTGCGGGCGGCCAGCAGGCAGGGTATTGTCCACGAAGGTGGGGTCGACGGCCTCGCGGAGCCAGCGGAGGTCTCCGGTGTCCCAGAAGGTGTAGAGGGCCTCGGCGATCCGGACCAGATGCTGGGCACGCTGAGGGTCGAGGCTGCCGTCGACGGTCATGCTCGCGGGGCGGACGAGCTCGTCGCTTGGATCGGGCAACGTGGTGGCTGAGAGGTCGGTCATGGTGGAGGTCTCCTTGTGTCAGGCGCTACGGCCGGGCAGGCCGCTGGCGGGTGCGGGTTCGCGGTCGACCCAGGTGGTGGAGTCGGCGTGGTCGAGCGCCCACTGGGCGATCTCGTCCTTGCGGGCCCACCAGACGTTGGGGCGGTCGCGCAGGCGGCTCAGGACACGATCGAGGACTCGGACCCGCGAGGCGTGACCGGACAGGCGCTCGTGCAGGCCGATGACCATAAGACGGCGCCGGTGCTGGCCCTCCTCGTGGAGCTGGTCGAACTCGTCGACCAGCTGCTGCTCGTAGTCGGCGGGGGAGAATCCGGGGAAGTCGAAGCTGGCGATGTCGTTGAGGTGGACCGAGTACGGGACGGTGGCAAATGGCATGCCGTTGATGGTCTGCAGGAACGGCTCGTCGGCCGACAGGTCGTCGATGTGGTAGGTGAATCCCAACTCTTGAAGGATCTCGAGCGTGTTCACTCCGGGGCGGATCCAGTAGTTGTTATAGCCCTTGGGCCGGAAGCCGGTGACCTTCTCGATGATCTCGACGCTGTCAGCGATCCAGTCCCTTTCCTGCGGGCGGGGCAGCTGGTACTCGCGTTCCCAGCGCCGGCCGTGCGCTCCGGCCTCGTGTCCGCGCCGGACGATCTCGGCCGCCGCGTCGGGGTGCCGGCGGACCGCGTCGCCGATCATAAAGGAGGTCATCTTGATGTCGTACTTGTCCATGAGGTCGAGGATGCGGGGGACGCCCTCGTTGATGCCGTATTCGTAGAAGGTGTTCTGCCCGAGGTCCGGGAACCCCGGGAGGATCGGCTCGGTGATCGGCCCGCTGGCGCCGCTGATGGGCTGTCCGCCGGCTTCGAACTGCATCGATACCGTGACGGCTAGTTGGGCGCCGTTGGGCCAGAATTCGGTCTCTGACATGAGGACTCCAATGGTGAACGGGTGGTGTCTGGGCGGCCGTCTTACAGCTCCACGATCGCCGGCAGCGGGCTCGATTGCCTGAGTAATTTGAACGTGCCTTCCCGCCCCGGGCGCTCCGGGAGCGCGCCACCACCTGCCCGGTCGCGAGCAGCCAGTGGGTGACGGCGGCTAAAGCCTGACCGGGATCCAGGTCACGTTCGATCCCCCAGAGATGCGGACGGCGGTCAGCGACGGTCCGGGGGCGGCGGCAGGGCGTCACGCAAGGCGGCCCGGGAGCCGACGCCGAGCTTGGCGTAGACCCGTGAAAGCTGGCCGCTGACCGTGCTGGCCGGTATCCGGAGCTGCCCGGCGATCTCGCGGTTGGTAAGGCCGGAGGCGGCCAAGTCGGCCACCCGGCGCTCCATGGCCGCCAGCGGCGCACCGGTCGGCATCCGGTCCCTGATATCGCCGAGGGCGCGGAACTGGTTGGTCGCACGACCGAGCCAGGGCATGCTGCACAAGTGCCTGAAGGTAGCTGCGGCGAGGCGTAGCTGCACGCGCGCATCGTCGTCCCGTCCGGCCGCGCGCAGCCGCTCGCCGTAGCTCAACCGGATACGGGCCAGGTCAAAAGGCCATCGGTCGGCGCCGGGAACGGCGAGCGCCCGCTGATAACGGGCGTCAAGGCCAGCCTCGCCGCCGGCCCTCCCGGTAGCGGCGATGGCGAGAGCTCCCGCGAACTGCAGCGCTCGCCAGTCGCTAGTCGTGCCGTCGGTCGCCCGGATCCGGGTAAGCAGCTCCTCGACATCGTCCCAGGCGCCCGCCCCCGCCGCCGCCTCGGCGAAGTCCAAGGCCATCAAAGGGTCGATGCTGAGCTCCGCGCTGTAACCGCGAGGGTCGCCGATCGCGCTTAGGTGCCGGTGCGCGCCGACCGGATCGCCCATGCTGAGAGCCGCGATCGCGCGGCAGTGCAATGCACGGGCCGCCATCTCTCGCGCGCCGCGAGGACCGGCCCAGGCGAGCAGCCGTCCGGTCTGCCGGCGGACCAGCGTGGCGTCGCCGCGGTGGGCAGCCACCCGGGCGGACATGTACAGCAGCCATCCCTCGGAGAACGACCAGTGCCCTAGGTCCTCGCAGATCTTCAGTGCCGGCTTGGTCATCCGGTGTACTGCATCCCAGTCACCGGAACCGGTGAGGTCATCGCTCAGGATCGCCGCAGCGTACGTAGCGGGGACGACGGCACCCTCCTCGTCGCGTTCGGCCCACAACCGCTGCAGTGCCTTGCGCCAGCCGAAGCGGTGATCGCGGTACCGGGTGACCTGCGCCATCCGCGCGACCATCCACGGCCGCGGCTCGTGAGGCAGCGATTCGAGGAGCCGGTCGGCTTCGGCCGCGAGGTCAGCGCGCCGGATGTCGGCTCCGGACATCAGCGGGCCCGCGAGCACGGCCCATGCCGGAAGGCGCCCGGCGAGCCGGGCGGTAAGCGCCGCGAACTCGGCCCATACCTCGGGTCGGTTGAGGAACCAGCAGAACCCGTAGAGCACCCAGGCGGCTTCCTCGAACACCCAGTCGGCGGTGGCGTCATGCTGGTCTTGCAGGCACTGGACCAAGCGCTTGCGCAGCGCGTCAAGTGGCTCGGTCCCGTTCATGGCCAGATAGCATTCGACCACGACGAGCTCCAGGGACTCGACAGAGCCCGGCGCCCGAGCGCGGGCCTGCTGTGCGCCGGCAAGGGAACGTTCCACCTCCGCGAGATCGCCGCTGGTCCCGATAAGCACGCAGGCAGCAGCCGCGAAGCGGCGGGCGCACTCCGCGGGATCGCTGCTCAGTTCCGCGGCTCGCTGTAGCGAGGCGGCGGCGGCGCCCACTTCGCCGCGGTCCCTGGCGTACGCGGCGGCGCTCTCCATGAGCCGCGCCGCCTCGTCGTCGGGCGCCGGCCCGCTGACCTTCTGGTCCGCATCCCGCTGGGAGCCTGCGACAGCCGCCGCGTAGCCCTGATCGACGAGAGCCCGCGGATTGCCTTCCGCGCTGTCGATGATCTCGTGCCGCACCGCGGCCGGGATAACCGGGAAGCGGTGACGGACCAGCAGGCCGGCGGCGAGCGGGGTCAGCGGCGGGACGCGCAGTACGAGGTCCGCCGCGTACTCGGTGAGGATTCCGGCGTCCCGCCGGGATGCGACCAGCAGGCGGGTGCGGCTGCCGGTCAGCCGCCGTGCCACGAACGCCAGCCGGTCAGCGCTGCCGGCGTCCAGCGACTGTACGTCATCCACGATCACCAGGAGCGGCCGGGTGATTGACGCCATGCGGTAAAGGCTCAGCGCGGCCGTCGCGAGCACGATCTGCGGGGCCACGGCATCGGCTTGACCCGCCACGGCGGACCGCAGCGCCGCCTGATGAATGTCCGGCAGTGACCTGAGCACGTCATCGAGCTGACCCACGAGGTTGCGCAGCGGGGCGAACGGTTCGGCGCCGACCTGTTTACCGGGGATCCAGGCCACCCGCGCCCCCGCTGACCTGGCGGCTTCCGCCGCCGCTTCGAGCAGGGTCGTCTTGCCAGCGCCGGCATCAGCCACGAGCATGACCGAGTTCGGCGGGATGTCACCGGTCTGGCCTGCGAACTCGCGCAGGGTGGCCAGCAACTCCTCCTGCCCGTACAGGACCTGCCGGGTCTGGCTGATCATCAGCTCCTCCGGGCCCCAGGAACCACCACATAAGCCTAGCTCAGCGCCGCAAGACGGCCGGCGAACCGCCGTCGCGCTCGGTGGCGAGGGCGGCGGCGTGCGGGAGCTCGCACCGCATGTAACACGGTATAGCCGGATCATGGACGAGCTTTCCGGTCACGGGACGATGTTCATAGCGGCCCACGACGCCCGCGGCGATCAACGCACCGGTTACCGGCCCGGCGATGTAGACCCACAGCGCCAGATACCAATGGGCCAGCACGTCCGGGGCCAGACCCCGGACCGGGTTGAACCCGGCACCGCTGATCGGGGCCAGCCCCGCGATGGCGATGGCGAGTAGCACGCCGGCGGCTGGCGCGGCCAGCTGAGCCCGGCTGGCGGATGCCAGGCAGCCGAACACCACCGCGAGCATCGCGGCCGTGGCCGCCGCCTCGATTACCGCGGCCGTCGGCTGCCCTACCCAGCGGGCCGGGGCGATCACCGCCCACCGCACCGCCGAACCGGAGACGGTCGGCCCCCATATCCGGGCGGCCGCCACCCCGGCGATGCCGCCAGCGACCTGCGCCACCGGGTAGCCGACGAGGTCGGCCGCCGCGACCGTTCCGCGCAGCGCCAGCCCCAGCGTGACGACCGGGTTGAGGTGTGCGCCCGAGCGCCGTCCCAGCGGGCTGTAAGCGATGGCGATGATCATCAGCCCGGCGACCGCGCCCACCAGCGCGACCCGGATCCATATCTCGCTGACGGGCGGGCCGGCGCGGACGAACCAGTCTTTGGCTGTCACCACGGCGAACAGCAGCAGACCCGTGCCAGCGAACTCGGCCGCCCACTCCTGCCAGTGCCACCCATTCGCCGGTTCCGTCGTCGTGCTCATGCCGTCGACGTTGACTGATAACCCAGCCGGCAGCATGAGTCATTTGATCCCCGCGCGCTTACCATAACTTGGTGTGGAAGCGGAAGCGGAATGTGGGCCGAACGCTGAACGCTGGCCACCGGGACGGTCCTGACCTGGTCGGACGTGCGCGTGAAACGGCGCGTATCGCCGACCTCATCGGCCGGACCATGGCGGGTTCCGGCGGGGCCCTGGTGGTAATCGGTGACGCCGGGGTGGGCAAGTCCGCTCTCCTCGCTTGGGCCGAGCACCTAGCCATGGCCGAAGGGGCCCGTGTCCTGCGCGCGTCGGGCATAGAGTTCGAGGCCGCCGTCAGCTTCTCGGTCCTGCAGCAGCTCCTGTTGCCTGTGATGAACGAACTCGACGCGCTGCCCGAGCGCCACCGCAAGGCGCTGACCGTGGCGCTGGGCTTCGCCGACGGGCCGGTCCAGGCCTTTAGCCAGATCAGGGACGCCGCCATCGCCTTGATAAGGCACGCGGCGGAGCGCGGCCCCGTCGTGCTGGTAGTCGACGACCTGCAGTGGGTCGACCGGAGCACCGCCGCGGTCCTGACCGGCCTGACGCCTGTATTGCCCGAGACCATCGTGGGCCTGGTGAGCGCATCCCGGGCCGGCGGAACGCTCCACGATACGATCGCGGAGACAGCCATCATTGTGGTAGAACCACTGGCGGCGCCGGACGCGCTGGCCCTGTTCACCAAGGCGCATCCGGACGTGGTACCCGCGGTACGGACCCGGCTGCTACGGGAGGCACAGGGCAATCCGCTGGCCCTGCTCGAACTGCCGCGCCCGCTGACGACGCAGCAGCGGCAGGCGGTCGAACCGCTTCCAGGCTGGCTGCTCCTCCCGCACCGGCTCCAGCGGACGTTCCAGGCCCGCGTCGGCGACCTGCCCGCGGCCACACGGCAGCTGCTCCTGCTGGCCGCACTCGCCCCCACCGTCGGCCTCGCGCTTCTGGAGGACGCCTTTCCCGGGACTACGGTCCGCGATGTCGCGCAGCCAGCCGTCGAAGCGGGCGTCGCGCGGCTGGCGGGCGACCGCCTGCTGATGCGGCACCCGCTGGTCAGCGCGGCCGTCGTGGCCGACGCCTCACCTGAGGATCGGTCCAGCGCGCACCGGGTGCTCGGGGAGGCTCTTGCCGGAAGCGACAGGGACCTTGAACGCAGGGCGTGGCACCTCGCCGAGGGGGCAGACGCGCCCAGCGCGCATGTCGCGTCCCTCCTCGAACAGGCCGCGGCGGTGGCGCACCGGCGTGGCGACGGCGCCGCGGCGATGACCATGCTGCTGCGCTCAGCCGACCTGAGCGTTGACACCGCCGAGCGGGCGCGCAGGCTCGCGCGCGCCGCCTACGTGGGCGCCAGTGTCGACGTTCCGCAGGCCGCCCGGATCATCGGCGACCTCCATCTGGCGGACCCGAGCACCAACCTGTCCCTGATGGCGGCGGTCGCGGCGGCGGCTGTCCTCATCGAAGGGGAAGGGGACGTCGACATGGCGCACCGCCTGCTGGTCGGCGCGATCAATCGCTACGCCAACCGCACCGATCCAGCCGACCAGACCGTGCTGGAGGCGATCGGCACGCTGCGCTGGGTGTGCTGGATGGCCGGAAGGGACGAGATGTGGGACGACTACCACGCCGCCTTGCGCCAGCTCGACCCCGCGCCGCCACCGCTGGCCGACCTCGCGAGCCGGTCCATCGACCCAGCCCGCACAACACCGGAAACGCTCCGGCTGGTCGACGAGGCAGTGCGCAGCCTGAGTTCGGGGACCGATCCCGACCAGGTCATCCAGATCGCGGACATCGCCTACATCTACGACCGCATTCCGGCCTGCAGGCCCGCGCTCGAAAGGGTTGCTGCCTCGGCCGAGGGCGGCGGCCTGGCGCGCGCCGGCGTCTGGGCGCATCTCATGATCGGCTTGGACGCGTTCCACCGGGGACGGTGGGCGGTCACAGCGTCGGCGATACGCGGGGCACGCCGGCTGATCGACTCCGGCGGCCAAAGCGTCGTCGCCTGGGCGTGCGACTACGAGATCGCCTTGGTCGCGGCCGCCCAGGGCGACTGCGAGCGCGCGGCCGCACTTGTCGATGCGATGGCCCGCTGGTCGGTGCCGCGCCGGGCGAGTACGGTCAGCGCATACGTCAGCCATGTTGAGACGCTTGCTGCCATCGGCCGAGGAGACTTCGAGCAGGCTTTCCAGCAGGCAAATGTCATCAGCCCCGCTGGCGAGTTCGCCCGCCATGTGTGGCTGGCCCTGAACGTGGCACTTGATCTTGTCGAGTCCGCCGTGCGGACGCGCCGGCTGGACGCTGCCCGCGCCCATGTGGACGCCATGACCGAGAACGGGATCGCCCGGCTGTCCCCGCGACTGGAGATGATCTGCCTAGCCGCCCGCGCCCTGGTCGCCGACACGGTGACCGCACGGGAGCTCTTCGCGCAGGCGCTGGCCGTTCCTGAGGGGCCGGATTGGCGTCTTGATCACGCTCGTATCCAGCTCCTGTATGGTTCTCATCTGCGCCGGAACCAGGCTGTCTCGGCTTCGCGGCCCGCCCTGCGCCGCGCTCTGGCGACGTTTGAAGAGCTCAAGGCGGACCCTTGGGCCGCGCGGGCACGTAAGGAACTTGCCGCCACCGCCGGGACGCGGGGGGCGGGCGTCGAGGGCTCTGGGTCACGCAAGCTCACCGCGCAGGAACTCGAGATCACCGAACTCGCCGCGTCCGGCATGTCCAACAAGAAGATTGCCGAGCAACTCGGCATCTCGCACCGGACCGTCGGCAACCACCTTTACCAGGCATATGCCAAACTCGGCATCGCCACACGCGGTGGCCTCCGTGACGCGCTGCGGTCGTACGTCGACGGCTGAACGAGTCGATAACGATTACAGCCCAGGTGACAGCTGGCTTGTCGCGCCCGGCCGCCGTTACGCCCGGGCCGTCGCGGCGTGCTGCACGAGGGTGCGCCGCCGGCCGGATCGTCACTCCTCCCGTGCTGATGGTCGCCCTTCGGCCGAGCCATCAGTGGCGGGTTCACCCATGGGTTGTCGATGTCGGCCTGCGCCGGATTCATCTCGGCGCTGACAAGACCGCCCGCGAGGTCCGTGTAGACGCGGATCGCGAGCCCGTCTGGGGTTCGGAACTCGATGAGGTGGCCGACGAAGCCAGCCATCACCGGAGAGTGCTCCACCCGACAGCGTCTAGGTGATCGATCCACTCATCGAGTGCTGCCTTGTCGGCTACTCCGAAGGTCACCGGGTCATAGCCGGCGATGGCCGCAGCCGCCGACGGGGCCAGCCGCAGCTCGGCGGGAACTTCCAGGCCGGGGCAGCATCATGATCGCCGCGAAGAGGTTGCCATCACGGTCGAGGTGGTCCAGATGAGTAATCCGTGTGGCGCCCAGCGCGGTCTCGAACCAGGTGATCCTGGCGGACAGGTCGCTGACCGGGAACTTGAGGTGGTGCACGCCGGTGAAAGTCGGTGTCACGACTAGCCCTCAAAAGAGAGACGTTCGTTGTGCAGAACGATTCCGGACGAGACGAACCGCAGCATGAGTCATTCGCTGCGAAGACCGCGTGATACCGGTCACCAGCGGCGCACTGGGGTCACCCATCGGGCGAGCGGCCAGAATAACCACGGAACGGGACTTGACCACGCCATCGATACCGGCAGGGCGGATAACAAGCGAATGACTCATGTAGTCGCGGTTGCCGCCGGTCAAGATGAGAACATCGCCGCCGCCCGGCGCCGACAGCCGCCTGATCAGGGAGTTATCTATGAAGATCGTCGCCTGCGAAGACGACGGGGCGCCCGGCCATCGGCGTCCAGATCGAGGACGGCGTGCTGCCCACCAGCGGCTGGCCGGTGCTGCCCAGTCAGGTGCTCCGCTGCACACCACCCAGACCTCGACGGTGTTGCCGCCGGTGTTCGTCGCCGGCAGCGTCCCGATCACCGCCCACGGTGTCACGGTGGGTGCGGTTGGCGCCGCAGGCGGCTCGCCCCAGCAGGACCACCGGGTAGCCCGCCGGGCCGCCGCCACGCGGGCTGGCGGGTCCCCTTGATGACCGGCACGTTTACAGCGCCGCCCGTCGAGATCGCGCACGGCTTCACGCCGCTCGGCCAATGCGACCAGGGTGGCCGCCCTGACGGGATGCAGCTTCAGTACTACCACGGCTACATCTACGTCGGGCACCCGTTCTCCAGTGGCTTTTCGGTCATCGACGTACGCGACCCGCGGGATATGACCGCCGTCGGGTTCCATCCCGCACCGTATGGCACATGGAATATCCACCTGCAGGCTGCCGACGATCTGCTACTGGTGATCAATGCCAAGGACCTATGGAAGCAGTTCTCCACGGAGGAGAACTACCACCAAGGCTTGGTAGGTACCCGGCTGTCGGGCGCCGAACGGGACTGGACGGCCGGGGTGGCGATCTACAGCATCTCCGATCCCGGCTATCCCGAGCCGGTCTCCTTCCTTCCCATGACCGGGGTCGGCGTACACCGCCTCTGGTATCCGGGCGGACGCTGGGCATACGCTTCTGTCCTCGCCGAGGGGTTCACCGACTACGTCTTCCAGATCGTCGATCTCGACGACCCTGCCCGCCCCCGGTGGGCGGGCCGGTGGTGGCTGCCAGGCATGAACACCGCCGCGGGAGAACACCCGACCTGGGACGCCCAGCGGTGGCGGTACGCTCTGCACCACGCGATCGTCCATGAGGACACCGCCTACGCCTCGTGGCGCGACGGCGGGCTTACCCTGCTGGACATCTCCGACAAGGAGGCGCCCCGCCTGATCGCCCACCGCAACTGGGCACCGCCCTACGGCGGCGGCACCCACACTGCGCTGCCCCTGCCCAACCGGGATCTGCTGGTCGTCGCGGACGAGGCCACAGCCGACGACCTCGAAGATGGCCTGAAGTACATCTGGGTGTTCAACATCGCCGACCCAGCGAACCCGATCAGCGTCTCCACCTTCCCGACGCCGGCCGAGCAGGACTACCCGACGAAGGGCGGCCACTTCGGCCCGCGCAACCTGCACGAGAACCGCCCTGAAAGCTTCGTGTCCGACGAGCTGATCTTCGCCACCTACCAAAACGCCGGGGTCCGTGCCTTCGACATCGGCGATCCGCACCGTCCCGAACTAGTCGGCGCACTCGTTCCCGCCGCACCTGACCAGCTCATCGACCCCCGGCCCGGACGGCCGCGCGTGATCCAGACAACGGACGTCTACGTGCGGCCCGACGGGATCGTGTTCTGCACCGACTGCAACGCCGGCCTGATCAGCGCCCAGTACCAAGGCTGACGGCGCCAGGATCAGCGCCGCTCCCGCCGGGACGCGAAGAGATCCGTCCGAATTACTTAGGCAATCCCTCTTTCGGGCACGGCCGCAGCCAGTTCCTGCGCCGGGCGTGACGGTGGCCAGGGCAGCCATGATGGCCGTGACGGTAGCGCCGGACCGCCGTCCGGGGATTCCCCGCCGAGCCGGAGCCGGGAATCTCCGCCCCAACACCGCTCCCGCCTACTACCTGGGCCACCTTGCCCACGTGTGGATCGCTGTCATGCGTCCACGGGTCAGCGCCCAGATGATCCAGTTCGGTAGGCCACGCAACGGCCAACCAATCGACTAAGAACACACGCATAACGGCGGTCCGGGATATTCACGTAAGCGGAGCAGACGTGATCGGGATACAACATGCAGAGGTTGGAGATCCTGCCCGCCACCAGATGCTGTGGCTACTCCGGTTAACTAAATACCCCTTACGGCGGTTATCTGGAGTCGTTTGTGTATCGTGCCTGGTAGATAGGTGTTTCTGCGGCGCGGACATGTCAACGCCGCGGTTTCGGGAGTGGCCGGTGCCGATGCCACAGCGACCCCAGCCAGCTCCACGGCCCCTACCCGTCCTGGATCCGCAAGGTCGGAACCAGGACCTTCATCCGGACACTCAACCCCGCACAACTCGAGCGGTACCGTCACCTGTTCGACAACACCAAGCGCCTTCGCGAGCTGATCAGCGAGCTCGAGACGCTCTCAGCCGAAGCCGTCGAGCAGGCCGAAGGATGGACAAGAACCTAACAGGGCACCTCCGGCGCTTACAGCGGCTACAGCGAAGGCACACTCCAGATAACGTGTCCTCGCCGAGGCCCGAGAGCCGCGGCCCTTACAGCGAAGACACCCAGATTCGGACTCCAGACTACGGCGGGTCGGCGCGCGGTCATTCGGGCGTCGGCGGGGCCTCTCAGCAGTCCCGGTATGGCCTATTGAATGGTCGCCTGTTCTGTATATTTATACATCGCCACCTTTGGGGCGAACGTCCGCTTCTGCCGCATGTCGGGTGTCTTGCCGGACCTTTCTGCGGTGAGGCTTTGATCTGCGGGCTGGCCGGCCGTCGGCCGCCGACCTGGGCGCAGCGGCCAGGTGTTGGCTGGTGCGGTGAGTGTGGTTATGGTCAGCGCATGCGGCGTATCCGGCCGGTGGTGATCGACATCGACGGGGTGCTGACCGTCTCGTGGAAACCGCTGCCCGGGGCGGTCGCGGCCCTGCACCAGCTGCGCGTCGCCGAGGTCCCGCTGGCCCTGGTCACCAACACCACCTCCCGGACCCGGGCCTCGATCGCCAGCGCGCTGGCCGAGGCGGGCTTCCCGGTCACCGCCGGCGACATCCTCACCGCGCCGGTGATCGCCGCCGCCTACGTACAGGACCGGTACCCGGATGCGCGGTGCTCGCTGCTTAACAGCGGGGACATCGGCGAGGATCTGGCCGGGCTGACCCTCGCCGGGGAAAGCGATCCTGCGCCGGCGGACGTGGTGCTGGTGGGCGGGGCCGGTCCGGGGTTCAGTTATCAGGCGCTCAACCGGGCGCTCGGCCACCTGCAGCGCGGAGCCAGGCTGGTCGCCATGCACCGCGGCCTGTACTGGCGTACCAGCGAGGGCCTGCAACTCGATACCGGCGCGTTCCTCGCGGGCCTGGAGCAGGCGGCAGGCACCGAGGCGGAGGTGGTGGGCAAGCCCGCCGCGGCGTTCTTCGCCACCGCGCTGGCGCATCTCGGTGTCGGCGCGGCTGACACCCTGATGGTGGGCGATGACATCGAAGCCGACGTGCTCGCTGCCCAGCGGCAGGGGCTCACCGGGGTGCTGGTCAAGACCGGCAAGTACCTTCCCCGCGCGCACCGCGCCGCCAGCGGCATGCCCGACCATGTCCTGGACTCCTTCGCCGATCTGCCGGCCCTGCTGGAGCAACTGTCATGAGACGACCGGCGACACGGTCGCTGGCAGCGTGCAGGTACATGCCCTCGCGGGCGGCTCTGCGACACGGTGATGAGTACGCAAGCTGACCAGGAGATGGATCTGGACCGGCCGCCGGTACCCGCCGTACGATCCCGGTGCGGGGAAGGAGCATCAGCGTGCAGTTCACCGGCTACTGCTTCGGTTCGGTCCGGGTCGACGGCGTGACCTACGATCACGACCTGATCATCGACCGCGGGAAGGTCCGTAAGCGCAAGAAGGCCGCCTCCCGCAAGTTCCGCGGCGCGTACGGGCACACCCCGCTCTCTGCTGAGGAGGACATCCCCAGGCGATGCCGCCGGCTGGTGATCGGCACCGGCGCAGACGGCGCCCTCCCGGTGATGCAGCAGGTCCGGGATGAGGCCCGCCGCCGCAAGATCGACCTGGTAATCCTGCCCACGGCACAAGCGATCGGCCTACTGACCCAGACCGCAGCGGACACCAACGCGATCTTGCACCTGACATGCTGATCCTGCCGCCTCAGCAGCCGCGCGTAACAGCGGGCACGGGTGCGAGCAATGATCTTCGCGTACCAGTGCCCCCGGGCAGTCTCCAGGAGCGGAGAACACGCGCTCATGCATGCCGCGATCAGAGCGTTCTGCCTAGGCATCCGGACCGGGCGCAGCTGGGAGGAGCCCGTGCAGCACTCATCTGGCCGCCCGCCTGCGTTCCGCTTACGTGCCCGACGGGCCCAGGCCCGCATGAAGCGAGCGCGGGCGAGATCGTCCCGGACGGGATGGCATCATGGAAGCAAATGAGCCAGTCGCCACTTTCCCGCCGCTTCCCCGTGACGATCACCCGCCTGCCGGTCACGCGCTGCCAGGTCTGCCGCCACACGGTCGCGTACCGGCCCGGCGCCATCAGCGAGGCCCTGACCGGCACTACCGCCGCGCCCATCCCGAAGCGCTCGACCTCGCGTCCCGGTGACCACCGCACGCAGGCCCACACGATAACCGCAGACGACTGCCGGCGCGGCCAAGATCACGCCCGAAAAGCGGGCCGCTCCAGTAGTCACTGAGTGCCATTGCCCTTTGCGTGAGCGACCGCACGCGTACCCGCCGATCTGTACCTGATGGCATGGCAGCGCGCCGCTGCCGGGTGCCGCGCTGGACTGGGTGATCTGTGCGGGCCGGCTGGTCGACCTTAGTGACTGATTCGAGCCAGCGCTTCCGATCGCCGAGCTGGTGGGCCTGTAGCGTCGGGTCAGGTCAGTGTGGAGGGGCGGGGTGCGGGTGGGCGGCGCCCGGCTGCCGGGAACATCTGGTCGGATGCTGGTCGACTCGCTTCGCTGTATCCCGGATTGGGGAGCTCATGTGCTGCTGTAGGGCTTGGGAGAGCTAAGCAGTGGCGAGATCGGTCAGCGCCGCGTCCGCATGCGGGGGGGTGTGGACGCGGGAGGCGATGGCGGCCGCGATCAGGCACGCTGCGGCGCCGGTCAGCAGGGCGGCCCGCGCCCCGGCGGCTGAGATGATCGCCCCGGTGATGATGCTGCCGACCGGGGTGGTTCCGATGTAGACATAGACCCACAGCGCCATGATCCGCCCGCGGTAGGCCGCAGACGAGTGCAGCTGCAGCGTGGTTGAGCACAGGGTCACGAACGAGAAGGCGGCCGCCCCGGTCGCCAGGAGCGTCAGGCACGCGACGGCGACATCCGGCGCCCCGGCGGTCGCGGCCAGGAAGACCCCGAAGACCAGCGCGGCGGTCATCAGGTACGGCCGGCGGGGATGGCGGATGAAGCCGACGCCGAGTGAGCCGGCGACCGAGCCGATGCTGAGCATGGTGGTCAACAGCCCGTAGGTGCCGCCGTTGCCGTGGAACGTCTGGCTGGCCAGCACGGGCAAGATGACCGGGAAGTTGAAGGCCAGCAGCCCGGCCAGTGCCATCATGACCAGCGGCAGCCACAGCTGCTGGCGGCTGGCCGCGTACCGCAGCCCCTCGCGGACGCCGCCGGCCGTGCGCCGCCCTCGCGGGCCGGACCGCAGCGGGCGCAGTATCACTAGCGCGGCGATCACGGCCAGGTAGGACAGTGCGTTGACGGCGAAACACGGAGTAGTGCCGATCGTGAGGATCAGGACGCCCGCCAGGGCCGGTCCGACCACCCGGGCGCTGTTCATGACGACGCCGTTGAGGCTGACCGCGCTGGACAGGTCCTCCGGCATCACCAGGAAACCGACGAATGCCTGCCGGGCGGGGGAATCGACGATCTGCACGACACCGCCGGCCACGCTGATCGCGACGATCACCGCGACGGACGCCTTCCCGGCGGCCGCCAGCGCCCACAGCACGCCGGCCAGCACTCCATAGGCCGTCTGGGTGCCGATCAGCAGCCTGCGCAGGTCGACCCGGTCGGCGACCGTGCCGCCCCACGGGCCGAACAGCAGCGACGGTATCCCGCCCACGGCCAGCACCAGGCCCAGTTCCGCCGCTGAGCCGGTCAGCCGCAGGACCAGCCAGCCGATAGCGGTCTGCTGCACGAAGGTGCCGCTGGCCGAGGCGACCTGACCCGCGAAGTACAGCCGGAACGGCCGCGAACCCAGCGCGCGGAACGTCCCCCGCCCGCCGGCGGCCCCGACTTGATCACCTGGCGCCGTCCCAGTCCGCGCGCCCTGCTCCGCAGGCTGAGCGCTTTCGTCTTCGACCTGAGGCACGGCCTCGGGCACCACTCTCAGCCCCTCGCGGTCCATGGCGCTCCTGTCGGTGCTGGCGATCAGGCCCTCAACCCTAGTGTGCGGGCTCTCATGCCGGAATGGTCCCGGCGCAGGCGCGCAGGCGATGCTAACCCGCCGCCCGCGCCGTGCACCCTAACGATGAGCCTGGCGCCGTACGGGCCCAGGTACGTCCCTTCGGCGGCCTCAGCCGCTGCCCTGCCTCGTCCCCGCAGTAGATGAAGGCGCCCCGGTCGCGCGGCCTTTATCTGCGGGCACATCGGCCTTCGGCACCGCGACCGCGGGCAATCCCCTCGAAAGGCGGACACTCTGCATGCAGCCATGACGTGGGCCGGATGCTATAGGCGGATGATGGCCTTACCGCGCAGGCCGCCACGGCGGAGCTGCTCCAGTACCTGCCCGGCGGCGTCCAGGCCTGCGGTGCAACTGATGCGCGCGGTGATCGTCCCGTCCGCGAGCATCTGCGCGACCGTGGCCAGCCCTTCGGGCGAGATCAGGGGATTCGCGCTGGAGGCATGGTTGTGTGCAGTGATCTGCCGGTCAGCAAACCAGCCTTCGTCCGCGGCGAAGATGGTCGAGACCAGGCGTCCGCCGGGCCGGATGACGTCGGCGTCGCGGCGGATGGCGTCCGGGCCATTGACTAGGTCAAGGACGGCATCGGCGCCGTCGGGGTGAGCGGCGCGCAGCGCGTCGATCACGTCTGTGGCCTGGCTGTCGTACACTTCCTCGGCCCCGAGACGGCGAGCCTCGTCGGCGTCGCCGCGGACGGTCGCGATGACGTGCGCGCCGCGGGAGCGCGCCATCTGCACCGCGTAGCCGCCGACCCCGCCGGTCGCGCCCATCACCACGACGTGCTGGCCTGCGGTGACCTCGAGCAGGTCCACCGTCCGCAGCGCCGTGACCGCCGGGATGGGCAGCGCGGCGGCCTGGTCGTCGGCTACGCCGTCGGGGATCCGGGCCAGCGGCTCCATTCTTGCCGCCGGGGCGACCGCGGTGTACTCGGCATAGGAGCCGTGGGTCCGCGCCATGCCGAAGACACGGTCGCCGGCCCGCAGGCCGTGTTCCGCGGCCGGGACGCGTTCGGCCACTCCGGCGAAGTCAATGCCCATGACGAACGGATACGACGAGGCGGCGGTCAGGCGTCCGAGCAGGTTGTTGTCCAGCGGGTTGACCCCCGCGAACCCCACCCGGATGAGCACCGCGCCATCGGCGGCGGGAACGGGCAGGTCCTGGACCGATGCAGGCTCGCCGAAGCTCCTCACGGCAAATGCGCGCATCCCGACCTCCCTACTGCACACTCCTGGATACCGCTGTCACCAGGGGCAGATCCCAGATGGCAGGCCGGCTCAGGCCAGAAAACCCCGTCGGCAGCCACCGCTGCCGGCTGGGCCAAACAGCCGGCCCCTGCGCAACCACACGTCATGCGCTACCCTCCTCCGAGGTCACGAACTCGACGGCCGCGCCGCCCAGCCGGCGCAGTACACCCACGACTCCTGACGGCTGGCCGTCCTGGCCGGCCAGCAGACCGAGGCTCAGGCCGAGCACGAGTCGGCCGCCGGACCCGGTTAGTGTCTCCACCCTCGCCACGGCGCCGCCGTGCGCGAGTTGGCCGCTGTCCACCGCGGCGTGGAACCCGGCGACGTGGCGCGCCCGGTACTCGGCCGGGATGATCAGGGCGAGCCCGTGATCCATGGCGTCCTCCCGCCTTAAGCCGAACCGTTGCTCGGCCGCCCGGTTCCACGACGTGACCTTCGCGCTGTGGTCCAACGTCACGATCGCATCGCCGGCGGCTGCTACCGCGTGAGCGGCGAATGCGGGATCAAGGCTCACTGCTGTCCTGCTGCGAGTCCTCGGGTGGCCTGCCCAGGTCGAGGACTTCCTGCACGATAACGGCTAACGGAACTCACCGACAAGTACCTGGTTCAGTGGCTTCGCCTTCATCGTGCCCTTCCAGCGGACACTTATCAATGCCGACATTGAGGCGCAGCAACGACCGCAGGACCGGCACGTGACAGCGGCGGGCGACGGCCTTTAGAGGCACGCCGCCGCGGCTCGCGGTCGTCACCGGCGATTCCCGCGTCATAGCCAGGTCGATCACGGTCTACGGAAGGATTGTTCTGTGCGAGATCACGCCAGGGTTGACTGAGCTGTCAGCATTTGCGGAGCTGCGCTTCGGCGGGCGTCGCGGGCGGGGTTCCCGGCTCGGGCTGCTGGCGGGTGAGTTCCTGCTGGCAGTCGCGGGATCCGAGCCGCCAGGCGGCCAGGACCGCAGCGAGCAGGGCGATGCCGGTGGCGGCCAGGAACGAGAGCCGGTACCCGGCGGTCAGCGAGCCGGCGGCGTGCGCGGTGCGCGCGGCCGCGACCGTGGCCAGGACCGCGAGCCCGACCGCGGCCCCGGTCTGCTGGCCGGTGGTGAACAGGGCCCCGGCCAGGCCCTGGTCCCGGCCCTGGACGCCGGCCGTGATCGCGATCGAGGCGGTGGGCAGGGCCAGGCCGATGCCCGCCGACGTCAGCAGCAGTCCCGGCAGGACGGCGGCGGCGTAATTGGAGCTGACCGAGATCTGGCTCAGCCATAGCTGGCCGCCGACCATGCTGACCAGCCCGGCCACCAGCACGGGCTTGATCGCGAACCGGGTCAGCAGCCTGCGGGTGAGCAGCGTGGACGTGAGCACGACCACCACCGTCGACGGGACCAGGGCCAGCCCCGTCTCCAGCGGGCTGAAGCCCTTGACCTTCTGCAGGTACAGCGAGACGAAGTACACGTACCCGGCCAGCACCGCGCCGATCAGCAGCATCACGCTCACCGCCACCCGGCGGGTCCGCGCGGCCAGGATCGACAGCGGCAGCATCGGCACAGCGGTCGTCCGCTCGACCCAGACGAAGCCCACGCCGAGCAGAGGCGCTGCGGCCAGCGCGGCGATCGTGGCCGGGGAGGCGAAGCCGTGCTGCTGGCCGTGGCTCAGCCCGAAGATCAGCGCCGCCAGCGCGGCGGTTATCAGCAGCGCGCCGGGCACGTCCAGGCGCTGGCCGCCCGCGGCCCGCCCGGCCGGCAGCCGCCCGGACAGCGCCAGCATGATCGCGATCAGCGGCGGGTTGACCAGGAACACCGCCCGCCAGCCCAGGTACTGGGTGAGCAGGCCGCCGGCGATGATCCCGGCGGTGGCGCCGGCCGCGGTGATGGCCTGCCAGATGGACAGCGCCCGGTTCCGGGCCGGGCCTTCCGGATTGGTCGTGGTCAGCAGCGACAGCGCAGCCGGGGAGACCATCGCCCCGGCCGCGCCCTGCACGATCCGGGCGATGATCAGCATGACCGGCCACTGGGCCAGCCCGCAGGCCAGCGAGGCGAGCGCGAACCAGACCAGCCCGACGATCAGCAGGCGGCGCCGGCCGAGCAGGTCGGCCAGACGGCCGCCGGCCAGCAGCAGCGACCCGAACGTCAGCGCGTACCCGGTCACGATCCACTGCAGCTGTGCCGCGGGCATGGCCAGGTCGCGCTGGATGGTGGGCAACGCCACGTTCACGATGCTGAAATCGAGCTGCAGCACGAACTGCGCGGCGCAGATCAAGGTCATCGTCAGCGCGGTGGCGTGCGCCGGACCCGCGGTCACTCTCGGCCCCGCGCTGGTCATGCCGACGCCCTCGGCCCCGACAGCATTCTGAGCAGATGGAAGGCGACGTCCGGCTGACTGCAGCTAGTCATCAGTGCGCAGGCCGGTCCGGATGAGACGTCCGGCATTACCGAGTCGCCCGGCGTGGGCTTGTGGTAGGGAGTCCTGCCTGCCGCCGTGACTTCGGCGGGCAACACGTTATGGGGCAGGACGCTGCCGCCGGTGGGCTGACGACGTCGGCGGGCCAGCTAGCCATAGCTCTCTCCCTTTGCTGTCCCATTCGGGAAACGTTCAGATGGAAGTAAGTGCGCGGTGGGTGTCCAGTGGGCACGGTGTCTGTTCTCGTCGCAGTAAACAGCTATGGTGTCGTGCTTGCCGGGGTGGTGATGCCGAACAGTGCCGTGGCGTTGCCCTCCAGGATCGCGTTGGCCTCGTCTTCGGTGAAGTGGGAATCGCTGATGTAGTCGACGGCCCGGACGAAAATGTCGCCCGCCTCGTACGGGAAATCCGTACCCAGTACCAGCCGGTCGGCGCCGAAAGAGTCGATCGCACATCGCAGGGCCGGAACGTGACCGTGCCCCACGCTGTCGTACCACATCCGGCGGGCCGCGATGCTGGGCTTCTCCGGAGTGTCGGGTACCGCCGCCTTGTACTGGTTGTCCGCCCGCTGCAGCAGCATGGGTATCGCGCCGCCCAGGTGGGAGTTGATGATCTTTATCCGCGGGTAGCGGCTTGGGATCCCATGGGTGATCAGCTGCATGATCGATATCGTGTCTTCAATCGGCGCGCCGATCATCCAGGTCAGGTGGTAATCGCTGATCAGCGGGCTGCATGCGCTGTTCCCCGCCGGGTGCAGATACAGAACCGCCCCCCGCCGGTCCAGCTCGGCGAAGACCGGCTCGAAACGCGGCTCCACCAGCGCATGATCTAGGGCGGTCGTGTTCATGGCCACGCCGGCCATCTGCAGATCGTCCAGAGCCCGTCCCAGCTCCGCGATCGACTCGTCGATGTGCGGCATCGGGATGGCGGCGAAGGCCCGGAAGTGATCCTGATGATGGTCGATCACAGCGGCGTACTGGTCGTTCACGAAGCGGGCGGCCGCGACCGCCTTGTCCCGGTCTTCGGCGTATGGCATCTGCGGGGAGGCGGAGAGTATCTGCATGTCCACTCCGGCCCGGTGCATGAGCCGCAGCCGGGCCTCAAGTTCTTCGCCGCCCCCGGCGCCGAGGCCGCGCTGCGTTGCCGTGTCGGTCTTGCCGAGGTCGGCCAGCAGGTCGAGGTAGTCATCGGTCCAGTAGTGCGCGTGAACGTCGATCCTCATGGTTCAGCCTCCCTCATTGAGCCGCCGTGGCCGGCCCAGCGGCCGCGGCGGGTCAGCCCAGTCCCATCCCGGCGTAGAAGGTCTGGTTGTCCCAGAACAAGAACTCCTCGTCCATCGTGCCCTGGCGGTTCCAGATCCCGACGGTGATCATGTCGACGGCGAACGCCTTGCCGGTGGGCGCGATGGTACCGCCCTTGCCGTCCGGCATCGGCCTGCTGAACGTGCCTTTCATCACGCCCATGACCGCGGTGAGGTTGTCCTTGGCCAGTCGCAGGGGATGGACACGGATCGCTATATCCGGCGCCCACTCAGCCCAGGAAGCCATGTCCGTGATGTGCCTGTCGATGCCGTCGGTGTAGTGCCCGTCGGGGAAATGCACGCGGATGTTCGGGGCGTGGCTTTCGGCCAGGCGGGCCCAGTCGTGCGTCGTGAACACCTCGAAGTCCAGCGCGTCGAACGTCTCCAGGTGGGCCCGCTCCTGGGCGGTCAGGTTCGCCGGCAACGGCGGGCTCGCCACGCCGCCGCCGGCCGGATCGGGCATCGGCACCCAGCCCCCGGACGGGATGCCGCGTCCCGGCGTCATCGCCAGGGTCAGCCCCGACTGCACGGCGCCGACGGCGAGCACGCCCAGGGCGAGGGATCCGCCTGTTATCAGGGCAGGACGAATGTTCACGATGACAGTTCCCTTCCGTTCGCGGGCGGCTGCTGAAGAGGCGGCTGCATGCCACCGGTGAGCCCTGGACGGTTAGCCGGTTACTGCCGGGTATTCACAGCGGCAGCGGCCTGCCTAATGAGGTCTGCTACTGCGGACGGCTTTGATATGTAGGTGGCGTGGCTGCCCTTGGCCTCCGTCACTGACGCCCCGGCGCGTCCGGACATGACGCGCTGTGCCGACGGCGGGATCATGTGATCCTCGGTCGTGAGCAGGTACCAGCTGGGCTTGACCCGCCAGGCCGGGCTGGTGATGGTCTGGGCGGTGGCGTCCACCCCCCAGGGGACCTGCGAGTCGGCCATGAACGCGGCCTGGCTGGCCGGCACATCTGCGGCGAACGAGGCGTGGAACTTGTCCCGGTCCAGGAACAGGAAGCCGTCCTTGGGCGGCAGGATCGGCGGCTGCGGCCCGCCAGCCGGGAAACCGGCGATGAGCGAGTTGACCGACTCGCCCTTGTCCGGCGCGAAGGCGGAGATGTACACCAGGGCCGCGACGTTCGGGTGGGTGCCAGCTTCGGTGATGACGGCCCCGCCGTAGGAGTGGCCCACCAGCACGACTGGCCCGTCCTGGGCGCCGATGATCAGCCGGGTGGCTTCGTCGTCGCCCTCCAGGGACAGGGTGGGGTTCTGCACGATGCTGACCCGGAAGCCCTCGCGACTGAGCAATTCATAGACACCGTGCCAGCCGGAGCCGTCGACGAACCCTCCGTGTACAAGAACGACATTCCGCACTCCGTAGGTGGCCATGGTGATCCTTCTTTCTCGTGAGATGGGCCGATGCCAGGACGGTAGGCTGCCATGCACGAAGCTGCATTCGTCATTTGACTTAGTTCGTGACGCAGGTTCGGGGCGCACAGTTCATCGGGCAGGCCCGGCCGCGGCCTCGCGGGTGCACCCATCGCAGCGGTAAGCCGTGGCCATGGCGGGCAGAGTGCGTGCCGCCTGGCAGTTACTCGGCAGCGGGCAGGTGCTGCGAGGATGGTTCTCTGATGTCCATCGCTGCGAGCAACCCTGGGCTGCTGCTCGGCCGGGACGCCGAGATCGAGCTGCTGGCTTCGCTGCTTGATGGAATCCACGAGGGCGGCGACGCGCTCGTGCTGTACGGCGAGCCGGGAATCGGCAAGTCCCGGTTGCTTGCCGCGGCGGCTGCGCTGGCGCGCGAGCGCGGCTTCACGGTGCTGAGTGCGACCGGAGTGCAGTCCGAGGCGCATCTGCCGTTCGCCGGCCTTCATCAGCTGCTTCGCCCGCTGCGTTTCCGCGCGGCGGACCTGCCCGCGGCGCAGCGCGCCGTGGTCGACGCGGCCTTTGGGCTGGGCCAGGAACCGGCGCCAGAGCGATTCCGGATCGCAATGGCCGTTCTTGATCTACTTGGTGAGGTCGCGACCGACGCCCCACTGCTGGTCCTGGCCGAGGACGCGCAGTGGCTGGACCGCCCGACCACCGAAGTGCTCGCGTTCGTCGCCCGTCGCCTGCAGTCCGATCCGGTCGTGCTGCTCGCCGCCGTGCGCGAGGGTTATCCGTCGCTGCTGATTGATGCCGGACTGCCGCAGCATCGCCTTGGCGGTCTGGCGCCTGCCGCAGCGATGAGGCTGCTGGACGCCTCGGCGCCGCAGCTGTCTTCGGTGATTCGTGACCGGCTGCTGAGCGAGGCGGCTGGCAATCCGCTGGCTCTGGTGGAGCTGCCGGTCACCGCGGCCCGGCTGGAGCCGGTCGCGCCTGGCTCGCTGCCGCTCACCCAGCGGCTTGAGCAGGCCTTCGCTGCCCGCGTGTCCGAACTGCCGGAGGCGACCCGGCTGCTTTTGCTGGTCGCAGCACTCAGCGACGACGAGCTTCTTAGCGAGATCCTCGAGGCTGCGAGCGTGGTGGCCGGCCGCACGCTGGGGCCTGATCTGCTTGAACCGGCGGCCGAGGCCGCGATCGTCGACCTTGACCTGCATAGCGTGCGCTTCCGCCACCCGCTGATCCGCTCGGCGGTCCGCCAGAGCGCGAGCGTGCTGCGCCGCCGCCGCGTACACGAGGCGCTCGCCGAGGTATTGCGCGCCGACCCGGACCGGCGCGCCTGGCATCGCGCGGCATTGATCAGTGGCACCCATGAGCAGATCGCCGATGATCTGGAGGAGGCAGCCAGGCGCGCGCGGCGGCGCGGCGCACTGGCTGTCGCGGTCACAGCGTTGCAGCGGGCAGCAGAGCTAAGCCCGCCCGGGCAGCGCGCCCGGCGGCTGCTCGCCGCGGCCGGGCTCGCCTTTGAGCTGGGCCAGCGCGACCTGGTCATGCCGACGTTGCGTGAGGTGGAGCAGCTCGATCCTGATCCGGTCGAGCGAGCTCGCGCTACCTGGATGGAAGAAGTCCTCCACGCGCGGCCGCTGGGCGACGGGCCGCGTGCCGCAGCACTGATCGCCGCCGCCGAGCAGGCGGGCCAGGCAGGCGATCGCGATCTGCAACTCGACATGGCCTGGCTTATCGCTTCGCGTGCCTGGATGGTGGATCCGGCACCCATGGCACGCAGGGTTCTCATCGAGGCGGCCGATCGCCTGGGGGACCCGGAATCGGCAGACCTGCGGGTCCTTGCGATCCAGGCCTATGCCGAGCCGTTCGGGAAGGCACCAGCAATACTCCGGCGCCTCCGTCAAGCCGCCGCGGACGCTCACCGCGACACGGACGCCGCCCGATACCTGGGGCCGGCAGCTGTGGCCGTCGGGGCCTTCGATATCGCGGCGACGTTCCTGGGCGAGGCGGTCGAGGGCCTGCGAATCCAAGGACGGCTCGGGCACCTGCCGCGCATGCTCACGCTGCAGGGACATATGGCAGCGCAGGTCGCCGACTGGGACGTGGCGATTCCCGCGGCAGAAGAAGCCAGGCGCCTGGCGACAGAGCTCCGCGAGCCGCAATGGGCCGCAGCGGCCGACACCGTCGACTCGGTCATCGCCGGGATCCGCGGCGACCAGGACGCGGCCGAGCGAGCCGCTGCGCGGGCCGAGCGCATCGCGGTGCCGACCGCAGCGAACCTCACCGTCGCTCTGGCGCAATCCGGCCGGATCCTCGCCGCACTCGGCGCCGGCAGGCACTCCGAGGCCTGCGAAACCGCCGAACGGCTCTTCGATCCGGCGAGCCCGGCACACCACCCGGTTATCGCGTGCTGGCTCATCGGCGATCTTGCCGAAGCAGCGCTGCACGCCGGCCGGATCAGCGAAGCACGAGCGCGCCTGACACAGGTCGAAGCCGCATCCGGCGACATTCCGGGCACCTGCATCGCAGTCGGGCTGCGGCACGCACGCGCGCTACTCGCCCAGAACCCTCAGGAAGCCGTGGCCCGCTTCGACGAGGCATTCGGTGCCAACCTCGCTCACTGGCCGCTTCAGCGTGCCCGGCTATCGCTGGCCTACGGCCAATGGCTACGGCGCCAACGCCGGATCGCCGAATCGCGTGCGCCGCTGCGGGACGCCCGCGACGCCTTCGACGCCATGGGCTGCGCAGCTTGGGGCGACCAGGCGCGCCGGGAGCTCCGCGCGTCCGGGGAGTCCAGCCGTCGGCGCGACATCGCCGCCAGCGACCAACTGACCGCCCAAGAGCTTCAGATCGCCCAGCTCGCCGCCCAAGGGCTCTCCAACCGAGACATCGCAGAGCGGCTGTATCTGTCTCACCGGACAATCGGCACACACCTGTACCGCACCTTCCCCAAGCTCGGGATCACCAGCCGCGGTGAACTCCGCTCGGCCCTCTCATCCAACACGGCATCGGGCAAACGCTAAGAAAGCAACGCCCGGTGTTCAAGCCAGATCCAGTTGTTATGCGTGTCTAGACCGTCGCAGACGAGGTGGCTCGAAGCAGACCGTAATCGGCGATATGGATGGTTTGATCCCGTCAATGCACGTTTCGTTCGTTACGGTGCGTCATTCCTGGCTTGGCCGGATGAGTGGCCGACCAGGTGGATGGCCATCGGCGGCCGGTCTTCGGGCCACGGGCAGGCACGCTGGGACCGGGGCGCAGGCGGGACGGCTGACCAGGGCTGCTCTGGCCAACACAAGGGCAACACAAGTCCGGGTCCGGGAGGGGTCTAACACGCCGATAACACGGACGAAATGGCATTCCGCGGCACACGTCGGCATGCCTGCTAGACTGCTGCCGCAACCTCTTGATCGGCCCGTATGCAGGTCAATCGGGCTCTCAGGCGCATGAAGCGGATTGTCCTGCGGTCGGCGACAGACCTTCTGAAAAGCGGAAGGTCGGCGGTTCGACCCCGCCCCTGACCACAAATACCCTCTGACCAGCGGAACGCGCCCAGCGGAACCCTGGTGTGCCGACTGCTCGAAGCGCACAGCGCTTGTCGAGCTTCCGCGTTCATTGCGTACAGCCGACGACGTCAAGTGCGAACTCTGTAGTCAGCGCGGTGTCGTTGTTCCAACTGCCTTGCATCTTGCGCCCGCAGCTCGGCCTGTCGGCCCGCGCCTCCTGGAGGAGGTAAGGAACTGGCCTGGAGCAGGGTGATGGTGAGAACCCTGCGCAGGAGCGGGTCGGCGAGCGGCAGCAGGTACCGGTACAGGGGCGGCAGCTGGGCGCGCAGCGCGGCGGGCGGCCGGGCGAGGGTGACGGATTCCAGCATGTGCAGGCCGAGGCGCTCTAGTGAGCGCGGGTCGTCGCAGGCCCATGCCAGCCGGGCCTGGAGGTTTCTCTTCGCGGAGACCCGGTGCTGGCGGTCGAGTGTCCGCTGAGTACAGGTGTCCAGCGCGACGAGGGCGCCGCGGAACTGCGCGGCGATGCGGGCCAGCGCCTGGGTTGCCTGCTCTTCGGGTAGGTAGGCGAGCACGGCCTCGGCGGCGAAGAAGTAGGGTCCGGGGCTTTGCCGCACGTCGTGCAGCCATGCCTCATCCAGGACCGATGCCGCGACCATGCGGCGGCGGCCGGTGTCGGCGAAGAACCGGCGGCGCAGCTCGATCACGTCGGGCAGGTCCAGGTCGATCCAGTGGGTCTGGCCGTTGTCGACCCGCTCGAACCGGGTGTTCAGACCGGTGCCGATTTCCACGACCGTCCCGGCAGGGTGGCTGGCCAGGAACGCGCGCACCCACGTGTCCAGGATCGCGGTGCGCATGACGAAGAATGCCCCGCCGGCTCCCCGGCTGTACCTAGCGGTGTCGAGCCCGATCGAGCGGACCATCTCCGCGGCCTTCGGGTCGCACAGCAGCGGCCGCTTCCTGCCGCTCTCCTGCGCCCGCGCGACGAGCGGGATGAACAGCGTCTCCTGGACGCCGCCGAGCTGGCCCGCGGGCTCGTCAGCCGTGCCGGCCGTCACGACCCGCCGCCGGCGCTACCCCTGCCCAAGGCGCCGGGCTGCAGGCTGCGGGCGGCGGTCAAATCCAGAAGGCCGCCTGTGAAGTTCAACGCGGCGGGCACCAGGAACCACGCCGCCAACCGGTAGCGTTTGCGCCGCTCTGCGGCAGTTCCCGCCTGACGGCCGAGTGAGAACAGGACGAGGCCGATGCCGAGTTGAAAGCCGCCGCCGGCGAAACGCGCGGCCATGACGGCGTGAAGGTGCCTGTGCTCCCATGGCCCGATCAGCCGGGTCGTCACGGAGCGCGAGGGAGGGGTGTTCTCATCTGGTGCGTGCATCGGGATGCCTCCTCGGCTACTTCTGGCGTCGCTCTTTGGCTTTGATTCCCTGACTGGTCCGCGAGATCCATAGCTGTCAGGACCGTTCGAGATTCTCGTGTTTGGGTGGACGGTTGGCCATGTCCAGCGCGCGGCGGAGCAGGTGCTCGATCTGGGCGTTGGTGCTGCGCTG
>Ga0335075_10002446_pt1 | contig 29970 bp, 29 predicted proteins | sample Lox_Sample_24_FD_206723 | JGI IMG/M metagenome (GOLD analysis project Ga0335075, IMG submission 206723) | Soil microbial communities from Loxahatchee National Wildlife Refuge, Florida, United States - Lox_Sample_2.4 | ecosystem: Environmental > Terrestrial > Soil > Wetlands | place: USA...
TCGCCGACTGGGAACGCGCCGCCGACGACATCGCCGCCATGCTCCGGTCCGAGGCAGGCAGCAACCCGCACGACAAGCAGCTCGTCGAGCTGATCGGCGAGCTATCCACCCGCAGTGAGGAGTTCCGAACCCGGTGGGCCGCCCACAACGTCCGCTTCCACCGCACCGGTCACAAGCGACTACATCATCCTGTCGTCGGCATCCTCGACCTCGACTATGAAGCCCTGGAGTTTCCCGCGCACCCCGGCCTGACCCTGCTCACCTACACCGCACCCGCAGGCACCCCGACCGCCGACAGCCTCAAGATGCTGGCCAGCTGGGCAGCTACCGCCGAGCAGTCCGGCAACCTCCCCGCACACGCCTAGCCTGGCGCCATCGCGCAGATGGCTCACTCGCAGAGGACACATCATGGAGATCTCCCGCAACGCCGCCACAGCGAAAGGACCTGCCGAAACCTTCACGGGTGAAGTGTGGGTCGACCCCATCACCCGGGGGCTTCCGCCCTCGCAACTGAACGTCGCCGCGGTCCGCTTCACACCCGGAGCGCGCAGCGCATGGCACTCCCACGACGGCGGGCAAATCCTGTACGTCACCGAAGGCCACGGACTAGTCCAAGTACGCGGCCAGCAGACAGTCGCGCTCAATCCCGGCGATGTCGTCTATGCACCGCACGGCGAAGAACACTGGCACGGCGCTGGTCCGGACCAGTTCATGACCCACCTGTCCATCACTGAGGGCGCCCCCCACTGGGGAGCGCACGTGACCGACGCAGAATATGAGCGCCACCAGCAGCCCGATCAGTGAGCAGCCGCCCGGACCCGGCGTACCCGAGGGCGCGGGCAAGTTTGGCGCAACGTGGCCCAGGAGATGCTCTGGCCGATGAGGTTGCTGTAGCGGGATTCGTCGCACTGTCACACGGCGGGGAGAAGCCCATGACCGGCCAGCCGGACTCACCCGCAGGGCTGAGCTTCGAGCGTGATGTCCGTCCTATGTTCCGCCAAAAGGACCGCGACTCGATGCTCAAAGCCTTCGACCTCTGGTCCCGCGACGACGTCCAGGCACACCAGGACGGGATCCTCCAGCGCCTCAGCGAGGGCACGATGCCGTGCGATGGGGCATGGCCGCCGGAGCACGTGGCCGTCTTCCAGCGCTGGATCGCCACCGGGTCGGCGCCCTGACCGCACGCCGCGGTACCTGAGCAGAGCCCGCCCCCATGAGATCTGGTCTCCGGGGGAACACCTGCGAGGGAAGGCTTTCGGGCAGCGGCCGGACAGCTTGAGGAACCGCGCCTTGGGGTATGAGATGGCTGGGTTGTTCCCCCGCGACAAGGCTGCTGCCGCATGGCGCCAGGCGACAAGATGGGGTCGTGGACATGAAACTCGAGCTCGTGGTGCTGCCCGTCGCTGACGTCGAGCGGGTCAAGGACCTCTACGGGCGACCCAGCTTGACGCCGGCTTTCCCTTCGATAACGACTGGCGGGTGGTCCAGTTCACGCGGGAGGGCTTGGGCGGCTGGCAGTTCGGCATGAACACGACCTCTGCCGCTCCCGGCTCGGCTCGGGCCCCGCGTCTGATCGTCTTGGGCGTGACTGCGGCGGTCGGCGCGCACGAGAACAGCGTCGGCGCGGCAGACCTGGATTGGCCCGGCCGGTATGGCGCGTACCTGGCGGCCGATCAGGCCGGGACGGAGCTGCCGAGATGACCGATTATGACGTGATCGTGTTCGGCGGCGGGGCGCCGGGTGAGCACTGCGCGGCGGCGCTGGCCAGGCGAGGGCTCCACGTCGCCATCGTCGAGCGCGAACTGGTAGGCGGCGAATGCTCCTACTGGGCCTGTATTCCGTCGAAGACGCTGCTGCGCCCGGGCGAGGCAGTGCAGGGCGCGCGCGAGGCCGCCGCTAGCGCGCAAGTCGACGTCCAGGCCGCGCTGGCCTGGCGGGACGTCGTGGTGTCGAACTATTCCGACTCAGGCCAGCAGCGCTGGCTCGCCGACCGGGGCATCGACTTGCTGCGTGGAACGGGCAGGCTGGCCGGCCCGGGCGTGATCGAAGTCGACGGTGCCCGCCATGCCGCGGACCACATTGTCATCGCGACCGGCTCTTCGCCGAGGGTGCCGCCGATTCCTGGGCTCCGCGAGCTTGACGGAGTCTGGGGTACCCGCGAGGCGACGAGCATGAAGGCCGTCCCGCGCCGCCTGCTGGTGCTCGGCGGCGGGCCGGCAGGCGTCGAACTGGCCCAGGTGGTGCGCCGTCTGGGCGGCGAGGCTGTGATCATCGAGGGTGCCGATCGCGTGGTTCCCCGTGAGCCGGCGGCGCTGGGCGAGGCGCTCAGCGAGGCCCTGCGCCGGGACGGGATTGAACTGGTGCTCGGCAAGCATGCCACCGCGGCTCATCGTGACGGCAACGCCTACGTCCTGCGACTCGATGACGGCACCGAGGTGCGCGGTGACCGGCTGCTGGTGGCGACCGGCCGGCGGCCGCGGGTCGACGGCATCGGCCTCGACACCGTGGGCGTCGAGCCAGGACCGCACGGTATCCGGGTTGACGAGTACTTGCGCGCGGGCGAGCGCCTGTGGGCCATCGGCGACGTCAACGGCCTCTGGCCGCTAACCCACGTCGGCGAGTACGAGGCCGACGTCGTCGCGGGAAACATCACCGGTGACATGCGCCCGGCCAATTACGAAGCCGTTCCCCGCGTCACCTACACCGATCCGCAAGCCGCCGCGGTCGGAGCGGTCGACGCAGAGTACAGCGCCACAGCGCAGGTTTCAGAACAGCCGAAGACCGCCACCTACACACATGCCTACGCTGAATCCAACGGGTTCCTGACGCTGCTCAGCGACGGCCACCGGCTGACCGGCGCGTACGCGCTCGGGCCCGGAGCCGGTGAGTGGATGCAGCAGGCCACGCTTGCCATCCGCGCACACGTGCCGCTGAAGGTACTGGACGACACGATCCAGCCGTTCCCGAGCTTCTCGGGCATCTACGACGCGGCGTTGACGGCACTCCGCGCGCAGATCGCGCACATACCGCCGCAAGCCCAGCCGATGGCCGCGCAGACCGCGAGCCATTCCCGGTGAGCAACCAGCGGGAGGAACCATGACCAGCACGATCACGCCTGTTTGGCGCTCCTGCTGAATGTCGGCCACCCAACCGTTGCCGACCGCGACATCGGCTGCAGACCCCGTCGTAGGCGGGCCGTTGAACCCAACCAGTGGAGGTACCAGATGGCTGAGCTGCCACCGCCGCCAGAGGGAATTGCGCTGACCCACTTCATCGTCTCCGACGACGTCGAGCGGTCTCGGCGTTTCTACACTGAGGTACTCGGCGGCAGGGTGGCCTTCTCCGGCCCCGGAGGGCTGACCTATGTCGCGCTAGCAAATAGCTGGATCATCATCAATGTCGGCGGAGGACCAACCGACGACAAACCGACGGTCACCTTGGAGACGCCACGCGATCCCGACCGGGTCAGCAGCTTCCTCAACATCCGGGTCAGAGACATCGCCGCGGTATACGCCGAATGGAGCGCCCGGGGCGCTCGATTCCTGACGCCGCCGAAACAGCACCAGTACGAGATCCGGTGCTACATCCGCGATCCCGACGGTTACATCATCGAAGTGGGGCAGACCACGGACCCAGGAGGGGACTGGACGCCCGCTCACTGGCCATCGAGTACACCCGCCGACGAGTCCGCGTGAATGCTGAGATCACCAGCGCAGCCCCTCCCATCAACGGTAGCCAGTCCCGGCGACACCAAGCCTCGATCCGCGTGATAGCGAGCAGGGTTCGGTCATGACCACTGCGATCATCGGTACTGGCGAGATCGGATCGGCCATCGCCCGCCGGCTCGCCTCAGGCGGCGAGATCCTGCGGCTCTCGAGCGCTGACAATGAGACGGTACGACTGCTGGCTGCACAGATCGGTCCCGCTGCGGTGGTCGCCGCCGACAACCGCGACGCGTTGCATGGCGCGGATGCCATCGTCCTCGCGCTGCGGTTTACCGTGCTGAAGGGCGTCATAGAGCAGATCACCGACTCACTCGCCGGCAAGGTCGTGGTCGTTCCGAGCAACCCGCTCAGCACCGATGCGCACGGTAACGTCTCACGCGTCCTGCCGGAAGGGCAATCCTCTGGCGAAGTTGTACGCGGCTGGTTGCCAGCGGGAGCGCGCCTGGCCATGGCGTTCGGGACCATGTCGGCCGATCTCTTCGAGTCCGCTAGCAACCGGTCACCAGAGCCGGCTGTCCTGTTCTACGCCGCCGACAACGACAAGGCAGGCGAAGAAGTCGAGCGGCTAATCCGGACGGCTGGCTTCGCGCCGGTAAAGGTCGGAGGGATCGAACAGTCGGGCCGGCTCGAGGCGGGCGGCGACCTTCACGACCTCCTAGTCGGCCCTGCAGAGGCGCGCACATTGATCGGCGGGGCCTGATCGTTTTCATGCGGGGGATCCCAGCAGCTACGTCCAGGCTAGGTATGCAACGCGACGGCCTCGATCTCGACCAGCTGGTCGGCGTAACCCAATACCGCGACGCCGAGTAGCGTGCTCGGCGCGTCGTGCGCCCCGAATGCTGAGCGCACAACCTGCCAGACCGCGTACAGGTCGCGCCGGTCGCCGGACGCGACGTAAACCGTGGTCTTGAGCACGTCGCCGAGGCTGGCGCCAGCAGCCGCCAGCGCGGTAACCAAGTTCGCCATCGTGTCGGAGGCCTGGCGAACGTAGTCGCCGACAGCGGTGACCGTCCCGTTCACATCAATCGGGCAAGCTCCGGCGGTGAAGATCAGGCTACCGGGCGGCGCGACACAGGCATACGCGTAGGGAGCACCGGAGTAGAGGACATCGCTGCGGACAAGATGAGCTGGCATGCGCGGGATCGTCTCAACGGGCGAGCCGACCCCGCAAGCCATTTGCGGCCACCGCCCTCTCACAATGGCGTTGGGCTATCGGGCCGTAGCGGTCCGACGAACAGGGGGTCTGAAATGACGCGCCATTGGTTAGGGCAGTTGCGCACCACCGGGTTCTTCGCCGTCGGCATAGCTGTGGTGGCAGCAGCCGGGAGCGGTGGCTCGGTGAGCGGCGCTAGCCGGGACTCATCGCCCATCAAGCACGTCATCGAGATCATGCTGGAGAACCACACCTACGATAACCTTTTCGGCAAATTTCCCGGCGGCGACGGGATCCCGGCCGCGACGACGCTTCCCAATCCGAAGGCATTTTTCGACCCAGAGCCGACGGTGCGCCCGGTGTGGGCTACTGCCAACGAGGGCGACGTTCAGAGCGGCATCGACAACAGCAGACCGGGCGAGCAGATGGCGATGGACTACACGCCGGGGCGTTGGTGATCGTGTCTCCGTACGCCAAGCGCGGCGTGTTCTCCAACCAAAGCACCAACATGTCGGTCCTCGCCTTCGCGCAGCACATCTTCGGTCTGCCACCCCTCAACGCCACCAACGCCGCCCAGAACGACCTGATGGGTGCATTCGACTTCCGCCGACGGCCGCTGCCCAGGCCGAAGCTGCCGGAAGCCCCGGCCGACACCATCGCTTTCTATGACTCCACCAACTCGCCCAGCCCAGGTGCCACGCTGACGGTCAACCTCCAGGTCAACACGCCCGGCCTCACCCTCGACGCGTCGGCCTCGGGCTCGGTGGCGCTGAAACTGATCCCCCCGGCCGGCGCAGCCGCGCCATCCGGGTTCCCTGCCACCGTGACCATCAGCGGCGGCAAGGCGTCGTTCACCACGTCCTTGCCGAAGGCCGGGTACTACCGGATCGAGGCCAACGGGCCCGACGGCAGCCTCGGCTTCACCACCGTCGACGTAGGGGTCAATCCCGATACTCTGCCCTGACGTCGGGCACAGCCAATCCGGCACCACCGGCCGCGCCATATCCTCTAGCGCATGGTTAAGCCGGTACATGTGATTGTTGATGGCGGCCTGGACGATGCCGTGGCGCTGGCGGTGCTGGTAGGCCTCAACGTCCCGCTGTCTCAGGTCATTGCGACTGAGGGCAGCGTCGGCCTGGCAACCACTGCGCTAGCGACACAGCGCTTGATGGTCACGCTAGGGAACGCAGATCCGGTGCGACTCGGCAGCGATCGGGGCATGATCGCTACCTATCCAGCCGGGCGAGATCCCTTCCACGGCCCTGACGCCTTCGGCGGGCAGGCAACGTCGCTCGCGCCCGCAAGCGCGCCCGATCAACAGGCGCAATACCTCGGCGGCACGGTGTTCTGCGCAGGCGCGCTGACGTACGTGGCACAGGCAATTCAGGCCGGCCACCCGGTTGACGAGGTCGTCTGGATGGGAGGAGCCGTCGCCGTCGGCGGCAACATGACGGCCGCTGCCGAGTTCAACGCCTGGATGGATCCAACCGCAGCTGATCACGTTTTCGCGAGCGGAGTCAGCATGAAAATGATTCCGCTTGATATGACGCAGCGGTTCGAGTGGTCGGCTGGCGAGATCAAGGCCTTGCGAGGCGCCGGAAGGGTCGGGACGTTGCTCGCTGATGCCATCCGCTACGTACAGGACAGAGACGGCAGTTTCGTGCCCCACGACGCGGTAGCCGCCATAGCCATGACGTCGCCGGAGTTGTTCAGGTGGATTCCTCGCCAGGTCCGTTGCGAAACGAGAGGCGAGTTCACGACTGGTGAGACAGTCGTCGACCGTCGGCCAGGGGGCAATCCCGGGCGCGTGCTGGTCGCTGAGGATGTTGACATTCCCGAGGTTTCCGCCCGGATTCTGAAGGCGATCGCATCGATTGCGTAGCGGCTCGTGCGCGGGCCCGCGCGTATAGGGCTTAATCCCTGGCCTGGCCAACGGCAGTCAAGCTAGGTCCAGATCGCGCAGTTCAACGGGTCGCTGACCCGCATGCCTCAGTTCTCTAGTTCTGCGGCGCGCTCGAACAGGCGGGCAGCCCGCATCGGGTCTTTGTACTTGAGGTGCAACTCGGCCGCGGCAGCGTAGTCGCCAGCGAGTTCAGCCGCGTATGCCTCGTCATGCCAGTCATGCTGTTGGGCGCCACCGTCCTCGGTCCGGAAGATTCGGCGCAGGACCGACCGCCCGCCGGCAGGTAGCTTCGGCGCGAGTCCCTGGGCAAGCTCCTTGTCGAGCGCGGCCAGGTCGGCGTTCACGGCAGGCGGGACCTGGTATTGCACCACCGGTGCCGGGCCAGCCCACAACAGCCACACCGGCCGCCGCGTTTCCAGGTCATAGCGCAGTGCGGTGCCGGGCAGCAGGATCACTGCGGTAGTGGCGTCTGTGGGGAACAGCGCGGCCCGGGCAGCCGCTGGTAGCAGCGGCTGAAGGCGGTAGCCGAGCGGCAGATAGAGGTTGCCGGGACCGATCCAGCAGAGCGGCTCGCCGATGGGCAGTTGCTCCAGCAGACCTCCAGGTGCGGTGAGCAGGTGACGATCCCGGCCGCGGATCAGCACCGCCGACTCGGCAAGCGGCTGGCCCATGAGCAGTCCAGGCAGACAGGCGAGGTCGGCATCGTCCAGCAGCGCGGCATCGACGCGTACCCCGCTCATCCGAGCAGGTACCAGAGTCACTTCGGGAAGTACGGGTTCGCTCGGCATATCGGCCGCATCCACCCAGCTTGCCTCGCGGCTAATGTCGACCAGCTGGTACTCCTCGCCGCAGCGGACCAGCGATGCCCCGTCCTGCGGTTCGCCGAGCGGGTTCAGCCGCGCGCAGCCGTACGCGGCGTCTGCCATTACCCACGTTTCCTCGCCTGGCAGGGTCGCCAGGGCCAGGTCGGGCAGTGCTGATGCCCAGGCATGGCGGATGAGCAAGCTGTCGGCCACACGGCGGCAGACCAGCACGAACGGGAGGCGATCCAGCGCCGCCACCAGCGAGGCGGGCAGCGGGTCGTCGCCTCCCGCGCTCAGGCACAGCTCGTAACAAGTCCGCGCCGGATCGCCCGGCTCGAACAGCGAGATCAGCTCAACCGGACGATAGGTCACCGCCAAGTGCAAATCCAGTGCGCGGCGAGTTATCCCGGAGATGAGGAATCCGGGCATAAGCAGCACAGCCTCGCGCAGCGGCTGCGGCAGGTACTGGTACAGGCCCGCCACCTGGACCAGTTGCAGCACGGACACGTCGCGCAGCTCATCGACGCCAACCGACTGCCCGGTGGCGGCGGAGTCGCCCCAGCCGCGGTCGCGGATGAGCTGGCCACCGGATGGCAGGTAAACCCGGCCGACGGTGACCGACACCATCTCACGCGCGGCCTCGAGCGTTATCTCCGCCGGTACCCACCAACCATCTCCTGGCCCGCCGCGCAGGCAACGTACCTCGCTGATCGGCTGCCCGCCGGGCAACTGCGCGATAAAGGCCAACGCGGCCGACGCAGTCCCGAACCTGGCGAACAACCGGACCGCCCCGGGCTGGGGGACTACCCGGAGCGCCGGCGGCGCGACAGGCTCTTCAGCAGGGCGCGGCGGCGGGTCTGTCACTGGCTCCAGGCCGCCCGCGGGTGGCCGTGGCCGTTCACCGCCGGCCGGGGCCGCTGGCCGGCGGGTCCCCCGCGATCGTGGTGACATGGTCAATCCCTCCCGCCGCGCCTGGCCGCCGTCGGAACGACGGGGAGGATCAGGTTGGTGTGCAGTACCCGATCGGCCCACTGGCTCCAGCGCTGGGCTGCGCCCGGCCTGCGCGCGCGCATTGAGGCCGCGAAGACCAAGGCGACCTGGTCGTACCGCTGCGCATGCTCAGCCAAGGCGACCGCCCACTCATCGACGAAGCGGTCGCGGGGAATCGTCGGGTCGGCCAGCTCCGTGCAGGCAGCCTCGATGACGGGCAGGACCGAGTCCAACGCTGCCCCCTCGGCGACCGCGCAGCGGGCCAGCACTAGCCGGCGGCGCAGCCCGGCTTCAGCCGCTGCGGCAGGATTCTCCGTTCCATGTACGTGCACGCTGATAAGCGGTGTGAGCACGGCCCGCGCCGCGGCCGGGTCATGGGCATGGTGCACGAGCAGCCATGCAGCCAGCTCAGGCATTCCGCTGTTCTGGTAGTCGACGGCAGCCTCCCGGTACTGGCCGAGGGAGGTGTTAAGGTCACCGGCTGTCCGGTGCGCCCCGGCCAGCCGGTAGCAGCGCACCGCCTCGCCCACCAGCCCGGCGTGCCGGTAGCAGTCGGCTGCCCGCACGTACAGCCCGGCGTTAGCCATCCGTGTGCCGTTCCGGCCGGTGGTCTCGCTCATCATCGTCAGTTACCGGGACGGTCCACACCGTTGGCATTTCAACCCCGGGCGGCATCTCCTCGATGAGCGCGTTGGCCTCCACCACCCGCGCCACATCCGCAGTGGCACGGTCGTGCCGCGCGTCATGGTCGGTCAGCCGCGGCCCGGAATGCAGATCGTTCACCTGGAAAACCTCGACCTCACCAGTCTCCGCGTTGTAACGGAATTTGACCCGGACTCGCACGCCCGCCTCCTGGAAGCTCAGAGCTGCAGGTCGAACTCGATCTCGAGTACGCCGCCGTTCTCGGAATAGTGCAGATTGTCAGCCCGGCGGGACCGGGCATAGGCAAGGATCGCGTCCCGGTACGCCTCCGCTAGCGCCTGATGGAACAGGTTGCGGCCCTCGATACCGACCGATACCAGCGCTTCAGCGGCGCGCCTGCGCAGCTCCTCTGTTCGCGCCGCCGCTGCGGCGGCGTAAGCGGAGTCAGCCCGCCGCTCCGCCTGCGCACGCACTTCCTCGCCCCGCGATTCATCGGTCGCCCGGCGAGCCTCGGCACGGCGCGCTTCGACCTGCGCCGAAAGGGACTGGCGCAGGTCCTCCTCAGCGGCGCGCTGCGCGTCCTCGGCAGTGATACCGCCCCAGCCGTCGTCGTAGTACGTGCCGACTCCCTCGCCCTCGACGACGTCGGTGATCTCGGCGTGAACCACGGTCACCGCCTCACCAACGGCGCTGACCTGGCCGGACTGCCGGGCTACGATCTCCAGTTCCCTGCTGTCAGGGTCGAAGGCGATGTAACCGCCATCCAGCGCGTGCCGGTAAACCCCGTTGGCGTCCTGCTCCCAGCCCGCGGTGCGATCCAGGACCGATGCGAGTGCGGCCAGGGTTGGGCCACCCACCGACGACTCCAGTGGCTCGCGTACCCTCGCCTCGGCGACCGCATCTCCGCTGCGGGTCACCTGGCGGCGTATCTCCTGCTCCCATGCCTCCGCGAGCTGACGCGTCGCGCGGACACGGACACGGCGTGGGTTACACATACCTCATCCCAGTCCTCTCCCCGGAAAGCGCTCCAGGAACATGGTGACCGTCTCCCGCTGCTCGCGTTCGGCCCGCTCGAGGGCTTCCCGGCTATCGGGGTGATCGCGGCGCAGCTCGGCGGCTAGTAGCTGACCTCGGTGCATCAGAGCGCGGAACTCTGGCTCAGTGGTGACCTGGTTACGGCGCACCACGATGTCGTGTAGATCCACTTCCAGAATCTCGTGAACCTCGCGGACGCGATGGCCTGGATCGTCAACCGGAACGCCGTGATCAGCCACGATCCGTCGAAGCGACTCCGCGTCCCGTCGGTCCGACCACAAGCTCACCAGACGGGCCAGGTCGGATAGCTCAGCCTCTCCGCGACCGGCCAGGACAGCGGAGGCGGCGAACACCTTCTGTGCTTTCACGGCCCGGCGGTCCGAGAAGGTCACGCCCTCCTCGTGCAGAGCCTGGATGATCTCGATGTACGGAGCCTGCAGCGGCGACATGTCTACCTTGCCGATAGCGGCCTGCAAAGCAGCCAGCTCCTTGCCGGAGACCCGGACCTCGGATTGATCCTCGACCTGCAGGAGCTGGCCAGCCCACCCGTCGTCGGTGGCGCGGAAGGACTGGATCAGCTCCTGCTCTGCCTCCCAGCCGATTTCCAGAACCCGGCCCACCTGATCCCGGCCGACGTAGTCCAGGTCGCAGCGGAGCAGGAACCGGTCGCTGAATGCGGCGAGCACCGGATCGTCCGGGATGTCGTTGGACGACCCGACCAACGTGATCAGCGGTGTCCGCAGCTGAGCGCGGCCATTGTGGAACGTGCGCTCGTTGATCAGCGTCAGCAGGGTATTGAGGATCGCCGAGCTACCCTGGAACACCTCGTCGAGGAAGGCGATACGCGCGTTGGGCAGCATTCCCTCGGTGTTGACTTCGAAGATCTTCTCATCTTGAAACTTGCGGACGTCGATGGGGCCGAATATCTCCGCTGGCTCGGTGAAGCGGGTGAGCAGATAAGTGAATGGTGTCGTGTCCAGCATCTGGCAGAACCGGTTCAGCAGCCGCGTCTTTGCCGTCCCTGGCGGTCCGATCACCAGGACGTGCTCACGGCACAGAGCGCCGATCCCGAGCAGGTCGACAACCTCATCGCGGGCGACAAACTCGTCTTTGATCTCATCAAGCCGCGCACGAAAAGCCAGGGCCGATCGCCGCGTCGCCCGGTCCATGTTGGTCACGAGTCCGGGTTCTCCTCTTCCTCATCGGGGGTGGCGGCTGAGTCTGGCCCTGCGGGCCGTTGCGGGACCACCGTGGCTGTGAGCCGACGGTTCCCTGTCACCACCACGAACGAGCTGCCGCCCTGGTCGGATGGTCGCCTGCCGAACTGCCGCGCCTTGTCGATTTCGCGCTGTTGCTGCGCCATCCGCAGCGCGCCGATCAGCTGACCGAGCCGCCGCGCGTCCGGGCGCTGATGGGCACCAACCAGCTCGTCGGCACGGGCATCCCGGAAGATCGAGCGGATCTCGTCGCCGTTCATTCCCTCGGTCGCGGCGGCAATGGCGTCCAGCAGCATGGGGCTGTGCTCGACCTGGAAGTGCCGCGCGTGAACTTCAGCAATCGCCCGGCGGGCCTGCTCATTGGGGAGATCGATCTTGATGGGCCGGAATCGGCTCGGCCGCAGCAGGGCGTCATCGATGATGTCGATCCGGTTGGTTGTTCCGATGATGAGGACGGGCACCTCAGGCCGGAATCCGTCCAGCTCGGTGAGCAACTGCGCGACAATTGCGTTCCCTGCTCGGCTCCCGCCATCGTCACGGCCGGTGCGCTTGCCAGCGATCGAGTCGAATTCATCGAAGACCAGGACCGCAGGTGCATTGCGGCGGGCCTCGGCGAACAGGTCGCGCAGCTTGCGTTCGCTCTCACCTACGTACATGTCGGTGATCTCCGGTCCCGATACCACCAGGATGGTGGCGTCAAGCTGGCTGGCGATCGCCTTAGCGAACAGTGTTTTCCCGGTACCCGGCGGCCCATGGAAAATGAAGCCTCGCGGCACTAACTCATGGCGCAGCTGCTCGGGCAACCGGTGCTCCTCCGATGCCGCACCACTGATGATCTTCAGCGCGCGCTGCAGCTCCTCCTTAACTTCGTCATAGCCGCCGATCGCGTCCAACGGAACGTTCGGCACTTCGAAGGCGCTGGACGTCCGCGCCTTGAACACACGCAACTCCTGCAGCAAGTCGGCGAACGCGGGCCGCCCGGTGTTGATACCTGTGGTGTGCTGGTGGTAGGCGAAACGCAAGCCGTGACGCAACCGCACTGCATTCATCCCGGCAATGTGCTTGTACAGCACCACGTCGTCGAATCCGTCGAACAGGCCTGCTTCATCGGCGGTGACTAGTGCCCGCCCGATCGGGACGGCGCTGCCATCGCTGCCACGGGTGGTGCGGGGCAGGATGTCCATGGCCAGCCGGATCGCGAACCGGTTCGCCAGCACCTCCGGGATGACCAGGGACGGGTCAGTGAACGCCAGGATGATCCGCTGGCTTCGCTCATACAGCAAGTCGGTAAGTTCGCGGGCTTCGCCGCTCAGCGTCGAGTCAGTACCGCCCGCCAGCAGGTCTAGGTGGGGCACCACAATGACATCACCGGACTCGGAGTCAGCAAGGGTCTGCTGCAAAGCCGCCATCAGGTCAGCTCGGCGGCCACCGCCCATGCCCATCGGGTCAGATCCACCGCCTGGCGAGGCGACCAGCACTGGCCGGGCCACCCGCCCCGAGCGTGCTCCGATTTCTGCCGCTAGATGCTCGACCAGTAGCTTCTCGCACCTGACCAGGACCGACAGGCCGCCGTCCAGGTACGACGCGGCCTGATCGATTTCTGCCGCGTGCGCCACGAGCACGGCTTCCCGATCGCTGAGCCGGGACGGGTGGCTGTCTGGGTCAGATCCGGCCCACTCCTGACCATTCTGCCCGGCGGAGTCTTCGCCGGCCGCTGCTGTGTCGTCCGACAGGTCCGTTTCGTCTTGCCCGATGGGCGCCACGTGGCCGTCTTGTGCGCCAAGTGCCACCACGAAGTCCGACATGTTCGTGCCGGGCGGCAGGTACATCGGGCTGTTCGGATCCGGTTTACCGACCTTGATGTTCAGGCTGCGGAGACTCAGGTTAAGCAGGGCGGGCTCCACTGGCTGCAGGGCTAGCGCCGGATGATCGTGCAGCAACTCGCTGAGCGTCAGATTGGGCTGATCTGCCTGAGCGATGAGGTAGCCGTCGTAGAAGGCTTCCGGGTCGGCGGGCGCGAACCGCAATGTTGGTCTTGGTGGCATCAGGAGACTCCTGCCGTGGTGAGCCGGAAGTATCGGACAAGTTGGAGCGCACGCTGATACCCCTCAAGCAGGGGGCGCCGATCGGGCAGCCGGACCTGTCGCCGCTCGACTGCAGCTAGCGGGGCCCAGAACCGGACCGTGGCCAGCGCCAGCGGGTCCGGGTTCCCCGGCGCGTGGAGTTGCCTGCCCGCCCACCCCAAGCGCAGATCCCAGTCAGCGCCGTGGCGCAGCCGCGCCAGCGTGTAAGTATCCAGGACCAGGTCCGGGTAGTCGCGCCCAAGCCGCTCGAGCAATTCCACTCGCCAGCGCAGCACGGTTGGCTCCGGCGACCATGCAGCCAGGCCAGTGGTCAGTACCGCGAGCCCGCGAGGCCGGACGGCCAGCGCCGCGGCCGCCTCGACGTCGTCCCCCGTGGTACCAGCAGCAAGCCGCTGCTGCGCCGGCCGGTGCAGCACGGCGCTGAGCGGCGACATGCGCAGAAGCGTTTCGGTGAGCGGCTCATCGTCAGCTGCGTCCAGCCCGTCGCTGGGAGCCTGCCGGGGTATGCCCCCGAGCGCGGCCATTACCAGACCATGCCGCGCGATCAGGTCGTACCAGCGCGCCCCCGCGGGCCGGGCCCGGGACGGACGAGATGGCGGAACCGCCCGCGCCAGCCGCCGGGCAGGCTCGGCCTGCCTGCGGCCGCCGACTGCGGCAGCGAGTAGCACGGTGCCGGCGCCGATAGGACTGTCGTCCGCGAAGGGCGGCGTTCCGGCACCCAGCCTGGCCGCCGTCGAACGGGCCAGTTCCCGCACGGCCGCCAGGATGGCATCGTCCGGCAGGGCAAGCTTTGCTATGTCCCATAGCGCACCCTCGGGCGGTGGTCCGCTTGGCTCTGCCGCCCAGGTCAGCACGCGTCGCGCAATAGCTGGCGCGGTCATCGCTTAGCGACCCAGTACGATGCACGCGCCATCGTCTCTCCGTCGGTGCGGTAGAACCGCAGCACACGCTCGTGATCATCAATATTGATCAGGGCAGCGACCTGCCAGGGGCGCCGGAACGTAGACCGATGCAGATTGATGTCGACCGAGGAAAGACCGAGCGCATCCGTCGCCGGGAACAAGTGCGTGTGGTACCAGCCAAGCAGTTGCTCGTCGGCCTCCCGCGCCGAAATCAATTCCCCCGCGCGCAGGAAACTCTCCCCGGTGAAGGTGAAGTTGAGCATGGAGGCCCCGGTCCGCTCAGCAGGGATCGCCGACACGATTTCGATGATGTAACCGCCCGGGCTATTCGAGTCCCGGAAGACGCGGCCGACCAGGAATCCGCCCTCCTCGACCTCGGCCGAGAATGTCGTGGAGACCAAGAACCCATGTCGCACGGCTTCGCTAACCACCACGCTGACCAGCCCGTCGGTTATTAAGCCGGGCCCATCCTCGGCGACGCCGGCCGCGAGATCGGCCAGGCTGGCTGCTGGCGGCTCTGGCCCGGTGACCTCCTCCACGTGGAACCGGGCCGCCCGCCCGGCCCGGGACCGGACCTCGATGCCGTGGCTGATCTCGGGCGCCGGACGGACCAGTGCGATCCCGTCGAGGGCTTCGCCGCGGACCCCGAAACCCCAATGAGTCTCCGCTGGCTCCCGCTTGAGCAGGATCTCCTGCAGCGGCTTGCCAATGATCTCCCTGACCGGATGCGGGTGCCGGTAGATCAGTTCGCCGTTGCGCCGGATGGTCACCTGCACGTAGCCGTGACTTGATCGCAGATTTACCATCGACGGCGGGCCAGGCAGCACGCTGGGGTCGCCTACCGGCAGGAAGGCGAGCCGGAAACTGGCGTCCTCGAGCGGCTGGCCGAGGAGCGGCTCGAAGAACGCACAGAGCAGCGGAAACAACGGGACTTCCCCGTATCTGACGTAGTCATCGCTGCGGAACAGCTCCACCTGGAGGCTCATTCGCCGCCGATTCTCTCGATCACATTGCGGTACTCAGGCCGGGTCCGCGGGACATCGCCGATCGGGGACCCTTTGATGGCCCGGATCCGCCGCTGCCCTGCCCCTGATGCCACCCACTCGGCGGCATACGGGTCGAAGAAGTCCACTCGCCGCCGCTGCGCGCCGGAAGCGTCGATGGTCCCGTCCGACTTGAACAGGCTGTAGTTGCGGAAACCGGCGATATCCATCAGCAGCTGGCAAAGCGCGCCGAAATTCAGCGACGGCAGGTACGACTGCTGCAGCGCACCGAGACAGACCAGCCCCATCTGGATCTTGTTCTTCCGGGACAAGTCGCAATCGTAGGTGGGGAACACATTGGGGTGGTAGATCGGAGTCAGCCAGAAGACCATGGGCGGTTCCTCAGGGAAGCCCGACCCGAGCTGTATCAGCACCCGGTGGAGTTCGATGTCCACCGGTGCGGAATCTGCCGACGGCGGCGGCCCGAAACTAGGCTGATGAAATTCGAGCTCGTATTCGGTGGGCATCAGCGCAGAATTGGCCCGGACCACGAACTCCTGCCCGGGATCGCGTGAGTCCGCGAAGTCGCGGATCTGGTTGAGGACCCGGTACAGGGCGTCTTGGCGATCCACCGGATTGACCGCGGCCGCGCGGGCCTGGAAACCGACCCGCATCCGGTCGCCGTCTCGCACCCCCGCCTCATGCAGGGTCTCATTTGGATCGAGACGGCGTCCCTGGCCGTCCGGGCCGACTTGATCGGCTACGGCGGGGAGGCCCGCATCGGGGAAGTCCGCGCCGTACTGTTCGACAACTTCCGCCGTCAGGTTGCCGACCGTCTGCTGGGCTGGGGCGTCGGTGATCCGGAACTGGCGCCCGTCAGGACCTTCGACATAAACCCGGGCCAGCAGGTAGTCCGGCATGTCGGGCGCCACCACGGTCCAGCCAAAGTCAGTCCCCTGCATGAGAGTGCGGACTTGCTCGGTGTGGCCAGAGTTGACCCGGTAGGACACCGCGTGCGCGGTGGACCACTGCTCGACCGGGTCAAGCCCCAGTTCTCTCAGCGCTTGCGCGGCCTGCTCGCGGATCTCTTCCGTGCTCGCCCGGATGATGACATGGCAGACCGGTGGCTCCGCGGCTTCTGGTGGCTGCGGCTGCTCGGCCGCCCTGGGCCGTCGAGCGGCCGCGGTCGGCAGATAGCTCTCAGCTAGCCCCCGGAACACCTCATTGTGCGGGAATGGCCGCAGCGCAGCCCGCAGGATCTGATAGTGGCCCGCCTGCATCCTGCCCTGACTGGCCTGGAGTAGCACCTCTTCCCATACCTCTTCGGCATCCCCGCCGGCCATGGCCGGGATGTTTCCCCTCGGGAAGGTAGTGGCCCGCAGCAGCCTCTCCACAGCGCGCTGGGTGTTGTAGACGCTCGCGAGCTCGCGTTGCAGCGCCAGCCGGTCATCTATCGAGAGCCGGATATCCTCCCGCGGCAGTGCCGGACCCTCATCTTCCGGCTGCTGCGGCCTTACTGACTCAGCCGATGACACGTATAACCACCTCCCGGCGCGTGAGCGAGGATTAATTCCTCGGGAGCTACACCAAGATCAGACAATCGGCGGCTGGGATCGGCGTCACGAAGTCTCTGGCTGAATCGCATTCGGATAAGCCCCCCACATCGCCCGCACGGACGAATCATGTCATTGTCGATGTCCCCGACGAAGCCAGGGTTTTCAGAATAGTTGTCGCATCCGCCGCAGCGCTCGCCCACCGGGAAGCGATCCCAGGTATAGGGCTCAACTCCCGCTGCTAGCTCGGCAATAAGTTCGCCGACGGTGTCACGATTGGAGACCGAAATGGTGACAACCGGCCCGGTCAATGGCCGGTGGTGCGGGCATTCCGGATCCCTGGTAATACTCACCGGTGCAGCACGGCCAACCGTCGCGTCGATGCTCAGCAGCCGGTATGCCGGCGGTGCGCCAAGAATCACCTGCAGGACGATCAGCGACATCCATCCCGCGACCAGCGCGGTCGTGGCAATGGAGGCGGGCTGCGGGCCGCCAGGACCCGCGCCGAAACAACTCCACGGCAGGTCGCTCACGCCGCGTTCGTGCGCGGACAGCGTGCAGCCGTAGCATGCCTCATCCGGCGAGAGCCGCAACCGCACCTCGCCGCCGAAGGGTTGCGTGCCACCGTCCACCAAGGCGGCGCCGACCAAGGTGCAGCGGCCCAGCAACTGCATCCTGGCTCTGATCGTGTCCACACAGCTGACCACCACAGTCGCGTCGGCGAGCTCACCCAGCCCGATCCCATGGCCAAGCTCGGCGATCCGGGGCTGCACGATTGTTCCGGGCGCCAGGGTGCGCAGCGTCTGCGCAGCGATCGTGGCCTTCGGCCGGCCCACATCGCCCGCGCCGAGGAGCACGGTGCGGCTCAGGTTGCTGACCGCCACCGTGTCCGGATCGCAGAGGATGAGCCGGCCCACCCCGGCCAGCGCGAGGTTCTTGGCGACCTCGTTACCCAACGCGCCCACCCCGGCAACGACGGCCGTCGCCTCGCTCACCCGTCCCTGGTCCCAGCCGGGAATGATGCGCTGCCGCGCAAATCTGTCCGCTGCAGTCTGCGCACCCATGATCAGGCCCCGCTAACGGACACCTGGGTTACCGGGCATACCGGAACAGTGCCATCCGGCCGCCACGACTCCCAGCACGACAGCCCTAGCGTCGGGTCGCGATGCACCGCGCGTCCGCACGCTGGCTCCGTCACCCTGCCGCTGCGGGCAATCTGCAGCACGGACCGGCAAGGACATACGATCACATGCTCGCCCGCCCGGAAGGTGTGACCGCAGTGCAGGCACACGTTGGAGTCCCTGCTGTCATCCGGGCCACGCGGGATCCGCCAGTCGCTCGCGGCGAGCTGGCGTACCCGCAGCCCGGGCTCGCTGGGCCAGGCCTCTAGCAACCCCAGGCGGAACTGGGAGATCTCCTCCTGCTCGCCGGCAGCGTCCGCCGGCCCCGCACAGCCCAGGCCGGGCTCCAGATGCACTACCGTCCGGTCCCGCTGGTTCACTTGCACCCGATCACGGCGCCGGAACGTGTGTCCGCAGCGGCGGCAGCGTAGATGATTCCACCAGGACGACAAACTCGTCACGGCTACCCCGTCAGCGCCAGCAAGGCCGGTGTCCGGCTGCGGTGCCAGGCCCAGCGCGATACCGTAGCCGAGCTCAGCCGCCGCGTCCGACGGCCCGGCGCCGACGCCTTCTACCCGCATAGCATTTGCTCCATCGTGCCGCCGCCGAGCGCGGCAAGGACGGCTTCGACAGCCTCCGGGCGCAGCGCGTCGCCGAGCAGCTCCACTCCGGACTCGGTCACCGTTATTCGCAGCCGTACGAGGCTGCCCTCGGGGTTACTGGCGTATTCGCTGGCGTCGATCAGATCGGGCAAGGATGCCACGAATGCGTGCCGCATCGGCGGCTCGCAGGGTAGCTGCGGATCTTTCATGCGGAATCCCCCCAACGGCCCGGAACCTGATACCCGCAATGCGGGCACAGGCCATTTGCAAGGTTATTGTGCAGTGTTTCCCAAATACCGCGTTCCACAAGTACGCTCTGACACGCCGGGCAGCGCGTGCGGCGCCCTTCCGGGCCGAGAGCACGCTCGACATAGACAAAGGCAAGCCCTGCCTCATGCCCTATCGCCCGTCCTTCCTGCAGGGTGGACGGCAAGGAGGGCCGACTGTCCCGCATCCGGAAGTCCGGCGTGAAGCGGGCCAGATGCCAGGGCATGCCCGGGTCTATGGCCGCCAGCTGGATTGCGATGATGCGCAACTCTGCCGGATCAGCCGACGCCCCGGGAATCAGCGGGGTACTCACCTCCACCCATACACCCGCTTCGCGAAAGCGTTCGAGCGTCTCGAGGACGGGCCGGAGCGGCGCGCCGGTGAGCCGTCGGTGCGCGGACTCGCTGGCCGCCTTCACGTCGATATTCACCGCCGTGAGTGCGGGGGCCACGAGATCGACGGCTCGCCTGGTCAGGAACCCATTGCTCTTCCAGATGACTGGCAGCCCGGCCGGCGCTGCGTGCTCAGCCAGCGCCAGCGTGAGCTCGGGGGCCAGGCCCGGCTCGGCATACGAAAGACCGACCGCTGCGCCCGCCGCCCGGGCCTGGCTGACCAGCTCAGCGGGGCGCGCTGGCGCACCGGTCCACGGAGCCGCCGCCTCCCGGCCGAATTGGGATAGCCGGTAGTTGATGCAGTAGTCGCACCGGAACGTGCAGCCTGGCCCAGCCACTGTCAGCACCAGGGAGCCGGGCCGCACGTGATACAGGGGCTTGCGCTCAATCGCATCCAGATGAGCGACAGCCGCGGTGAATGTGGCTGTCTCCAGCGCCCCGCCCCGGTTGCGGCGCACCCGGCAGATTCCCAACTGGCCCTCACCTAGCACGCAGCCAAACGGGCAGAGGCCGCAGCGCAACCCACCGTGACTGGTCCGCTCTGCGAGCAGCGCAGGTGTCCAGGCCGGGCCTGGCTGGCTGGTTGAGGTCTGGCTGATCATCGTGGCCGGCTCGGGTCGGGTGTGATGAGAGCCTGGATGGCAGTGCTGAGTTGCGTCTCGCCAACGTTGGGTGGCAGGTGCCGGTGGCTGGCCTGCGCGGGCGGCCGCGGGGCGGACTCGGGTGGCTGATGGGTGGTCAGCAGGCGCCGCCTGGGCCCGGGCAGATAACCCTGACCGGGCGTGCGGTAATGGGCCAGCATGACGACTGGCCGGCCGGTGGCGGTGGCGGTGGCCACGGCGGTAACCAGGGCAGGTCCGGGTGGGTCGAGGGTGCGGGTGGTCCATAGCTGTGCCAGGTCCGCCCGGGTGGTCAGGGGGCGGGCAGCGCCGGGGCAGGTCAGGGAAATCAGTAGCGGGTACTCGCCGTGCTCCCACAAGGTGGTGGTGATCAGGTGGGCGGCCAGCCGGAGCACGTTTTCGGCCGGGCCGAAGGTCGGCGGGGTGGTGTCGAGAATCAGCGTGAATGGCTCGGGGACCGGTGGCAGACGGCCGGTGTGCTGGCGGTAGAGCAAGTGGCCTTGCAGGTAGCGGGCGGTAAGCAGGTCGGTGGGCAGGGCGAGCTGGGTGGCCAGTAGCTGGGTCAGCTGGCCGCGCCAGCCGATCCCGGCAGTGCCCGGCACTTGAACCAGCCCGCCACGGTCTGCCCGCTGGCCGGCTTCAGGGCGGGCCGCGCCAGCCAGTAGCCGCAACTGGTGACCGGCAAGTACGGGCAGCCCAGGCGCGTGGCTGGCCAGCCGGAGCGCCAGCACCGGGTCGGCTGCTGCCGCATCCGGCCCAACGATCGTCAGAAGAGTGATCATCTGATCCGTCACTGCAGCTGCGGCAGCCTGCAGCCCGGCAAGATCCACGTGGCTCAACCGCACGGGCCCCGGCCTGGCGAGCTCAACGGCCAGCGCGTCCCGCAGCACACCCGCAGGCGTTCCGAGCGGCGGCTCGTACTCAGGCCCTGTGCTGACGCCGCTGGCCAGCAGCCCGGCCAATGAGACCCGGGCCCCGGCTGGCCACCCAAGGCTGCGCAGCCGCCCCACCCCCGGATTGCCGGCCAGCGCCCGCAGGCGCCCATCGTTGAGCTCTCGGCCTTCCGTCCAATCCGAACCCGTGAGGGTAACCAGATCCGCTATCAGCCCTAGCGGGAGCCACAAATCCGCAGCGCCAAACGCAAGCACCCCTGCCCCCGCCAGCCCCAGACCACCCCTGGCCAACTCCGCTGCCGTTCCCGCCTGCGCGGCACCTGGCGGCGCGGGTCGTGCGGCAACTGGCGGAATGAGAGACACATCCCAGATCGTCGGAAGCTTGCCCTCTGATGTGGAGGCGGCGGCGAGCCACAGTCGTCCGTCAGGCAGAAACGCCCACGTGAGAGCGTCACCCCAGTTGCCTGCATGCGGAAGCGTTGCGAGCTGGCTACTGGAGTTGGCGTCCCAGATCCGGGTCGTATCGCCCCCTGGTTCTCCTGATGCGGCGACTAGCAGCCGCCCGTCCGGCAGCACCGCCCAGGCCGCGTAGTACATCGGGCCGAGGGAATCGGTGAGCGTTTGCAGGAGAGCGCCGGTGCGCCCATCTCGGACCAGCAGACCATTACTGCCGTTCGCGGTGGCCAGCAGCAGCCGTCCGTCCGCTAACGGCGCCCACGCAACGCAGTAGACGGCGCGGGTGTCGTCGGCGAAGGTGTTGAGCAGGGCGCCGGTGTGCCCATCCCATATCCGCGCAGTGTTGTCTTCGCTGCCCGTGGCCAGCAGCACCTGCCCGCCCCCCAGCACCGCAAAGGCCACCGACCAGACGCGCTGGGCGTGGCCGGTGATGGTGTGCAGCAGGGCACCGGCATGTCCGTCCCATATCCGCGCAGTGTTGTCTTCGCTGCCCGTGGCTAGCAGCAGCCCGTCCGGCAGGACCGCCCACGCCACCGAGTTGATCCGGTCGGTGTGGCCGGTGAGGGTGTGCAGCAGGGCACCGGTGTGGCCATCCCATATCCGCGCGGTATCGTCATTGCTGCCGGTGGCCAGCATCAGTTGGCCATCGGGCAGCACCGCCCACGCCACCGAACGGATCATGTCGGTGTGGCCGGTGAGGGTGTGTAGCAGCGCACCGGTGTGGCCATCCCTTAGCCACGCAGTGCCATTAGGGCCGCCGGTGGCCAGCAGCAGTTGCCCGTCCGGTAGCGCCGCCCACGCCACCGCCGTCACAGAGATGTCAGCTGCCTCTGGCCAGTCGCCGGGCGAGATCTCCTCGATCCGGTCAAGAGTGGTCTCGGACGCCTCTGCGGTACTGACCGGAGCCGCAGTTGCCGGCGGCACGGGCGGGTCAAGTTCTGGGTGCCAGACGCACGCGCTGCCATCCTGGCGGCCGGCGGCGAGCAGTAGCCCTCCGTCGGGCAACACCGCCCACGCTGCCGACATCACCCGTTCGGACGGCCCGGGAATTGCGTGCAGCAGGTCCCCGCTATTCCCGTCCCACACCTGCACGCTGCCTTCGGCCGAGCTGGTAGCCAGCAGCAGCCGCCCGTCGCCCAGTACCGCCCACGACGCTGCCCAGACGCGTTTGGTACCAACGCTGAGGGTCTGCAACTCGTCCGACGTGCGCCAGTCCCAGATCTGCGCCGTCCCGTCATCGCCGCCGACGGCCAGCCACAGTCGGCCGTCCGGCAGCACCGCCCACTCGGCCGTAATAACAGCGTCGGAGTAGCTACTCAGCGTGCGCATCTCGGCACCGGTGTGGCCGTCCCATATCCTTACGGTCCGGTCTTCGCTGCCGGTGGCAAGCAGCAGCTCGTCCGGCAGCACCGCCCACGAAACGGACCAGACGCGCTGGGTGTGGCCAGTGAGGGTGTGCAGCAGGGCACCGGTATTCCCGTCCCATATCCGCACCGTTCTGTCGTCGGCACCGGTAGCCAGCAGCAGCCCGTCTGGCAGCACTGCCCAGGCCACCGAGTTGACCGCGGCGCTGTGACCGGTGAGGGTGTGCAGCTCGGCACCGGTGCGGCCGTCCCATATCCGGACCGTGGTGTCGCTGGAGCCGGTGGCCAGCAGCAACTGTCCGTCGCCCAGCACCGCCCAGGCCACCGACCAGATCGTGCCTTCGTGGCCAGCGAGCGTGTGCAGCAGGTCACCGGCGTCCCCGTCCCATATCCGCACCGTCCTGTCGTCGCTGGCGGTGGCCAGCAGCGGTCGCCCGTCGTCCAGCACAGCCCAGGCCAGCGAGTCGATCTCCTGGTCATGCGCGCCCCAGGTATCCGCTAGCGAGAAAGCGCCGAAGCGGACAGGCGTGCCGGGCAGCCAGGATCGGACCGGCGGCACAAGAGAGGGCGGTGCTGGCGCGGCGCGGCCGGTTACCGTGCGCGCTTGGGTCGACGCCCATGCGCGCACCGCGGGATCCCCGGCTTGGCTCATGTCAGCCGGGATCGGGGAGTATCACGAGGTTCGCGACAACATCGGCGCAAGCCCGGTCTTCGAGCAGGACGTGCTGGGCGGCGATGCGGGCCGCCTCACCCAGGTCGGGGAGGAGTTCCAGCGCTTCGTAAAGGTGCCTGGTGTGGGCGACCGCGCAGGTGTCGCCGAACGCGCTACGGTGCGCCACAATTCGCTCGGCCACCCCGATGAACATCGCCGCGATGCGATCGCTATCGCACGAGGCGAGTACCAGGCCGCGCAACTTGACGCCTTCGAGATCGTGATAGAGCTTGAGTGTGTCGGCGACATCCTGGGCCGCGACGCGGTGTTCCTCGCCGTGGATGTCCTCGAAGATCAAGTCGTCTGCGTCGCCATGGCAGGCCAGATGCAGGATGTCGGGACGGAAGTCCAGAACGCGCCGCAGGTCAGTGGCTGAGGCAGCTGGGCATAGCTCTACCTGCAGGTGCCCCCGGTTCGCAGTGATGATCGCCTTTGCATCACGATCGGCACCGATGGGATCGGCCCCGAGCGGGCTGGCGCCCATGACCAGTACCCGCCATGGTCCCGGCCGAGCAGAACGAGCGGGCTGACGGACCAGCGCGGCCTGGAAGACCTTGTTGGCCGGGAAGCGGCGCAGTGCCGCCGCCATGATCCGGTCTCGGCCATGAGCTACTAAGCCATTGGCGAGGCTCTCCGAGATCTGCTCCCAGAAGCCAAGCGAAGTGTCGGGCACACCTGGGATAGCCGCCATGGGGAACTCCGCCGCCCGGAGCAAAACCCGGGCAGCTCGGGGCGGAGGGAAAACCTCAGCGAGCTCGGTGATCTCCTCAGCGGCGAGCTCGTCGCTCATCTTGTTGCCTCCGTAGGTCGGAAGCATCCGCCGGTCACAACGCCGCTGCCAGTGAGAGCGGGCCGGGAAGTTCCCGCCGGTACCAGTGCAGCAGGTTTCCCTTAACAGACGCCCGCACAGCGCCGCTGATGCTGACTCCCGCATCATTAGCCGCCCGTACCACCATGATCAGCCGGTATGAGCCGGACAGCTTCATCCCGGCGGTGCGGCAGAATTCCCAGGCTGGATCAGATCGCAACTCCCGCTGCGCTTGCAGGAAGGTCTCTGCCCTCTTCCGGGACGTGGTCTGCTCGATCGCGCCCAGACTCACTTCCATCTCTTGCAGCTTGAGCTGTGGGCCGAGCCGGAAGCGACGCTCGACTTGCACCGGGTCAAGGACGCGCATCGGGGTCATGGACCACGCCACCGGCCGCGTCGCCCCCGCCGTGGCGGACAGCGTCAGCTCTATCGATGCCCGGTCCAGCCGGGGCGAGGCGGGCTCCGTGGCGAAGCTCACCGAGAGGTGGACTAGGTGATAAACGCTGTGTGCCGCCTCCTGCTCGACAAAGGCCTTGAGATCCGGGTCGTCGGCGACATACTCAGCAGTGACCGGCACCGCGTACGGTCCGCCAAGAGCAATCCGGTCAGCCAGCAGCGGACCGCCATCCGGGCGTACGCCGCGGCTTGGGTCATCAAGCTCCAGCGTTAGCGGTTGCTCCCGCAGGGCGGGCAACGGTACCGCAATCATGCGTGATTCACGGAATAGGAAAAGCAGACAGGCTCAGCACAGGCAGCACTCACGATATCCCCCCACACCTATAGGCCTAGACTAGCGCGTCGGCACCGATGTCGACATAGGTCCGTCTATGCAGTCTGATAAGCGTGGCAGCCCGGGCTGATTGGCTCGTTCCAATTCCGTGCGTCCAATCTCTATGTAGCCGTTACCTGGGCAAAGGCGATTAAGCTACGTCCAGATTGCACAGTCGACCTGGTCGCTGAACCGTTCCGGCTCGGCCGGCAGGCGCCGAGCGCCGCCGCTCGCCACGCGTCGCGCGGTCCACGCGACCGCTGCCGCGTCGAGTACATCGTCCACACCGACCTGCCGGCCGGCCAGGCCGAGATCGCCGGCCAGCACGATCCCTGCTGCGGCCAGCAGCTGGCGTCTCTTCGCCGCGCCGGCCCAGGTGGACTTGCCGTCAGCCAACGGCGCTCCGGCTAGCTCGGCGAAGCACAGCTCGGGATGGACCTCGACGACCGGGCAGGGTGCCTGTGGCAGCCAGCAATCCACCTGCATGATCTTCTCCCGCAGGTTGAACGCCTGCCGGGAGATGCCGGAGCCCGCCAGTTGCCGGTTCAGCTCGCAGGCCTGCTTGAAGTCCGCCACCGCGACAGCAGCGCGAACCGGTGTCATGAACACCGACGCCCATCGCGGGCCGGCGGCCTTCCTGGCGAGCAGGTCGGCCTGCCGTTGCCCGGCATCAGCGAGGCCGATCGGAATGTCGATGCCGACGACCGCCAATGGCCCGGCTGCGGCCGCAAGTCCGACGAGCCCGGCAATCTCGGTGTGCAGGTAGGCCTGGGCGTCATCGCCGGACCATGCGATGCCGACCCAGCCAGCGCGACACGCGTCGGCGCCAAGTACCCGGCCGGCCGTCACGCAATTCATGCTCTCATTCAACGCCGGCCCGGTGCGACGACCCGGCGGACGGGCTAGGTTCCTCCCATGCCAATCGCACGATTCAAGGACCTCTGCATGGACGCAGCTGACCCGGCGCGGCTGGGCGCGTTCTGGGCCGGAGTGCTCGACCTCGCCTGGGAGCCGAAGGAGGATGGTGACGGGCTACTTTCCGGGCCGACGCCGCAGCACACGATCTGGATCAACCAGGTCCCTGACGAAAAGTCCGTCAAACACCGGGTCCACCTGGATATCTACGCCCACGACCTAGCGGAGCTGGAAGCGCTGGGCGCGACTGTCGTGGAGCCGCTGCACGGGACCCGGACCTGGACGGTCATGGCAGATCCGGAAGGCGGCGAGTTCTGTGCGTTCCTGCGTGCTGAGGTTCCGACTGAGCGGCTGCACGGGCTGGTAGTAGACAGCGCCGACCCGGCGGCGCAGGCCCGGTGGTGGGCTGGGATCTACGGCGTCGAGGTAACCAACAACGAGCAGTGGTTCACGTTGGAAGGCGTGCCGGGGATGCCGATCCTCACCATGGACTTCGTGCCCGTGCCAGAACCAAAGTCGGTGAAGAACCGCATCCACTGGGACGTCACGGCGCCGGGCGTGGTGCCGCTCGTCGAGGCGGGCGCGACGGTGCTGCGCGAGCCAGACGACCAGATCGGCTGGCACGTGCTCGCGGATCCGGAAGGCAACGAATTCTGCGTCTTCACACGGTGAGCAAGCAGGTTGGCCAGGGTCCCCCGAGTGAAGACGCCGGACCCGTCAGCGATGATCTGCCGCTGACACGCTCGTCCCGACTGCGTCCTGAACCGACACGAACCCCTTCTCGCGCACGAGCCGCGCGAGGCCGCGATGGACGCGGCGCGGCCATGCAGGTCCGCCGTAAATGAATCCCGTGTAACCCTCGAGCAGCGTGGCACCGGCTCGGATCCGCTCCCAGGCCTCGTCTGGCGTTTCGATCCCGCCCGCGGCCACGAGCACCAGGCGGTCCCCGGCCCGGGCCCGCAGCCGCCGCAGCACGTGCAGCGCTCGCGGTCCTAGCGGCGGGCCGGACAGGCCGCCAGGCCCGGCAGCCGCGATCTCGGCCGCCGAGCTAGCCAGAGGATCCCTGCTGACCGTGGTGTTGGTCGCGATGATCCCGTCGACGCCGAGTTCGAGCGCCAAGTCGGCCACCGCGTCGACGTCCTCGTCCGCGAGGTCGGGCGCGATCTTCACCAGCAGCGGAATGTTGCCGCGGCCGACCGATTGCGCGGCGCCCTGCACTGCGACGATCAGCGCGCGCAGTTCGCCGACGGCCTGCAGATCGCGCAGGCCCGGTGTGTTGGGCGAGCTGACATTGATGACCAGGTAGTCGGCCTCAGGAGCGAGTAGCCGAGCGCTGCGGGAGTAGTCGGCGGGCGAGTCAGACTGCTCCGTGACCTTCGTCTTGCCGATGTTGGCTCCGACCACCACCCCGTGGCCGCGCCCCGGCCTGGACCGAAGCCGCGCTGCGGCGGCCGAGGCACCGTGGTTGTTGAAGCCCATCCGGTTGATCAGCGCGCGGTCTGCGGGCAGCCGGAAGAGCCGCGGCTTCGGGTTCCCGGGCTGCGGCTCCGCTGTTACGGTGCCTACCTCAACGAACGCGAAGCCAAGAGCCCCGAGGGCGCGAACTCCGACAGCGTCCTTGTCGAAGCCCGCTGCCAGCCCCAGCGGGCCAGGCAGCGCCCGGCCGAGTGCGTGGACCCGAAGCACCGGGTCGCGCGGTGCGAGCCAGCGCCGAAGCAGCCACGCAACGCCAGGCACCGCGGCGGCGCAGCGGATCAGCGCGAACCCGAGCCGGTGCGCGGTCTCGGCAGGCATGCGCCGGAACACCACGGAGAACAGCAGCTTGTACATGACGCTCCTCACCCATCATCCGTGCCTCCCAGCAGACGCAGCCGCGCAGCCATGGTCATTCGGCAGGCGACACACCATCAGCGCTTCGGCTAGCCGGACCACAGCCCGGGATCGGCGGTACGGCCGGTGCCCGCATTCTCCCGCTGGCCCTGGCCACCGTGTGGCAGTCCCGACCCGCTGATGTCGGTCAGCGGCAGGGTGATCTGCAGGGTGGTGCCGGCTCCGGGCGGGCTGTGCAACTGGAGGTGGCCGCCGAGGGCTTCGGCGCGGTCCTTCAGCCCGACCAGGCCCGAGCCGTCGCTGGCGTTCGCGCCGCCGCAGCCGTTGTCGCAGACGCACAGGTGCAGGACGCCGTTGCTTTCGGCGACCTCGATCTCGGCGGCGGTGGCGCGGGCGTGCTTGGCAGTGTTGGTGAGGGCTTCGGCGACGGTGTAGTAGGCGGCGGTCTCGACTGGCTCGGGCAGCCGCCGGTCGACCTGGATGTGGAGCTGGACCGGGACGGCACATCGCCGGGCCAGCGTTTTGAGGGCCGGGGACAGTCCGCTTTCGGTCAGTATGGCAGGGTGCAGGCCGCCGGCGATCTCGCGCAGCTCCGCGAGCACGTCGTCCAGGCCGGCGGCTACTTCGTCTAGCTGGTGCGCGTGCTCCCCTGCGCCCGGGGGTGCGGTTGCCCGGGCAGCGCGCAGGTTCAGGGCGAGGGAGACCAGGCGCTGCTGGGCGCCGTCGTGCAGGTTCCGCTCGATGCGGCGCCGGGTAACGTCGGCGGCGGCCACGATCCGGGCCCGCGATGCGGCGAGGGCCGCCTGAGCTTCGGCGTTGGCGATGGCGGTGCCGGCTAGTTCGGTGAACCCGGCAAGCCGCGCCTCGGTGCCGGCCGGCAGCGGGCCCGTACGGGATTCCACGGCCATGACGCCCCACAGCTGCCCTTCGACGCTGACCGGCACACCGACCGCCGCGCGCAGGCCAAACTCGCGGGCGACGTCGGCAAAACCGCCCGAGATGTCAGCTAGGTCGTCCATCCGCGCCGGCCGGCCGGTCTGGAAGACCATCGTGTGAAGGTTCTGCCCGCCGAGCCTGGCCTCGGTGCCGACAGGCACAGCTGCGCCGGCGCTGACCCAGGTGGCGGCTACCGTCACTGTGCCATCGGGACCGTACCGCTTCATGGTCGCGCGATCGGCGTTCAGCAGCCGCCCGGCTTGCTCAGTGATCGCGGCGAACACTGGATCCGGGGAGGCTCCGCGTGCTACCAGCGTTGCCACCCGTCGTAGCGCGGCCTGTTCCTCAGCGAACCCGCGCAGCTCCACCCGGGCCTGGGCGTTGGCGATCGCGGTGGCGGCCAGTTCGGTAAACCCGGCCAGCCGCGCTTCAATGCCGGCCGGCAGCGGCCCGACAAGGGAATCCACGATCATGACTCCCCACAGCCGTCCTTCGACACTGACCGGCACGCCGACCGCCGCACGGAACCCGAACTCACGGACGACTTTGGCGACCGGGCCTGTGGCGGTGGCGTAGTCGTCGATCCGTGCTGCCCGGCCGGTCTCGAATACCAGCGTCGCCAAGTTCCGCCCGCCGAGCTTTGCCTGGGTGCCGACGGGGAAGGCAGCGCCGGTGCTGCTCCACGAGGCAACCACCGTTCTCGCATCGTCGTCATACCGGGCCATCGCCGTATAGTCCGCGCCCACCAGCCGGCCGGTTTCCTCGGTGACCGCGGTGAGCACCTCGGCCGGAGGCGCGGCGCGAGCCACGAGCGTCGCCACCCGCCGCAGCGCCGCTTGCTCCCCCGCGATCCGGTCATCGCCCGCCGACCCCGGCAAGGCCGCCATTCCTGGAGTTTATCCGCGCAGATTCCTGCCTGGTCAGGAGCAGGGAGGCAGTTCGGGAAGCCCGGCCGGCACCACGGTGAGAGACCGCGCACCGGTCCTGGTCACCCGAGCGTCCAGATGGAGAGTTTCGAGGACCTACACCACTGGCAGTCCCTGGCGAACAGGCGTGATCACCTCGCTAGCGAGCCAGCGGGCAACGTTGTCGGGCGATGGTGGCCGGACAGCGAGGACGATGTGGTTGAAGCCGGCCGCGATGACCGCAGCGACCGTCCGCCGCGCCACCGCAGGGTCGTCGCCCTGCAGTATCAACTGGACCGACCTGAGCAGGTCGTGCGGATTCCGGCCGATTGCGGCGCAGTGCTGGTCCAGAACTCTGTTGCGCTCGGCGATGAACTCAAGGCTGCCATG
>Ga0335075_10002447_pt1 | contig 29968 bp, 21 predicted proteins | sample Lox_Sample_24_FD_206723 | JGI IMG/M metagenome (GOLD analysis project Ga0335075, IMG submission 206723) | Soil microbial communities from Loxahatchee National Wildlife Refuge, Florida, United States - Lox_Sample_2.4 | ecosystem: Environmental > Terrestrial > Soil > Wetlands | place: USA...
GCTGCCGCGACGACAGTTTTATACGGAGGCTCCGCTGACACGACGTGCGCTCATCACCGGGATTACCGGGCAGGACGGCTCCTACCTGGCTGAGCACCTGGTCGATATGGGATATGAAGTGTGGGGGTTGGTCCGGGGACAGGCCAACCCGCGGGTGCGCCATCTGCGCCAGCTACTCGGCGACGTGCGGCTGATCCGTGGCGATCTGCTGGATCAGGGCAGCTTGATCGCAGCAGTAGAGCGCGTGCAGCCGGATGAGGTCTACAACCTGGCAGCGATCTCCTACGTGCCGATGTCGTGGCAGCAGGCCGAGCTGACCGGCGAGGTTACTGGCCTCGGCGTGCTGCGCGTGCTTGAGGCCATCCGCGTCTGCAGCGGGATCAGCGCCTCGCGGAGCCCCGGCCGCGGCCAGATCAGGTTCTACCAGGCCTCGACGTCGGAGATGTTCGGCCAGGTAACTCAGACGCCGCAGAATGAGCAGACCTCGTTCCACCCGCGCAGCCCGTACGGCGTTGCGAAGGTGTACGGGCATTTCCTGACCCAGAACTACCGTGAGTCTTACGGCATGTTTGCGGTGTCGGGGATCATGTTCAATCACGAGTCGCCGCGGCGCGGGGCCGAGTTCGTGACCAGGAAGGTTTCGCTCGGCGTCGCGAAGATCAAGCTCGGCTACGAACGTCAGCTTCGGCTGGGAAACCTGAGTGCGAGCCGGGACTGGGGCTTTGCCGGCGACTACGTGCGGGCGATGCAGCTGATGCTGGCGCAGGACTTGCCCGCCGATTACGTCATCGGCACCGGCGTGACACATTCGGTGGAGACACTGGTGGACACCGCGTTCCGTGTCGCGGGTCTGGACTGGCGCGACCACGTCGTCACCGACGCGGCCTTCATCCGGCCGGCCGAGGTAGACCGGCTGTGCGCAGACGCGACCAAGGCCCGCGACGAGCTCGGCTGGGAGCCCAAGATCGGTTTCGAGGAACTAGTCGCCATGATGGTCGATGCCGACATGCAGCTGCTTGCGTCGGGCGACAGCGCGGGCGAGGAGTACGCCACCGAGTCCTGGTGACGCGCGCCGCTGATCATGCGGCCGCGCAGGGTTTAGATCGTGCCGCTGAACGGGTCTAGATCTTGCCACTGAACAGAGTGCCGATGAAATAGGTGAGGCCCGCCGCGACCGCGGCAAGCACGAGTTGCCGCTCCGCACCGCGCAGGAATGGCCTGGCCGTGACCCGGGCGACGATGCCGCCGCCGACGAACGCGGCCACGGCGGCCAGGATGACGGCTGCCCCGAGTGAGGAAAAGCCCAGCAGGTACGGCAGCAGCGGGATCAGCGCGCCGACCGCGAAGGTAACCAGAGATGCTGCGGCGGCGGTGTACGGCGATGGCAGCTCACGGTAGTCAACGCCCAGCTCTTCCCGGACGTGGATCCCGAGCACCTCGTCCGGCCGCCTGGAGAGTTGCCTGGCGACCTCATCGGCTAGGTCCTCGTCCACGCCGCGCATCTTGTACATAGCTGCCAGCTCGGCTTGCTCGTCCTCCGGGTTCGTCTCCAGCTCGACCCGCTCTTTCTCCACCTCGGACGCAACAAGCTCGTTCTGCGACGAAACCGACACGTATTCGCCGGCGGCCATCGAAAAGGCGCCCGCCGAGAGCCCGGCGAGACCGGTCAGGATGATGGTGTGCGACGGCACTCGTGCGCCGCCCACGCCAGCGATCAGCGAGACGTTCGTGACTAGGCCATCCATTGCGCCAAACACCGCCGGCCGAAGCCAGCCGCCCGATACGTCACGATGCTGGTGGCTTACGTCCATGGCGTGCAGGTCGGCGTCTGGCGCGTGAACGGCAGCCTGGGCGCGTTCGGCGACGCTCGGCTCGGGCCTGGGCTTGCGCGCGGGTGCCATGGGCGAGCGCCTGCTTCCGTCTGATCTGGATGTCTGGCTGATCAGGATATGGGCAGTGCTGGCGTTACTTGGGCGGGCGTTACTTGGCTGACTTCAGCTCGGCCCAGATCAGGTGCCAGTGCGGACGGCACTACCGATCAGCCTAGCCGCTGGATAGCCTCGCGACCCGTCAGCCCAATCGCTGGGCCGGCTGCCACGGCAGCCCGGCCGCCCGCCACGCCTGGAATCCGCCGTCCAGGTCAGTCGCTTCCGCAAGCCCGATGCGGCGCAGCGATGCCGCTGCGAGCGTGGAGGCATAGCCTTCTGAGCACATCACGATGATCTGCAGGTCCGACCTTGCCAAGGCCGGAATTCTGGCCTCGCTGCGCGGGTCTAGCCGCCACTCGACCACGTTGCGGCCGATGATGAGCGCGCCGGGCACCTCGCCTTGGACGATCCGCTCTTCAAGCGGGCGGATATCGACGAGTACCGCTCCGTCGGTCAGGGCTGCGAAGGCCGCTTCAGGCCGCAGCCGCCGGACGCCGCCGCGCGCTTCAGTGAGCAACTCGTCAATGCCGGGGGCGCCTGCTGGCAGCGCATCTGAGGTCAGTCTCGCGGCTGATGCCGTCGCCTTGGCCAGCGCGGTGTCGGCGCCGCCGCGACCGCGGCTGCCCTCTGGCCCGTCGATCGCCACCGTCTCCCTGGCGATCAGCCCGTAGTCCGTGGAGGTGTAATACGTCATCGCGAGCAGCGGCGGCGAGTAAGCATGAATGCTGATGGCCGACCCTGCTCCGCCGTGCGCGACATCGTGCACATGGGCGGGGCCGAACGCCACAGCCTGACCCGCGTCCAGCCGCCGGCTGCTCAGCCGGCGGCCGCTCGGCACTCGGTACTGCTCAAGCAGGCTGCCCTCGGCGACCGCAAACGATCCCGATGACCCGCCGTGATCGTGCCAGTCGGTGTCCTGGCCCTGCTCCCAGGCCAGCAGCCAGACATCGCAGGAGTTTGACCTGTGCAGCGGCAAGTACCAGCGGACGTCCGGGTCACGCACGACGAGATCAGTCCACAGCTCTCGCTTGGCGGCTAGCTGTGTTGTGATCGAGCGGAGTTGCGCCGGGGACAGCCTGCCGCTGGCCGGGGCGAGATGACGCAGCGCGGTCTCGATAGCTCGCTGGCGCTCCGGGCTGACACCCCATCCGGGCTTGAGTCCGGAGCCCGCCTCGTCCAGATAGTTACCGCCTACTGCGTCATGGCCCGTTGCGGTGACTGACATCCGACCTCCTCACGACTGGCCTAATTATGCATCCGGCTGGCCACTCCACGACCCATCCAGGAGCAACTCGATATCAGCGCCGAACTGACGGTCGCCGTCGATCGGTCTGACGATCTCGGACAGACTGTTGAGCAGTGCGTTACTGCCCGGAGGCAGCGGTCGTGCGGCCAGTGAAGCGGCCCGGAACGCGGTGAGAGCCTCGGCCGCGGCGACCGCCTTAGCCCGGCTGAGCGCCGCACGCAAGTTAACCGCCGCGTCCCAGGCGAACGCCTGAACGTCCTCCTGGCCGCCCGAGGTCTCGATCAGCCCCACTGCGGTCGGCAGCGTCAGGCGGCGCATCGCGTGTACCTCGCCTACGGCGCGCTTGTGCACAGCTACCAAGCCCGCCTCCGGGCCGGGCCGGTCGGCCAGCTGGGCGGGCAGCCCGGTGACCCGGCTGTCAAGCAGCCGATGGATCCGAGCCGCCGCAACCTCGGCAGCGTGCGTGATCGCGAGGGTGAGGTGATCGCACTGCGCGGCCAGGTCGATGCCGTGGAACCCGGCGGTGGAGACGAACCGGCCGTCGAGGAACGCCGGGGAGTCAGTGACACCGCCGAGCGCGCGCTCGATCGCTTCCGATAGCGCATCGGCGGCCCGTGCTACCTGAGCGAGCACCGGTCCGGTGACCCGGAACGAGACCGGTGCCTGGAGCATCCGCCTCCGTGCGGCTGGCTCGATGAGCGCCCGGATCTGGCCGAGTACCGCAGCGAGGATGTCGTCACCACGTGCGCACGCGGAGAGATAAGGGTCAACGGGCGCCTGGATAGCCGCGATGGACAGGCCAGCTGCCGCTGTCATCATGGCTGACACGCAGGCGGCTTCGGCTGCCGCCATGACGCTGAGCGCGGTCGCGCCCGGCACGCCGGCCAGTAGCGCAATGCCTTCCTTGGGACCCAGTTCGTAGGCGGGCAGGCCGCGGCGGGCCAGCGCCGAGGCCGCCGACATGAGCTTGGTCGGCGGTCCACCCGATCGAGACGGTTGCAGCACGGTCCCGATGCCGATCAGCGGGCCGAAGCAGTGCGCGAGCTGGATGATCTCGCCCGCGCAACCCGCGCCGCCCTGCGGCACTGCCGGAACAATCCCGGCCGCAAGGACCTCGGTCAGCCGCCGGCACAGGTCTGCCGACGCCACCGCATCGCCAGACAGGAATGTGCGCAAGCGCACCGCGATGATCGCCCTGACGTCAGCCTCCGGCAGCCACGGCGGGCCGCCGGTGGCTCGGCCAAGCAGCAGATTGTGCTGATGAACACGCTGCTCGGCGTCCGATAGCCGCACCGAACTGAGCGCTCCCATGCCGCTGGTGACGCCGTAGGCTTCGGCGCCCCGGCGTAGCGCGGATCGGCCACGCTCGCACTGTGCTTGGAGCTCGGTAACTAGGCCAGGCCCCAGCCGGATCTGCAGCCCCGCGCTGACCTTGCGGATCACGGCGGCGTTCAGGTCGGCCGCAGCATCGATCACTGTGGTGCCAGGCATGCTCGGCGCAGCCGCCACTTACCGGTACCTGAGCATGGTGCCCGCCCCGGCGAGCTCCGCCTTGCGCAGGATCAGCTTCCCGACGGCGATGTCGAGGATGGCCAGGCCCCGATGCCAGAACAGGATCCGCTCGTCCGGCCGTTCGCGGCCCGGCCGCTGGCCGGTCACGATCTGCCCGAGCTCGGCATGCAGCGACTGCTCGGTCAGCCGGCCGGAGTCGACATGCGGACGAAGCGCTCCGAACCGGCCGGCCTGTGCCTCACGCCAGTCGTCCACGACGACCTTGTCCATGACGTCCAGCAGGTCGATCTCGACCGCGCTGATGGTGCCGTACGGCACAACGAACGCGCCGGGCTGCACCACGCTGGTGTGCAGCAGCGGCTGTGGGGCCGTCAGGCGGGAGGCCTCGACCAGGATGTCGGCGCCGTCGAAGGTCTCCTCCGGCGTGTCCATTACCCGGACCGGCGTGCCCACGGCCGCTGCCAGGTGCCGGCCGAACGCCTCCCGCGACTCTGGCCGACGGCTGGTCACCCGGATCTCGGCCAGATCCAGCACCAGGTTGAGCAGCAGGACGTTCCACAGTGCGGTGCCGCGGGCGCCTACGTGCCCGAGGATCCTGGCGTCCTTCCTGGCGAGGTACTTGGCGCCAACGGCCGTCATGGCGCCGGTCCGGCACGCCGTGATGAGGGTGGCGTCCATGATCGCAAGCGGGATCCCGGTCGCCGGGTCGAGAAGGGTGAGCAAGCCGAGTTCGCTGGGCAGGCCGGCCATGTAGTTGTCAACGAAGTCGCCGACGACCTTGACCCCGCTGACTCCGGGCGAGCCGAGGTCCGATACATGCCCCCGCAGGACGTTGAAGTGGCCTGCTTCGCTCGGTACCAGGTGCACTCGCGGCTCGATGATGGCGCGGCCCTCGCCGTGCGCCCGGACGGCGCCCTCTATTGCCTCGATGATCTCCGCGCCGGTGAGCCCGAGGCCGGCGATATCGGGACCGGACAGGAACCGCAGCCACAGGCCGCCGGGAATACTGCCCGGCGGCCTGTGGTCTGCTATCTGATTCGCGGCTGGTCAGCTCTTCTTGCAGTTGTTGACGAAGATGTGGCCGATCGCGGTGGGATATGCGCCGGTCACGTTCTTCGCCTGCGCGGCCAAGTAATTGTAGAAGTAGGCGTAGATGATGGGGGTCTGGTCCAGCAGCAGTGTCTCGATCTGGCCAGCAATGGTCCGCTGGGTCGTCAGATCACTCGTCGCGATGTACTGGTTGGAAAGTCTGTCGTACTGCGAGTTGTTGAAGTGAGCGGCGTTCCAGGATCCGGTTCCCGCCTTGGCGTTGGTCGTCTGCAGGGGAGCGGTGAGGAACACGTTCGGCACGCTGCGATGCCCGTAGTCGACCAGGCTGATGGTGGCATCGAGCCAGTCGGATGTGCCGAACAGGTAGTTGCCGTAGTACTTCGGCTGCTCCTCGATGTTCAGCTTCATGGTCACGCCGATGGCCTTGACTGCCTGCTGGACGATCTCCGCGAACTGCGGGATCTCGAATACATTCTCGGTGGTCAGCGTGCAGGAGAACCCGTGTGGATGACCTGCTGCGCTCAGCAGCGACTTCGCCTGGGCGATGTCCTCAACGCGCTGCGGAACGCTGGTGTTGGTCGACGGGTACACCGGGGCGAACGGACTGTCGTTCCCGACATCGGAGAGGCCCTTGAACAGCGCCTGGACGATCGCAGGCCGGTTCAGGCTGAGTGCAAACGCCTTGCGGACCCTGGCGTCGGTGAACGGTGCCTGGTCGCACCGCATGGACAGCTCGCGGTGCGCGCTGGACTTGAGCTTGATGACGTTGTACCCGCCGGACAACAGCTGCGGGCCGTTGGTCACCGTGAACTGCCCTAGGACGTCGATCGCGCCGCTGGTCAGCGCCAAGATGGAGGGCGGCTCGGTGGCGTAGAACGTGAACTCGGTGGCAGCCGGTATCGCTTTCGGGCCCCAGTAGTCCTCATTGCGGACGAAGGAGGCACCGACCTTCTCGGTGTAGCTCTTCAGCTTGAAAGGTCCGGTACCGATGAAAGAGCTCTGCCACTTGGCCGGGTCGTAGCCATTCGGCAGGATGATCATCGTGTAGTTGTCGGACGAGGTCAGGTAGGGGAAGTTGCCGTTGGGCGCCTCAAGGTGGAACGCAACCGTGTAGTCGTCGACCTTCACCACGCCCGAGGGCTGCAGCACCCCACCAAAATTGGACAGCGCCGAGGCCTTGCCGGCCGGATTGGTCTGTAGCTTGTACGTGTAGACGACGTCGTCAGCGGTGAGCGGGCTGCCGTCGTGGAATTTCACGCCCTGGCGGATCTTGAAGGTCCATACGTCTGCGGTGGAGTTGGGCGTCCAGCTGGTGGCCAGGACCGGCCGCAGAGTCAGGGTCTGGTCGGACAGACATAGGTACTCGCCGGTCTGCCCGAGCATGTCCAGGCCGCCCTGGTCGGCAATCGTGACCGGATTGATCGCTGACGCGGGCGTCGTGATGCCGACCTTGATCGTGGCCCCGCTGGCGCCAGCGCCCGACGACGATGAGGGCGAAGGGCTGGACGAGCCGCAGGCGGCCAGGACTCCGCCGATCACCGGCGCGGAAAGTCCTACCAGAGCGCCCCTGCGGATGAAATCACGACGATTCAGTCGGCCTGCGACGAACTCATCAATGACGTGATTCCCGATTTCCGACTGCTCTGTACGCAGCTGGTCAAGCCGGACTTTTCGTGTATTCACAGGCCCTCCTCGGAACCCTTACCGGACCCGCCAGGTCGCAGTCCGACACCGGTGGAAAGCAAAGCTATGCACATTTAGGCGCTGCTGTCACGGCATTCGCACATTGCTTTGCAGGGTTGTTAGCTGATCGATAGGGATATGACAGCTCATCAAATGGCCGGGCTCGACTTCTGTCAGCGGCGGCTCGGTCGATTCGCAGACGCCGGACGACAAGCGCCGGGGGCAGCGGGTGTGGAAGACACAGCCGCTCGGCGGGTTCGCGGCTGACGGAATCTCTCCGGACAGCTTGATCCGGCTCGGGCGTTGGCCGTCCAAGCTCGGCACGGCCGACAGCAGGGCCTCGGTGTAGGGGTGGTGCGGCCCGCTGAAGACTCGCTCTGCCGGCCCAACCTCCATGAGGCGGCCGAGGTAGAGCACTGCGATCCGATCGGACAGGTACCGCACGAGGCCAAGGTCGTGCGAGATGAACAGGTAGGTCACCTGCTCCTTGGCCTGAAGGTCGGCGAGCAGGTTGAGAATCGCCGCCTGGACCGAAACGTCCAGCGCCGAGGTCGGCTCGTCGCAGACCACGACCCGCGGCCCGCCACCGAATGCGCGCGCGATGGCGACGCGCTGCTTCAGGCCGCCCGACAGCTGGCGTGGCCGCAAGCTCAGGTGCCGCTCCTCAAGCCGGACCGACCGGATCAGATCAGTCAGCCGCTCCCGCAGTGCGGCGCCAGACAGTCCGGCCAGCTTCACTAGCGGCCTGCTGATCAGCTGCCGCACGGAATGCCGGCGGTTCAGCGCCGAGTCCGGGTTCTGAAATACGATCTGCATTTCCTTGAGCTGAGTTTGACCGCGCTTGCGCAGGTCGGGCCCGAGCGGCCGGCCGTCTAGCTCAATGCTCGTCCCGTCATCGGGCGCGACGAGCCCAAGCAGAATGCGGGCTAGCGTTGTCTTCCCGCTGCCTGACTCGCCCACGAGCCCGAGAGTCTCGCCGCGGTCAATGTCCAGGTTGACACCCACCAGCGCCTGAACCGCCTCGCCGCCAGAGTCGAAGGTTTTCGACAGGTTGCGCAGCACCACTACCGGGTTGGCCGGCTCGGCGGTCGCCGGGAGCGGCAGGTCGACCGGCGTGTTCCTAGGCAGGCCGGCGGTCTGATCATGCAGGTAGCAGCGCGAGGTGCGGCCGAAACCTACGTCGAACGCGGGTGGCGCTGCGTCGCGGCAGCGCTGCTCCGCGATCGGGCACCGCGGCGCGAAGATGCACCCGGTCAGCGTTTGCCCAGGGGTCGGAAGGAAGCCCGGAATAGCGTCTAGCCTGCCGTGATCCTTCCGCTGGCCCTGCCGCGGTATGCAGCGCAGCAAGCCCACCGTGTACGGGTGTCTGGGCTGGTCGAAGACCCGCCGGGCCGGACCCTCCTCGATCAGTTCGCCTGCGTATAGCACGCCGACCCGGTCGCACATCTTCGCGATCACTGCCAGGTTGTGGCTGATGAAGAGTAGCGAGGTGTCCATCTCAGCGCGCAGCCCGGCGACTAGGTCGAGAACCTCGGCTTCGACCGTCGCGTCGAGCGCTGTTGTTGGCTCGTCCAGGATGAGCAGCGACGGCTCGGCCGCGATTGCCATCGCGATCACCACTCGCTGCGCCATGCCGCCGGACAACTCGTGCGGGTACCGGTGCATCACCCGGCCCGGGTCGGAGATCTGCACCTTGCGGAGCATCGCCTCGGATCGCTCCAGCGCCTCGGCCCGGCCAACCCCTGCCACCTCGTACACCTCAGCGACCTGATTGCCCACCCGAATCGCCGGGTTGAGCGCCTTGCCCGGCTCCTGGTACACCATGGATACCGAGTGGGCCCGGAGCTCCCGCAGCTCCGCCGGGCCCATGGCCAGCGGATCACGCCCGGCGATCTGGATGGAGCCGGCGCTGACCCGGCCGTTACGCGGCAGGTACCTGGTGAGCGCGAGCGCAACTGTCGATTTGCCGGAGCCGGATTCGCCGACCAGCCCGTACGACTCGTTGCGCCCGATCTGGAACGAGACGTCGCGCAGCGCGAGCCGGTCACGCCCGCGGACCCGGTAGCTGACGTCGAGGTGTCCGACCTCGACGGCGGTCTGCGGCTCGGCCGCGGGACCCGGCGCGTTAGCCTTCGCGGTCGCGGTCATCCGGCAAGCACCTGCTCGACCGAGTCGGCCAGGAGGTTGATCGCGATGATCAGCGTGGCGATGGCGAGCGCCGGGAAGAGCGTCTCCCACCAGTACCCGGCGCCCAGCAGAACGTAGTTGGCGCTGATATCGGTTCCCCAGTTCGGTGTTGATAGCTGGACGCCGAATCCCAGGAATGCCAGGGTTGCCACTGCGAAGATCGCATAACCGAGCCGGACGGTGAACTCGACCAGCACCGTAGGCATGACGTTGGGCAGAACCTCGACGAACATCATCCGGCTTCGCCGCTCGCCCAGCAGCCTGGCGGCTGGGACATAATCGAGCTGGCGTTCTACCTGGACGGCCGATCTGACGGTGCGGGCGATCAGCGGCGTGAAGATGAAGCCGATGATGAGGATCTCGTTAAGCGTCGACACGCCGAGCGCGACTACGAACAGGAAGATGATGATGATCGCCGGCAGCGCCAGCACTGCCTCGACGATCCGGCTAACCAGCGTGTCGACGACGCCACCCAGGTAGCCCAGCGCGAGTCCGAGCGCAGTGCCGAGCACAGTGGCCAGCAACGTGGCCAGCGGTGCGATGATCAGAATGCTGCGAGAGCCGGCAATGACCCTCGAGAACATGTCTCGACCCAGCTGGTCAGTGCCGAACCAGTGTGCGCCTGACGGCGGCTTGTTCCCGGCGAAAAGGTTCTGAGCCAGCGGATTATGCGGGGCGAAATCTGTCCCGAAGATTGCGCAGACGACCCAGAACAGCAGTATCGCCGCTCCGATCACGAACGCTGGCCGGCGCAGCAACAGCCGCCAGGCCGGCTGCTCGCGCTGTTCCGCTTCGCTGACGACGATGCCGGGCGGCATCGCAACAATCTCGCTCACTGGGTCACCTCGGTGCGCAGACGCGGATTGAGCAACGTCGTCAGCACGTCGGCGATAACCGTCGCCACCATGTAGACGACGCCGACGGTGAGCACCCCGGCCTCGAGCATGGGGAAGTCCTTATCTTTGGCAGCCTGGAAGATCAGGTTCCCGATGCCCTGGTAATTGAAGAGCGTCTCCACCACGACGAGGCCGCCGATCAGATACCCGGTCTGGGTGGCGATGACGGTGATCGTGGGCAGCAGCGAATTCCGCAGCACATGCCGCCAGATCACCACCTGGCGCCGCAGGCCCTTCAGCGTCGCGGTGCGGACGTAGTCGGACTCGAGCGCCTCAATGGTGCCGGCCCTGGCCATCCGGGCAATGTATCCGAACAAGACGAACACCAGCGGCACCGCGGGCAAGAGCAGGTAGCGCAGCTGGGTGAAGAACGACGAGCCGGCTGGTGCCTGAGCAGAGGCGGGCAGGAGCTTCAGGACGACGCTGAAGATGACGATGACCACGATGCCGGAGACGAACTCCGGCACAGTGGCAGCCGACAGGCCGGTCAGCGAGATGATCCGGTCCACTGCCCGGCCGACGTTCAGTGCCGCGACGACTCCGCCCAGGATGCCGAGCGGAACGATCACGACGAGTGCGAGCGCCGCGAGCTTGGCCGAGTTCACCAGCGCTGACCGCAGCAATGGCTCTACCGCTGACTGGTACTGGTACGACTCGCCCATGTTGCCGTGCAGCATGCCGGTGATCCAGCTCCAGTACTGAGTCACCAGCGGCCGGTCGACGCCAAGCTGGTGGTCAAGTGCGCGCACCGCGCTTTCCGCGGCGAGCGGGCCGAGAATGGATCGTGCCGGGTTGCCGGGCAGGACCTGGCCCGCGAAGAAGATGATCACACTGAGCAAGATCAGCGTGATGATGGCCAGGCCCAACCGCTTCAGGAGATATCTCGCCAACAGACCCCCCTGACGCCTAGGCCAGACAACTGGCCGGAAAAGCCGGATTGAGGAAGTTTAAGAGCTATCCAGCAGAGCCGCAATGGTACGAGCGTGAGCCCGATCGGCGGCACCTGGACTCCTAGCTGCCGCGACGGTTCCTCGGCCCGGCCGCAAACCCGCTGGCTGCGGGATATCGTCGCCGCCATGACAGTCAAACGTAGCGATCTGCGCCCGGTCACGCATCACCATTCGCCAGTGGCACGCCGAATGCTGGGAAATGCAGCACCGACCGCACGACGCACGCTGTCTTGCCCGGCCACGTGAAAATCGTCTCGATCCGCCTGGACCGGATGCGGCTGCCGCTGAATCCGCCGTTCGAGGCCGCCTGGGACCCGGTGCCTCGGCGCCACTTTGATGCGACTCTCGTGCGGGTCGTGACTGATGAAGGCATCACCGGCTACGCCTCAGGCGACACCATGGACGGGTTCGGCGCATTCGTGGACCTGTTTATCGGCACCGACCCACTACAGATTGCGAACCAGGTGCGCGTACTGGAGACGGTCAGCTTTCACGGCGGCCGGTTCTGGCCGCTGGAGGCTGCGCTCTGGGACATCATCGGCAAGGCGTGCGGTCAGCCTGTCGCCACGCTCTTCGGCGGCGCTGCGGATCGCCTGCCTGCCTACGCTTCTTTCGGCGAGTTGAGGAGCCCGGCGGCGCGCGCTGACGCCGTGCTGGCCGCGCGTGAGGCCGGCTTCCGTGCGGTGAAGATCCGGATCGACCGCGCGGACATGAGCGGCGGCCTGGCAGCGGTCCGGGCGGCGCGCCAGGCTGCCGGCGACGACATGCGCATCATGGTCGATCTCAATCAGTGGTGGCGGATGGCGGGCGACATCTCCCCGGCACTAGATGTCGCCTCGGTTCGCCGCATTGCAGCCGAGCTGGCAGACCTGGGCGTTACCTGGCTCGAGGAGCCGCTGCCAGCCGCTGACCTCGCGGGGATGCGGTTGCTGCGCGAGCAGTGTGGCATCCGGGTAGCGGGCGGCGAGATGGCCCGCAGCGTGTCCGAGTTGCTCGACGCGCTGGAAGCCGGCGCGCTTGATGTGGTGCAGCCCGACGTCGTGCTCGCGGTCGGCATGCTGCGCGCGCGCACGGTCGGCGAGATCGCGCTCCAGCGGGGCCGATGGTTCACGCCGCACACGTGGACTAATGGCCTCGGGCTGCTCGCCAACTTGCATGTCGCGGCGGGGGTGGGCGGGGGCCCGTACCTGGAGTTTCCTTACGATCCGCCGGGTTGGACGGAGCAGCGGCGCGACTTCTTCCTGGCGGAGCCAGTGCAGATCGACGGCGACGGCTGCGTGCGCGTGCCTGCCGCAGCCGGCCTCGGCGCGGCTATCGACGAGGCGGCGGTAACCCGGTGGGCCGTGGGCACGCCCTGACCGCACCTGCCCAGCGCAGGTGGGGGTGCCTGCGGTTAGATGAGGATGGCTGCCAGAGGAGGAGTTCGTCATGACCGCAGTGCCCCAGGTGTCCGGCGCAAGGCCAGTCCGCGCGCCCCGTGGCAGCAGCCTGAGTTGCAAGGGCTGGCCGCAGGAAGCCGCCATGCGGATGCTGATGAACAACCTGGACCCCGAGGTCGCCGAGCATCCCGACCAGCTCATCGTCTACGGCGGCTCGGGGCGAGCGGCCCGCAGCTGGGACGCGTTCGACGGCATCGTCGCCTCCCTCCAGGATCTGGAGGGGGACGAGACGTTGCTTGTGCAGTCGGGCAAGCCGGTGGGGATCTTCCGCACGCACGAATGGGCACCTCGGGTGCTCATCGCGAACTCGAACCTGGTGCCCCAGTGGGCGACATGGGAGGAGTTCAGGCGGCTGGAGGCCGAGGGGCTGACCATGTTCGGCCAGATGACGGCCGGCTCGTGGATCTATATCGGAACGCAGGGAATCCTGCAGGGCACGTACGAGACTTTCGCGGCCGTCGCGGCGAAGCGGTTCGGGGGATCGCTCGCCGGCACGATCACGCTGACTGCCGGGCTTGGCGGGATGGGCGGCGCCCAGCCGCTCGCGGTGACCATGAACGGTGGTGTGGCCCTCTGCATCGACTGTGACCCATCGCGGATCAGCCGCCGGATCGAGCACGGCTACCTGGATGTAGAGGCCACCGACATCGACGATGCGATCCGCCGGGCCGAGGCTGCGGCGTCAGCAGGCGAGGCCTTGTCGATCGGGTTGCTCGGCAACGCTGCTGACCTAGTCCCTCAGCTGCTGCGGATGGGTGCCCCCATCAACGTGGTGACCGATCAGACGTCGGCTCATGACCCGCTGACCTACCTGCCCAAGGGTGTCAGCTTCGAGGACATGGCCGCGCTGCGGGCCGAGGACCCGGCCGGGTTCACCGCCAGGGCCAGGCAGTCGATGGCTGAGCACGTGCAGGCGATGGTGGGCTTCCAGGACGCCGGCGCCGAGGTATTCGACTACGGCAACTCCATCCGCGGCGAGGCTCAGCTTGCCGGTTATGACCGGGCGTTCGCGTTCCCCGGATTCGTGCCCGCCTACATCAGGCCATTGTTCTGCGAGGGCAAGGGCCCGTTCCGGTGGGCCGCGCTCTCCGGGGACCCGGCCGATATCGCCGCAACTGACGAGGCCATACTCGAGCTTTTCCCGCAGAACGAAGCCCTCGCCAGGTGGATCCGGATGGCACGGGACAAGGTCCGCTTCCAGGGCCTGCCGGCCCGGATCTGCTGGCTCGGTTACGGCGAGCGGCACGTGGCCGGCCTTCGCTTCAACGAGCTGGTACAGCGCGGTCAGGTGCAGGCACCGATCGTGCTCGGCCGGGATCATCTGGACTGCGGCTCGGTCGCCTCGCCATATCGGGAGACCGAGGCGATGGCCGACGGCAGTGACGCTATCGCCGACTGGCCGCTGCTGAATGCGCTGGTCAACACCTCTTCGGGCGCATCCTGGGTGAGCATCCACCATGGGGGAGGGGTAGGGATCGGCCGGTCGATCCACGCCGGCCAGGTCTGCGTTGCCGATGGCAGCGACCTGGCGGCGCAGAAGCTGGAGCGGGTGCTGACGAACGACCCGGGTATGGGCGTGATCAGGCACGCCGATGCGGGCTACGACCGGGCGACCGAAGTGGCCGCTGAGCGCGGCGTCCGCGTCCCGATGCAGAAATAGTGCAAGGCTCGGTCCGGTGGGGCCGCGTAGGACTCCGGGAGACCGCAGATGACTTTCGCTCAGTTGTGGGGCGAGTTGCTGCCAGTCGGTCGCGATGAGGTGACTGGTGGTTACCGTCGGTATTCCTGGAGCGATACGGACGCGGCGTGCCGAGCCTGGTTTGCCAGGACTGCCACCGAGCTAGGACTGCGCACCGACTATGACCGTAACGGCAACTTGTGGGCCTGGTGGGGGCGGCCCGGCAGCGCTCCGGCGATCGTCACGGGCAGTCATCTTGACTCGGTGCCGGACGGCGGTGCCTACGACGGGCCCCTCGGCGTCGTGTCGGCGTTCGCGGCGATCAGTGAGCTGCGCAGCGCGGGCTTCCGGCCTGCCCGGCCGCTCGGCGTAGCGGCATTCACCGAGGAGGAGGGCGCCAGGTTTGGCGTGGCCTGCCTCGGCAGCAGGCTGCTGACCGGAGCGATCACACCGGCGGCCGCGCGCGACCTGCGCGACCAGGATGGGGTGACGCTGGCCGCGGCGATGGTGGCGGCCGGCCGTGACGCCAGCGCGATCGGGGCCGACGAGGAGCTGCTGGCGGGCATCGGGGCATATGTCGAGCTGCACATCGAGCAGGGCAGCGCACTAGCAGGGCTCGGCGCGGCGGTCGGCGTGGCCGAGGGAATCTGGCCGCACGGCCGCTGGCGCTTTGACTTCGCTGGCCGGGCCGATCACGCCGGCACGACCCGGCTGGCCGACCGGCGGGATCCGATGCTCCCGTATGCCGCCACTGTGCTTGCAGCCAGGGCCGCCGCCGAGAGCAGCGGCGCGCTGGCGACCTTCGGCAAGGTCGCCGCTGAGCCTGGCGCCGCGAATGCGATCAGCTCTTCGGTGCATGCCTGGCTGGACGCACGAGCGCCGGACGATGCGGCGCTCGAGCAGCTCGTCTCCGATGTCTGGACGGCCGCGCTGGCTGCTGCGGGACAGCACGGTGTAGCTGTGCGCCGGCGGCGCGAATCGATGAGCCCTCAGGTCATATTCGACAAGGCCCTGCGGGACCGGCTGGTGGGCGTGCTCGGCGCGGCGGGGTTCGAGGCACCGGTGCTCCCTACCGGGGCCGGACATGATGCCGGGGTGCTGGCGGCGAAGATTCCGACGGCGATGCTATTCGTCCGCAACCCGTCTGGAGTCTCGCACTCTCCGGCCGAGCGCACTGAGGTGGCTGACTGCGAAGCAGGCGTGGCAGCCCTGACCGCGGTGCTCGCCGACCTGGCGGGCGAGTGACAGTGCTAGCGGCGAGGGTCTAGCGGCGATGGGCCCACCACAAACAAGCCGGCCGGGCCGGGCCTGGCTGGCGGAACTCGCCTGGTCACCAGTGTTCGGGCTGCGGAGCGACGTGCTGATCGAGGCTTCGGGTGACCGGCTGACAACCGTGACGCCTGATGTGCTCGATGCGCCGCCGGCCGCCACGCGGCTGGCCGGGCTGACGATGCCCGGTCTTGCCAACGCGCACTCACATGCGTTCCACCGCGCTCTCCGGGGCGTTACACAAGCGGCTCGGGGCACCTTCTGGACGTGGCGCGAGCGGATGTACGAGGTAGCCGACCGGCTCGATCCGGACAGCTATCTGGCACTCGCCACCGCGGTGTACGCCGAGATGGCGCTGGCTGGGATCAGCTGCGTCGGCGAGTTCCACTACCTGCACCATGGTCCAGGCGGAACGCCCTACGCCGATCCCAATCAGATGGGGCGGGCACTCATCGAAGCGGCGTGGCGGGCCGGCATCAGGATCACGCTGCTTGATGCGTGCTATCTGTCCGGAGGACTGAGCGCGGATGGCAGGCAGCAACCGCTGGAAGGACCGCAGCTCCGCTTCGGAGACGCCGACGGGGCAGCCTGGGCGGCCAGGGTGGAGGCGCTCGGGCCCGATGCCACCGGCAACCTCGACCCGCATGCGCGGGCAGGCGCGGCCATCCACTCGGTTCGTGCAGTCCCGCAGGCGCAGATGCACGATGTGGTGGCCTGGTCCCATCGCTACGGCGCGCCACTGCACGCCCACCTCTCCGAGCAGGTCGCGGAGAACCGGGCCAGCCTGGCCGCGTACCGGGCCACTCCCGCCGAGGTCTTGTCCGGTGCCGGGGCGCTCGGTCCGCGCAGCACCGCTGTGCACGCGACTCACCTCACAGGTACCGACATAGACCTGCTGGGCGGCGGTGGCGTGTATGCCTGCTTCTGCCCGACGACCGAGGCCGACCTCGCCGACGGGATCGGGCCGGCCAGGGAGCTTGCCGACGCAGGCAGCCAGCTGACGCTCGGCAGCGACAGTCATGCGGTTATCGACGTGCTGGAGGAAGCACGCCGCGTCGAGCTGGGGGAGCGGCTCGCGACCCAGGAACGCGGCCACTTCACCGCCGCCGATCTGGCGTCAGCGGCCACGACGACCGGGCACGCCAGCCTGGCGTGGCCGGATGCGGGCGACCTGGTCGCGGGCGGTCTCGCCGATTTCTGCACCGTCGCGCTTGACTCGCCGCGGACTGCGGGTGCGGCGCGCGCCACCGCACTCGAATCCGTGATCTTCGGCGCTACGGCCGCTGATGTCCGGCACCTCGTCGTCGGCGGCCGCGACGTGGTGACCGATGGTCGGCACGTCCTCGTCCCGGATGTTCCGGCCGCACTGGCCGCCGGGATCGCCGCAGTGCGCCCGTGAGGGTCGCGCCAAGCTATCCGTTGGAGTGCGGCAGCCCGGAGCAGATATTCGCGCCTGCGTTTCGGGACTGGACCGATCCCGGGCCACCCTGGCTCGCTGCGCTCAGCGTCGTCACCCCGCTCCCACCGCCACTGCCGCTCTTCCGGTGCTTCTTGCCAGTCTTGCCCGGCGCTGCTGCCTTGTGCGCAGCCGGAGCCGACCTGTCCACGCCGGCGAAATCGGAGCCCAGGATGAGCGTCACCGGGCCGGGCGAGCCCACCTGCCAGGCCGGCTCGGCCAGCGTGTTCTGGCCGGAGGGGAACGACTTGAGCGCGGTCATGAGCGTGTAAGCCTCGTCGGCCTGATCCAGGCCCGCGTAGTTCACCGTCGTGGTGCTGGTGGCCGCCGCGTCCCCGACGCCGGTGACATCGAAGCCCAGCTTGCGCAGCTTGTCAGCTGTCCGGCGGGCAAGCCCGGTTTGCCCGGTGCCGTTCAGCACCCGCACCTGGACCTTGCTGTACGGCTGCGTCGGCAGGTGCCCGTGCCAGATCTGCCCGGTGCGAACCATCTGATACAGCACGTCGTCCTGTGGCTGCACCGCCATCAGGTGCTGGTCGTACGTCGGGTAGTCAAAGGTGTCCGCGGTCGTCGGCAAGGTGAGCAGCGTTACGTCTCGTGACTTGAGATGGACCAGCGATCTGGCCAGGCTCAACAGGGAGCTGACCGAGCCGAGGGACTTGTCCACGGTGAGTGCCTTGGTCGCGGTGTCGGCGATGTTCAGCAGCAGCGGGAGGTTGCTGAGCATCCCCTGCTTGTTGACCTTCTGCACGACGGAGGAGATGAACGCTTGCTGCAACTCGATCCTCGGCAGGTCACCGCCGGCATCTGGGCCGCCGAGCGAGTCCCTGGTGCGCACGTATGCCAGCGCCCGGTTGTACTTGAGCAGGTGCATGCCGCGGCTCAGATTGAGGTGCGAGTTGGGATCGTGGTATCCCCCTTTGGGCACGCAGACCTCGACGCCGCCGATCGAGTTGACCATGTCGCGGAACGAGTTGAAGTCGAACTCGATGAAGTGATCCAGCTTGATGCCGGTCAGGTCCTCCACGGTGGCCACGGCGCAGGTCGGGCCGCCGATGTTCAGCGCGCCATCGATGATGTTGCCCGGCGGGTAGGGGAACGGCCCCTGCTTGCCAATGCCAATAAACCGACTGCGAGCCCGGCAGGCCGGCTCGTAGACGAATGTGTCCCTCGGAATGGACAAGACCGTGGCATGGGTGTGGGTGGGATCCAAATGAACGAGGAGCAGGTTGTCGGAGTTGCTGGTCAAGGGGGAGTCGCCCGGCGCGACCCCGAAGTGCCCTTGCTGGCCAGCCCGCTCCTGCGAGCCAAGCACCAGGATGTTCTGCGCGCCGTAGATGGTCCGGCCAGACAGGCCGCCAACATTGACGACCTTAATGTTGCTGTCCAGCTGCCGGTACTTGGCATAACCGGCAAGAGCGGCCACCACGACGACGACGGCCATCAGGGTGGCGAATGTGTAGCCGGCCTTAGCCAGGATGTTCCGCCGCTTCCAGCGGGTGCCAGCGCCGTATCCGTTACGGCGGCTAGCCCGGTGCGGCATCTGCCCTCCTGTCCGGTCGGCGGCCGTTGGTGGCCGGCCCCACGGCGCTCGGCCGACCGGCCCCTGATGATCGGCGACTGGTCCGTGCGGAAGGGTATCCGCCGTGGGGGCCGGAACGGCCCTGTTTGCCACCGCCTTACCGATTTTGGGCACGTTCATTCCGCCTGCTTGAACTTCGCTCGGCGGGGCCGCTCAGCCGGGGGGATGTTGCCAGCTGCGGGCCCGCCACGCCAGCGTTTCGCCGAAACTTGCCGGCCCGAAGGCACAGCCAGCCCTGCCTGGTCATGGCTAGCTGTGGCACGATGCGCAGGTGAGCGTGCTGATCACGAACATCGGTGAGCTGATCACTAACTCACCGTTGGACGCGGTCAGCGTCGCCTCGCCTGGCCCGTTCGCGGCCGTCGAGAACGCGGCGATCGTGATGGACGATGGCCTGGTGGCGTGGACCGGCCTGGCGTCAGCGGCGCCGCAGGCCGACGAGGTCGTCGATGCACGCGGGCGGGCTGTCCTGCCGGGGTTCGTCGACTCGCACGCCCACCTGGTCTTCGCCGGGGAGCGCGGCGCCGAGTTTGCGGCCCGGATGGCCGGGCTGCCCTATAGCGCAGGCGGAATAGCCAGCTCGGTCGCCGCAACCAGGGCAGCCAGCGACGAGCAGCTGCGGGCGAACCTGGCCAGGCTAGCGGGCGAGATGCTGGCGCAAGGGACGACCACGTTTGAGTGCAAGTCCGGGTACGGACTAACCGTCGCTGACGAGGAACGTTCGGTCGCGATCGCTGGCGAGGTCACGCCCGAGGTGACCTACCTCGGCGCGCACGTGGTCCCGCCGGAGTTCGCCGGCGATACGGCCGGCTACGTCGACCTGGCCTGCGGGGACATGCTTGGCCGATGCGCCCCGCACGCGAGATGGGTAGACGTGTTCTGCGAGCGCGGGGCGTTCGGCGCAGACGAGGCGAGGGCAGTGCTGGCCGCGGGGGAAGCGGCCGGGCTGCAGCCGCGCGTGCACGCGAATCAGCTGGGCCTCGGGCCCGGGGTGCAGGTAGCCGTCGAGGCAGGGGCGGCATCAGCCGATCACTGCACGTTCCTGTCCGATGCCGATGTGGACGCGCTGGCTTCATCCGGCGGAACCGTCGCGACGCTTCTGCCCGGGGTCGAGTTTTCCACCCGGTCGCCGTACCCCGATGCCCGGCGACTGCTGGCCGCCGGGGTCACGGTGGCGATCGCGACGGACTGCAATCCGGGCTCGTGTTTCACCTCGAGCATGCCGCTCTGCGTGGCCCTCGCTGTCCGCGAGATGCGGATGACCACGGCTGAGGCCGTCTGGGCAGCGACGGCGGGCGGCGCGCACGCCCTGCGCCGCACCGATGTCGGTCATCTGGGTGCCGGCGCGCGGGCCGACCTAGTCATGCTCAACGCCCCGTCGCACGCTTACCTCGCCTACCGGCCCGGCGTTCCGCTCATCGCGGGGGTCTGGCGTTCCGGGGAGCGCGTCGCCTGACCGTGGGCGGGCTGCCGCTCGGGGTAGGCATATGCCCACCAGCACAAGTGGGCCGTGGCCCATGGCGCTGCCGCCGCGGCTGCGACAGGCTGAGCTTCTGGGGGCGGCAGCGGGAGGTCAACATGCCAGTAATGCACCGGATCGGGTCGTCGAACAGCGCGGCCCTTCTGCTGGGACTCGCGGTGCTCGTCGGCGCCTGCCTGGTGGCCGGCTGGCTGTGGAGCAATCGGGCCGAGACGCCGAAGGACCAGCGGGGGCGCCTTCGGCAGCTGGCCTGGTGCGCGGCTCTGCTAGTACTGTCGCTGATGGTAGCGAGCACGGTACATCCGCTGTTCAACGGCGGCAGCGCGTGGTGGATCGTGCTACCGATCATCGCTCTGATCATCATTGTGAGCAGGCCGCGGCTCGCGGCCTGGATCGTGCCGGCAGCCCTGATCCTCTACGGCCTGTTCGGCTTCGTCGTGGCGCGCGACTATGCCTTCGGTGGCGCGGTGAACCACTACGGCCTGACGAGCGTCGGTGGGCAGGGCCTCGAGGCGGATCTCATCCTCCCGCAGGCATATGCGTTCCTGCTGCTCGGCGGCTGGCTGGCGGTGCGGTCCGCTGACCCGGGCCTGGTCCTGGCTAAGAGCTGGCTCGGGCCAGTGGCTGGAGCCCGGCTCGGCGAGCAGTTCCGCACGCTGGCGCTGCTGCCCGTCATCGCGGTCATCGCCGGGATGCTTGCGCCCCGCTTGTGGCTGCTCGGCGGCGCAGGGCTGATCTTGACCGTGGCCGTTGTGTACGGTGCTGTGCTCGTGATCCGGCGCTGGCGACGGCGAGCCGCGCAGGCAGCGACAGTGGCCTTGCTCTGCCTCGGGTTCGCGGGCCTGGCGATCGCCGCAGCGTGGCATAGCGCCGCACCGGCCTTCAAGCCGTTTACCGTGTCCGCTAAGCCGGCGCCCGCTAAGCCGGCGTTCGCGCGGCTCCGGTTGTCGGCCTCCGCGCAGCCCCGCCAGACGGCCTTGCCGCAGCCGACTAAGCCGACGGCCTTCGTGGGCCCGAGGAAGCTGACCGTCGTGGGGCCGTTTAAGCCGGGCACCCTGCTTAAGTCGGTTCCGGCTACATCCCTAGCCGGGCCAGGGGTGATCCCACCGCCGGTTATCGCTGCGGACGTCGCCGATGTCGCCTATGGCCAGGCACTACCCTTCGGAGCCGTCCTGGTCTCCAGTCCGGGCACCGCCGAAGCTGCAGCGGTAGAGGGCCTGGCCTTCCTCGCGCTCGGGGCCTGGCTCGCGCCGCAGACGTTCCCGCTCGTCAGGCGCATGCTCGGCCGGGCGTCCGAGGCAGAGCTGAGCGAGCGGGTGGAGCGGCTGACGAAGAGCCGGGCCGTCGCGGTGGACACTGCCTCGGCCGACCTGCGGCGGCTGGAGCGCGACCTGCATGATGGCGCGCAGGCCCGGCTGGTGGCGCTCGGAATGAGCTTGCGGGCGGCTGAGCGGCTGATCCCGACCAGCCCGGACGCCGCGCTCGCGCTGGTCGCGGAGGCGCGGGAGACGTCGGTGCGGGCGCTCACCGAGCTGCGCGAGCTCGTCAGGGGCGTGCTGCCGCCGGTGCTGGCTGACCGGGGTCTGGCCGACGCTGTCCGGGCGCTGGCACTAGACAGTCCGCTGCATGTGCAGACCGAGATCGACCTGCCCGGGCGGTTGCCCTCGCCGGTGGAGACCGCGTGCTATTTCGCGGTGGCTGAGCTGCTCACCAACGCGGCCAAGCATTCGGGCGCCCGTGATGCGCGGATCGTGATCTCGCATTCGGGCCGGCTACTGCGGATCGAGGTGACGGACTTCGGGCTGGGCGGCGCAGACCCCGCCCTCGGGTCTGGTCTGGCGGGGGTGGAGAAGCGGCTGGCGACTTTCGATGGCATCCTTGCGGTCAGCAGCCCGGCCGGCGGCCCGACGATCGTGGTGATGGAGGTGCCTTGCGCGTTGTCGTCGCAGAAGACCTCTTCCTACTGAGGGATGGCCTGGTCCGGCTGCTCGAGGCACACGGCTTCGAGATAGCCGCTGCTGTCGAGGACGCTCCCGGCTTGCTGACGGCTCTTGTCAGCGAGCGCCCCGAGGTGGCGATCGTCGACGTTCGCCTGCCGCCTACGTTTACCGATGACGGCCTGCGAGCGGCGATCGAAGCCCGCAGGCAGGTACCCGGCCTTCCGGTGCTCGTGCTGTCCCAGTACGTCGAGCAGCTGTATGCCAGCGAGCTGCTGGCGGACCGTGCTGGCGGCGTTGGCTACCTGCTCAAGGACCGCGTCTTTAACGACGATCAGTTCATCGACGCAGTCCGAACGGTCGCGGCCGGCGGGACCGTGATGGACCGGGAGGTCGTAACCAAGCTGCTCGGCCGGCGCGCGCGAGAGGAACCGCTGGCCAGGCTCTCGGCCAGGGAGCGCGAGGTACTTGAGCTGATGGCGCAAGGCCGGTCCAATAGCGCCATCGCCCAGCGGCTGTTTGTCACCGAGAAGGCGGTGAGCAAGCACAGCACAAGCATCTTCACCAAACTGGACCTAGCGCCATCCGACGATGACAACCGCCGGGTGCTCGCGGTGCTTGCGTACCTCAACGGCTGAGCGGACCCTCGATCACCGGCAACCCAGAGGGTGCCTGGCGCGCGTGGCGGTGCCACCGAAGCTGGCGAGGCCCATCCGACCGCCATGATCAATCAGGATGCCACCAAGGATGGCACCGCCAAAGGCCCGTGCGGCCCCGCCCGGCCGGTCTGCGCCGAACCGGGCGATGTCCTGCTCGGCGAGCACACCGCCCCGCAGAGCGAGGGCGTCGGCGTGCTGGGCCTCGGCCACGGCCGCCTCGGGGTCATCACGAACGAGCCCGATGGACTGCTCGAAATGCCGGTGCGCTTCGGCCAGCCTGGTCCTGGCGCGCGCGCCGACGCCGCCGCGCCGCGCCGCGACGAAGTCCCGTGCCGTTCGTACCGATGTGCGAGCTACGAGCATCGCCTGGTCGAGGACGGCACGGGCCCGTACCTGCCGTTCCGGGTGCGCCCGGTGGCTGGCAAGGGCATAGCCGAGCGCGGAGCCGGCCCGCTGCACGTCTCGCAGCGCCGCTAGCGCGTCGAATGGTCCGGCTGCTGGCTGGGCCCGGGTGGCGGCCGCAACCTCGTCTGCCCTGGCGGCGAGTCCGGCCCGCTCGTCGTCGGGTCGCCCGGCCAGCAGAGCGTGAACATCGGCTATCTCGGCGCCGATTTCGCGCAGTGCGGCGGGTAGCGCGGAGGCGGCCTGGGTCAGGCCGGCGGCCGTGCGTTCCACCGCGGTGAGCAGGTCAGCAGCCTGGTCGGTGGCGGCCTCGGCAGCCTGCAGCGCGGCCGCGACCGCCCCGGCTCGTCCGGCAGCCAGCTCCGATCCGGCGTCGGCGACAACGGCCGCCGCGAAGTCCAGCCGTTCGGTTGCCTCATCCGGGTTGGCGGCGACGGTGCCGATGGACTGCGGCGTATACGTTGCGGTGAGACGGGTGAGGACCTGACGGGAGGCGCTGACCCTGGCTGTCTGCTGGGCAACGTGGGTGTCCACCTCGGCCAGTAGCTCCGGTACCCGCGCCGGCAGGTCCTGCAGCCGGTCGAACGCCTCGGCGTGCTCATCGAGCAGGCGGCTGGCCTGCACGCAACGCGCAGAGATTTCGCTGAGGTGAGACCGCCGGGCCGCGCCGTCCTGCTGGCCGTCATCATCCAGTATCTGGCGGAGCCGGAAGGCGGCAGCAAGATCGGCGTGGGCCGAGTTGAGTACCGCCGCGAACGGCGCAGACGCCCGCTCGCCCAGCCGGGCGGTAGCAAAGGCAACCTCCTGCTCGCTGGTCCGGACCGCATCGTCGGTCTGGACCAGCAGATCACAGGCCTGAGCGTCCAGCTCGCCCGCCGAAGGACCGCCAGGCACAGGTTGTTCCGACAGACTGGCGGCCCGCATGCTGCGGCGGCCCAGCCCGACCCCAGAAAGCGCGGCAGTCACCCGCGTGCGCACCATCCCCGACCCTCCCGGCTACCGGGCATACCCGACCATCCGGGACCGCACACCTAGCGGAGGTAGCCGCCGCGGAACCGGATCAGTGGTTCGCCGCCTTCCGCGACATAGGGAATCTTGGCGACTCGGCTGACGAACAGGATGTGATCGCCAGCCGGAACACGGGCCGTCACCTCGCACTCAAAGGTCGCCAGCCCGCCGTCGGGGATCAAGGCGCCTGAGAAGTCCCCGCGGTGGCTCGGCACGTTCTCGAGCAGGATGCGCGCGGCGGGTCGGCCGGCCGCTGCGAACCTGCCTGCCAGTGCTCGCTGCGAGGCGGCGAGCAGCGTGACGGCATACGCATCGGTCCGACCGAGTACCTCGGCGGGGTAGGAGTCGGCGAGCAGCGACACCTGGATGAGCGGTGGCTCGGTCGATACCGGGCAGAACGCGCTGACCGTCGTGCCGATGTCGTCCCGGCCGTCGGCGATGGTCAGTAGTGTGACTGCGCCCGGCCAGGCGCTGAGCGCTTCGGCGAAGCCCGGCGGCGGCACCGCCGCCTTACTCAAGGATCCAGTCGCCGGGCAGCATGAGCGGGCCGTGCGGCGAGAGGCCGAGCCGGCTCGCCAGCTGCCACGCCGGGCCCCAGCTGTCGGCCAGCAGGCTGGCGGTAGCCGCTGCGGCGCCGCGGCTCTCGCTAGAGCCGGGTGGCCGCAGCCGGTCGATAGGCCGGACGCGGGGGTAGGCGCGCAGCGGCGCGGTCGAAGGCAGGCCTGCCCGGCGGCGGGCGATCGCCGCGGCGCGGTCCATGCCGCCAAGCTCGTCTACCAGGCCGTGGGCAAGGGCGTCGGCGCCGGTCCAGACCCGGCCCCTGGCGACCTCTTCTACCTGCTCGGACGTCATGCCGCGGCCGCTGGCGACCTTTCCGGTGAAGTCCGCGTAGATGTGATCGAGCCAGTCATTGACCAAGGCCCATTCATCCGGCGAGAACGGCCGGAGCTGGGAGTACATCGCCGCGTGTGCGCCCTGCGTGATCAAGTCGCTGGTGATGCCCGCCCGGCCGAGCGTGCTGCCCACCACGGGCTTGCCGGTGAGGACGCCGATCGAGCCAGTGATTGTGCCCGGTTGCGCCACGATCTCGTCCGCTGCCATCGAGACGTAGTAACCGCCTGAGGCAGCGACGTCGCCCATCGATACCACGATGGGCGTGCCACCGGCCCTGGCCCTGACGACCTCCCGCCAGATCGTGTCGGATGCGACGTACGAGCCGCCCGGGCTGTTGACCCGCAGCACGATGGCCCGGATCAGCTCGTCCCGCGCGGCCGACCTGATCGCGGCGGAGATAGTGTCCGATCCCATTGAGTGGCCGGCCAGCGGGCCGCGGCCGCTGCGGCCGCGGCGGATCGGCCCGCTCGCGTAGATCAGCGCAACCCCGGGCTCAGGTGTGCCGGGCATGGTGGTTACGGCCCGGCGGGCCCGCTCGGCCAGCACCTTGCCGCGCGTGTAGCGGCCCAGGTACTCCACGACTGCCTCCTGGCCAGCCAGCTTGCGTGCCTCGACGTAGACCTCGTCCCGGTAGCCGAGCTGGTCCACCAGGTTCTCGGCCTGGGCGCGCGCGGCGAGGAAGGGTCCGGCGTCGATCAGCTCGCTGACCTTCTCCCGGCTGAGCCCGCGACGCTCGGCGATGGCCTGCGCCAGCTGCTCGGTGACCGACTCGGTCATCCGCTCGGTCTCCTCCCTGGCGGGGGCTGAGAAGCGCCGCTCGGTGAGCTGCTCGGCTGCGCTCTTGTATTCCTGCCGCTTGGCCACCTCGAATGAAGCGTCCAGCTTCTCCAGCAGGCCACGCAGGAAGACTCGCTCGATCGCGATGCCGGTCAGGCCCAGGTCGCCTGACGGCTGCAGCCAGATCTTCTCGAAGGCCGTCGCCAGGTAGTACTGCACATTGCTCGCGGAGAACTCGCCGAACGACTCGGCCCAGGCGACTGTCGGCTTGCCGGCCTCGGCGAACTCGGTGATCCCGCGGCGCAGTTCCTGCACGGCAGCCAGCCCGATGCCCTTGCCGCCCAGCCGCGCGACAAGGACGGCGACCCGGTCGTCATCGCGGGCGCGGCGCAGCCCGTCCAGCACATCGGGCAGGACCACTTTGTTCCTCGATGTGATCGCCGAGACCGGATCGGCCGGCCTGGTCTCGCTGATCCCTTCGGTGAGGTCGAGCTCCAGGATTAGGGGAGCCGTACGGTGCTGCCGCAGTTGCGCCAGCCGGGCGGAGATCAGCGACTCAGGCATGTCCAACAGCCTAAGCTCGGGCGGCCTTCAGGTGCGTGCGAAGGCCTCGCCGAGACGCAAGGTAGGCTGCCAAAGTGGAGGATCCTCCGCTACATTGCTCCAGAAGGCACAGTGCTTAGGGGGGTAGCACGAGCGGGGGAGGAACTGTGACTGGCGGGGATCGGCGGCTTCGCGCTGACGCGCAGCGGAATCGCGAGCAGCTGCTCGCGGCCGCCGTGACCGCGTTCTCGAGTGACGACCCGGAAGTGACGCTTGAGTCAATCGCGAGGGATGCCGGCGTCGGAATCGGAACGCTCTACCGCCACTTTCCGACCCGCGAGGCGCTGGTCGACGCCGCATACCGCAGCCAGCTTGCCAGGCTGTGCGACGCCGTCCCCGAGTTGGTGGCCGGCTTCCCGGCGGACAAAGCACTCCGTACCTGGATGGATCTCTTCATCGATTACACGACCACCAAGCGCGGAATGTCGGATGCTTTGCGGATGGTGATCGCTTCGGGCGGGAACCCCTTCGCCGAAAGCCGCAGCCGACTGCTCGCCGCGGTCTGCGCTGTGATGGAGGCGGGTGCGGCTGACGGAACGCTGCGCGCCGACATCGAGCCAGCGGACTTGCTCGCGAGCATGACCGGGGTGTCGCTCGCAGTCGGCGACCCCGCTCACCGAGCGACGGCTGACCGGCTGCTTGACCTGCTGATGGATGGCCTGCGGTATGGCGCGGGCAAGCGATGAGCAGACAAGCCAAGCAGTGCGGCGCCGCCGATGGTTAGCCGGGACGGGAACGGATGGGTTCGGTGCGAGCTTGGCCATCGGCACTGGGGGCGGTTCGGGGCCGCCGGACTCCTCGCTTACGTAGCCGACGGCCCGGTCCTCCTGCAGCGGCGGACCTGGTGGAGCCATCACGGCGGCACCTGGGGCCTGCCTGGCGGCGCCAGGGACAGCCATGAATCGGCACTGGCGGCCGCGCTGCGGGAGGCGGCCGAGGAGTGCGGGGTGCCGCCGGGCGCGGTAAGCCAGCGTGGGGTGTTCACCGACGACCACGGCGGCTGGTCCTACACATCAGTGCTCGCCGAGGCCGCTACGCCGTTCGCGGTCGAGGCCGATGATGACGAGAGCGACGAGGTCGCCTGGGTGGCAGTGCCCGACGTGACCCGGCGCGGCCTTCATCCGGGCCTCGCGGCCCACTGGGCTGAGCTCCGCCGTGAGCTGTCCCCGCTGACGATCATTGTGGACGCCGCGAACGTCGTCGGTTCGCGCCCCGACGGCTGGTGGCGCGACCGGCCGGGCGCTGCGATCCGGCTGCGGGACCAGCTGACGCCGCTGGTGATCGAGGGCATAACTGCCTTGCCAGGCGGGACGGCCGGGCCCGGCCAGGCCAGTGAGTATCGCCGCGGTGACGGTGCCGGTTCAGGCGAACGGACTGAGCCAGATGACGGGACCGGGCCAGATGACGGGACCGGGCCAGATGACGGGACCGGGCCAGATCTGGCAGGCCATGGTGCCGGACGGATCTCGATGCGGTGGATGCCGGACGTGGTGCTTGTCGTCGAGGGCGCGGCCCGGCCAGCGGCTGCGGAAGGCGGCGCCGGGCCGGTTCAGGTGGTCGCGGCCAGCGGGTCGGGAGATGACACCATCGCGGCGCTCGCCGGGCAGATCAGCGGCCGCCGGGTCGTGGTTACGGCCGACCGTGAACTCCGGCAGCGGTGCATCGCCGCTGGCGCCTCGGTTGCCGGCCCCGGCTGGCTGCTCGGGCTGCTATAGCCGCAATGCGGTCAAGTGTGCGGAAGACTCGTACACAGGCCGCGGAACCGGACATGATGGTGTGTTGATTCGTTCGTCATGACAGGAGATCGCCGTCGTGCCGCAGCCGCCGCTCGTCGAACCGCTGCGCCGGTGGGACCCCGAGCAAGTCGGCGGTTACGTGCTGATCGGCCGCCTTGGCGCAGGTGCGATGGGGCGGGTCTACCTGGGCCGTTCGGCGGCCGGTCGGCTGGTGGCGGTCAAGATGATCAAGGCCGAGCTGGCTGAGGAGCCAGACTTCAGGACCCGGTTCGGGCAGGAAGTTGCCGCGGCCCGGCGGGTCAGCGGAGCGTTCACTGCGGCTGTCGTCGCCGCGGATTCCGAGGCCGACATCCCGTGGCTAGCGACGGTCTACGTGCCGGCTCCCTCGCTCAGCAGGCTGGTCCGGACATGCGGGCCGATCGGTGTGCCGGCTGTGCGCTGGCTGGCGGCCGGCTGCGCCGAGGCGCTGGAGTCCATCCACGGTGTCGGCCTGGTGCATCGCGACCTCAAGCCGTCGAACGTGCTGGTGTCCCTGGACGGACCGCGGGTTATCGACTTCGGTGTCGCGCGGGCGGCAGAGCGGATTCAGCTCACGGTGACCCGCGGCAGCGTCGGAACGCCTGCCTACATGGCGCCGGAGCAAGCACGGGACACCCGCCTGGCCACCGCGGCCAGCGACATCTTCGCCTTCGGCGCGACCATGCTGTTCGCGGCGACCGGCCACGCTCCCTACCAGGGCGAGACTGTCATGGACGTACTCGTCCAGCTCGCCACCGGGCCGCCGGACCTTGCTGGGCTGCCACCCGAGCTGGCCGAAATAGTCGTGGCCTGCCTCGAGCGCGACCCGCGCAACCGGCCCACCTCGGCATCGGTGCTAGCCCGGCTGGCGCCAGAGCTATCGGCCGACGACCGAGGCGCCCCGCCGCTGCCAGGCGAGGCGCTCGCGCTAATCGAGGATTACCACCGGATTCCGCGTTCCTCGGCCGAGTGGGACGCCGCGTCAGGCGGCGTCCGTACGGCGCCTGGGCGCGCGGCACCGGATGCAGACGACAATCCGGACGGGAACGGGGCAGCCGGGGCCGATGACACCGTCGGCTCGCAGCCGATCGGCGGTGCGGACGGCTGGCTTCCGCCTGGCGCTGCCGTCCCCGGCCTTGCCGTCCCCGGCCTTGCCGTCCCCGGCCCCGCCGTTCCTGGCGTTAGCGCCGGACGCCCGGCCGGCCGCCAGGGTCGCCGCGCTCGCGTGCCCGCGGGCCGCCGACTGCTGCTCGCCGTCGGCTTTGCCGCCGCCGCGGCCGCCCTGGTCGCGGCCGGCTGGGTCGGCGCGACATCGGCGACAGGCAAGCCGACGGCAGGCAGGCCGATAATCCGGCTAGGTCCTGAGCTCGCACCGCCGCCGGGCGGCGGCCCACCCCCGCAGCCTGGTCTGGGCCCGGCGATCGGTCAGCTCACGCCCACTCCGGGAGTGCCTATCATCGCGGTCAGCCAGCCGACCGGAGACTCGGACACCGGGTTCGTGATTCACGGACAGTTCTGGCCGCCTGACATGCCAGTGACCATCGACCTGCTCGGCGTGCGCGTATCACCGATCCGTCC
>Ga0335075_10002448_pt1 | contig 29963 bp, 28 predicted proteins | sample Lox_Sample_24_FD_206723 | JGI IMG/M metagenome (GOLD analysis project Ga0335075, IMG submission 206723) | Soil microbial communities from Loxahatchee National Wildlife Refuge, Florida, United States - Lox_Sample_2.4 | ecosystem: Environmental > Terrestrial > Soil > Wetlands | place: USA...
AGACGGTGGCGGCGGTGGCGGCGCCTTTGACCCAGACGGTAGGGGCACTGACCGCGCCGGTGACCCAGACGGCGGCGTCGGTGGCGGCGCCTTTGACCCAGACGGTAGGGGCACTGACCGCGCCGGTAGGGGCACTGACCGCGCCGGTAGGGGCACTGACCGCGCCGGTAGGGGCACTGACCGCGCCGGTAGGGGCACTGACCGCGCCGGTGATCCAGACGGCTGCGCCAGTGGCGGCGCCTTTGACCCAGACCGCTGCGCCGGTGACTCAGACGATGGTGTCGGTGGCGGCGTCGCTAGCCATCAGCGGACCGTTCACCCAGCTTGTTGAGGTTGGCGCGATCATCCAGCCCGTCGCACAAGCATCGGCTCCCGTTGCGCTGTACGCGCCCGACGCCGCTGCGCAAGCTCCGGCCACCCAGACCACGGACCTTCCCTCCCAGGTGTCTATCAACCCCAGCACCTCGGTCCGCGGTGTGGTGACCAGCGGAACCGCCCCAATGACGACCCCGGCAGATGCCCCTTCTCGAGTCGCAACGGCTCTCGACCCTGTGACGAACCGCCCAGTACCTCAGGACGAAGACCCCGTGCAGTCAGCGCGACCCGCAGCCACCGGAGTCGAGAGCGCGACCCCAGAGGCCTCAATTTCCCCCCCAGGGCACAGTGGCACCCGAGCGCCGGCAGCCACAGCCAGTGGGGTTGGGGGCGGAACCGTGAACTCTTCGGGCGGCGAGAACGCCCACCTGATCGGCGAAGCGCCAACGCCCGGCACACCTCGAGGCGGAGGTCCAACCCCGGCCCCTACGGATTCAGTGTCACCTTCGTCCTCATCGTCTGATCCGTTAACCAGTTCGACTTCGATTCTGATCTTCGGCGTAGTCCCTGCTCCGTGTCTGCTGGAGACACAAGGTCGCATGCTGTCGCGGCGCGACCTGGCAGGTTCGCTACCGGAGGAATTCATCGCAATTCTCGAGCGCCCCGGCTAACTCCCCTTGTCGGGCCGGGGGTCGAAACGCGAGCGCTTTCGGCCTTCAAGAAGCGCACAGAGCTCAGTCGGTTAACGCGTCTCGCTAGAGAGGCGAGAACCGCGGTTCGGACGACGCCAGAAGCGTTGGTCGTCGTCTGTTCAGCTACCTGGCAGCTCGGTGCCTCGAGTCTCACCCGCATGCGTCGTCGTCTCGAAAAAGGGCGGCGGGACTCAGCGCAAGACGAATTCTGCTGGAGCAGCGAACCGAACGCCGGCAGACGTTCGGCGTAGCTCCAACAATTTCCGAGACCCTGGCACTTCTTTAGCTTCAACACTGCGCTTCGCGTCCCTCCATATATATATCTGCCCACTTTTGGAAGCGATCTATTTTGGAACCGCTGAGGTTCTTCGCCGCCAGAAGCTAGCCCAATCTCTTGCAGGCTGTAGAGAGAACTGCCTGTACAGAGCCAGTCTTTTGAACAGGGTGGTCGGTGCAAGCCCGACCGCTTTTACTTCTTCGCGCCCCGAATTCGGTGCGTAATTATTTTAAAAAAATGAGTTTACCGTCCGTTGTTAATTGGTAAAAACTCGCGTCGGAGCTACCGATTTAGATCGAACAATCGGAGCTTCGTGGCTTCTGGGGAACAAGCCTCAGAACGAGAAAAAGGAGAAAACCATGGAAACGATGGGACTTTCCCTGGCCGAGCTCGAGAGTGAGCACGCCGAATACCTGCCCGCGCGTGAGGTCATGTGGTGCGCACGCAGCGCCGGACCCAGCAACCACGCGTCGGTGTACAACGGCAACGGTGACGGGAACACCGAGCAAGAGGGCCTTGTGAACATTTCCGTTCTCAACGGCAACCTCGACGGCAACGGCAACCTGACTGGGATCTTCCAGTAAGGCCTTGCCAAAGCCAAGAGCTGAGGGGGGTGATCTTCGGGTCACCCCCCTCACTCGTCCCTAGGAGCGTCCCTATGGCCCTCGTTGTCGAGCCCACGTCAGAATGTAGCAAGGTCGCCGGTGCGTCTTGGACGAACGGTCGTCTGCGCTTGGCCGACGGCACCGAGCTGTTGGGTCGGTACGAGGGATCTGCGTACCAACAACCTCATTACCTGGCCCGGCGTGCTGATGGTCAGGTCTTCCACCTGTCGCAATTGCTTTATCTCGTCCTGCTCGCACTGAACGGCGAGCGGGACCTTGCGGGAATCGCTGCTGAAACAACCGCCGAGCTGGGTCGATCCGTCGTCGCGGACAACGTCGACTACCTGGTCGAGAACAAGCTCAGGCCGCTCGGCTTGGTCGCCTCTTCAAGTGAGGCGCCGGACGAGGCTCTCTCCCGTTCGAAGCCACTACTGGCACTGCGCTATCGAACCAAGGTCATCCCAGCCCGCTTCCACCGAACGGTCACCGCGGCTCTGCAATTTCTGTTCTGGCCACCAGCTGTGTTGTTAGTCCTGAGTGGCTTGCTCGCCGCCAACGTCTGGCTGTTTGGCCTGCATCGTCATGCGCTTACCCAGGCCGGGCGCCAGCTCCCCTTCCATCCAGCTCTTTTCCTCTTGGTGACCGGCCTGTTCCTCTTCTCGGGCTTCTTCCACGAGCTCGGTCACGCCGCCGGTACCAGGTATGGCGGCGCCTCGCCGGGAGTCATGGGCCTTGGGATCTATCTCGCCTTTCCAGCCTTTTACACCGATCTCACCGACTCCTACCGCCTCAATCGACGTGGCCGACTGCGCAGCGACTTGGGCGGGGTCTACTTCAATGCCGTTCTCGTTGTGATTGCCCTCGGGGTGTATCTGCCTACGAGGTTCAGTCCTCTGCTCGTCTTCATCGTTCTTTCGCAGGCGGCGGCGCTCTACCAGTTCCTGCCTTTCATCCGGCTCGATGGTTACTACATCATGAGCGACCTCATCGGCGTGCCCAACCTGTTCGCCTTCGTCGGGCCTGCGCTCACGAGCTTGATCCGCCGGCACGACCTGAAGATCGAGGCTCGCCTGGCGCTGGTGAACCGACGGGCGCGCGTGGCCATCCGGGCTTGGGCCGCGCTTACGGTCGTCTTCCTCGCCTTCAACCTGATAACCATCGTCCTTCTAGCCCCCGTCATATTCCCGTCGGAGTGGTCCGCAGGCCATTTCCAAGTCGACAGCATGGTCGTGGCCTTTGGCCATGACAATGTCGCCAGCGGGCTCAACGGCCTGGTGGACCTCGTCTTCATTGCTATCGCCCCACTCGGCGTCTTGCTCATTCTCGGCATGATGATCAAGCGGCTGGCCCGGGCGCTACGGAAGTGGTGGCCGACTCATCGGATACTGACCACCGCAATTCTCGCCGTGTTCGCGGGAGCGCTCATCTTCCAAGGTCAGGCGTTGGTGTCGCGTCTTGCGCCCGCGCCTGAATCAACGGTCTCCGTAGCTTCTGGGCCGACGTCGTCGAGCGTCCACGCCCCTCCGCCTCTTGTTCCGACCCCTCTTCCGCCGGGCCCGAACGTGCAGCCTCCGCCAGCGACCCCGCTCTCGACGTCCTATGTCTATGTGGTCCAGCCCGGTGACACGCTCTGGGCCCTTGCCGCCCAGCATCTGGGAAACCCTTTCCGCTATCAGCAGCTCTTCGCGCTGAACAGAGGGATCCCCCAGTCTGGCGGGCACACCCTGGTCGATCCCAACTTGATCTATCCCGGAATGAAACTGATCTTTCCTGCCGACGCGACCGGCATCCCGACAAGCAGCGTTACCTCGGCTCCAGCACCGCAGGCCACGCAGGTTCCCTCAGGAGGAGGTGGTTCCTTGACGAGCTCCCCACCGTAAATTCCGCCGCGGGATATCGGGGTCACGGGAATGGATATGCCGACGGATGCCGCGGACTTCCTGCGTCGCGTCTAGGTCATGCGGGGTGACGATCGATGTTGACCCACTGCTCGCGCGCTGATCGTTCTGCCGTTCTCACATACGGCCGGCGATTCGCTGCGTGTGTCTCACGAATCGGCGAACCAACCGCTATCGGGAGATCACAAGCGGCGGGGGAACCTTCTACTTCTCTGCGCCGCTCAGCTAAGGGGGGCCACCTAACTGCCTATCCCCTAGCAACAGGTGGGCTCTGACTGATCGGTCGGTGTGCCCCAGAACGCCTGAGGCACACCGGTTCGGGAATGCCGCAAACCGGTTTTCGAGGACCGCTAAACCGGACACAAGGAGGACACCAGAACGAGAAAACGGGGAGGGTCTGAATCGGCCCGGGAATCCTGGAGGCTCCTCCCCTTGAGAGGATGGAGCAATGCCAAGAAAGTCCCCCTACTCGCCGGAGGTGCGTGAGCGGGCCATCAAGATGTTCGTCGAGCATCGCGACGAGTACCCCTCTGAATGGGCCGCCATGACCGGGATCTCGTCCAAGCTCGGGATGACGGCCGAAACGCTTCGGGCCTGGGTCCGCCGGGCCGAGGTCGACCAGGGCCGGCGCCCCGGACTGACCACCGACGAGCGTGAGCGCCTCAAGACGCTCGAGAAGGAGAACCGCGAGCTCCGCCGGGCGAATGAGATCTTGAAGGACGCCTCGATTTTCTTCGCGACCGTGCTCGACGGTCGATCGAAGAAGTAGTTGCGCTACATCGATTCTCGAAGGGATCGCTGGGGAGTCGAGCCGATCTGCAGAGTCCTGCAGTTCGCTCCCGCCACCTACTACGCGGCACACTGCCGGCCATCGAGCCCGCGGCGGCTCCGTGACGAGGAGCTCAAGGCCAAGATCGCCAAGGTCCACGTCGACAACCTCGACGTCTAGGGGCCGGGCCTTCAAGCGCACCACGCTCAGCGACGAGCGGGCGCAGCGTCCGGGCGACCTCGTCGAGCGCCACTTCGAGGCCAGCGCCCCCAACCAGCTCTGGGTCGCCGATCTCACCTATGTGAAGACGCATAGCGGCTGGGTCTACGTCGCCTTCGTCATCGACGTCTTCAGCCGAGCCGTCGTCGGCTGGCAGACCTCGACCTGGTTGCGGTCGGATCTCGCCCTCGACGCGCTCGAGATGGCGCTCTATCGCCGCAAGGAGGCCGGTCTGGCCGGGCTCATCCACCACAGCGACCGCGGCGTGCAATACCTCGCCATTCGCTACAGCGAGCGCCTCGCCGAGGCCGGAGCGGTCGCCTCGGTCGGCTCAAGGGGTGACAGCTACGACAACGCCCTCGCTGAGTCCTTCAACGGCCTCTACAAGACCGAGCTCATCCACCGCGGCGGACCCTGGCGCAACGTCGAGCACGTCGAGTGGCGACCCTCAACTACGTCGACTGGTTCAACAACCTCCGCATCCACAACGAGATCGGCAAGATCCCGCCGGCAGAGTTCGAGGAGTCCTACTACCGTCAGACAGCAGCATGAGAAGCAGCACCTTCACAGACAACTGAGTCTCTAGGAAACACGGGCCGATTCACCCGGGTGCCTGGAGACTGGCTAGGGCCGTGATCCAGGTGGAGAACCGGACTGATTTTGAGCAGGTTGTCGTTCTCAACGGCAAGCCTTGGTCGCGTATCTGGCGAGGCAAGCGGCGCGGGCTCTACTTGTGCGCAGGTCGGTTCGCCCTTGGTCCACACGATGGTGGGTGGATTGACCTCTCCACCGTTGTGGCGGCCGGGCACGCTTTTCATTCCCGCAAGAGGTTGCTCGTTCGGATAAGTGGTCGCGTAGGTCAGAGCGGGAAACGGATGGGATTCACTGGGTTCGCAAGACTGTTACGAGCTAGGTCAGCGGCGTGTCGACCCGTAGCTATGCGTCCCGCTCGGTCCCGTTTTCCCTGCTCATGGTGATCGGCACGGATATGAGCGCAAAACGGATTGGGACCGTAGGGACGGTTTGAGACCCAATTGTTGGGACGGAGTTGGGATAGATCAGCGCCTTTCGTCACGCCGAGACCCCGCGCTGCTCATGACCGCGACCGTGAATGACGGAGAACCCGTCGCAGGACCACTGAGGTGCCGGTGTTTGCCATCGCGAGCTAAGACGGCGTCGGTTGAGCAGGTCGGTAAACAAGCACAGGGCACCGAGCCTTCGCCGCACAGTGTTCGCCGACTGATCCGAGCAACATGCCCTTGAAGCCTCCGGAGCCTCGACTCCCGACCACCAACAAGTCGGCTCCGTCCGATGCCTCGACAAGGACTGGCGTTGGATTCCCTTCGGCCAGCCGGACATCCATCTTCAGGTCAGGGTTGGCCAGTCGAGCAGACCCAACGATGGACTCCAGGGATCGCTGTGCCTCTGCCTCCGGATCCCAGTCATCCGGCAATGGCACCGACCACGCAATCGCCGGCGGCCATTCCCACGCCATCACGACCTCGAGGACGCTCGCCGTCAGCTGCGCCTGAGTGACAGCCCACTGCAGCGCCTCGACGGACAAAGGAGAACCGTCGACTCCCACGACGATCCGACTCGTGCCCGCATCGGCTGCGGCGGCGCGAGGCCGGGTAACCAGGGATTCCGACGCTTCGGGTGCGTTGGGTTGTGTGAACGCTTCACCACTGCCGTGCGAAGGTGTCTCGATATCGCCACATCTGCTCATGCCGTTCGTCCGAAGCGCGGCCAATCCCACAAGGTCGCCGTCCTTCATGTAGGCAATCGCGCTCCCCGTCGCGCTGACAGACGACGCAGAGCTCGGTACGAGGTTCTGCGTGCGAAGCAGTCCAAGGAGTGCGTCGCCGCCGAGAACCGTCCTCGCCGGGGAAGATGCAAGCGCCCGCGCCACCGAGAGGGTGCCCTCGGCGAAGAGCGGATCTTCCACCTTGCCGAGTGAGCCTCCCCACAACACCGAGCGGGCGCCGCGTACCACCTCGCCAAATTCCCGGGCCGCCTCGGGGCCGATGTCCACGATGCAGCCGTCCGAGGCCACGTCCTGCGGTGCGGACTCTGTGCCGCCACCGGCGCGCTCCCAGACCAGATCCATCGGCAGCACGACTCGATGACCGATCTCCTCTCCGACGCCGTAGGCGTGGCGACACTCGTCGATGAAGCCCTGATCCGCTCCTGCGTGCGGTTGTTTGCCAAGCGCCTGGAGGAACGGAACCGACATCTGGCCCCCGACCAGAACTGCGTCTGCCCGGAGCATCAACGCGTACAAATTGGGGAGGCGGTCGAGGGTTTGCCTGCTGCCAAGCAAGACGACGAAGGGTCGCTCCGGCTGGACAAGCAGCGTGCTGAGCAGCGCCACGTCCTTTTCGAGCTGACGTCCCGCAGCGCTGGGGAGCAGGCCGGCGGGTCCGATGATCGACGTCAAGGCGACGGACGACCATCGAAAGTCGTCGTTCACGAAGAGCTCCTGTCCTTCGACGAGGCGACGCAACAGACCTGGGTTCGCCGACTGTCCATCCTCGGCCGCCAGGTTGGAAGCCACCTCGATACCCGGGTAGAGCTCCTTGAGCGCAAGGACCGTTCGCTCGAACGCGCGACCCGCCGCGGCATGACCCAGCTTGCCCTGGTGTCCGCACACCGTCACTATGGCGCCCCGGTTAGCCAGCCAGGACAGGGTGGGACCAAGCCGGCGCAGTTGGCTGGAGCGTTGGGGCTGGTCTTGTGCGTCGGGCGGGATGTCCAGATCGGCCCGCACCAGGACGCGACGACCTGCTGGGTCCGGAAGGCTCTCGAGCGTCGGAATCCCGAACCCGACACTAGGGAGTGCTGGCGCTTTCTCTGCTACCTCGACCACGGAACCCGTTCCATCGCGTTGTGCCAGCTCCCCACGTTGTCGCGGATGCGCACCTGAGACACTGGCTCGACGCGGCGTTGACGATTCAGCGCACTACGACGACTGAGCATCGTGCCTGTCGCACGCAGTGCTCGCTGACCGACCCGACGTGCATGTCGTCGAAACTCCCGTGGCCTCGGCGTCCCACCACCAGAAGGTCATCCTCTGCGGCGGCATCGGTCAGGGCGGCTGCGGCTGATTGATGCTCGACCGTCTCCCCGCGCACCTCGACATCGGGCGCGATTGCGTGTATGTGTGCCGTCGCCTTGTCGATCCCCTCTTGTGCCAGCTGGTGCACCTGAGGCTGGGTACTCGCGAACGTGTGCCCAAACGCGGTTGGCGACCGCCAGGCAGTGAGCAGGAACAGTTGCGTACCGGTCCGCTGCGCCTCACCGATGGCCCAGTCGAGCGCTCGCTCGGAGGGCGGGGAGCCATCGATCCCAACCACGATCCGTCGTGGGGACTGTTGCATTTTGCGATCCTCGCTTTCATTGTCCGGTTTCATCGTTATCCGACGGCGACGCCTACGATCTGTCCGTCACTCCTCGGACTCGTGATCGGCCTCACGAAGAATTGCCACCTTCAGCGCTCCGGTCTCTGGCCGGCTGAAGATCTCGTAGGCAGCGAGCATGTCGTCGAACTTGAAGTGATGGCTGATAAACGGGAGGGTCTCGATCTTCCTCGCGACGAGGAGCCGCAGCAGCGTCGGCGTGGAGACCGCGTCGACGAGGCCCGTCGTAATCGTCACGTCCCGGATCCACAGGGACTCGAGGTGCAGCGTCGCGGCATGCCCGTGCACACCGATGTTGGCCACGTGACCGCCCGGCCGGACCAGTTGCGTGCACAGTTCAAAGGTCTCCGGAATGCCGACGGCTTCGATTGCCACGTCAACGCCGAGGCCGTCGGTAAGCGCGTGCACCTTCGCCACGGCCTGATCACCCTGGCTGGAAAGCGTGACGTCAGCCCCGGACCGCTTGGCGGCCTCAAGCCGGGACTCGGCCAAGTCGATCGCGATGACCTTGCTCGGGGAAAGCAGCTGAGCCCCGACGATGGCCGCCAGTCCGATCGGCCCGGCACCGACGATCGCCACCGTGTCGCCCGGCTGGATCGACCCGTTGCGCACGCCGACCTCATAGGACGTCGGCATGATGTCGGCCAACATCAACGCCTCCTTCGAGAACAGGCTCTCGGGCACCAGATGGGTCGATGTGTCGGCGTAGGGGACGCGGACGAATTCCGCCTGGGTCCCGTCGATGGTGTGACCGAGAATCCAGCCGCCCCCGCCGAGGCATTGCCCTGGGTGTCCCGCCAGGCAGTACGAACAACGGCCACACGAGGTGATGCACGACACCAGCACCCTGTCGTTGACGGCCCGACTTGTCACGCCTGGTCCCACTGCGACGATGGTCCCAACCGCTTCGTGCCCCAGGATGGTCCCGGGAAGGGTCTCGGGCACGTCGCCCTTGAGGATATGGAGGTCGGTCCCACAGATCGTGGTCGCGTCGACTCGAACGATGACATCGTTGTTGTCTGTGATCGCCGGGTCTGGCACGTCTTTCCAGCTCTTCGATCCTGGACCCTCGTAGACGAGCGCCTTCATATCGTGCTCCTTTGTCCGTTTCCCCCTATTGAGCGCCGTCTGGACCGGCGCCGCCTAGGGACGATGGTCCGTTGCAATAGGGACGTTTGGGTCATCGAGCGCAGCAAGGGTGCGCACGACCCCGTGACAGAAGATTTCGACGTCGGGGACCACGTCGGGATTGGAGAGAACACCAATGGCGAAGGTGTCGACGTACGAGAGCGCGGCGACCCCGAGACCCTGGTTCCCGAGGAGCGGGACGATGGGGAAGACCTCGAGCATGCGGGCCCCGAGGGCGTAGAGAGGGACGGGTGGACCCGGCACGTTCGTTACGATGAGATTGAAAAAAGGCTGACGGCGCAGCAGTCGGGCCGCCTCGCCGAGGACGCCCTGTGGGACAGGATCGAGCAGACGCAGTGCGCTGCCCGGGACCAGCTCTTCGTGGTGGCCTTTTTGTGCTTTGGTCTCCCTCGACACGAAGGCCAATGCCCGGGCAGGGTCCGGCTCCGCGATCGGCAGCCGGACGAAATACGCCGAGACACCGTTCCCAGAGGTCCGCTTGCGCTGTGTGTCCAATCCGACAGGCACCAACGCTTGCAGTTCGCACGTGCGGTCGAGCTCGCCTCGCTTGTCGAGGATGTCCCGAAGGCCCCCGCTGATCGCAGAGAGGAGCACATCGTTGATCGTGGCCCCGTGATTCTGCGCCACGCCGTGCACCCGCTCCAGGGGGGCCCGGACAAAGTGCACCTCGCGCTGTTGCGAGATCTGGTTGTTCAAGCTCGACCGTGGGGCGATGAGCCGCAGCGGCAACATCGGCACAAGTGCGGCACCGAATCCGAGGGCGGCACGAGTGGACCGGATCGGGTGGACCATCGCGGCGCCCAGTGCCTCTGGAAGTCGGAGCGAGATCTTGGTGAGCGAGAGGATGTCCTGCAGCGCTCGCGTCACACACGACCGGGGAGCCCCGGGCTCCCACGTCGCCGAGTCGTCGAAGGGCGGCATCGCGGGCGCAAGGTCGAGCAAGACGGTGGCGAGCTCTGCAGCAGCGATCCCGTCCGCGACCGCGTGGTGCAGCTTCTCGACAAGCGCCACACGCCCGTCGTCGAGACCGGTGACGAAGACGAGCTCCCACAAGGGGCGATCCGTACGCAGGGGTGTGGCGAGGAGGTCGCCGCATGCTTCTCGGAGTTGCGCTTCCGTGCCGGGCGCGGGAAGTTGACGTTGCCGTACGTGCTGCGTGATGTCGAATGCCGCGTCGTCGGCCCATGTCGGCGGTGCCTGCCCAAGGAAGCCGGGCACGGGATACTGGCGTAGCTTCGGAACCAACGCCAGGCGGCTCGCGATCAGCGCGCGCAGGTCGTCGAGGCGCAGCGCGCCGTCCTCGTCGAGCAGCGGCGCCCCTTCGAAGATGGCGATGGACCCCATGTGCATGGGCGCCGCCGGAGACTCGAGTTGGAGGAAACCCGACTCAAGCGGGGACAGCGCTCGCGTAGGCATGACGACTAGCGGGACCAGGACGGGTAGTGCGCTGGATTGCGCAGCGTCCCCCACGTCCAGCCCCGGATGTCCGGGGGGTCGTCGCCCTCGGCCCGTGTATAGGCCCGGGCCGTGGCGCGCTCGTCGCACATGCGCTGACGCAGCTCGGCAGCGTGGAATCCGAGTCCGGGGACGTAGTCGATGACATCCATGACCAGGTGGAAGCGATCCAAGTTGTTCATCATCGTCAGGTCGAATGGCGTCGTCGTCGTCCCTTCCTCCTGGTACCCACGGACGTGGAAGTTGTCGTGGTTGGTGCGCCGATAGGTGAGGCGGTGGATCAGGCCCGGATAGCCGTGGTGAGCGAAGACGACGGGCCGGTCGGGGGTGAAGATCGTGTCGAACTCGCCGTCGCTCAGACCGTGTGGGTGCATGAAATCTGGCTCCAGGCGCATCAGGTCAACGACGTTGACGAACCGTACCTTGAGCTCGGGTAGCTCGTGCCGGATGATGTCCGCTGCGGCCAAGGCCTCCAGGGTCGGAACGTCGCCACAGCTCGCCAGCACCACGTCGGGTTCACCATCGTCGGAGGAGGCCCACTCCCAGATCCCGAGGCCGCGGGCACAGTGCAGCGCGGCTTGTTCCATGTTCAGGTAGTTCAAGGCCGGCTGCTTCCCCGCCACCACCACGTTCACGTAGTTCCGGCTGCGAAGGCAGTGGTCCATGACGGAGAGCAGGCAATTGGCGTCCGGGGGGAGGTAGATGCGGACGACCTCAGCTCGCTTGTTGGCGACATGGTCGATGAAGCCAGGGTCCTGGTGCGAGAAGCCGTTGTGGTCTTGGCGCCACACGTGGGACGACAAGAGGTAATTGAAGGAGGCCACGGGCCGGCGCCACGGGATCTCGTTGCTGCACTTGAGCCATTTGGCATGCTGGTTGAACATGGAGTCGACCACATGGGTGAACGCCTCGTAGCAGTTGAACAAGCCGTGGCGCCCCGTGAGGACGTAGCCCTCGAGCCATCCCTGGCACTGATGCTCCGACAGCATTTCCATCACCCGTCCAGACGGTGCGAGGTGATCGTCGGACGGCAGACTCTCTCCCAGCCACTGACGGTCGGTGACGTCGAACACGTCCTGGAGCCGGTTCGAATTGGTCTCGTCCGGTCCGAACAGACGGAAGTTCTCTGGATTGGCCGCGATCACATCGCGGAGGAATGCGCCGAGAGCCCGGGTCGCTTCGGCGTGCGAGACACCGGGTGCGTCCACCGGGACCGCGTAAGCGCGGAAATCGGGGAGTGCGAGGTCGCGCAGGAGCAGGCCACCGTTGGCGTGCGGGTTGGCGCTCATGCGTCGCTGTCCGACCGGGGCGAGCGAGGCGACGTCCACTCGGAGCGCGCCTGCGTCGTCAAAGAGCTCCTCGGGACGGTAGCTGCGCATCCATCCCTCGAGCTGTGCCAGGTGTTCTGGGTTCGTGCGCACCTCTCCAAGGGGCACCTGATGCGAGCGCCAGGTGCCCTCGACCGCGAGGTGGTCGACCGTCTTCGGACCGGTCCACCCCTTGAGTGTCCGCAGGACGATCATCGGCCAACGCGGTCGGAAGCACTCCTTGTCCCGGCGGGCGCGTTGGTGAATCCGGTCGATCTCGTCGAGGACGACGTCGAGCGTCGTCGCCATCTCCTGGTGCATGGCCAGGGGGTCGTCGCCGGACACCCAGTGCACGGTGTAGCCGTAGCCCGTCAAAAGGGATGTCAGCTCCTCGTCGCCGATGCGCGCCAGGATGGTGGGGTTGGCGATCTTGTAGCCGTTGAGGTGCAGGATCGGGAGCACGACTCCGTCGGTCGCGGGGTTGAGGAACTTGTTCGAGTGCCATGCGGTGGCCAAGGCGGCCGTTTCGGCTTCCCCGTCACCGACGACGCAGCAGACCAGCAGATCGGGGTTGTCGAGGGCGGCCCCGTAGGCGTGCGAGAGCGAGTAGCCGAGCTCGCCACCTTCGTGGATCGACCCCGGCGTCTCGGGACTGACGTGGGACGGGATACCGCCGGGGAAGGAGAACTGACGAAACAGCTTGCGCAGGCCGCGTTCGTCGCGGGTGATGTCCGCGTAGACCTCGCTGTAGGTCCCTTCCAGGTAGGCGTTGGCCACGGCGGCAGGACCACCGTGGCCTGGTCCGACGACGAAGATGGCGTCAAGGTCGCGTCGGCGGATCACGCGGTTCATGTGGGCATAGACGAAGTTGAGGCCGGGTGTCGTTCCCCAGTGCCCGAGGAGTCGCGGCTTGACATGTGCGGGAACGAGGGGCTCACGCAGCAGCGGGTTGTCCATCAGATAGATCTGGCCGACCGACACGTAGTTGGCGGCGCGCCAGTAAGCGTCGAGACGACGAACGTCGTCGTCGCTCAGCGCCGTCGTCGGATGAACCGACTCAGATTTCGCGAGCGTGGTCGTCATAGTGGGCGCCTTTCTGTGCGATGGTGACCCGCAACCCAGCGGAGCTCGGATGCGATTCGAGACACGTCGCGGTCGCTGTCGCGCAAGAGATGGCGGCAGGCGACGCGGCGACGGCGCTCACGAGCGGACTCAACGCACGACCGTCGTGGTGCAGTGTGCGTGGTGGACGACGTACTCCGACACCGATCCAAGCAGGATGCCGACAACCTGGCTGTGCCCCCGGGTGCCCACGACGAGCAGCCGAGCGTCCTTGCTGGCGTCGACGAGGACCTGGGCCGCCGGGCCGAACACGGCCTCACCCTTGACGTCCACGTCGGGCCAGCCGACCTGGACTCGACGCATGGCCTGCGTGAGCGTTTGCTCCGCGGCCTCCTGGTCGAGAACCGGCTGAGCCATGGACCCGTAGGTGGGGAGCACGTTGTACACGGTGACGACCTGGAGCACGGATCCCGAACGCTGGGCGTCCCCTGCGGCGTACTCCAGCGCGCGGTAGCCGCACTTCGACCCATCAACGCCCACGACGACACGATTCTCGGGGACTCCGGCTGCAGCAGTCTCGCTCACGTGTCCGCTCCTTCTCTGGTCCCGGCCCTGTTCACCTGCTCCATCGTGGACGCCGGGCGCCGGAGCCGAACAGGGACGTAGGTCCCTCCCATCCGGCCAATGGGTCCCTTTTGGAGCGTGCCCCTGAGGTTGTGTGGTGGGACCTTCTGCTGATCGCACAGGGACCAAGTTCCCTAGCGAAGACCCGGACCGCTATGCAGGCTGAAGCCATGACATCCATCCAAGACACCGCAAGCGGGGACCTCGCTCGCCGGGTCGCCGAGCGGAGGGCCGAGCTCGGCCTCAGCATCGATCAGACCGCGCGGCGAGCCGGGATGGACCCCGGCTACCTGAACTACGTCGAGCACAACGCGACCGCCCGATTGAGTGCGGGGTCGTTGATCCTGCTCGCGGCGGCGCTCAAGACGACGCCCGAAGCCCTCCAGGGAGGCTTCCAGCCGTTCCCACAGGCTCGCGGCGGCGCCGGACATCCGTCTCTGCGGTCACTCTCGATTGATCAATGCATGGTGCACCTGGAGGGCAACGTCTACGGCAGAGTCGTGTTCACGACCGCCCGCGGGCCAATCGCCCTCCCGGTCAACTACGAGTTCACCGACGGACAGGTCATCATCAGCACCGACCACAAGAAGGCGAGCAAGCTGACCGAGGCTGGCGTCGTGGGCTTCGAAATTGACCATGCCGGAGAGGGTCTCAGCGAAGGATGGAGCGTCCTCGTCACCGGTCCGGCTCGACAGGTCACGGCTCCGCACGAGCGCATGACGCTGTCGTCGCTTCGGCTGGAGTCGTGGTCAGGCGGTCCGGAGCACGACCTGATTGCGATCCGGCCGAAGGAGATCACTGGTCGAGTGATCGTCCATCCTGTCTAGCAAGGGATTCCCCAGGCGTCCCCGAGGCGGGGGACGTGAGTCAGTCGGCCTCGCGGAGAGGGACGCGCCAGACCAGCCGTGTGCCGCCTTGTGCCCCACTGCTGACGTCGAAGCTCCCACTCAGTTTCTCAGCGCGGTTTCGCATGTTGACAAGGCCGAGCCCCGGAGAGGGTACGGCAGCAGGGTCGAAGCCGCCGCCGTTGTCGAAGATCTCCATACAGATGTCCTCATCCACCCGGATCACCACTTCGAACGTGGTCGCCTTGGCGTATTTGCCAGCGTTCGTCAGGCCTTCGCGAACGACCGCCAGCATGTGATGCGCCGTCTGGGGCGGGATCATTGTGTCGACCGAACCATGAAAGGAGACCCGCGGGCGAGCCCCGAGCGAGGGAGCCAGCTCGTCGGCGATCTCGAGAACCCCATGGCGGAGAGCCCCGGGCACCGAGGTCTCGCCGAGTTCGAAGATGGCCGAGCGAATCTCAGTGATGGTCGCATCGAGTTCGTCGACCGCCTTGTCGACCCGAACGGCCATCTCCGACGGGTCAGCCAGCCTGGCGACGGCTTGGAGGGCCATGCCGACAGCAAAGATGCGCTGGATGATTCGGTCGTGGAGATCACGGGCGATGCGATCCCGGTCATTCAGCACGCTGAGCACCCGGACCTGGTCGTGGAGCCGTGACGTCTGGATGGCGACGCCGGCAGCCAGGGCGAGCGCTTCGGCGAGCGCTTCGTCCTCGTCCGTGAACGGCTCTCCGCCTACCTTGTCGGTGAGATAGAGATTCCCGTAGACCTCGTCACGCACGCGGAGTGGGACGCCGAGGAAGGTCGTCATCGGTGGGTGGTGCGGCGGCAGGCCGTGACTGCTGGGGTGCTGGTCAATCCGCTCCAACCGAAGCGGCCGCGGCTCTGAGATTAGGACTCCCAGCACGCCGCGACCTCTCGGGCGTGGACCGATTGAGGCTTCCTCCTCTTGACTCAGGCCCACGGTGAGGAACTCTTCGAGTTCAGTGTGTGAGCTGTTCAGTACCCCCAGCGCCGCGTAGCGAGCGTCGACGAGAAGACGGGCCTCTTCAACGATATGCCGCAGCAGGTCCGCCAGCTCGACGTCGCCCGTGATCATCAAGACAGCCGCCATGAGCCGTCTGAGCTTGTCCGAATCTTGGACCCGGGTGTAAGGCACCGAGGCGATCGTAGTGAGAATGCCGGTGGAGTGGTGGGCGACCACGAGACCTCGGCGGGCCTGGCACAATGTCCCGATGCCTGTCCGGGTTTTTCTCCTCGACGACCATGAGCTGGTGCGTGAGGGCATCCGAACACTCCTCGAGAGCGACGAGGAGATCGAGGTCGTGGGCGAAGCGGGCACTGCGGAGGAGGCGCTAACCAGGATTCCCCTCGCCAGGCCCGATGTCGCGATCCTTGACGTTCGCCTTGAGGGCGGGAGCGGGATCGAGGTGTGCCGGGACGTCCGTTCCTCCCTCCCGGAGCTCGCGTGCTTGATGCTCACGAGCTTCGCTGACGACGAAGCCCTCTACGCCAGCGTGCTGGCCGGCGCCGCCGGCTTCGTCTTGAAGCAGATCAAGGCCAGGGACCTGATCGAGGACGTCAAGAAGGTGGCCTCCGGCGCGTCGCTGATGGATCCGCGTGCCGTCGCCCGGGTGGTCGAGCGCATCGCCAATCCGCCCGCCGGAGACCCTGTCCTCGACTCGTTGACACCGCAGGAGCACCGCGTCCTCGACCTCATCGCAGAAGGCATGACGAACCGGCAAATCGCCGAAGAGATGTTCCTGGCGGAGCACACCGTCAAGAACTACATCACGGGCCTTCTGCGCAAACTCAAGATGACGAGCAGAACCGAAGCCGCGATTTACGCGACCAAGTTGAAAAGGGAAGAGAACTCGGTCACGGACTGACGTCGCGGCGCACGTGCGGCGTCAGAGATTGGGACAGGCCCGGGCGTCTTGCTCTCGGGAGCCTCCGGACTCAGCGAGGTGCGCGCGCGAACGTGCAACCAGATCGATGTCCTTCTCGCGCGCAAGCAGAGATTCGAGTCGACTTCGCTCCCCCGGCGGATCGGCGAATGCAGCGGGATTGCTAGCGATGCCCATGTACGAGCACAAGTGGATCAACGCCCTGTCGTAGGCGACTTCGGCCGCCAGTGCCTCATAGGCACCCTGCGTCGGCCCGGTTTCGAGCATCCTGGTGCGACATGCCAACGCGTGCTCAATCAACTCGTCCCCACTCACGTCCAAATCTCCGGCTTCAAGCGCGCTGGTGAGGATCTGGACGTACATGCTCACGGCGCCCATTGTGGTCCGCCGCGCACGCGCCAACGTAGGGACCTTCCTCCCATCGGCGCATTTTGCAACCCAGGTCGGGACTTTGGTCCCGAAGCGAGGTGCCATATTTCCCTGGAGGTCGTGATTCGCCCCTCGTACCGTGCTTGGAGGACGCACAACGTGCGCGACGGATTCGGAGGGAGACGCGGTCATGAGGCTTCTCAGCGTGCAGTCAGAGATTGGGCAGCTCCGGCAGGCCATCGTGCATCGACCTGGGAAAGAGCTGGACCGGCTCACGCCGAACAACATCGAGGGTCTCCTTTTCGATGACGTTATGTGGGCGAAGCGAGCCCGCGAGGAACACGACGCATTCGCCCAAGCGCTGCGGGACAAGGGTGTTCTCGTGCACTACTACGGCGATCTACTGGCCGAGACGTTGGACAGTGCGGACGGCCGCGCATTCGTGCTCGACCGGGTGTGCACACCCGAGTTGCTTGGGCCTGCCCTGGTCGACCCGATTCGGACGCTGTTCGAAGACCTCGACGGTCACACGTTGAGCGGATTTCTCATCGGGGGCGTCCTCAAAGAAGAACTCGAACTCGGGGACCCACGGAGCCTCTCCTGGGAAATGTTGGGCGGCGACGCATTCATCCTTCCACCGCTTCCCAATCACCTCTTCCAAAGAGACAACTCGTGCTGGATCTATGACGGCGTGACCATGAACCCCATGGCGAAACCTGCCCGCCAGCGGGAGACCGTGCACACGCGAGCGATCTACCGGCACCACCCGCTCTTTGCAGATGAGAAGTTCGGTGTCTACTACGGGGACGACGACGTCCCCCACCAGCCAGCGACGATCGAGGGCGGGGACGTGCACGTGATCGGCCATCGCAGCGTGCTGATCGGGATGGGTGAGCGCACCGCTCCGATGGCGGTGGAGGTTGTCGCCAGAGCGCTGTTCGCCCAGGATCAGGCGGACAGCGTGATCGCGGTCGAGTTGCCCCACAGCCACGCGTTCATGCACCTCGACACCGTCATGTCCATGGTGGACGTCGGGACGTTCGTCGTCTATCCGTACTTCGACGAGAGTCTGCGCAGCTGGACTTTGACCCCGGGCGAGACCCCGGCGACACTCCAGGCGGCGGAGAACACCGACCTGTGGAAGTCCCTTGCCGACGCACTCGAGATCGACGCCGTAACGGTCTTGCGGACACAAGAAGACGTTCGAGCGGCGGAACGTGAGCAATGGGACGACGGCACCAACTATCTGGCGGTCGCGCCAGGCGTGGTCGTGGGATACGAACGCAACGTGAACACCAACACGATGCTACGCAAGCGCGGCATCGAGGTCGTGACGATTGCCGGCGAGGAGCTGGGACGCGGACGTGGTGGCCCCCGCTGCATGACCTGTCCGATTACGAGGGACCCGGCCTGAAGGCCGAGTCACGAAGGAGCGCCATGATGAACCTGAGCGGACGTAGCTTTCTCAAGGAATGCGACTTCACCAAGGCGGAGTTCCTCTCCTTGACCAACCTCGCGGCGGAGCTCCGGGCCGAGAAGGAGGTGCGCAAGGAGACCCAATATCTCCGCGGTCGCAACATCGCACTGATCTTCGAGAAGACCTCGACGCGGACGAGGTCAGCCTTCGAAGTGGCCGCCCATGACCAGGGTGCGCACGTCAGCTACCTCGGCCCGGGTGAGACGCAGCTCGGTCAGAAGGAAAGTGTGCGTGATACCGCACGCGTGCTCGGCCGGATGTACGACGGCATCGAGTTTCGTGGGTTCGCGCACGCGGACGTCGAAGCGTTGGCTCGCGACGCCGGCGTCCCGGTGTGGAACGGCCTCACGGACACGTGGCACCCGACGCAGACGCTGTGCGATGTCCTGACGATGGAAGACCATTCCGCCAAGCCCATTGAGGATGTCGTCCTGACCTATGTGGGTGACGCCAGGAACAACATGGCGAACTCACTCCTCGTGACGGGAGCGCTGGTCGGCATGGACGTACGCCTCTGCGGGCCCAGGGAGCTGTGGCCCGACGAGGAGATCCATGCCCTGGCGCACGTCATGGCGAACGACAGCGGAGGCCACATCCTCGTGACCGACGACCTTGCTGCCGCAACGGCCGGCGCGGACTACGTCTACACGGATGTGTGGGTCTCGATGGGAGAGCCGACCGAGAAGTGGGCCGAGCGCATCGACCTCCTCCACCCCTACCAGGTCAATTCGAAGCTGCTCCGCCTCACCGGCAACCCGGACGTGAAGTTCTTACACTGCCTTCCGGCACTGCACAACGTCGAGACCGAGGTTGGCGAGATGGTCTACGAGAAGTTCGGTCTCGAAGCGCTCGAGGTCACCGACGAGGTGTTCGAGTCGCCTGCCTCCCTGGTCTTCGACCAGGCGGAGAACCGTATGCATACCATCAAGGCAGTGATGGTCGCCACGCTGGGCGAGCCCCCACAGGCCGCGACATGAAGATCGTCGCCGCCCTGGGTGGCAACGCCCTCCTGCTCCGCGGTGAGTCGCCCGATTCCGATGCACAGGAGCGGCACGTCCGGGATGCCGCACGGGCCTTGGCACCCTTGGCGACCAAGCACGAACTTGTCATCACCCATGGCAATGGTCCGCAGGTCGGGGTGCTCGCCCTGGAGAGCGCCGCTGACGCCGCGCTGTCGCACCCGTATCCATTCGACGCGCTCGTGGCCGAGACGCAGGGCCTGATCGGCAACTGGCTCGTCGGCGCAATCGAGCGTGCGTCGTCGGCCCGGGCGGCGTGCTTGCTCACCAGGACAGTCGTCGACGCAGGTGATCGAGGCTTCGAAGACCCGACGAAGTTCGTGGGACCGGTGTACACGGAGGACGAGGCAACGCGACTGGCCCACGAACGCGGCTGGCAGGTGCGCCAGGATGGTGCGAGCTGGCGGCGGGTGGTGGCAAGTCCCGAGCCAGTCGACATCCTCGAGATACCAGAGATCGACCTCTTGCTCTGGCACGGGGACGTCGTGGTGTGCGCCGGCGGCGGGGGCATCCCCATTGTCCGGGACGATGACGGTTCCTGGCGCGATGTGGAGGCCGTCGTCGACAAGGATCTGACTGCGGCGGTGCTGGCCCACAAACTGCAGGCGGACGCACTCTTACTGTTGACCGACGTGGCGAACGTCGAGGTCGGGTGGGGCACCCCGAAGGCGTCCCCGATCAAGAGGGCCACCGTTGCGGAGCTGCGGGAGCTCGGGTTGCCAGCGGGCTCCATGGGCCCCAAGGTCGAAGCGGCCTGCCGGTTCGTCGAAGGTGGCGGCCGACTCGCTGCGATCGGCCGACTCGAAGACGCCGTCGCCCTGCTCTCTGGTCGAGCAGGAACGAGCGTGGTGCCATCTCGAGCAGCGGTCGTCGTCGAGCACACGTCCGAGGCGCACACAGCCTCAGCGCCATGAATGCGCTGAGTGGTCTCAGCGAGCTGCCCGTACCAGACGTGCAGCGTCGCATCGTCGTCGGTTTCGACGGGTCGGACCCGGCGAAGAAGGCCCTCGAATGGGCAATCCGCGACGCGACGTCGAACCCGGCCGTGATCGACGTGGTCATCGCGTGGACGTTTCCGATGGTGCTGGGCTATGCGTTCACGCACACGGTCTCGGACGTGGAGGGCGCAGCTCGAAGCGAGCTCGATGCCGCCCTGACCCACGTGGCAGAGGTCGCGCCCGACGTCGTCGTGCGCGGCGAGACCACCGACGAATCGCCCGGGCCCGCCTTAGTGGCCGCCGCCAAGGGCGCCGACGTCTTGGTCGTCGGCGCGCGCGGCGTGGGCGGGTTCGAGGCGCTGCTTCTGGGCTCTGTCAGTGCGTTCTGCAGCAGGCACGCACCCTGCACCGTGGTCATCGTTCGCTGACAAGGCATCCCGTCAGACGACGCCGTGCCACAGCTTGAGGTTGGAATAGGGACGTGCGCTCCGCCGGACCTGCACCTCAGAGACTCGGGATGATCGCAATGGGGACGGTTGCGCGCTCGGCCACCTCAAGGCTTGTGCTCCCGAGGAGCCCCGGCTTGCGGCCGGCGCCTCGGCTCCCGATGACCAGCAGATCGACTCGATGCGGGGGTGCTGTCATGCGGAGGAGGACGTCGCCAGGTGAGCCGTCCACGAGGGAGTACGCGACCAGATCAGGTCCGAGGCCAACCTCTGACGCCAGCCTCCTCACGTCTGCTTCCGCGGGCGGCGCGGGCGTCAGGTGCGCCTCTTCAAGGAGGCCGACGGCGTGGATCACCTGGAGGTGTGCCTCGACGGCAACGCACAGCGCCGCGGCCCATCGGAGGGCGATGGCGGAATCGCTCGAACCGTCATAGCCGACGACCACCATGGTGATCGCGTTCATCGTGGTCACGTGGGTGCCGCTGCGTCATGTCTCGTCACGCGGCGTGTGGCGTCGCGCAAGGCAATGGCCGAACGAGACCGTGGCGTCTGACCGATCGGGAACCGTAACGTCACGACTCCCCCCTCGTAGCTGCGGACGACGTCGAACCCACTGTGGATGAAGACGGCCAGCATGTCGTGGTTTTCCCACATCGTCTGGGCGACAAAGGCAGTGATCCCCCGGCGACGCGCCGCGAGGACAAGTTGATCGAGCAAGACGGTTGCAATGCCGTGGTGATGGAATTCGTCGGCCACGACAAATGCCACCTCTGCGTCGCTCGTGCGCGGCTGACGCTCATAGCGTCCCACTCCGATGATGCGGTCGTCAGCGATGGCGACGAGGGCCAACCGGCGGTCGTAGTCCACATGCGTGAAACGGTGAAGCTCGGCCTGTGAGAGGACCGGGTGGTAACTGAAGAACCGCAAGTAGCGGGATTCGGGCGAGAGATGCGCGTGGAAGGCCGCCAGCATGTAGGCGTCTCCCGGCACGATCGCCCTGATCAAGTAGTGCAAAGCACCCGATACGACGTCACGCTCGAGTTCGTCGGAGTCGTCGACCTCGACATCGTGATCGGCCTGCATTGCCTGGGCCGCCCCGTGTTCGCCGCTTCGGCTGTCCGGCAGGGTCACCGCTTGCTCCGTTCCCATCGGCTGGGCACTCTCGGTCTCCTGACAGCCAACCTACGTCGGACGGCACGCCGCGCTGTAGGGCAGTAATTCGCTTTGGCACGGGACTTTGGTCCCATCGCGGGGGTCCCACCAATTGCCCTAGTTGATGGGACCAATGGCTCGATGTGCGCCGGGCAGGTCCGTCACACGATGCCAAGTGAACTCGTCGCGCGGGGCATTCCCTGCCAGTGGGGAGAGGGCACGATGAAGCGAAGGGTGTTCGACACGATGGCCAGTGCCGGGGCCATCGTCGTGGTAATCGTGCTCGTGGTCGCAGGGTCACTGCTCCTCGTCGCCCACGACTTCGCGGATGGCTACGTGCACACGCAGCTTGCCGAGCAGCGGATCAGGTTTCCACCAGCGGCGGCGTTCGACCACCCGGATGGGCAGGAGATCACCAGCTCCATGATTCCGTCCGTCTCGCAGTACGCCGGTCAACAGCTCGTGACGGGTGCAGAAGCACAGGTCTATGCCAACGATTTCATCGCTGTGCACCTGCAGCACATCGGCGGTGGCAAGACCTATGCGCAGCTCAGTGCGGCGGCGATGGCGCTTCCCAAGGGCTCGCCCGCATACGTGGCCGCGGAAGCGAAGGTCCAGTCGGTCTTCCAGCGGACAACGCTGCGTGGTCTGCTGCTCGAGGCATACGGCTTTAGCCTGATGGCTGCCATCGCCCGCTGGTCAGGCTTTGCGCTGATCTGCTTGGCTGGCGTGCTCGCTCTGTTCGCTGTCTTCGGCTTCTTGCACGCTCGGGCCACTGACGAGGACGAGGAGCTTTTGCCACCTCGACGCCCGTGACGACGTTCGGCCAGCGCGGGGGGCACACTGTGACGCCGTGGAGCGCAATTCGCGAGCAAGGCTAGGACGATGGGTGAGGCTGCGATCAGAACGGACGGTCTGACCAAGCGATACGGATCGGTCCCAGCGCTGCAGAACCTCAGCATCGAGGTCGCCTCCGGCGAGGTGCTCGGGTACCTGGGTCCCAACGGCGCGGGAAAGACCACGACGATCCGGCTCCTCCTGGCTCTGGCCCGACCGACGTCGGGTTCTGCAGAGATCTTCGGCATCGACTGCACCCGGAGGCCGGTCGAGGCGCACGAACACCTGACCTACGTGCCAGGCGAGGCTGACCTCTGGCCATCTCTCACGGGTGCGGAGACCTTGCACTTGCTCGGCCGCATCCATGGTCACGTCGACGAGACTTACCGGGATCAGCTGGTCACGCGCTTCGAGCTCGACGTCGACAAGAAAGTGCGCGCCTACTCGAAGGGCAACCGGCAAAAGGTTCTGCTCATCGGCGCGCTGATGTGTCGGCCCGACCTCTTGATCCTGGACGAACCGACTTCCGGTCTCGATCCACTCATGGAGCACCAGTTTCGGCTCGCTGTAAGCGAGGCGAAGCACCGGGGCCAGACGGTCTTCTTGTCGTCACACCTCCTCAGCGAGGTCGAGGCAGTCTGCAACCGAGTGGCCATTCTGCGGGACGGGCTCCTCGTCGAAGTTGGATCGCTCGACGATATGCGCCATCTGTCAACCACCCTGGTTCAGGTCAGGTTCTCCGGCACCGTGCCCGACCTCACGCGCGTGCCAGGTGTGCGCTCGCTACGCGTCAACGGAACGCTCGCGCAGCTCGAGGTGACCGGCTCGATGGACCCACTGGTCAAGGCGCTGGCGTCCTCCGAGATCATCGAGCTGAAGAGTCGGGAGCCGTCGCTCGAGGAACTCTTTCTGTCCCTCTACGGCGAGGCTCCTCTGCATCCACCCGATGTCTGACGTCGCCGTGGCGACCGTGCGCCGGTCGGCTCCGGCGCGGACTCCTCTGTTTGCGTTAACGGCCCGAAGGGCGACGCGATCCGGGCTCCTCTGGGGCGCCATCTTCGGGATCCTGGTCTTCTCCTCGGCAGTCTCGTACACCAAGATCTATACGACCGGCGCCGAACGCGCTGCCCTCGCCAAGGCGTTCGGCGCCAACCACGCCACAGCTGCGCTCTTCGGGCCGGCACCGGAGCTCCAAACCGTGGCGGGATTCGTCGTTCTCAAAAGCCTCATGACGATGCTTGTCCTGGGCGCGCTGTGGGGTCTCCTCACGAGCACCCGTTTGCTGCGCGGCGAGGAGGACGCAGGCCGCTGGGATCTGCTGTTCTGCGGTCGGCTCACCTCCCGTCGTGCGACTTTGCAGGCGCTGGCGGCTTTGGGCGTTGCCCTCGCGGCTCTCTGGTTCGTGACTGCACTGTTCACGATCGGTACCGGTCATCTGCACCAAGTCAAAATTGGGGCGGCTCCAAGCCTCTATTTCTCCTTGGTTCCGGTCGCAGCGGCCGGCATGTTCCTCGCTGTGGGGGCGCTCACCAGCCAACTGGCCGCGAATCGCCGGCAGGCAGCGGCACTGGCCGGATGGTTCCTGGGAGCCAGTTATCTCGCCCGCATGGTTGCCGACGCCGGGGTCGGCGTCCACGGATTGATCTGGGCCACGCCGTTGGGCTGGGTGGAGCAGCTCCAGCCGCTGACCGACCCGCACCCCCTCGCGCTCGTGCCCATCGTCGGTTTCACCGTACTGACGCTCGGAGCTGCGACCTATCTCTCTGGTACCCGCGATGTCGGCGGGAGCGTGCTGCCCGAGCACGACTCTGCACGCGCTCGTGTTCGGCTTTTGACAGGCCAATTCGGGCTCAGTGCGCGGCTTCTTGACTCGACGGCGGTGGCGTGGCTGAGCGCCACGGCGATCACGGGCTTCGTGCTCGGGCTGATCGCCGAACAAGCAGGGGCGACCATCTCAGGCTCGTCGGTCCAGGAGGTCTTCACGAAGCTTGGAGCGCCGGGCAGCGGTGCCACTGCGTTCCTCGGCGTCTCCTTCATCATTGCCGCCATCCTCGTCGCCTTCATCGCCGCCGGGCAGATCATGGCGGCGCGTGCCGAGGAAGCGCAGGGTCGACTCGCGAACCTCGTCGTTGCGCCCTGCTCGCGTGACTCCTGGTTGATAGGGCGTGTACTCCTCGCGTTGGGCCTGATGATTTCGGCAGGGCTTGTGGTCGGCGTCGCGGCGTGGATCGGCGCGGCGGCGGAAAGTGGCGGAACCGCGTTGACGACGCTCGTTGAAGCAGGCCTCAACGTGGTGCCGCCCGCCTTCTGCCTCTTGGGGATCGGCGTCCTCGCTCTGGGAACGCGCCCTCGATGGACCTCGTCCGTCGCCTACGGCGTCCTCGGATGGTCTCTCCTTGTCGAATTGATCGGGGGCTTCGGTAGCGGCTCACGCTGGCTCCTCGACACATCGCTGTTCCACCAGATGGCTGCGGCGCCCGCAGTCAGCCCGAACTGGGGCACCAACGCTTCGCTCTGTGTCGTTGGCGCGGTCTGTGCGTCATTGGGCCTCCTCGGTTTCCGACGTCGAGACCTCGTGGGCGTGTGACCGAGATCCATCGACCGTCGGCCGTGGCACCGTGGCTCCTGCGCAGCTCGTAGGGACCTAGGTCCTACTACGAGAGGGGCCTTCTTCCGTAGCGGACGCGCACTCGTTCAGGTCGAATGAAGTGGTTCGCAGTTCGTACTCGGAAGGAGAACGAGATGTCGATGAGCGCCGCTAGCCAAGGTCGGCTGGACGACACGCCGCTGGCCGATCAGGTTCCTGGAACGGAGGGGTGGGAACGCTCCAACGAGATTCTGGCGGGACTTGATCGTTGGAAGGCTCGAGTCGATGAGCTGAAGGTCCAGTTGGACTTGGCCAAGCTCGACCTCCGCGACGAAGCCACTCGGCAACTCCGGATTGCGTGTAACGCGAACCTCGCCGCGAACTCAAAACTACGTGATGCCTATCGCGACGCCAGGGCGAACGCAGAGGCGCTCCGAAAGGGCGTCAATGAACTGCTCAACGACGTCCGAGAGACGTTCGATGCGGTGGAGGGTGTGCTGGATCGGGGTTGAAGACCCCACGCGTGACCTGTTCGGCCAAGAGCAGGATTAGCTCTGACGCTCGCATCTGGCGGGACTACCCAGAGGGAACTTCAGGACCAGGACTGTTTCTTCCAGGACTCCCGTCGTCCCTCACGTGTGCGGAATGGCGCCCTCGATGGCGTCAAATGCCTGCTTCATGTCGTGGAGAAACTGGTCGGCGCCTTCGCGGAGGACCTTGGCATTTTCCAGGGCGTCGCGAAAGGCAGTCTGGAGCTTCGGCGCCGCGGCCCGATTGACCTGCCGCGCCAGATCCAGGTGCTGAGGGAGGCTTTCCAGCACGTCGTCCTTGAGCAGGGCAAGTTGCACCCAGAGGTCGTCGACGCTGCATGAGAACTCCTCGAGGATCTCGAGCAGCTCGCCGGCGCGAGCTCTTTCAGCAGAACTGGCCTCTTCGCCATGCTTCTGATGGGGCACGCTCACTCCAGTGTTGGACATCACAACTCTCCTTAGGACTCACTAAGCGTTCGACCTGCTGTGCACCACTCGGCTCGGCCAGCGGATCTGCACTCGGACTCTTCTCAGTCGATCTGAGTGATGCGGGACTCGCTACGGAGATACGACCTTTCCCCCTGGGACCTTTGTCCCTAGGAAGAGTGAGCCGACCGGTCGGAGTCCGCGACTGATCGCTACGTCGGAAGCACTGGACACCGAACCGACAGGACCTAGGTCCCGGAGACGGGGGACGTTTGGGTCCTGGGAGAAAGACGTGCCCTCCTTCAGCCTGGCAGAGAAAGGAATTCCGGCCGGTGGGTGGTCCCTGGGCGGACGAGCGTGGTTCGAAGGGAGTGCAGCACGATGAGCATGACAACGACACGGTCCGAGGTGTCGCCGCCGGTCACACCAACGACTGATGCGGCTGGGTTATCGGGCCGAAACCAACAAAAGATGCATGCCCTCGGGCTGACATCCGCAACGGGCCTCGTGATCGGGAGCATCGTCGGGACGGGTGTGTTCACAATGCCGGCGGTCATCGCCGGCGCCGGCACGATGGGCATCGCGGTTCTCGGGGTCATCGCGGTCGGCGCCATGCTTCTGGCCATCCTGTTCGGCCAACTCACCAAGCGCGTGCCGAACAACGACGGTGGGCTCTACGCCTACTCCCGCCACGAGTTCGGCGACTTCGCGGGTTACTTGGTCGGCTGGTGCTACTGGATTCAGTCCTGGGCAGGAAACGCAGCCATCGTGGCTTCGTGGGTCTTCTACGTCGATGCCCTCTTGAATCTGTCGAATCCGAGCGGGATGACCAACTTCTGGATCGCCATGTTCGGTCTCTGGGTGCCGGCGATCATCAACCTGGTCGGCGTGCGCCAGATGGCGTGGTTCCAAAACGTCACCGTGATACTGAAGTTCGTCCCGCTCCTCTTCGTCGGGGTCGTCGGATGGTTCTTCGTCGACGGCAGCCGGTTCGGCCCGTTCAATGCTTCGGGTGGCAGCCTCTACAGCGCCATCGGCATCGCAGCGGGCGTGGCACTGTTCTCCTTCATCGGTGTGGAGGCGGCGGCGATCACGGCCAAGCGGGTCCGTGACCCTCGACGCAATGTGATGCGCGCGTCAGTGCTCGGGACGGCAGCCTGTGCGCTCCTCTACGTGCTCGTTACTGCCGTCGTGATGGGTCTCGTCTCGCATGGGACGCTGGTGAAGACCGGATCACCGTTCGTGAACGCATTCCAGACGATGTTCCCGCATCAGGCCTGGATGGCTCGTTTCATTGCCGCCATCGCCGTCGTGTCGGGGATCGGAGCGCTCAACGGCTGGACCCTGATCGTGACCGAGACGTCCCGGGCGATCGCCCAAGACGACATGTTCCCACGGCCCTTCGCCTGGAGCGACCGGAAGGGAACCGCCTGGTTCGGGATCCTCGTGGGCACGGCGCTGCCCTCCCTGCTCATGCTGTGGCGTTACTCGACGAGCACCGGTCTGACGGTCTTCACCTACCTCGTCGACCTCACTGTCGTCACGGTCGCCATCCCGTACTTCATGTCCGCCCTGGCGCAGCTGACCTACCTGGTCTCCCGCCGCCGCCGGGTCAACGGCTGGGCCCTCGCACGCGACCTCCTGGTCGCCGGCCTGAGCGTCCTCTTCTCGATGTGGGTGACCTTCGCCTCGGGCTACCAGGTGGTGTACCAGGCGCTGGTCGTGATCTTGGCTGGGCTCATCCTCTACGCCTTCCTCAACGCTCGGCGCCAGCGTCTCGGTGAGACCGCCGAGCCGGAAGAGCTGCCGGCCGAGGCGGCGTCAGTCACGACCCCGATTGGGCTGCCTGAGTCTGCCTGACCAAGCGGTTCCAATTCGGTAGTTGCCATCGGCTGGGGCGTCGAGATCGGTGCCCCAGCCGATGGCACTGCGTCTGCGGGCCACGGGTCCAAGGACCGATTCGGCCGACCTGTTGGCTCAGACCGCCGTCCTCGCCGCACAACCAGAAGGGACAACGCACATGAGCCGGGCCGCAATGTCACACATGCCCAGGGTTTTGGGAGTCATCGTGGCCGGGATCACGGTGTGCCTGTCCTTGCTTGTGCCCTTGAGCCATCCGACAGGAGCAGCGTCTCCCGCCACGCAGGTGCGAATCGGTCTCTTCGGCGACTCGTTGGCCGTCCAGGCTGAGCCCTATTTCAATCTGTTGGTGGACGCAACCGGTGCGGCGAAGGTGACCGACTTCACGTACGGCGGGACGGCAGCGTGCGATTGGCTCCCCGACATGCGCCGGTTCGCCCGAAGTGCGCGCCCCCAGGCTGTCCTCCTCGAGTTCATCGGGAACACGTTCAGCCCGTGCATGCTCGGGTGCGCGGCCGGCTCGCAGACGTCGGTTCGCCGATATTGCTCAGCCGTCTCGACAGCGATTCAGGTCTTTCTCTCAGTCGGTACGCACGTCTTTCTCATCGGCACGCCAATCACCCGAACCCAATGGCTGGACCACGATCCCGACTGGGATGCACTCAACCAGGCCTTCGCCGCGCTTGCGGCAGAACATCCCGACCACGTGACGTTCGTGGATGCAGGACGCGCCGTCGAAGGGCCGCATCACTCCTTTGTCTCAGCTCTACGGTGCATGGCCTTCGAGCCATGCACCGGACCGCGAGAGGGAAAGGTTGGTACAGACATCGTCCGCTCACCCGACGGCGTCCACTTCTGCCCAGTTGAGGTTGCATTCGGCGCGGGTCTAGTGAGCCGGTGCCCGGTTTACAGCTCGGGCGCCTTTCGATTCGCAGCGGCGATGGCTGCGCCTCTGATGCGGGAGTTTCCTATCCTCCAGACGCGGGCCTGGGGCGGTCCTGCCCGATACGGGGCTCCTCCGTGATGCAATCGACAACGAGGCTTGGGCCTTCCTCTCGTGACGATCACCGACCCGACAGAGTCGGGAAGTCGCTCCCGTGGGATCTCGAGAATTCAAGGGCTGCGTCAGTTGTGTCTTATCGACGCAGCTTTGCGGGCCGCCGCTCGCTCGTTTGCTGCATAAATCTCGGCGTGCTGGCGATGGATGACTGCAGCTCGTTCGTGGACCAGCCGCGCCTCATCGTGGGCGGAAGCAACGTGCAACCACGCAGCTTTCATCCGGTCGCCAACTGCTTCGCTCGCATCGGCACGATCCTTGGCCACAAGCGCGGCCTCCTCCAGGGCGATCTGGCGCTCATGTTCGGAAAGGCGCAGCGCTCTTTGAACCATGCTCTCCGAGTCCAAGCCGCATCGCCTCCTTGGTTGCAAGTGCATCTGCACCTTCAACATAATTCGGTTCTGCGAAGCAGCCCGAATTCAGAAGGAAACCGTTCACCCATCGTGACCCGCGGTGCGATTCTCTGGGCCGCTTGCATTGTGCATCCACGTCGAGGGCGTGGATAGGGACAAAGGTCCCCGAGGTCTTTCGAAAGCGCTGTCGTAGTCGACGGTCTTCGCAAGGCGTACGGTACGGTCGTCGCCGTCGAGGACCTTTCTTTTCGGTCGTAGCGGGAAAGATCTTTGGGATTTGGGTCCGAATGGCCCCGGAAAGACTACAACCGTCGAGTGCGTGATTGTGCTCCGTGCGCCCGATGCCGGGACGATCCGAGTAATGGGGTT
>Ga0335075_10002449_pt1 | contig 29963 bp, 35 predicted proteins | sample Lox_Sample_24_FD_206723 | JGI IMG/M metagenome (GOLD analysis project Ga0335075, IMG submission 206723) | Soil microbial communities from Loxahatchee National Wildlife Refuge, Florida, United States - Lox_Sample_2.4 | ecosystem: Environmental > Terrestrial > Soil > Wetlands | place: USA...
ACCCACCGCTCCTCTCGCACGCTCCGCGAAAACAACAGACAACCCCAACACCCAAAATTTACCAAATGGTTGGTTGAATTCGTCTCATAGCTCGGGCTTCGCGACACCCACAGGTAGATGGCCCCCGGCAAACCAGGCCTGGAACTGCGCGCGGCGAGACCCATCCACCAGCTCGACGCGAACGCCCGCCGGCGCCACGTAGTAGGCGAAGCCCACGGGGAGCTCATCCCTACCACCGCCGAACTCCAGCTCGTAGCCCGGGCCCGGCGCAGCCGCGACGTCCCGCGTGAACACACCGATGTGATGGAGCGTTCCCGGCAGGCTGGTCTCCCACACGGAGTCCCCGGCGCTCTCGATAAGCTCGAGGTGCGGCGGCCCGTCGGAAGAGTAGGTGAAGCGAATCGGCTCGTGGCGCACGACGCCGGCCTTGGTCCGGAGGACCTGGGTGCGGACCTGCACCAGAGCCCAATCGATTCCGAGCCCCTCGCCAAGCGTCTTCATCGAGGTCTCGAGCTGCTCCACCACCACACCGAAGTGAAAGACATCGAGTTCGCCGAGCACGGGGACCCTCAACCCTTCGCCGGCGGTGGCGTGTGTCTGTTCATCTCGTCCTCCTTCGCTTCTTCGCATCCGCCGATTCAACCACATTAGACCAACCAAACGCTTGGTAAACTGCCGCCGCCAGTCCGAACCACACGACCCCCGCGCCACCCTTGGACGACACCTTCTTCTGGGCCGGAACACTGCTGCCGGGCACGCTCGAGCAGCGGATCACGGCCGCGCAGGCGGGCGGCTTCACCTGCCTGTCGCTGTTCCCCACCGATTATCGACGCGCCCGCGAGCGGGGCCTGAGCGACGCCGATATCCTGGGGCTGCACGAGCGCGCCGGCGTCCGCCTGGTGACGCTCGACCCGTACACGCGCTGGCTGCCCCGGTGGATGCCGCCGCCGGGCGCCCCCGCGGAGCGGCTCGAGTGGATCTCGTACGAAGAGGATGAGTTCTTCGCGATCGTCGAGGCGCTCGAGCTGCGGACGATCACGGTGAACGAGGCGTTCGGCGCTCGCTACGAGCTCGAGGAGCTGGTGCACGCGTTCGCCCACGTGTGCGATCGCGCCGCGCGCTCGGAGGTCCGCGTCCATCTGGAGTTCACCCCGTTCAGCGGCATCCCGGACCTGGCCACCGCCTGGGAGGTCGTCCGCACGGCGAACAGGCGCAACGGCGGGCTGGCGTTCGACACCTGGCACTACCTCCGCGGCGTGCGCGACGACGCGCTGCTCGAGCAGATCCCCGGCGAGCGCATCTTCGTGGTCCAGATCGACGACGCCGCCGCCGAGCCGGTTGGCTCGTTGCTGGCCGACACCCTGCGCCACCGGCGCCTGCCGGGCGAAGGCGACTTCGACCTCGCGGGCGTGCTCGGGATCCTCGCCGGCAAGCAGGGCGTGGGGCCGCCTGGGATCGAGGTCCTGTCCGAGGAGCTGTGGCGCCTGGAGCCGGCGGAGATCGGCCGCCGGTGCGGTCAAGCGCTGCGGTCCGCGCTGAGCCTGGCCGACTGAGGCGGGCCTATGCGCGCTTTTGCAGATCGATCAGGATCTTGATCGCGTCGCCGCTCGGATCGAGCAGCGGCTCGAACCCGTCGCTCACCGCGTTCTCGATCGTCACCTGGCCGGTCATCACCCGGTCGATCGGGAGGGCGCCCGACGCCACCGCGTCCATCAACTCGGGCCAGCAGCCGAGCGGATAGCCGACCGAGCCGACGATGGTGAGACCACGGAGCATCAATTTCGCGAGATCGATCGGGGACGGCCGCGCCGGGATGCCGGTCTGCACCATCCGGCCGCCGGGCCGCAGCGCGGCCAGCGCCGCCTGGATGGCCGGGTCGGCCCCCGAGCACTCAATCGCCACGTCGACGCCATCGGGACTCCAGTCGCGGCAGGCCTCGACGACGTCGACCTGGCGCGGATCGATCACGTCGAACCCGAGCAGCTCGAGGCGTTTGCCGCGCGCCCGGTTGGGCTCGGAGATGAGCACGCGGGCGCCCACCGCTGACGCGGCCAGCGCGGCTAGTGCGCCGATCGGACCCGCGCCCGTGACCAGCACATGGTCTTGGCTTGCGACCCCGCCCGTCTTGACCGCCGACCACGAAACGGCGGCGGGCTCGATCATCGCTCCCTGCTCCCAGGTCAGCGCGTCGGGCATCCGGAACAGCTGGTTGGCGTCGACCAGCCCCAGGTCGGCCATGCCGCCCCACGGATGGCGAAGGCCGACCGCGGCGCGCAGGGCGCACAGCTCGTCCTGACCGCTGCGGCAGACCGCGCACTCCCCGCAGCTGAGCAGCGGCATCACCGACACGCGGTCGCCCCGGGCGAGCGTGTCGACGTCGGGACCCACCTCGACCACCTCCGCCGACAGCTCGTGCCCGAGAATCTGGGGCAGGTCGGCGCCGGTGAGCGGGTGGGGCTTGACGCTCGTCCTGAGTGGCCCGTCCGCATACTCGTGCACGTCGGTACCGCAGATGCCCGCGAACACCGGCGAGATCAGGACCTGACTGCCCGTCGGGCGGTCGGGCGCCTGCACCTCGTCGAGCCGGACGTCCCGGGCAGCGTGAAAGCGAAGCGCTCGCACTCGGGAGTACTCTACCAAGCGCTTGGTAGAAATCGCCCACGATCTGAGCGGCGAGATCGCCGTCGTGACCGGCGGCGCCGGCGGGCTCGGCGCCGCGGTGGCGAACGCGTTGGCGCGCGCCGGGGCTCGGGTGGCGGTGGCGGATCTCAGCCTGGACGCCGCCCAGGCGGTGGCCGAGCAGCTCGGAACCGACCACCTGGCGCTCGAGATCGACGTGCGTTCAACTGAGTCCGTGCGAGACGGCGCCGAGGCCGTCGCCGACCGGCTCGGCGCGGCTTCGATCCTGTTCTGCGGTGCCGGAGTCCAGCGCGTCCGGCCGACGCTCGAGGTCACCGACGAGGACTGGGATTACGTCGTGGACATCAACCTGGGCGGGACCTTCCGCTGTTGCCGCGCCTTTGGCGCGGCGATGGTCGAGCAGGGCCGAGGTGCCATCGTCAACGTCGCCTCGCTGACCGGCGTGGAGTTCGGCGGCGGCGGGCGCGTCCCCTACGGCGCCAGCAAGGGCGGCGTGATGGGCCTCACGCGCGCACTGGCGATCGAGTGGGCGCCGCGCGGCGTGCGGGTGAACGCGGTGGCGCCGGGCATCGTCGCCACGCCGATGGTCCAGGGACTGGCCGCCGACGGCAGCCTCGACCTGGACGATCTGGCCGCGCGCGTGCCGTTGGGGCGGATCGCCACTCCGGAAGACGTGGCCGGGGTCACGCTGATGCTCCTGTCGCGAGCCGGCGAGTACATCATCGGACAGACGCTGGTCGTCGACGGCGGCCTGTCCAGCTCCGGGCCGCGCGACACCAGCCGGGGCTAGCGGATCCCGGTCGCGCCCTCGGCGATCAGGGCGCGGTGCAGCTCGTTGTTGCCCTCGACGATCTGGAACACCTTCGCGTCACGCATGTAACGGCCGACCGGATACTCGTCCGACACGCCGTATGCGCCGTGAATCTGGAACGCGGCCAGCGCCGCGTTCATCGCCGCGTCGCTGGCGAACTGCTTGGCCATCGACGCCTCGGCGCGCGCCCGCAGCCCGCGATCCTTCAGATCGGCCAGGCGCAGCACGAGCAGACGGGCCGCCTCGGTGGCGGTGATCGAGTCGGCGATCATCTTCTGGACCATCTGGAAGCCCGCGATCGGCTGGCGGAACACGACCCGCTCGCGCGCGTAATCCACCATCGTGTCGACGCAGGCCTGCGCGAGCCCGGTGGCGCGCGCGGCCACTCCCAGGCGCCCGTTCTCGACCGCGTTCATGGCCACGCCAAAGCCGCGCCCCTCCTCACCGACCAGCGCCGACGCGGGCACGCGCACATCCTCGAGCACGAGCTCGCCGGTCTTGATCGGCCGGAATCCGAACTTGTTGGTGACCGGGTGCATGCTCACGCCGGGCAGGTCGCGGTCGACGATGAACGCGCAGATCCGCTTGCGCCGCGTGCGCTCGTCGACGCCCAGGTGCGCGAACGTGAGAAACCACTGGGCCACGTCCAGGAACGAGATCCACATCTTGGCCCCATTGATCACGTAGTCGCCCCCATCCTTGCGGCAGCTCGTGTCCATGTCAGAGACGTCGGTCCCCGAGCGCGCCTCGGTCACACCGGCCGCCCCGAAGATCTCTCCGCGGGCCAGCGGGGCCAGATAGCGCTGCTTCTGCTCCTCGGTTCCGTATACCTGGATCGAGCTGCCGACGAGCCCGCTGGGCAGCGACATGGCCACGCCGACGACGTGACACACGCGCGAGACCTCCTCGACGACCATCGCGTAGGTCTTGAAGTCAAGGCCGGCGCCCCCGTACTCGATCGGAACCACGCCGCCCAGGAGTCCGAGCTGGGCCGCGTGCCGGATGATCTCGATCGGGAAGCGCTCTTCGCGGTCGTAGTCGGCGACGTGCGGAGCGATCTCCTTGCGCGCGAAGTCTCTGGCCAGCGCGATGAGATCTTGCTGTTCGGCGGTCAGCGAAAAGTCCACGGGCTGAACATACCACCTCTACCAATCATTTGGTAGAATCCGCCGGCCATGGCGACCGCTCCCGGAACCGACACCTGGATCATCGGCTGCGGCGAGGCGCGCACGGCCGTGCGCCGCGACGACGTGAGCATCACCGAGCTGGCCTGGGAAGCGGTCGCGCCCGCGCTGACCGACGCCGGGACCTCGCTGCCCGAGATCGAGGGCGCGGTAACCGCCAGCCAGGACTTCTGGGATGGGCGCACGATCTCGAGCATGAGCGTCAACGAGCTCGTCGGTGGCGCGTTCGGGTCCGAGGCGAAGGTCGCCGCCGACGCCTGCCTCGGACTGGGCTATGCGCTGGCCCGGGTCGAGGACGCCGACCAGCATCTGAACCTGGTCGTCGCCCACGCCAAGGAATCCCAGGGCGATATGCACACGATCGAGCTCGCCGCGTTCGATCCCTACTTCCAGCGCGCGCTGGGCCCGGACGAGACGGTGGTCGCGGCCTTCCAGGCTCAGCTCCTGTACGCGCAGGGTCTGTTCGAGCCCTCTCATGCCGCCCGCGTGGTCGCCGCCGCGCGCGCCCGCTCCTCCTCACTCGACCCCCTCAGCGCCCAGGACGTGCTCGACTCGGCCCCGACCGCCGACCCGTTGCGCGAGCTCGACCGTGCTCCGCTGCTCGACTGCGCCTCGGCGATCGTGATCGCCGGCGGCGAGCACGCGGCTCGCCTCGCCCGCCCCCGCGTTCGTATTGTCGCCGCGGCGTCGCGCACCGGCGCGTACTGGAGCCAGCGGCCAGAGCTTCACACCGCGCCCCAGGCTCGCGCGGCCGCCGAGGAGGCCCTGTCGATCGCTGGCTGGGAGGCGTCCGATCTCGACGCGATCGAGATCAACGCACCCTACGCGCACCAGCACCTGATCGTCGGACACGCCCTCGGACTCGGATCCGGCGAGGAGCTGGTCCGGCGCTTCGAGGGCGGCGGCGAGGGACCGGCGGTGAACGCGTCGGGCGGCTGGCTGGGCGGCAGCGCCGGCAGCGTGGCCGGCCTGCACTCGGTCGTGTCGGTGTTCAAGCGATTGCGCGAGAGCGGCGGGCGGGCGCTCGCGCACTCCACCACCGGCATCGGCACCCAGAGCCATCACGTCGTCCTGCTGGAGGCAAGCGTATGAGCCCCGTTCGCACCGCCATCGTCGCTACCGGGCAGAGCGATCACGGCCGCCGGTTCGACGCCTCGATGGGCGAGATCGCCCGCGAGGCGATCGACCGCTGCCTGGCCTCGCGCGGGCTCAGTTTCGACGACATCGACGCCGTCGTGGCGGGGAACATGGAGATGTTCGAGGGGATCTACCTGGTCGACCAGTACCTGGTCGGAGCGCTGGGCGCGCTCGACAAGCCCCTGTACAAGATGAACACTGGCGGCACGGTGGGCGCGAGCACCGCGCTCGCGTGTTACCACCTGGTCGCCTCGGGCCGCCACCAGCGAGTGCTTGGCGTTGGCTTCCAGAAGCAGACCGAAGGCTCGACCCAGTCGGCGATCACCACGGTGGGTGACCCGGTGTGGGAGCGCGCGATCATGGCCGGCGCGATCGGCAACTTCGCCTCGATGGCCTCGACCTACATCGCGGAGAGCGGGGTCACGCCGGAGCAGGCGGCCAAGGTCGCCGTGAAGGCGCGGCGCAACGCCTGCCTGAACCCGCATGCGCACTTGAAGCTGCCCAACATCACCGTGGAGGAGGTGCTCGAGTCCGAGATGCTCGCGTACCCGATCCACCGGCTCGACATGTGCCCGTCCTCCGACGGCGCCTGCGCCATCGTGATGGCCGCTGAATCGGTGGCCGCGAGCCTGGCCGAGCACCCGGCCTGGGTGCACGCCGTCGCCACCTCCCACGACCAGCAGTACATGGGCGACAGCCCCAAGCGACTGGCCGTGATGCGCTCGCTCCAGGCGGCGACCAAGAAGGCCTACGGCCTGGCCGGGATCACGAGCCCTCGCCGGGACTTCGACGTGGCCGAGCTCTACGAGCCGGCGTCCTACGCGGAGCTGGCCTGGTATGAAAACGTCGGCTTGTGCCCGATGGGCGACGGCGGCAAGCTGATCGACGAGGGCGCGACCCTGATCGACGGCGACATTCCGGTCAACCCCTCCGGCGGCGTGCTCTCGACCAATCCGGTCGGGGCCACCGCGATGATCCGGGTTGCCGAAGCGGCCATGCAGGTGATGGGTGAGGCCGGGGAGCACCAGATCCCGGAGGTGCAACGGGCGCTCGCCACCGGCTATGGCGGGAACGCGTGGACAGACGTGATGATCCTGTCCCGGGAGCTGCCGGCGACCGCGGAGGTAGAGGCCTGATGAGCACTGGACAGGCAGCTGCGTTCAACCGTGAGCAGGCAATCCGGATCGAGCAGCAGATCACGCTCCAGTACCGGTTCGCCGCCGGCCACCACGCCACCCGCTTCTTCACCGCGCTGCGCGACGAGGGCAAGATCCTGGCCACGCGCGACGCCGACGGCAACGTGATGGTCCCGCCCCGTCCAGTGTGCGGTCTGTCCGGACTGCCCATGACCGAGTGGGTCGAGGTCGGACCCGACGGCGTGCTGGCCGGCTGCACGATCGTCTACGTCCCGTTCATCGACCCGATGACCGGCGTTCAGCGCCCCGTCCCCTACGGGTTCGGCCTGGTTCGCTTCACCGGCGCCGACACCTCGATCTATCACCTGCTCGACGCCACCGAGCCCGAGCAGATCGGCGTCGGCAGACGGGTCGAGGCGGTGTTCAAGCCGCGCGAGGAACGCACCGGAAGCCTCGCCGACATCAAGCACTTCCGGGTGGTCGACTGATGAGCGAGCTCGTCTTCGATCAGAAGATCGACCTCCCCTACGCCTACACCGCGGGCGCGGTGCAGCGGGAGGCCCTCACCGGCCTGCGCGAGGGTCGGGTAATCGCCTCCGAGGGCGACGGGTACGTGTCCGTGCCGGCGTCGCCGTTCGCGCCGGACGGAACCCACCTGCGCGAGACGCGCGAGCTCGTGCCCGAAGGCGTGATCGAAGCCTCGACGTTGGCTCACCACCTCCCCGGGACGCCCGCGTTCGCGCTGATCCGCCTGGACGGCGCGAGCCACGCGCTGCTCCATCACCTGGGCGACGGGGCCGAGATCCTCGGGCCGGGCGCCCGGGTCCGCGCGGTCTGGCGCGAGGGGCGCACGGGCGCGATCACGGACATCCTCCACTTCGCTCCCGCGCCCGAGACCGTCCGGTGAGCACGGCCGAGAACGGCTTCCGGTGAGCACGACCCAGAACAGTCACGGGGTGCGCGCCTTCGCGCACGTCGGCATCATCGTCGGGGAGCTCGAGTCCGCGGCCCGGCTGTTCCGGGACCGCCTCGGCGCGGAGGTGCAGGGCCCGGAGGACGAGCCCGAGCTGGGGCTGCGCATCCTGTGGGTCCGGGTCGGCGGCGTGCTGCTCGAGTTTGTGGCTCCGGCGAGCCAGGACTCGCGCGCGGCCGCGGCCATCGCGCGCGGAGAGAGCGGCGTTCATCACGTGGCCCTGGAGGTCGACGGGCTCGACGAGCTGCTTGGCGAGCTGAGCGCGGCCGGCGTCCCGGTTCGCGACACGACACCGCGCCTGGGGTCGCACGGCAGCCGGATCTCGTTCCTCGACCCGGCCGCCAGCGGCGGTGCGCTGATCGAGCTCATGGAACACCCCGAAGCCTCACCCCGCTGACCCGCTGACCCGTACGGAGGAGACGAGAATAATGCCGGATCTGCGATTCGACCACGTGGCGATGCTCGTTGAGGACCTCGACGCGTCGGTTGAGAAATGGCGCACGCTGCTCGAGGTGCTCGACCCCGATCAGGCCCGCGAGGTCGTGTGGGGTGAGGGCGAGGAGAACGGCGAGAAGATGCGCTGGGCGACGTTCGTCAAGCCCGGGGGCACCGCGATCCAGCTGTTCGCGCCGGCCGGAGACGGCTTCCTCAAGAAGGTGCTGGCCAGGCGCGGCGAGATCGTTCACCACATCGCGTTCCTGTCCAGCGACGTCGACGCGACCGTGGACGAGCTCCGTGCCAAGGGCTTCCCGATCCTCCAGGATGAACAGACCGGCCCCGACAGCTACCCGTGGTTGCGCTGGAACTTCGTGCCGAACGACTGGTCGGGCGGCGTGCTCGTCGAGGTGGCTCAGCGCTACCAGGTGCAGGACGGCGAGTGGGCCCCGGTCGAGGGGGACCCGCAGTAGCTCACCTTGCGCGGGCCGTCCACCGGCGAATCCCGTCGGGGTCGTTGGTGGAGCGGGCGAGCCCGTGACTCTCGAAGTGCTCGAGCACTGACAGCGCCTCGGCCATACTTCGCTGCCAGTGCCCGGCATCGGCGTCGGCCGGCGTCATCGACGCCGCCACCTGAAAGCCGCTGACCGGCGTGCTCCCCAGGGCGGCCTGCGTCGCCCGGGCCCGGTCGAGTGCCTTTTCCCGGCAGGCGTGCAGGAACGCGATTCCGTCGCCCACGGGTCGGCCGTGACCGGCGAGAACCACGTCGGGCCCGAGCGCGATCACCCGGTCGAGCGAGGCGAGCTGGTCGCCGTGCGGATCCGGCCGGGTGCCGTGTTCAAGGTACGACGCGGGCCCCGGAAGCGCCAGGTCGGCGCTGATGACGTGACGAATGCGCGCGTTCCAGAGCGCGATCTGATCGGCGCTGTGACCGGGAACCGGCACCACCTCCCACGGGCCCGTCTGCGACTCGAGCCGCTCGCCGGTGAGGAGGACCCGGCTGGGCTCGGCGACCGGGTAGACGCCGTCGCCACCCGGGAGGTCGTTCACGAACCGGTCGAGCCCGGCGCGCGGAATGCCTTCCCTGAGGCCCCGCGCCCGGCGGCCCTCGAGTGGCAGGCTCGCGTCGCGGAGCACGTCGAGGAGTGGATGGGGTCCCTCCCCCATCGCCATCTCACACCCCGTTTGCCGGATGATCTCGGCGGCAAGGCCACGGTGGTCGGCATGCGAGTGGGTGACGACCAGCAGCTCGAGCTGGTCCGGAGCGGCGCCGGCCTGGCCGAGTGCGACCTCCAGCGCCTCCCATCCGGGCGCCAAGCAGGAGCCGCAATCGACCAGGATCCACCCGTCCCGTCCCGCCAGCAGGTAGGCGTTGGTCGAGGCGACCGACTCGTAGCACAGCGGAAGCTGAAGGCTCCACACCCCGTCGCAGACGGCGTGCGCACGCGCGTCGGATGCCGCTCGGGGGAGACGGCCGGCGCCGGACTTCGGCACCGTGAACGCTTGTTGGCTGGTGCTCACCATCTGCTCGCTCGCGGGATCTCAGGCAACACGGTATCATTTGACCAATCGTTTGGTAGTAAGTTCTCAGGAAGAGTGAAGCCATTCCGACCCCCAGCGTGTCGTTCGAGGAACTGGTCGGCGACATCCCGGACGGGGCCACCGTCGGACTCGGTGGCGCCGGTCTCCAGCGCAAGCCGATGGCGGCCGCGAGAGCGCTGGCCCGGGCCGGCCGACGTGATCTCACCCTGGTCTCGTTCCTCGGCTCGCTCGATGTCGAGCTTCTGCTCGCCGCCGGCTGCGTACGAGCGCTGCACAGCGCCGGCGTAGCGCTCGACGGCGCTGGCCTCGCCCCCCGCTACCGCGCCGGCCGCCAGGAGCAGACAATCGAGTTCGTCGAGTGGTCGGAGGGCACGCTGCTGTGCGCGGTTCAGGCGACCGCGCGCGGCGTCCCATCCCTCCCCACCTGGACCGGCCTGGACACGGACCTGCCTCAGCTCAACCCGGGCGTGCGGGAGGCGGTCGACCCGTTCACCGGTGAGCGCGTGACTCAGGTCCGGGCGCTCGCGCTCGACGTTGCGATCCTGCACGTCCCCGCGGTCGATGCGCGCGGCAACGCCTACGTCGAGGGCGACTTCGCGATTGACGGCGCGCTCGCCCGGGCTGCACAGCGCGTGTACGTGTGCCACGAGCGCACGGTGAACGCCGACCCGCGCCGGGCGGTGCTCTCGCGCCTATGGGTCGACGCGCTCGTGCCGGCCCCCGGGGGCGCGTGGCCGACCGGCTGTCACCCGGACTACAAGGCCGACCTCGGCGTGGTCTCGCGCTGGGCCGCCGAGGGAGCTCGTGGCGGGATCGAACTGCTCGCGGAGCCGGTCCGGTGACCGTGCACCCCGGCGACCTGCTGACGCCCGCGCTCGCGCGGGAGATCGCCGAGTCCGGCATCGGTGTATACGCGGTCACTTCGCCGGCGAGCGTGGCGGCCGCGCTGGCCGCTCGCGAGCTGGGCGCGCCCGACCTGGCGCTGGCCACCGGATTCACCGCGCTCGACGCGGAGCCGATCCCGAGCGTGACGCTCGGCGAGGAGGGACTGTTCGCGGCGGGGGCGGCCTTCGTGGACGACCCGTTCGACACCTTCGTCCTGCTCGCGCGCGGGCACGTCGGCGTCGCGGTCGCTCCGGCGCAGCTCGACGCGGCTGGACGGACGAACCTGTCCGGCGCCGGGCCTCCCGGGCACCCGAAGGTGGCGCTCCCGGGCGCCCGCGGTCTGCCCGACAACAACGCCAGCCCGTCGCGCATCTGGTACCTGCTGCCCGCGCACGGCCCGCGCCAGCTCGTCGAGCACGTCGACGTGGTGTGCGGCGCGGTGCCGCCGGCGGGCGCGATCCGGCGGCTGCTCACCCCGGCCGGATGCTTCGAGCTGCGACCGAGCGGATGGCATGCGTTGTGGCTGACGCCCGACGGAGCGGAGCTGGTCGCTGGCGCGCCGGGCCTCGGGATCCAGTGCAATGGCGAGGAGCCGATCGTGAGCGAACCCGACGAAGCCGCGCTGGCGGCGGTCGAGCGAGCCGACCCGCACGGTGTCAGGCTGATCGAGTTCAGCGCCGGCGGCGAGGCCGCGGAGCGCTTCCAGCAGGCAGCCGCGCGCGAAGCCGGCGGCTAATCGGGAGCGCTCGGCGACTTCGCCACGTGGTCGCGGTCGCTCGGCGACCCCGACGCTCGACATACAAAACGTGCCAAACCCCTTTTCGTTCGGACCGGCCAGGCGACGTAAGCATGCCCACGATGCTTACCTCGCCAAAGTCGTGGGCGGGCGGGACGGTTTGCAGCTTTTTGCATAGGCGGTGGTCGGATCGACTCGGCGTGGCGCCCTTCGCGCCCCGGTCAGTCGGAGATCTTGATGACGGCCCTCCCGCCCAGCGCCGGCCGGCCGTCGGACGTGGCGCCGACCTCGAGTTCGGCTGTGCCCGCGTCGGCGTCGACCGCGGTCACCATGCCGGTGCACTCGAATCGATCGCCGGCCAGCACGTTGCCGAGGAACCGGATCCGGAGCGTGACCAGCTGCTCCGCGCCACCCGCGAACCGCTGTACGAACTCGGTCAGCCAGGTGACGTTGGTCGGGCCCTGATTGACGGTCTTGTCCCCCAGGCCCAGGGCCACGGTCGAGGCGGGATCGAAGTGAATCGGGTTGGGATCCTGGAGAATCGCCGCCATCGTCTTCATCGGCTCGGGGTCGACGGACTCGATCACGAACGGCTCGAGCTGCTGGCCCACCTGTATTTCGCGCGTTGCCACGGTCACTCTCCTTCTGCGCGCGGAAAGATCCACGAGTTAGTGCACACCACGGTCACGTCCTCTGAGCCCTGCTCGCGGACTTTCACCTGGAAGGTGAACTTGTCGAATACGCCGGCGCGCCGGCCGCTCTTGCGCTCGACGTCAACCACCTCGGCTTCACATTTGTAGGTCGCGCCGGGACGCAGGACGCCGTGGTAGTCGACCTGGAACTCGCCGAATACGACGCCGCTGTCGGCCGTCGCGTCCATCAGGTCGAAGATGTCCTGGATGCTGACGCCGGCGCCGCGGAGCGCCACCAGGTACGCGAGGCCCTGATGGGCCGTGCCCCAGTCCGGCTCGAGCTTGCAGGCGTCCGACCACAGCCAGGAAAGCCACGGCGCAAGCGTGTAGGTGCCACCGGGAAAGCGATGCCCGGCGAGGTGTGCATAGTCGCTCATCGTGTCGAGTAACCTACCTAATGTTTGGTCGAATTGACGGGAGTGGGTACGTGGCGATCAGCCAGTCTTGATCACGGCCGTCCCGCCGAGCACGGGGCGCCCGTCAGCGGTGGCCACGAGCTCCAGCTCGGCTCGTGCCGCGTCCCCGTCGATGGCCGTGATCGTGCCGGTGCACTCGAACCGCTCGCCGGCGAAGACGTTGGCCAGGAAGCGAACCTTGAACGAGACCAACCGGTCCACCCCGCCCGCGAAGCGGACCGCGGTTTCGACGAACCACGTCATATTCAGGGCGCCCTGCGTGCTCAATGCACCCCCCATGCCACGGGCGCGGTTCGCGGCCGGATCGAGATGCATCGGAGTGGGGTCCTGCAGGATCGCGGCGACCGTCTTGATCCGCGCCGGATCGACCGACTCGATCGAGAACGGGGTCACCCGCCGGCCCGCGTGGAGCCCATCTGCAGCGGTCACTCATCGGCCCCCACGCGGGAAGATCCATGCGTTGGTACACACAGCGACGGGAGCTTCCGAGCCCCGCTCTCTGATCGTCACCCTGAACGAGAGCCTGTCGAAGATCCCGCTGCGGCGACCGCGCTTGCGCTCGACCTCGAGCACCTCGGCGTCACACTCGTATGTCGCGCCCGCGCGCAGCGATTCGTGGTACTCGACGCCGAACTCGCCGAACGCCACGCCGTCCTCGACCGTGGCACCCATCATCGCGACTATCTCTTGCACGCTGACGCCCATCCCGTAGGTGGCGACCACGTGGGCGAGCCCCGGATGGGCCTCGTAAGCGGGAGGAAGCTGGGCCGCATCCAACCACAGCCAGCACACATATTCGGGCAGTGTGTAAGTGCCTGCCGGGAACCGGCGCCCCACGAGCTCAGCGTAGTCCGGCATGCTCTGAGTCTACCTAATGTTTGGTAGAAATGCCAGGTCGATTCTGTTACCGTGTCCCTTGTCCAACCGTTCGTTAGAAACCGGAGCCAGGGACTCTCATGACCTCCTCGATTACGCAGCCGCCGGCGCTCGCCGACCAGCGCGACGCGCGCGTACGTGAAACGGTCGCGACCTGCTGGGAACGTTCGGCCTTCTACCGCGAGCGCCTGCGCGCCGCCGGGGCGGAGCCGGGCGACATCGCCAGCGTGGCCGACCTCGAGCGGCTCCCGATCCTCCTTCGCAAGGACGATGAGCGCGAGCTGCAGGAGGAGAGCCGGTCGATCCAGGGCCATCCATTCGGAGACCATCTGTGCGTGGAGCCCGCGGAGGTAGTCGCCGTCGCCTCCACGTCGGGCACCACGGGCACGCCGACCTTCTACGCGTTCACGGCCGAGGACGTAGCGATCACCGACGAGCTTTGGGGCAGAGCGCTCACGCAGGCGGATATCGGCCCGGGCAGCGTGGTTCTGCACGGATTCGGATTCTCGATGTTCCTGGCCGGTTATCCGCTTGCCCGAGCGGTCGAACGTCTCGGCGCACAGCTGATTCCTGTTGGCGCCGAGGCGGGAAGCAAGCGGCTGCTCGACATCGCCGCGCTCACCCGCCCCACCGCGCTCCTGTGCACGCCCAGCTACGCGAGCTACCTGATCGAGCAGGCGCCCGACGCGATGCGCGACCTCGGCTTGCGCTCGATCGTGTGCGCCGGCGAGCCAGGCGCCGGCCTGCCCGAGGTGCGGGCCAGTATCGAGCAGGCGACGGGCGCCACCGTCTACGACGTGCTGGGTGGTGCGCACGGGATCATCAACGCCTCCGACGGGGCCTGGCCCTATGAGGGCATGACCGTGCTCGGCGACGATTGCTCGGTGCAGCAGCTGTGGGACTCCGAGACCGAGCGTCCGGTGCCGATCCCCGACGACGGCACCCCGGCCTACGGCGAGCGCGTCAAGACGACCCTGCGCTGGCGCGCCCAGCCCCAGCTGCGCACCTCGGTCGGCGACGTGTACGAGATGCGTCGCGTGGCGGTCCCCGACGGACAGCCGGGCATGCGCATCCGCGTGATTGGACGCACCGATGACCTTCTGATCGTCAAGGGCGTGAAGCTCTATCCCGCCGCCGCGCGCGATCTGGTCGCCGGCTTCGCCCCGCGCGTCAACGGCGTCCTGCGCCTCGTCGTCAACGGCGACCCACCACGCGTGGAGCCGCCGCTGCGCCTGCGGGTCGAGCGCGGCGAGGGACACCGTTCCGACGGGGATGAGGCGCTGGCGCGCGAGATTGCCGGGGCGATGCACCAGCGTATGTCGGTTCGCCCGGAGGTCGAGATCGTCGATCCGGGCAGCATCGAACGCACTTCCCACAAGGCCAAACTGATCGAGGTTGTACCCAGAGGGACGGAGCAATAGATGAGCGACAACATCCCGGCCATCGACGCCTGGTGCAACCCGTTCACTGAGCTCGGCATCAAGACGATCTTCACGGAGAACCCTGAGGTCGCATTCATGATGGGTGACCAGTGGGGGCGCCACGAGAACATGCGCTGGCATACCGCCGACGAGTTCGTCGCCTACATGGACGAGCTCAACATCTCGCGCGTGTGCACGCCGAGCCTGAAGATGATGCGCTACCGCACGCGGGAGATGCTGTCCGACATCCCGCACGAGCACATCGCCGAGCTGGTCAGCGCTCACTCCGACCGGATAGTCGGGCTGGCAGGGATCAACCCGATCAGCGGCATGGAAGGCGTGCGCGCGCTCGAGCGGGCGGTCCGTGAATACGGCTTCAAGGGCGCTCACGTCCACCCCTTCGGGTTCGGGATCCCGATCAACGAGCGCGAGTGGTGGCCGTTCTACGCCAAGTGCGCCGAGCTCGACATCCCGGTGGTCTTTCAGGTCGGCCACTCGGCGGAATTCATGCCCAGCGCGTGCGGCAAGCCGATCCTGCTCGACGACATCGCCATCTGGTTCCCCGAGCTGCGGCTCGTGGGTGGGCACACGGGATGGCCGTGGACCGAGGAGCTGATCGCGATGGCCTGGAAGCACCCGAACGTCTACATCGCGGTCTCCGGCCACGCTCCCAAGTACTGGGATCCGAAGCTCGTGAACTTCCTCAACGCGCGGCGACGCGGAATCGGGAAGGTCATGTGGGGCACCGACTACCCGCTGATCATGCACGCCGAAGGCCTCAGCCAGATCGACGAGATGGACCTCAAGCCAGAGGCGCGCCGAGCCCTGCTCCACGACACCGCGGTGCAGGTCTTCAAGTTCGACGAGCCGCTGCTCAACGACGAGTCGGTGCTGGCCGGCACCGAGCCGCTGCTCGACTAGAGGCCCCGCGTGACGGCCTCTGAGCGCGCGGCGCTGATGGCCTGTCGGTTGGGACGCGAGATCTCCGACAGCGACGTCGTGGGAGTCGGGTTGGGCACCCCGCTGGCGCTCGCCGCCGCCCTCGCCGCGCGCCGTTCGCACGCCCCGGGGTCCCACCTGCTGGTGGCCGGCGCGCTCTCGCCCGATGCTGACCTGCTCACGTGCCTGCGCGGCGCCGCGGCCCTGATCGGACGCACCGCTGCGTTCGTGCCGCACATCCTGACGATGGAGATGGCCGAGCGCCGGTCGATGACGCTCCAGTTCCTGCGCCCGGCGCAGATCGACGGCGCCGGCAACGCGAACACGAGCCGGATCTCCAGCGCGGACGGGTCCGTGCGCCGCCTCCCGGGAGGCCTGGCCACCGCCGACGTATGGCGGATCCTGCCGCGGGTCGTCGTGTACCACACCGACCACCGCGAGCGGTCGCTGCCGGACAAGGTCTCGTTCCTCACCGGTGCCGGGGGCGGCGATCCGCAGCGGGGAACCTTCGGGCCTACCCGGCTCGTGACCGACCGCGCCGTGTTCAGCTTCACCGGCGACGGCGCGCACCTCGAGTCACTGCACGCGGGCGAGGACCTCGATGAGCTCCACCGCGACACGGGCTTCTCGTTCACGGTGAACGACACGGTCATCACCACCGCCGAGCCCTCCCCCGCCGAGCTTTCGGCCCTCGAGCAGGTGGACCCACACGCGATCCGGGAGCTCGAGCTCAGGGAGACCCGGCAGGCGGCGGCCGAGCGGCTCGCCGCCCTGCGGGCGAAACCGAGCTGACCGCCGTGCCGGCGGACAAGGTCATGTCGCCCGCGGAAGCCGCCGCCCTGGTCGGTGACGGGGATCACGTGGCCGTTCAGGGCATGGGGACCCAGGGGATCCCGATGACGATGGTGCGCGAGCTCATTCGCGCCGGGCGACGGGACCTCACGATCACCGCGGTGGTCGGAGGGATCGGGATCGACTGGCTCGCGTTCAAGGGAGCGATGTCGCGCTTCTGTGGCCCAATCGTGTCGATGGAGCGCTTCGGCATGTGCCGGGGATTCCGGCGCGCGGTCGAGGCGAGGCGGATCGAGTTCGACGAGTACTCCGAAAGCGGGCTGCTGACGCGCCTGGCCGCCGGCGCGCGCAACCTGCCGTTCGGCATAACGCGATCGATGATCGGCACCGACCTCCCGGCCCTGCATCCGGACACGATCACCGAGATCGCCGATCCGTTCACCGGCGAGCGCGTGCTCGCCTGCCGCTCGCTTCGCCCCGAGGTGTGCCTGCTGCACGCGCACCGGGCCGACCGCCGAGGCAACATCCAGTATGACGGCGGCGCGATCTGGCCCGACGTTCAGATCTACCCCAAGGCATCTGGGCGGACGATCGTGACGGTCGAGGCGATCGTGTCCGAGGAAGTCGTGCGGGAGCGGCCAGATCAAACGGTGATTCCGCACTTTGCCGTTGACGCGGTTGTGCTCGCCCCGCACGGCTGCCATCCGACCTCGTTCTTTCCGGACTACGTGTACGACGAGCAGTTCCACTCGAGCTGGGCGGAGCTCTCCCGCGACCCCGAGCGAGCCGTCGCGGAGATCGACCGGCTGTGCGGGGCGAGCTCGCAGGACGAGTACCTTGAGCTGATCGGCGAAGCGGCGGTGAGCGAGACGCGCAACTGGAGGGAGCGGGCATGAGCGCGCTCGACGCCGGCGGCGGGCGCCAGAGCCAAACGGCCACGGACTACACGATCGACGAGCTGATGGTCAGCACGCTGGCGCGCCGCTTCGAGAACGGCGACCAGGTTGTCAACGGCGCCGCCTCGTTCATACCGGCGTGCGCCTTCGCGCTCGCACGCCTGACTCACGCCCCGGAGCTGGTGTGGGTGGCGGGCGGTGTCGGCCTCGATGCCCGCCCCCGGCGGATCCCCGCCTCGACGCTCGAGGCGCCGCTCTGGCATCGCAGCTCGATGTACATGGCGGCCGAGGACTTCTGGCCGTACGCGCTGAACGGCCGCTGGCTGACCAAGTTCTGTGTTCGGGGCGCGCAGATCGACCAGTACGGCAACGCGAACAACTCGGTGATCGGGCCCGAATACGACGCGCCGGTGGTGCGTCTCCCCGGATCGGCAGGCCTGGGTGACATGGGTTCGATCGGGAAGCGGCTGCTGTACTGGACGACCACGCACGATCCGCGCACGCTCGTACCGAAGGTCGACTTCGTCAGCTGCGCCGGCTGGCTCGACGGCGGTGATGCCCGCCGGCGCGCGGGACTCGGAGGCGGACCGGAGCTCGTGGTGACCAACCTGTGCGTGGCTGATTTCCACCCGGACTCCAAGCGGATGCGTCTGATCAGCGTCCATCCCGGCGTCACGGTCAGTGACGTTCTGGAGTCGACCGGGTTCGAGCTGTTGGTCGAAGGCGAGATTGCCCGGACCGAGCCGCCGACGGCGGAGGAGGTACGCCTGATCCGCGAGCAGATAGACCCCGGCGGCGCGCGGCTGCGAGAGTTCGGCCCCGGATCATGAGTGCGTCCGACGATCGCGTAGCCCTGATCACCGGTGCCGCCCGAGGGATTGGCCTGGCCATCGCCGCGCGCCTGGCGGGCACCGGCATCGCGGTCTGCATCACCGACCTCGATCTCGAGCCCGCGCAGGCCGTGGTCGAGGCGATCGAGCGCGACGGGGGCCGGGCGCTCGCGCTGGCCGGCGACGTGACCCGCCCCGAGGACTGCGAGCGGTGGGCTAGCGCGGCCGCAGCACAGTTCGGCGACCTGCACATCCTCGTCAACAACGCCGGACTGACCCGCGACGCATTCGTGCACAAGATGAGCGACGATCAGTGGCGCCTGGTCCAGGACGTCGTGCTCGGCGGTTCGTTCAACATGGTCCGGGCGGTCTCCCCCTGGTTCCGCGATCGCGAGCGCAAGGGGCCGCGGCGGATCGTTAACATCAGCTCGGTGTCGGGGATCTACGGCAGCCCGGGTAACGTCAACTACTCCGCGGCCAAGGCCGGGCTGATCGGGATGACGCGAACGCTCGCGGTGGAGTGGGCGCGCTTCGGCGTTACGGTGAACGCGGTGGCCCCCGGGTTCATCGCCACGCGCATGACCGCGGCGCGCGACGCGGGCGGCGGTCTCGGCATGTCGGCCGAGATCCGCGACGACATCGTCGCGCGAATTCCGCTGGGCCGGGCGGGCGAGCCTGATGACGTCGCCGCCGCCGTGGGGTTCTTCTGCTCACCCGAAGCCGGATTCGTTACCGGTCAGGTTCTCGAGGTGCACGGCGGCCTGCCGGACATGACGGTCGCGCGATAACCCGGTCACCGTCACACTGACCGTGACGAGCTGGCACGCCGGCGCGGAGTGCCTACATCGCGGTCTCGCCGCCGTCCGGCACGATCACCGCGGCAGTGACGAAGCTGGCCTCGTCGGAGAGCAGGAAGCAGATCGTCGAGGCGAGCTCCTCGGGCTGCCCGAGGCGCCCCAGCATGTTCAGTTTCGCTGCCTCCGCCGAGCCCTTCTCCAGATCGCCGCCGCCGCGCTCGGTGTAGAGCGGGCGAGTCATCCCGGTGAGCACGCGGCCAGGGGCGACGACGTTGATCCGGATGTCGGGCGCGACGTCCCGGGCCAGCTGGCGCGAGAAGGCGAGGATCGCTCCCTTGGCGGCGCCGTACGGGGCGTTGTACGGCTGGGCCACGATCGCCGCGATCGAGGACACGTTGACGATGGAACCCGAGCCGTTCTCCTGCATGAGCGGGATCACCTCGCGGCAGACGAGGAACGTCCCGCCCATGTGGACGCTCATCATCTTGTTGAACCGCTCGTAGGACCAGTCCTCGATCGGTCCGAAGTCCGCGTGCCCGGCGCCATTGAACACGCAGTCGATCGAGCCGAGACGCTCGTGCGCGGCGTGGACGGCGGTCTTGATCGCGGTCTCGTCGGAGACGTCAGCCTCGAGCGCGACCGCGCCCGGAATTTCGGCGGCCACCTCGCCGGCGCGTTCGATGTCGAGGTCGACCAGCGCCACCATCCCGCCCTCGGACGCGAACTGCCGGGCCGTGGCCGCGGCCAGGCCCGAACCGCCGCCTGTGGCGAACAGAACCTTTCCGTCGAATCGACCAGCCATCAGTCAGTACCTCCATCCATCGCCGAAGGTTGCCAGGCGCCGTCCGAGGATGTCCTCGGCGACGGTCACGCCCGCGCGTGCCGCGCGGTCCACTCCGACCCCCCGCGAGCGGAAGGTGTCTGAAGCGAAATACAGGCCCTCGACGTTGGGGGCACGCCAGTGCGGGCGGAAGCGGCCCACCAGGTTCGGCTTCTGGATGACGCCGAGCCCAGGCTCGTGCACGAGGTGGCGCCGGCGCCAGTACGCCTGGCCGAGCCCCGGATACATGATCGCCAGGTCCTTCTCGAACTGCTCCTGGGTGCGCAGCATCCATTTGACGTCACGCACCTTCTCGCCCGGAATGTCCAGCCCGCCGACGTACAGGTAAGAGCCGTCGGGGGCGACCGACGGCTCCATCGCGGTCATGTTGAAGAAGAAGCCGGCGTGCGGCAGGTTGGGAGTGTGCAGCCAGGTGGCGAGCTCGCGCGGGTCCAGCGCGTGGATTGGCTCCTTGGTCGCCAAATACACACCCAGCCAGGTGGCGCGGAACTCGACCCGGGCCAGGTGCTTGATCTGCGCGGTGTACCAGTCGGGCAGATCATCTTCGGGCACGACGCGCAGTACGTTCCACACCGGAAGCGTCGAGATGACACACTCGGCTTCGAGCAATGTCTCCTCGAAGATCTCGTTGGGGATCACGTGTGGGTTGGCCACGGCCAGGCCGACGACGCGCCCGTTCTCGATCACCACGCGCGACGCGCGGGTGTTCAACCGCACCTCGCCCCCGTTCTCGACGACGGCGTCGCGCAGGTCACTGAACATCCCGTCCCACCCCTGCCCGGGCCAGAACGAGTAGCCCCCGATCCCCTTCTCGGAGTAGTGCATCTTGCGCACGTACAGGTTGTCTGAGGCCGAGTGATCCCACCAATTCTCCGTGATCGCCTCGAGCACGGTGATGAACTCCCACAGCGCGATCACGCCCTCGTGCTTGGTGTACTGCAGCATCCACTCGCGCAGCGTCCGGTCGTCCCACGCGTCGAACTCCTCGTACGGGGTCTCGACGACGATCTGGATCAGCTTCTTGAGCTCGGACTTGTCGGCCGAGTACTGCTCGCGGATCGACCCCCAACGCGACTTCTCGTGATCCCAGATGACCATGTCGCTGGAGCTCGGACCGTGCACGAGCTCCTTGCCCACGTGCTCGAAAACCTTGGTGATGCCCGAGCCGGAATCCTCGACCAAATGGCCGCCGAGATTGATCTTGAAGCCCTCGTCGGGTACCGCGACGCCGCGACCGCCGAGCCACGGGCTCGCCTCGGCGATCAGAACCGACTTCCCTTCTTTGGCCAACAGGGCACCGGCGCTGAGACCCGCGGCGCCCGCACCGATGATCACGACGTCATGACGACTCATTCGATCTCCACTCCTCCGCTAGGAACGTCCACTGAGCACGGCCTGATATTCGGCTGCTTCTTCGGCATCCGTTGCCTCGAGCCCCATCACCGCTCCGAACATCTGCCCCGCCACGGATACGAGGCAGATGAACGCGACCAGCTCCACGATCTCATCCTCGCTGAACTCCTCGCGCAACACATCGAACTGGGCGTCGCTGATCCCGCTGGGATCCTGCGCCACGGCTTCCGCGAAAGCCACCGCGAGGCTTTCCGCTGCGTCGAGGTCCGTCCTCGGGGCTCCGAGTGACCGGCAGTACTCACACCCCACCTGCGTGGCGGTGGCTCGCCGGACCGCTTCCTTGAGGTGTTGCGGCAACGTCCCCTTAAACCGCACGGTGTTGTCCAGGCGGGCGTACGCCGCCAGTATCTCAGGCCGGCGTCCGAGCACGCGGGCAAGGACACTGTTGGTCACGGCGTTACCGTCAGGGTCCGCCGGAACTGGCTCAATGCGAGGCACGGTTCTCCTTTCTCAGCTGGTCCGGCACTCTACAGGATTTCGAACCACCGTTTGATTGAAATTTTCGCCTCGGGTACACTCCCGCGCGTGGGCCTCGAACTCAGCTGGCAGACCGCACCGGTGCCACCCGGACCGGGAACGGTGGTGGCCACCGGCATCTTCGACCTGCTGCACGTAGGGCATCTTCGCTTCCTGCGCGCCGCCCGCGCGGGAGCTACGCGGCTGCTCATTGGCGTCGAGGACGATCAACGGGCACGCGCGCGCAAGGGGTCCGAACGGCCAATGGTGCCCGCGGTCGAGCGCTGCGAGATGCTCGCCGCGCTGGCGCCGGTCGACGGGGTGTTCCTGATCTCGGGCCCGCCGTCGCTGCCGCCGGCCCCCGCCTACTTCGAGCTCCTCTCGCAACTCGAACCGGCGATGCTTGCGTTCACCGAAGGAGACCCGGCAGAGGGAGGCAAGCGCGCGGTCGCGGCACGGCTCGGCGCCGAGGTGCTCGTGATCCCGCACGTCCAGGGGCGCTCGACGACCTGGTTGATGGGCCGCCTGCTCGATTGTGGAGGGCCCCCGGTCTATGACGTCGGTCGGCGACGCCTGACGGCGTCGCCTTAGCGAGGATGATCGGCCGCGCTTGACGGTTGCGGCTGAGCGATCGTAGGTGGGGCGGCTGGGTGGGGCTACGAGTTGGGGCGGCTGGCGGTTTGGCGCCCGGAGACCCGGGGGGTCGTGGCCGGCGGCACGGCGAGGTGCGTAGCTCGACACGGAAGCGGTTTCTACGGTGGCGTGACCAGGTACGCATCTGGCACATACCGAGTTCGTCACAGCTTCGCTCGAGCGCGGCGAGTGTCGAGTAACGCAGGCCCACGCTCGCGGGAGAGTGCGCCGCGACCGGCGCCCGGCGACCTGCAAAACCGCTCATGTCAACGACTTCTCCGCGGCACGCGCGCTTTTGCAGTTGGGGGATGAAAAACCGCGCGCGGCAGACGCGACAGGGAGCGGCGCCCGCTTTTGCATGATCGAGCGAGACAACAACCCCGGCCTACTCCTGCCGAGCCAGCTCGGCCCCCAGGACCTCAGATCCGTCACGACCGACCCGGGTCATACGCCAACTGTTGGGAGCGGTTGGAGTCAGTCCGGCCTAAGGGGCGCCGATGACCGCCACGCACGAGGCCACGCCCGGACCGCCGAGCGTGTGTGCTGCGCCGCGCCGGGCACCGGCGACCTGACGCTCGCCGGCGCGTCCGAGGACCTGGTCGGCGACTTCCTTGATCATGCGCACCCCGGTCGCTCCGACTGGATGGCCGCATGCCTGCAGGCCACCCGACAGGTTCACCGGCATGTCACCGCCGGTCGAGGTGGCGCCCGAACGCAGCAGCTGCGCACCTTCGCCCCGGTCGCACAGGCCGAGGTCCTCGTAGTTGATCAGCTCGGTGATCGTGAAGCAGTCGTGGCACTCGACCACGTCGAGTTGTTCGCGCGGGGCGGTGATCCCGGCCTGCCGGTAGGCGCGCGTGGCCGCCTCGCGAGTGACGCGGAAGCCGAGATAGTCGTTGTAGTCGTGGAAGAACCCGGCGTAGTAGCCGTCGACGACGGCCAGCGCGATTGCTTCGATCACCGCGTATGGGCACCGGGACTCGCGGGCCTTCTCCACCGACGTCAGCACGACGGCGGCGGCGCCGTCCGTAGTCGGGGTGCAGTCGAGCAGCCCGAGCGGCTCGGCCACTCGTGGCGCCTTCAGAACCGCCTCGACGGTCAGCGGTTCGCTGTACTGGGCGATCGGGTTGTGCGTGGCGTGGGCGTGGTTCTTGACCGCCACAGCGGCTAGATCCTCGACCGTGCAGTCGTACTCGTGCAGGTAGCGGTTGGCCAGCAGCGCGAACTGGCCCGGCGCCGTGCGCCCCTTCGCCAGCGTGGGATGGGTCAGGTTCGCCGTCCGCGCCACCAGGCTCCCCCGCGGGGGGACGTCGCGCATCTTCTCGGCCCCGACGGCCAGCACGTACTCGTACTCACCGGCCGCGATCGACATTGCCGCTGCCCGCACCGCCTCCATGCCGGTGCAGCAGAAGGTCGACACGCGCGTGACGGGCCGCGGCGCGAAGTCAAGCGCCTCGGTCACTGCCGTCCCGGCATCGCCCAGCAGCGCCGCGGTGAGCGGTTCGGCCGTGCCCAGCCACGCCGCCTCGAGCTCGTCCTGCTCGATACCGGCCTCGGCGATCGCCCCCCGCGCCGCCTCGGCAAGCAGCTCGAGATAGCCGCGGTCGTGAAGCACGCCGAAGCGCGTCGCCGCCGACCCGATGATCGCGACCTGGCCGGCTATCGGCACGGCGTCACCTTCCAGAAGTACTGAACCAAGCCGCCGCCGGCGTGCAGGCGCCGCGGCACGAGCCGCACCTGCTGCCCGATCTCGACCTCCTCGCCTGCGACGACCTGGCCGTAGAAGCGGTTGCCGTCATCGAGCGCCACGACCGCCATCTGAAGCGAGTCCGCGCCGGGATACACGTAATCGCGCGCGCAGGTAACGACGCTGCCGGTCCGAGCCAGGGGCCGCCGCTCGCCCTCGATGCCGGCCGGCGGCGGGTATAGGACCCGGCCGTCGCGAACCACGCCCTCGAGCCGCAGATCCTGAGCCCGCTCGCGCCAGGCCCTGGGCCCGGACGCGTAGGGCTCGAAGCCGGCCTGCGACGGCGGAGGCGGGAGGGACGGGACCTCGCGGCCATCCGCCAGCTGCCCTTCGACATCACCAGCCAGCACGGCGGCCTCGTCGGCCGGCTCCACCAGGCACGCGTCGCCGAGGCCCCCGGAGGCGGCCACCAGCAGCGCCGGCCCGCGCAGACTGAGCAGCAGACGGAGCAGCGGATGCGCGGCGCCGAGCACCCCGGTGCGTGCGGCCGCCCTGTCTCCGGTGCCGCCAAGGGCTCGCTCGACGCGGGCGGCCGATCGCGCCGACGGGCCGGTGATCAGCAAACCGACGTCGGGCGACGGTGCTGCCCCGCCCGCCGTCACCGGCTCGGGTACCCGCTCGCGCGCGGCCTGCGCGACGATCCGGGCGATCCGAGCGGGGCCAAGCTCTTCGGTGAACGAGGCGTCAGCTTCGCGCGGCGCGCGTTCGCCGGCCAGCCGCCAGCGGTCGCGCAGCTCCTCGCTGTGGCTCGGGCCGGGGGTCAGTGTGGCCAGCCCGCCGCGATCGCCGAGCAGCAGCGCGACGGCGCCGTCCCCCGTGTCCCGCTCGGATTCCGAGCGTCGGACGTGAGCCGCGCACACCAGCACGGGGCCTGCGTCGGCCGCCACAAGGGCGTCGGCCAACCTGAGTGCCGCCACCCCGTCGCGAGGCGTGGCCGTCAGCTCGGCGCAGAACAACTCGTCTCCGAGCCCGGCAATCTCGGCGATCAGCTGGGCTGACCCGCCTTCGTCGTAGGGCGGCGAGACCGACGCGAACAACAACGCGGCCGGCGTGGGCAACTCCTCGTGCGGCAGCGCGAGCACTGCCTCGGCCGCGAGCGTTACCGCGTCCTGGTCGTAGTGGGCGGCGCAGCGCCTCCCGACCCGCGTCGGTACTCGATCGACTGGGAGAGCGACGGCCCCGGAGAGCAGCTGCGAGCTCATCGTGTTACTTGCAAGTGAGTGGCCCCGTGTGGCAGACTCCGGATTCTACCAATCGGTTGGCAGATCACAAATGTCCCAGGAGTCGCTTGCCAGTATTGCCCAGACGGGTGCCGTGGCCGAGGTCGCGATCGACAACCCGCCTGCCAACGCGCTCACCAACGAGCTGTACGCCCGCCTCCAAACTCTCACCTCCGAGCTCGACCGCGACGACACGGTTCGAGCCGTGGTGTTCGTCAGTGCCCATCCGACGATCTTCGTCTCGGGAGCCGATATCGGCGCCATGGCCCGCTACGACTTCAGCCGCGAGGCGATCGAGCGCAAGGTGACGCTGGTCCACCAAACCTTTCTCGGCATTCAGCGGCTGAGCAAGCCGACGCTGGCATCGATCGAAGGCCACGCGCTGGGAGGCGGCTGCGAGCTCGCGCTCAGCCTCGACATGCGCTTCATGAGTCGCGGGAAGGCCCGGATCGGGCTCCCGGAGGCCGGCCTAGGGATCGTTCCCGGCGGCGGCGGAACGCAACGTCTGCCCCGCCTCGTCGGCCGCGCCCGCGCCGCGCAGATGATGATGCTCGGCGAGCGGCTCGGAGCTGATGACGCCGAGCGGTGCGGGCTTGTGAACGCCGCCTGCGATGACGCCGCGGCCACGCGCGCCGCCGCGCACGAGATGGCGCGCCGGCTGTCCGAGATGCCGCGCTCCTCCTTGCGCCTGATCAAGCGCTGCCTCAACGACGGCTACGATCACGACCTCGTGCGGGGGCTCGAGGTTGAGCGCACGGCCGCCATCGAGGCGCTGCTCCAGCCCGAGGCGCGGGAAGGCATCGCCGCGTTCCTCGAGCGACGCCCGGCCCGCTTCCATGGTGCGGAGCCGGCCGCATGATCGTCTCGTTCGATGACGCTCTCGAGCTGGTGCGCGACGGCGACACGGTGGCAATCGGGGGCGCCGTGCTGTCGCGCAAACCGATGGCGGCCGTGCGGGCGCTGGCCGCGTCGGGTCGCCGGGACCTTGAGCTCGTGACGTTCGCCGGGTCGCTCGAGGTGGAGCGGCTGCTGGCCGCCGGGGCGCTCCGCGCAGTTCGCTCCTCCTACGTCGGCCTGGGCTCCCACGGTCCCGCCCCGCGCTTCACGGCCGCCGTCGCCTCGAGGGAGGTCGAGGATCTCGAGGAGTCCGAATGGATGCTGCTCGGGCGCCTGCGGGCCGCCGCGGCCGGAATGCCCTTCATCGTCACCCGGGCGGCGATGGGCTCTGACCTGGTCGCGGCTCGTGGCCTGCGTGAGGTGACCGATCCGTATACGCATGAAAGCCTGCTGGCCATCCCGGCGCTCCACCCGGACCTGGCCATCCTCCACGCCTGGAGGTCCGACCCGCATGGCAACATTCAGATGTCCTGGCCACCGGACCATCTCGCGGACGTGGACCTGCTCATGGCGCGAGCGGCCCGGCGCGTGATCGTCACGGTGGAACAGGTCGTGGAAGCCGACGAGGTGATCGCTAACGCCCGAGACACTGTGCTTTATCCCTTCGAGGTAGACGCCGTCGTCATTGCCGAGCGCGGTGCCACTCCGACCGCACTGCCGCCGTTCTACGAAGCCGATGCCTCCGCGCTGTCCGAGGAAGCAGCATGAGCCCAAGTGACGACACCAAGACCAGGATGCCGGCCGTAGGCAAGCGCGGGGACGGAGCCGGGCTGAAGAAGCGCCAACGGGAGATCATCGACGCCGCGGCCGAGATCTTCTACCGAAAGGGGTATTCGGAGACGTCCGTCCAGGACGTGGCCGACGCCGTCGGGATCCTCAAAGGGAGCCTGTACTACTACATCGATTCCAAGGAGGATCTTCTCTTCCAAATGCTCCTCGAGGTGCACGAGGACGCGAAATCGGTCGTCACCGAGACGGCCTCGCTCGAGATCCCGCCGCTCGACCGCCTCCGCCGGTACATCCAGCGCCACGTCGAGTACAACGCCCGCAATCTGGCCAAGATCGCCGTCTACTACCACGACTTCGGCTTGCTCTCCCCCGAGCGCCGCAAGGCGATCGTCGGCCAGCGCAACTTCTATGAAGACTTCGTCCAGGGTCTGATCCGAGAGGCCCAGCAGCGGGACGAGGTCGATTCCTCGGTCGACCCCCGACTGATCAGCAACGCGATCTTCGGCGTGGCGAACTGGCTCTACACGTGGTACCGGCCCGACGGCTCGGCGACCCCCGAATATCTCGGCAAGTTGTACGCCGAGGTGATCGTCGAGGGGGTGACCGCCGGCAACATGCCCAAGCCTCCGCCGGCGACTCCCGCGCCAGCCTCCAAGCGGCGCCGGCGCGGTTGATTTTCCCGCTTGACATTTGACCGAACGTTTGGTTGACTTTCGCCTCGTTGAAGATGACGATCGAGCCGACCATCAGGCCTAACTCTCGCGGCATGGTGGACCAAGCGGCCGTGGCTGGTCATCGGTACTGCTACCCGCTCGCCGTCGAGATCCGTAGGTGCGGGAACCCACCTGCGCCGTTCGCGTTCAGTGCGGCGGCCACCACACCGGTGACGGCGCCAGCGCGGGTCGCAGGCCAGGCGTCCCGGTTCTCGCGGCCAGGCCGCTGACCCAGCAACGCTGGAAGCTCCGCCACGCCACGGACGCCCGCGCGTCACAGCTGGCCGAGGGCCTCTGGTGCCTGCGGCTCCCGCTTCACTTCGTCGCTCCCAGGTCGGTGAACACGTATCTGATTGCGCTGGCCGACGGCTACTGCCTGGTCGACTGCGGCACAAGCCTCGAGCCCGGCTGGGAGGCCCTCGAGTACGCGCTGGCCGAGGCTGGGGTCCGTCCCGACCAGCTCTCGCTGCTCGTGTGCACGCATATGCACGCCGACCACGCCGGACTCGCGGCCGAGGTCGTGGCCCGGACGGGATGCGAGCTGGCCCGGGGCGAGGGTCCCGAGAGCGCCGACCACGTGCTGCGCGATCCACGCTTGCCGCTGGCAGACCGGCGGCGTCTCGGGCTGCGCGAGGGCCTTCCCAGATCCGAGCTTGACGAGTGGGTCGATCCGGCCCCCGAGGACGACCTCGACTATCCGCAGGTGGTCGCCGATCGGATCCTCGTCCCCGGCGATCAGATCGAGAGCGCCCCGGGCGCGTGGACGGTCGTGCCAGCTCCCGGCCATTCGCCGACGCAGATCCTGCTCCATAACCCTGCACGCGGGTGGCTGATCATGGCCGACCTCGCTTACGACGTCGGCGAGCCGTTCTTTGAGTACGGGCGCACGTCGGACCCGTACGCGGATCATCTCGATTCGCTCGACCGGGCGCTCGGCCTCCACGCGCGGCTCGGCTTCCCTGGCCACGGCCGGGTCGTCGAATCCCCCGATCACCGGCTTCGCGTCGCTCGGGCGGCGGCCGAGTCGAGCAGGAATCGGGTCCTCCACGCGCTTTCAGCCGACCCCCAGAGCGCCTACGAGCTGGCCATGGAGCTGCTGGGACCGCGGAAGGACCCGGGAGAGCGGCAGTCGATGATCTCGGTCGCGCTATGCGTGCTCGAGCACCTCGAGTCACGCGATCTCGCCGCTGCCGAGCCCGACACGGACGGCGTGAGACGGTGGCGGGCCACCTCTTGATCCCAGCCTCGTGACCGGGGCGGCGCTCAGTCGGGCAGGAGCGCGCCGGCCGCCACGGCCCACGCGCCGACTCCGCCCACCGCCATCGCGCACACGAACGCCTCGAGCAGCTCCTCGTCGGTCGCCCCGGCCCGTCGCGCGCCGGCGGCGTGGATCGCAGCGAAGTCGCCGCGCAGGTCGGCCGCGTTGAGCGTGCTCAGGACGAGCTCGGCGAGCTTGGAGGACTCGGGCCTGGCCCGCAACACCGCATGGTGCAGCTTGAAGTAGCCCTCGAAGACGGCCGGGGAACGCTCGGCCAGGACGGCGAGGCGCGGTGGCAGGACGACGGCGGCGTTGTAACTCAGGAAGTACTCGATGGGGCCGAGCTCGGACGCGGGAGCCGGGGCGCGCTCGGGAGACAGCTCGCAGGCCGCGGCCAGCAGCCGCTCACTTGCGCGCTGCCCGCGCGAGAGCAGGAGCGCGGACGCCGCAGTCACGATCTGGTCATCGGTCAGCCCGGCCGCCCGGCCGCGGCGGATCTCGGACGCGGCAAGCTGCCCGTCGCAGCACACCGCATCCGCGGCCGCCACCAGCAGCGCCTTCTCGGCCACTGTGAGTGCGCCTTCGGACTCGATCGCCGAGCGGATCGCACGGTAACCGTCGACGGCCTCCGGCACCGGTCCCGCGAGCAGCTGCAGCGGTCCGGAGATGTTCCCGATGTCGGTCACGACGGCGGCATCATATACCACCGATCGTTTGGTTGAATTTTTCAAAAGCCAGGAGTAGGGTGAGGCGCGCGGTGAACGATCGCTATCCCCTCTGCTCGTCCCCGATTCAGGTGGGCGGCCTCGAGTTTCGCAACCGGATCACCCGCACGGCCCACGGCACCGGATACGCCGTGCACGGGAAGGTGACCGACCGTCTGATCGCCTACCACGAGGCGCGGGCTCGCGACGGCGG
>Ga0335075_10002450_pt1 | contig 29952 bp, 26 predicted proteins | sample Lox_Sample_24_FD_206723 | JGI IMG/M metagenome (GOLD analysis project Ga0335075, IMG submission 206723) | Soil microbial communities from Loxahatchee National Wildlife Refuge, Florida, United States - Lox_Sample_2.4 | ecosystem: Environmental > Terrestrial > Soil > Wetlands | place: USA...
CGATGAGAGTCTGCCCAGCCCTCGCTCACCATGTCGGGAACGTGGAGGTAGCCGACCCGGCCGTCGGCAAGCTCGCGGACTTCGGCGCGCTTGCGGCTGACCCAGTCCTGATACCGCAGCCTCCTGTCGTTGCTGAGCGGCACTACTACGACCCTGCGCAGGGGGCGGCCGGACTCGCCGGGCGAGCCAGTCGCGTCAGCCGGAACGACCGTCAGCTCGACCGGCTTGTTGGCCGTGCCGGTCAGCAGCGGTCCTGGTCCGTCCGGCCCGACGGGCCGGCCGTCAACCGCCGCGAGCAAGTCTCCGGCCGTGATGCCGACTCCGGGGGCGGCCAGCGGCGAGCCCGCTCGCGGGTCAGAGCTCTCGCCGCGCACGACGCGGGTTACCCGCCAGCCGTCCGGGGTGACCTCCAGGTCCGCGCCAAGCAGGCCGGGCTTACTCCCGCCGCCGCCCTCGCCCTGGCCGGCCTGGACCACGTACGCGTGCGAGGTCCCGAGTTCGCCGAACACTTCCCAGAGGACGTCAGCGAACTCGGCCGGGCTGGTGATCCGGTCCAGCAGTGGCCGGTACTCCTCCCGGACACCATCCCAGTCAACGTCGGCCATGTCGGCTACCCAGAAGTCGTGCCGCACGATCCGGAAGGCCTCGTCGTAGGCCTGCTGCCAGAGTGACGGCGGGTCCGCCATGAATCTCGCCCGGCTCCCGTCGATGCTGACCTTGTCGTCGGGATCGTCGCCCGCTTTGCGGCCGCCAGGAATCACGGTCAGCCGCCCGCGATCGCTAACGACCAGCCGCGAGCCGTCCTTGCTCACCTCGAACCAGTCGACGTCGTCACGGAGGTCGGTGGCCTCGCGCCGGCCGAAGTCGAATCCCTCAAGCACCGGGCGCGGGGCATCGTCGGTTGGCCGGGCGCCGCCGATCCCGAGGTTGCCAGCCAGCGGCTCCCTCAGCCACGCCAGCCCGCCCTTGACCGCGCGCAGGCGGGAGTAGCGCGACTCAGGCACCGGCAGCGCGACAATCCGGCTGCCGATGTCGTCGGTGTCGACGCTGACCGGTGGCACCGGCTGGCCGCCGCTCTCGCCAGAGGTGCCTGCCGCATGCTCGCCGCCTGCCGGCTGCCCGGTGCTTGCCGGCCGCCCGGTGCTTGCTGGCTGCTCGGTGCTTGCTGGCTGCTCGGTGCCAGCCGAATGCTTACTGCCGTCCGCGTCGGATTCGCGGGCATCGCCCGCGCCGATCGGCCGCCCTCCGATCAGCGGGCCGAATGGTGACGGCGTTGACGCCTGCAGCGGCAGCAGGAACGGACGGGCGCCATAGGGAAACGACAGATCGAACACGTGCGCGTCATAGACGGGGTCGAAGCTGCGCCTGGACAGGAAAGCCAGGTACTTGCCATCGTGACTGAACACCGGATCAGTGTCAGTGAACCGGCCATCAGTGACATCAATGACCTCGCCGCCGGCAATCAGGACGAGCCGGAGCCGCCGCAGCGACAGATCGCCCGCACCGCCGGGCTGCGCGGCCGGCTCGGACCAGGCGAGCCAGGCCGAGTCCGGTGACCACGCCATGCCCGTGACACGCCCGTTGCCGGACGCTGCCAGTTCGCGGACGCCGCCGCCTGCCACATCGACAACGAGCAGCCGCCCGTCCTGTGTCGAGACCGCCACCGCGCTGCCGTCCGGCGCGGCCGCGAGCCCGCTCACCCGGCCGACTTGCCCGGCAGCGAGCCGGCGCGGCCCGGAAGCCGCCGCGGAGCCGGCCGGCGGCTCGCCGCCGCCGATCTCCAGGGCGTCATTGCCGCCTGCGTCCGTCACCCACACCACCAGGCCGTCATTGCCCAGCACCTGCGGGTAGCGCGCCCGCGCGCCGGGCACCACGGATAGCGCCCTGGCCGGTCCGTCCCTGTGAGTCAGCCAGTGAACGGTGCCGCGCACCTCCACCGCACTCGCGGTACCGGCACTGTCGACTGACAGCGAGCCCACGTGATCGTCGGCGGAAACAAGGCGCGGCGCCCGGCCCGACGCAGGTGAGCCGAGAAGAATTTCCAGTCGCTCTGGCTCGGCCCGGTCGAGGTCGGCGAGCAGCCAGAGCTCGCCGCCGCAGGCATACACGACCCGTTGCCCGTCCGTGCTGGCCTGCCGGGCATACCAGCCGTCGTGGTCGGTATGCCGGCGCAGGTCCGTGCCGTCCGGCGCGCACGAGTAGATGTTGCCCGTGCCTTCGTGGTCCGACAGGAACGCCAGCCGGCCGCGCACCATCATCGGGCTACTGAAGTGGCCGCCCGGCAGATCCGACAGCAACCGGCGGAAAGGCTGGCGCGGTGTTGCCGTCTCCTGATCGCTCGGCTCGTGCAGGCCCGGCTCGCCCGCGCCCTGATCACGCTGGGCCGGCTGGCCGGCTAGCACTGCTGCCGCCGGCCCGGCCCACAGCCGCCCGGCAGTGCCGCCGCGATACCGCTTCCATAGCGCCAGCTCGGACTGAAAGCCGCCGAGCGTCCCGTTCAGCACGGCGACCGTGGTGTCGTCGAGCGAGAGGTCACCCACCGGGCCGAGCGGCAACAGCCGCTCCGCGCCGGGTGCGCCGGCTCGGTCTGGCTCCGGCGTCGACAGCGCTCGTGCCCACGAGTAGTGCTGGAACGGCTGGCCGACCGGGCTCACCGCGAGCACTTCGCCGGCCGGGGTCCAGCCGCACACCCGGGCCCAGTCAGTGCCCCAGTACGTGAGCCGGGTGGAAACGCCGTCGGCCAAGCTGGCCTGATAGACCTCCGGCCCGCCGCCCTTGCTGCTAATCCAGGCCAGCCGGGTGCCGTCCGCCGAAAAGCGCGGGGTCATGGCGGATGCCTCGTCGGCTGTAAACCGCCATGCTCGGCCGCCGCCTACGGGCGCGAGCCACACGTCGTCGGCCGCCACGAAGGTGACAAGGTCACGATTTATATGGGGGAACCGTAGGTATCCGGGTGCAATCACCTGAGCATCCTACGGGCCTGCCGCGACGCGTCGCTTGCGCGCACAGCGCCGTGCCGCTTTCACGCTGCGCCGTGCCGCTTTCACCCAGCGCCGTGCCGGTTACGTGCAGCGCCGTGCCGCTGGACGCCTGCCGCGCGGGCGTTACCGCGCGCCGTCGAGGACCCGGCGCACAAATGTACGGCAGGCGAACTGCAGTCAATGTTAACCGACCATTCGGTCTCATCTGTTAGTGCCGAATGCGAAATAGCCGGCGCTTCGCAAAGACCATCACGGCCGCACCGAACGGCATTCCGTGACGCTGCGTGCAGGCCCCGAGTGCCGAACTGAAAGGGCTTGTCGGCACGGCCTGAAAGTGCGAGACTCGCGTTATGGCAATCGCGCTCGACGGAAGCATTCCTGACACCGCTACTGACGGACTGCCAGGTCAGGCTACTCAGACCTGCGTCGCTGGCCGTCGCAAGCGCAATTGGATGGCGCCCGCTCCTGTGCCTGGCGATTATTTCGCCGATAATGTCGTGACAAATCATGTGCACCCCCGGACCGCGTTTGCCCCGACGGGGGATTCTGCCCCGCCGCAAAGCGAAACAAGTAAGCCGGCCGACGACTCAGCCATTGGGCCGCGCCTCGTTAAGGAATCGTTCGCGCGCATAGTATCTGCGGGCCCGGCCGCGATGGAATATTTTTACGCGCGGCTTTTCACGCTCAGCCCGCGTTCCAGGTCCCTTTTCCCGTTAAGCATGACCGCGCAGCGTGAACGCATATTCGCCGCGCTCGCCCGCCTCATCTGGAGCCTGGATGATCCGCCGCGCCACACCGAGATCCTCACCCGTCTCGGCCGCGACCACCGCCGGTTCGGCGTGACCGAGGCGCACTACGCACCGTTTATCGTGACGCTTCGCGACACAGCCGAGCACTTCATCGGCAGCGAGTGGACACCAGAGACGGCCAGCGCGTGGGATGCCGCCCTCGCCTACATGGCCACGACCATGCAGGCGGCAGCAAAGGATGACGCGCGGACGTCACCGCCGTGGTGGATCGGCGAGATCGTCTCGCACGAGTTGCGGTCACCAGGCGTGGCAGTGCTGCGGTTGCGGCCCAGCCAGCCGCTGCCCTACCAGGCCGGGCAGTACATCTCGGTGCAGGTCACTAAGTGGCCGCGAGTCTGGCGGCAGTACTCGATCGCCACTGCGCCGAGGCCTGGCGGCCTCATCGAGTTGCACGTCCGGGCCGTGCCCGGCGGCATGGTCAGCAACACCCTGGTGCACCACTCCAATGTCGGCGACTGCGTGCTGCTCGGCGCTGCCGACGGCAGGATGACGCTAGCCGAGTCCGACAAGGACCTGCTCTGCGTGGCGGGCGGTACCGGCCTGGCCCCGATCAAGGCGATCATCGAGCAGGCGGTGGCAAAGCAGCGCACAGGGCGGCCGCGGAAGATCACCCTGTTCTTCGGTGCCAGGCAGCAATTCGACTTGTACGACATCGATGACCTGCAGCTTCTTGAGGCTGCCTGCTCGTCGTTCCGGGTGATTCCGGTCCTGTCCGATGAGCCGGGCTACACCGGCCTCGTCGGCACACTGCCAGACGTGCTCGGCAAGCATGGCTTGTTCGAGAACGCCGAGGCATATGTCTGCGGCCCCGCCGCCATGGTCAGCAGGACCACGGCGCTACTCGCCGCGAGCATCCCTTGCAGTCAGCTGCATCACGACCCGCTGAACTAGGATCGCGCAGCGGACCTGCCCGCGGGCAGGTCCAGCTGCGCTGGTTTGTTCGCTAGGCGGCGCGGCGGCAGGCCCGGTGCGCTAACCCTGCAAGTAGGTACCGAAGAAGCCGAAGATGCGCTGCCACGAGTCGGCCGCGTCGGCGGGCTGGTACGACATTTTCGCGAACCTGGCGAGCACCGCTCCGGCACCCTTTGACTCCGTCATGAACCGGTGCCCTGAGCCGGGGTAGACGTGCACGTCATGCGGTACTTCGAGGACCGCGAGCGCACGCTGCAGGCGCTCCGGAGGCTGCGTGCCCATCGGATCCCGGCCGCCGAAGCTACCCACGACGGGGCAGGCGCCGGCCAGCGCGGTCTCCGCATCCCGCGGCACATCACCGTAGTTCACCGAGGCCACGCCGAAGCCAGGGCGGGGAGCGCACAGCAGAGCGAAGCCGCCGCCCAGGCAGAAGCCGATCACGCCCACCTTGCCCGTGCAGTCTGACCGCGCGGCCAGGAACTCGCGGCCCGCGTCGAGCGCTTCGAATGCTGGCCCTCGCCCGGCTCTTAGCTGCTGAAACGCGCCGCGAATGCAGCGAATCCAGGACTTGCCATCGAAGAGGTCCGGCGCCAGGGCCAGGTAACCGTGCTCGGCGAACTCGTCCGCTTTACCACGGATGTCGTCGTTCAGACCGAATGCCTCGTGGATGACAACGACACCGGGCCACGGGCCAGGCGACGCCGACGGCACTGCAAGATAGCCGGGCCAGGAGTCTGCGCCCACTGGATACTTGATATCGGGCATAGGGCAAACAATGTCATAGCTTCACGGCCAGCAGATAGCTGTATGGCGTGCGGAATTGCCAACGCGCGGGCCGGTGAAATTGCACGCGGCTGCGGCCCGCCGACCACAACTACGCTCTGTAGCAGGAGGCCAGCAGAGAGCTATTAGCGGTCGCGATGATCGCACTTCTATTCGTGGTCAGAATACGATGCCACTAATGGCGCCCGCGCGGTGGGCAAATGACAGTTCTAGCCCGCCCGGCGCGGGGCGGCGGATCGCTTCAGGCATAGTCGCAGTACGTTCCCGATGACCTGGTGGCCGGCCCCGCCGCCAGCGGTCAGGATCGACTCGGGATGGAACTGCACTGCCCACCGGCCGCGCGCAGGATCCTCGATGGCCATCACGACGCCGTCCGGCGTTACCGCTGTCACCTCGAACCCCCCGGTCACCTGCTCAGGCCGCGCGTGCAGAGAGTGATACCGGGCGGCCGTGAACTCGGCGGGCAATCCGGCCAGCAGCGACCCGCCCCGAACTCGCACCAGGCCTGGCTTACCGTGCGCCGGCGTGTCCAGCAACCCGAGCGAGCCGCCAGCGTGCTCGACCATTGCCTGAAGCCCGAGGCAAACGCCGAACGCCGGCAGTCCGCGCTCGTCCAGCGCGGTCAGCAGCTCGTCGCAGTCAAAGTCAGCAGGCCGCCCCGGCCCTGGCGATAGCACGACCAGGTCGGGGCCGAACTTCTCGAGCAACGCCGGGTCGAACCCGGCGCGCAGCGTCGTGACTGCCGCGCCCTGCTCGGCGAAGTAACTGGCCAGGGTATGCACGAACGAGTCCTGATGATCGACCAGCAGCACCCGCATCCCGTCGCCCGGCAGCGCAGGAGGCGTAGCTCGTTCCCGCCCGGAAGGCTCGCTGGCGGTAGCACCTGCCGAAGGGCGGCGCTCACGGCCAGCCTCAGCCAGCGCCTCAAGCAGCGCGCGGGCCTTCAGCGCGGTTTCCCGTTCCTCGTCGTCCGGGTCGGAGTCGAACAGCAAGGTCGCGCCAACCCTGACGGCCGCCACTCCGCCGGAAATGTGCGCGGTCCGCAGCGTCAAACCGGTGTTCATGCCGCCGTCGAAGCCGATCATGCCGACCGCACCGCCGTACCAGCGGCGCGGCGCCGACTCGTGGTCCTCGATGAACTGCATCGCCCAGTTCTTCGGCGCGCCCGTGACAGTGACCGCCCACATGTGGGTGAGGAACGCATCCAGCGCGTCGAAGCCGGGCCTGAGCCTGCCCTCAACGTGATCGACGGTATGGATCAGGCGACTGTAAAGCTCGATCTGCCGCCGGCCGATGACCTTGATGCTGCCCGGCACGCAGATCCGCGATTTGTCATTGCGGTCCACGTCGGTGCACATGGTCAGCTCCGACTCTTCCTTCGGCGAGGTCAGCAGCGCGCGGATCTGCGCGGCGTCACCGATCGCGTCGGAACCGCGGGCGATCGTGCCGGCGATCGGGCAGGTCTCGACCCGGTCGCCGGTGACCCTCACGTACATCTCAGGCGACGCCCCGACCAGGTACTCCTGCTCGCCGAGGTTAAGCAGGAACTCGTAAGGCGCCGGATTGCGCCGCCTGAGGCGCTCGAAGAACGCCGCCGGTTCCGGGCAGAATGTGTAGAAGGTCTGGCTCGGCACGACCTCGAACAGGTCGCCGCGGGCGAACTTCTCCCGCGCCTGCTCCACCACGCTCGCGTAGGTGCCCGGCACCGGGTCCGCCGGAAGACTCGTCGGGGCGGGAACGGGGTCGCCAGGGGCGCTGCCGCCGGTCAGGCCGCGGGCGGCGGCGGACTCGCCGGGCCTGGCCAGCCCCGCGGTGGAGCCGGAGCGGGTCTCGAAGTCATAGCTGAACCGCGTCGCTGTCTCGCGCTTGCGGTCCACGACCCAGATCTGGTCCGGTAGGTGCAGCACCAGGTCGCGGCTGCTGCCGTCGCGCTGCAGCCGCTGCCTGACCGGCTCGAACTGGAATGCCAGGTCATAGCCGAACGCCCCGTACAGCCCGAGGTGGACGTCCTGGCTCCCGCCAGGATGCTGGTCTTGGTCAGGCCGGAACGCCGCGATGATCTCTCGCAGCGCGGAAAAGACCGTCGGGCGCTTGCTCCGCTCTTCCTCGGTGAAGACCTCGTCGCTCTCGGGGATCAGCACCTCGACGTGATTACCGCTGAGGTCGCCCGCGCCCGCGCCGGCGCCGGCCTCGGCACGGCCGGCCTCGCCGGGCTCAGAGGTGCCGCCCGCCGCCCGGCGCATGGCCGCCGCGATCACCGGTAGCAGGACCTCACCCCGCTGGTTCAGCGCGGTCGCGCTGATCAGGCGGCCGCGGGCAACGATCTGGATGGGCGGCTCCAGGTAGGCCAGGTGCCAGCGGCTGTACCGGCCGGGATACTCCATGCCGGAGCTGAGCACGCCGCCAGGCCTGAGCTGGACTTGCCTGGTGATCTCGTCCAGGTCGGCCTCGTCGAACGGCTCGGCAGCCCGGCGCACCCGGACGCCCCCGGCGGTCAGGTAACTGGTCTCATCCATCTCGGCCTCGCGTTAGTCGTGCCGGCGGGCCAGCGGCCGCACGACAAAGCGACCGCCATGCCTGGCGGTCGCCTTGTGTGGTGGTCTGCTTGCGCGCGAACCTGGCACCGCCTAGTGGCGGCGCCACCAGCTTGTCGTGAGCAGCTGAACGCGCATGCCCGGGAGCTTAGCAGCCCGCCGGGGTGTCCGGGTACGCGCGCGACCCGGCCGCCCCTTAGGTCGAGTAGACCACGGTGACCGAGACCGACAGCTGCTGGGTGCCAGGCGAGACAGGGACCCGTGACCTGGCGCCGCTTGCGGCGGCATTGAAGCCGGTCGGCTCCGGCTCCGACTGCTGCTGCTGCACCGGCGTGACGCTGATGACCTGGCCCAGCGGCTCGCCCAGCGCGCGGGCGAACTGCTCTGCCTGGGTCCGGGCGCTTGCTACGGCCTGCGCCCGGGCTGCTGCCATCAGCGGTCCGGTGCTGGTGAGGTTCAGCGCCACGCCGTCGATGCTGACGGCGTTCCCGCCCGCGCGGACGACGGCACCGATCTGGGAGCCCGCCGCCTTCAGGCGGTTCAGCGTCGCGGTGAGCGACTCGCTGACGCCGTAGCTGGTAACCACGCCGTTGTTGTTGTAGTTCGGCGAAATGTTCAGGTCGGATGTCTGGATGTCAGCGCTGGCCACGCCGCGCTCGCGCAGCACCGTCGTCACGGTGCGGACGTCCCGGTTGGCCGAGTTCAACGCGGACGTGACGTCGGAGCCATTCGCCGAAATGCTCAGGGAGAGGATCAGCTGGTTCGGTACGCCGGTCACGGTGCCGGTACCAGTGACCGTGATGCGCCCGGCTGATTGCGACGCGGTAAGGGTGGCTGCGTCGGCTGCTGGCATGCCGGGCGACCCGCCTCCGCCCTGGTGAGTGCCGACAACAAACGCGCCGATGATCAGCGCCGCGGCCGCGACGCCGGTTGCCGCTGCCAAATACCTGGATGATGTGGTGATTGCCATTTCGGACTCCTGCTCCGCGGGGTGCTGCTGCCACTCGGACGCGGCGCGAGACCGCTCGGTTCCGCCTGTCGCTCAGGCAAATGGCGCTCAGATTGGCAAGGGCGGGCTTCGACGACGCTCTTCATGACCAGCGTCGAGCTGAGCCGCAGGACGCCGGGCAGCGCTGCGAGGTGCTCGTCATAGAGCTGCCGGTAGGCGGGCAGGTCGCGGGCGACGACACGCAGGAGGTAGTCAGGATCGCCGAACAGGCGCTGAGCCTGGAGCACGTTCGGAATCGCGGTGAGTTGCTGCTCGAAGGCGGCGACGGTCTCACGGTCCTCGTAGCGCATGGTGACGAAGACCAGCGCCTCGAAACTCAGACCGAGGACGCTGGCGTCGAGCCGGGCGTGGTAGCCGGTGATCGCTCCGGAGCGTTCCAGAGTGCGCAGGCGGCGGTGGCAGGGCGAGACGCTGAGGCGGCCTAGTCTTCCCTTCACACGCCGGGCGGCCTGGCCCGGCCAGGCTGAGGGATGGGGTCAGGCATGGCGATCGGCACTGTCATGGCGTTCTGGGCGGTGTCACTGCTGCTGGTCCTAGTCCCCGGACCGGACTGGGCTTACGCGATCGCAGCCGGGCTGCGCGACCGGTCGGTCCTGCCCGCCGTGGCCGGATTGCTGGCCGGCTACGTGGCCCTGACCGCCGTGGTCGCGGCGGGCGTGGCCGCCCTGATTGCCCGTTCGCCGCTGATGCTGGCCGCGCTCACCGCACTCGGCGCGCTGTACCTGCTCTGGCTCGGAGCAACCACGGTGGCGCATCCGTTGGCACCACGGGCCGCAGCGGAGCAGGGCAGCCAGTCGCGGGTGGGCCGGGCTGCCAGGGGAGCTGGCGTCAGCGGCGTCAACCCGAAGGCCCTGCTGCTGTTCCTGGCTCTCCTGCCGCAGTTCATCAGCCGGAGCGCAGGCTGGCCCGTCGCGGCCCAGACGTCCGGCCAGCGGGCCCGGCCCTCGATGACCGCGCGCACCGCGGTAAGCCAGGCCTTGATGTCATTGCGCCGCCTGTGCTCAAAGTTGATCAGCTGCTGGCGCGGGACGACCTCGGTTAGCGGCACAGTCGCCTTCGCGGTTCCGCGCCTGCCAGCCGCGACCGACAGCGTGAACTCCTGGCGACCGCCCGGCAGCGCGCGCAGCCTGATCGTTGCGCCGGGTACTTCGTCGCGGACCTCGAACAGCACGGTGCCGATGCCCCGGCGAGTCGGGCCGATGTACAAGCGGAGCGCCTGCGCTTCCGGTACGGCGAACATGAAAGTGGCAACGGCCCTCAGACACCACGCCTCCGGACTGCTCAGCAGCGCCCACAGCTGGCCGGGTTCGCCTCGGACAACCGCGGACTGCTCGATCCGCATGGTCGTCTCCCACATAACGCCTCCAGGCCGCTGCTTCCTTGTGCTCAGAAAGCCCGGTGCTCAAAAGTCGGTCCAGCTGCCGGCGCCGGTCTCGGCAGCCAGCTCATAGACGCGACGGGCTGCAGCCAGGTCCTCGACCGCCAGGCCGAGCGACTCGAAGATCGTGATCTCGTCTGCGGCTGCCCGCCCGGCCGCGGTGCCGAGCAATAGCTCGCCGAGCTCAGCCCGGATGCGGTCCGGCGTCACCGCGCCGTCGGCGGCCGCCAGGACGTAGTCACCAGACTCAGCGAGCAGCGACTCGCGGCGGTCGGCAAACAGGACCCCGGACGCGATGGTCGCGGTGTCGAGCTCACGCTGGTGCGACAGGCAAGCGCCGACGGCATTGATGTGGGTGCCGGGCGCGATCCAGTCCCGGTTCAGGACCGGCTGCGCAGAGCTGGTCGCAGTCACGATGATGCTGGCTCCGGCCGCGGCTTCCTGCGCTGTCCGGCAGGCTTTCACCGGCGCGGAGGTATGACCGGCAAAGCTGGCAGCGAACTGCCCGGCGCGCTCCTGATTGCGGCCTGCCACCCGGATCTCGCGGAGCCGGCGCGCGCCGTCCAGTGCAAGGATGTGCGCCCGTGCCTGAACGCCTGTGCCGATGACGGCAAGCTGGTCTGCATCCGGCCGGGCCAGCAGTTCAGTCGCCACTACCGAGACGGCAGCGGTCCGTATTTCCGTCACCGCCGAGGCATTGAGCACAGCCAGCGGCTCGCCCGTCTCTCCACTGGAGAGCAGGACAACGCCCTGGTGGGTGTCAAGTCCGGCGGCCGGGTTGGCCGGCGTGATGCAGATGGCCTTCAGCCCGTACGCGGGCTCCCGGTCGCTACCCTGCCCGCTCTCCCCTGTCAGGTACGACGGCATCAGTGCCATCAGGCCGGCCGCGCCGTCAGGGGCGATGACGGTACGCAGCGGCTGCTGGGCCCGGCCAGAGGCCAGCGCCGTGAGCGCGCCGCGCATCGCCTCGGCGCAGTCGTTGTAGCCAAGCAGGGCGTGCACGTCCGCCCCGGACAGCACCAGCAGCCGCGTGCCCATCACGACGAGGCGGACTGCGGCTGGCCGCCGACTACGGCAAGGATCTGACTCACGGTGTGCTGGATCTCCTGCTGCCGGCCAGGCATGTCCTTGCTGGCGAAGGTATTCAGCACGGCCAGCACGCTGTCCTGCCCGTGCAGGATGTCGATTTGCTGCTTAGCCATCTCATGCAGCGCGATCAGCGTCTCGTGATCGGCGATCGCCCGCTTGTCGCTGGCGGCCTGTGCCCGGTTCGCGCTCACCTGAAGCGAGATCATGATCGACAGCTGTGGCAGGTTCAGGATCGTGAGCAGCAACGGCCAAGGTGTCTTGTCAAAGCCGACGATGTTGCCGAGGAACAGCCACGCGACGATGCCGATGGTGATCACCAGGAACACCCACATGGATCCGCAGACGCGGTTCACGGCGTCGGCGATCTTGTCCAGGACGCTGCTGCCACGGACGTGATCGGAGACCACCAGCCTGGGATGGAACTCCTGCGGCGCCTGCTTGATCTGCTCGGCCTTCTCGTGCAGGTGGCTCAGGTCGTGCCTGATGTCTCGCAGCGCCGCCGCGTCGGTGGCCGGCTTGGTGTAGTGCCAGCTGGCAGGCTGGGCCTTGGGCGCCTGGGTTTCGGCTTCGGTGTGCTCCTGGGTAGCTGTCATCACTGCCTCCGCTATGCCCCCAGGCTGGCGGGGCCAGCCAGGTCGTGACCGATCAGGCACAACCTAGCGCGGATGCCCCATAGCGCGCCTACGTCAAGCGGGCAGCTTGCCAGCAGCTAAGGTCGAAGGTGTGTCGGTCACGGTAAATGTCAACGGCGCTGAGCGCACCGCAGATCCAGCGCCCGGTCAGACCTTGCTCGAGTTGCTGAGGGACGACCTCGGCATTACCGGTCCTAAGCTCGGCTGTGGCGAGGGTGCCTGCGGCGCGTGCACCGTGCTGATCGGCAGCCGGGCCGTGCAAGCTTGCCAGGTCGATGCCACGAGCATTGCCGGGCAGCGGATTACTACCGCCGAAGGACTGGCCGAGGACGGCGTCCTGCATCCGGTACAGCAGGCATGGCTGGAATGCGGCGCCATGCAGTGCGGCTACTGCACGCCGGGCTGGCTGACGGCGGTCGCTTCCCTGCTGGCCTCCAGTCCCCATCCCGCCGACGAGCGGATCGACGCAGAGCTGGCCGGACATGCGTGCCGGTGCTGTGCGTACCCGCGGATCCGGCGGGCCGTGCACCGCGCCGCCGAGCTGATGGACCAGCCAGAGCTACTCGAACCGGCGCCGGCGCGGACGCCTGCCGCTGTGGTGCCCGGCTCGGCCGGGCCAGTTGTCCCCGACCCGGCAACACCGTGGGACCTGGCGCGCGCCGATCCGGGATCGTTCGCGGTGGCGATGCCCGAGGGGCTGCTCACGGTCGTGGCGGAGGACGGCGAGCCGGGCTGGGGCGGGCCCGACGACGCCTGGGTACACGTGGGTGCGGACGGCGCCATTACCGCGTTCACCGGCAAGGTCGAGGCCGGCCAGGGCACCAGGACAGCGCTCGCGCTACTGGTGGGCGAAGAGCTGGCTGTCAGTCCCGGACAGGTGCGCCTGGAGATGGCGGACACCGACGTGTCACCGTTTGATCTCGGCACGTTCGGCAGCAGGTCGATGCCGATCGCGGCACCGCCGCTGCGCGCGGCCGCCGCGGGCGCGTTCCGGCTACTCAGGGAAGCCGCCGCGGCCAGGTTCGGGCTGCCCGGGCAGGCACTGACCGCGGGCGGCGGAATGATCGCGGGCCCAGATGGCGCGCCCAGCGTCAGTTACGGCGAGCTGGTCGCCGGCCAGCACCGCGTCGAGCGCGTGCCAGCGGACGAGCCGGTAACGCAAGCCGCTAGCTGGCGGTCGGCTGGCCAGGCAGCTCGCGCCGCGGGCGCCGCCGAGGTCGTCGCCGGAGCCAAGCAGTTCCCGTCAGACTTGCGGCTGCCAGGCATGCTGCATGGCGCCGTCCTGCACCCGCCCGCCAAGGACGCGACGTTGCGCGCTGCCCGGACCGCATCGGCAGCTGGCATGCCCGGCGTCACCGTACTCGCCGAGGGCGACTTCATCGGAGTCACCGCGCCCGACCAGCGGACCGCCCGGATGGCGCTGGCCGCGGTTGAGGCCGAGTGGGCGGAGGTTCCCGGCCCGGGGCCAGCGGAGCTCGAGGCACACCTTCGCGCGCATCCGGTGCAGGTCGAGGGCCGGTTCGGCGCCGTCAGCGACGAGGCCGGCACCCCGGACAGTGCGCTGCGGGCTAGCGCTGTTCAGCTTTCCGCGACCTACCTGGCTGCCTACGTCGCGCATGTGCCGCTCGAGCCGCGTGCCGCGCTGGCCCGCTGGGACGACGGTCAGCTAACGGTGTGGACGGCCACATCGACTCCGTTCAGGGCCCGCGGTGAGCTCGCCGAGTCGCTCGGCATCGACCCGGCTCATATCCACGTCATCGTGCCGGACTTCGGCGGCGGTTTTGGCGGCAAGCACGGCTCCGCGGTCGCGCTGGAGGCGGCGCGGCTGGCCCGCGCGGCCGGCCGGCCGGTGCGGGTGCAGTGGACCCGCGGCGACGAGTTCACCGCCGGTTACCTGCGGCCGGCCGCCGTCATCGACGTGTCCGGGGCCACGGACGCGGCAGGCACGCTGACGGCCTGGACGTTTGCCAACATCAACTCTGGCGCTGCCGGGTTGCTGACCCCCTATCGGGTAGCGAATCGGCGGCAGAGCTATCAGCCAGCCAGTGCGCCGCTGCACCAGGGCTCCTACCGTGCGCTCGCCGCGACCGCGAACAACTTCGCCAGGGAGTCTGTGATGGACGACCTGGCCGCCGCCGTCGGCGCCGATCCGGTCGCGTTCCGGCTTCGTCACCTGGACGACGAACGGCTGGCCGCCGTGCTCAGCGCCGCCGCGGCGGAGATCGGCTGGGACGAGCCGCAGCCGGAGGGCACCGGAACAGGCATCGCGCTCGGGATGGAAAAAGGCGGCCGGGTGGCGACGGCTGCGCGCGTGCAGATCCGTCAGGACCGGACGGTGCGGCTGCTCCGGCTCGTGACCGCAGTCGACTGCGGCGCTGTCGTGCATCCGGAGGGGCTGACCAATCAGGTCGAGGGCGCAGTGGCGATGGGGCTCGGCCCGGCGCTGTTCGAGCAGATCGACTTCGCGGCAGGCCGGATACTCAACGGATCGATGTCGGATTACCGCGTGCCCCGGCTTGGGGACGTGCCCGCCGACCTCAAAGTTGTGCTGCTCGACCGGCCCGATCAGCCGTCGGCAGGAGGTGGCGAGACGCCGATTATGGCAGTCGCACCAGCAATCGGAAACGCGATCTTCCGGGCCTGCGGCACGCGGCTGCGCTCGATGCCGCTGGTACCGGGCGGCCGCGTACCTGCCCCGAGCTGACGCGCCTCTTCACCGGGCTGCGGCGCTATAAGCTTTCGAAGCGTCTGTCGGGCGGACGACCTGAGGTCAGGGCGGGAACGAGGATGGCGGCATCGCAGGCGTTCTGGATCGAACAGGACTTCGACCGCGAGCATGCTCCGGATGGCATCAGCCGGTACGGCGCCGAGGTCCGGGAGCGAGCGAGCGAGTTCGCCGAGTCGTGGGGCGACATCAGTCCGGTCACGTTCGCGGCGACAGCCTGGCGGCTTGCGACCGCGCTAACGCCCGCTTACGTGCGCTGGCACCGCCGCATTGTGGGCGCCTCGTGCCTGCGCAGTCCCTGGGACGGCAGCCTGACCTGCGAGGTGAGCCTAGTTTCGCCGTGGCCTGCCGAGCTGACGTGGACCCGGCAGTGGTGGCGAGACCGCGGCTGGCGCGACTGGCCGCAGCTATTCGGCCAGTACGTCCCGCCGTCCGAGCAGGATCTGACCCGCAGCCCGCATCTTCGGGCCTCGCTGCTGGTGCAGGCCCCGATCCCTCTCGATGGCCTGCCGCCTGCTCCGGCCGGCCCGCACGAGGAGGTATCGGGGCGGGCGCAGCTAGCCGTCTCCGGTCTGGTCCGCGAACTTAACGACCTGATCTCTCCCCTGCTTGAGCAACTCGAGGCCGGCCTTCCGGCCAGTCCGTAGTGACGGAAGAAAGTTCTTAGTGACGGAAGAAAGCGCGACCTCGTTCGGGAGCATGGCTGGTACCTACGACCGGGTGCGGCCCGCACCCGCGCCCGCCGCGGTGGACTGGCTGGTCCCGCCTGCCTGCGGCGTAGCAGTTGACCTGGCCGCCGGGACGGGCCTGTTCACTCGCGCGCTCGAGGGGCGCGCCGGGCAGGTTGCTGCCGTGGAGCCTGACGAGCGGATGCGCCGCGTGCTCGCGGCGCGGTCACCCGGCGTGCGCGTACTTGACGGCCAGGCCGAGGCCATCCCGCTCCCGGACGGCTGCGCCGACGCGGTGCTCGTGTCGCACGCGTGGCACTGGTTCGACCCGGAGCAGGCGGTCCCGGAGATCGCGCGGGTGCTCGCGGACGGCGGCCGGCTGGGAGTGCTCTGGACCAGCCGCGACCGGGGTGAGGACTGGGTGGCAGGACTTGATGTGATCGGCTCGCCAGACGAGCCGCGTACCAGGGACCAGGCTATGGAGCGGCTGTCGCGGCAGCATACGGTCACGATGCCCGAGGGGGCGCCGTTCGGCGCGGCAGAGACCGCCTCCTTCGGGTTCGAACGCATCATGGCGGTGGACGACGCGCTGGACTGGCTGGCCACCGCCAGCCAGGTCATCACCGCGAACCCGGCAGACCGCGCAGCGGGCTTGGCCCGTGCCCGCGCGGCGCTCGAGGCCCGCGCCTTCCTGGCGGGCGGCACGGAACTGGTCTCGATGCCGATGAGATCGTGGTGCTGGCGGGCAAGCCGCCTGCCGCGCGTTCAGTTATCCAGCACACCGGACCCCCGGCGCCGGCGCGGTCAGGCCAACGGCCCGACCGCGCCAGCGGCTGGATGGCTGACTGGCCGGTGTCAGTGCAGCGGGATGATCCGGAACAGCGCCACGCCCTCGGCGGGGACGGTTGCCGCGATCTTCCCGCTGGACGAGATGCGGTACACCTTGCGGCCACGAACTACCGACTGGCGGCCCCACAGATTTTCCACCAGATACCCGTGCCGGTCAGCCGGCAGCCCGATCGCGGCGGCGGTCGCCCCGATCGAGACCGCGCGCGAGCTGAGTTTGGTGGTGGTGTTGAACAGCCCGACGATCGCGTCCCCGCTCCGCTCGACTTTGGCGAAGACCTGATGGCCTGGCTTACGGCCGGGCGTGCCGACGTCCGCTATGCGCGACGCGTCGATCGCGTCCTGGTCAACCTCAATGACACTCCTGTTCGTCAGCAGGCGGTAATCCCGCCGGGTGATCCCGGCGCTGGTGCCGTAGGCGTTGGTCACGGACTTGGACAGGTCGCTGCCGAGAATGAGCGGCGCTGAGCCCAGTGACCACAGGCTTAGCTGCGACTCCGAGGCGGCGAGCGTCATGCCCGAGTCCGCGCTACCGTCACCCACCTCGATCGAGTCGTAGTCGTTGAACCCGCCGGGACCGCCGTAGGGCTGCCACTGGGCTACGTCACCGAACCGGTCGCTCCAGTGCAGGAAGCTGGTGAGCGGGAACACGCTCAGGCAGCCCGTGAAGGGCGGGTTGTTGCAGGCGTTGGCCGAGCCTTCGTCGGGACCGTTGATCTCGATGTCTGGCGCGAACTCCCACTGGTTGGCGTACTTCTTCAGCACGGGGGCCAGCTTGATGGTGTAACTGCCCTGGGTGATGTTGAGAACGATCGGGCGGCCGGACTGGTGGATCGCGGCCTGCCAGGCCTTGACGTCCGCGCCGTTGCTGTTGGTGATGCCGTCCAGCTTGATGTAGTCCACGCCCCAGGAGGCCAGCTCGTCCACGACCGAGTCCACGTACGCCTGCGCGCCCGGCTTGCTGTAGTCGATCTTGCGCATGCCGCCGCAGTTGTAGTTGTTCTGCGCCTTGGTGGTGGCGATGTCATCGGCGGTGTAGGAGGTGCCCAGGATAGGGGTGTTCTCCTTGACTGCCTGGCTGGAGATTCCGGCGGTTTCGTAGATGCCGAACTTCAGTCCGAGCCGGTGCACGTAAGCGGCCAGCGCCTGGATGCCGTTCTTCGACCCGACGCTCGGGTAGGCGGCCGAGTTCACCACCCAGCGTCCGTAGGCGTCGACGTTCGGGCCCTGCGGTCCTGGACACTGATACCAACCGTCGTCGATGTTGAGATACCGGTATCCGGCCTTGACCAGGCCGGTTTGCACCAGCGCTCGGGCTTCCCCTTCTACCTGCTGGGCATCAGCGCCCAGCCGCAGGAAGCTCCAACTGCTCCAGCCCATCACGGGGGTTTGATCAGGCCCACCAGGCGCTGCCTGCGCAGCCGGACTACTGGCCATGCTGATGGCCACGATCGGCGCAGCCGTCAGCACGGCCACTAAGGCACGCGTCAGCTTGTTCATCAGCCCTCCTTGTTGCGGCAGATGTGGTCGACGGGAGGTCGCATGTGTGCCATCATGACCGTTCGCGCATGAAAAGCCAAGAGTGAGCAACTGCTGAACATTAATCTGCTCGTATTGCGTGCTTCCCGAGCACAATGGGGAGAGCGCCAGGCATCTGGCCACGCGCAACGCGAGTCGCACCAGCTGACTACGAGCGTTGTCACCGCGCCTGGCGGCGGGACACGACCGGACCGTGCCCGGCCTGGCCGGCTTCAACGATGCCGACGGCGGCGAATTCGGCACGGTCGTTCCCGTGAATCACGTTGGCGCCGGACTTCGCGGGCCGTTCGCCGCCGGCCTGTGTATCAGCAAGAACGGCGATCACTCACGGCTCACGAGAGCTCACCGGGTACGGCTAGGTGCGCTCTGCAGCGGCGTCTCCCCCGGCTGGTCACAGGTAGTCCGCCGCCTTGTGATGTGATCACACATGTCATAGAGTTGAAGCAAATAGGCATAATTCAAGCTCAAATTCTGCGCGTTTTTGACGAGCCCGTGAGCAGCGAGCGCGGTCCGGCCCAACTGCCGCCTGCTCCGGCTGACGGGTCGGCACGGCACGAGCCGACCGACGGCGAGCGGCCCGCAGAATGGTCTGCGAAAGGACCCACCGGTGCATCGACCTGAAGCGCACGTGCAGGCGGAGATCTCCAGCCAGCCCGACTGCTGGGCCCGAGCGCTCGAGTCCGTCAGCGAGGCGGCGAAGGTGCTGCCCAGCAGTGGCGAGCGGGTGGCAGTCATTGGCTGCGGTACTTCCTGGCACATAGCGAGCGCGATTGCGGTAGCGCGCGAATCCGCCGGCCAGGGAGAGACCGACGCCTTCCCGGCTTCGGAACTACCCGGCCGCGATTACGACGCTGTGCTGGTGGTGTCTCGGTCCGGGACGACTACCGAGGTGCTTGAGGCGCTGCGGAGCCTGCCGGGCTCGGTGCGCAAGATCGGCATCACCGCAGATGCCGCCACCCCGATCCGCGACGTCACCGATCAGCTTCTGGTGCTCGACTACGCAGATGAGCAGTCTGTGGTGCAGACGCGGTTTGCCACCACCGCGCTCACCATCGTCCGCGCGCATATTGGGCACGACCTGGCCCCGGTGGTGGAACAGGCCAGGGTGGCCGTGACCGCCGGCCTGGACCGGGCGCTGATCAACCGGCCGCACTACGTGTTCCTGGGCCGCGGCTGGTCGGTCGGCGTGGCGCGGGAGGCAGGGCTTAAGGTGCAGGAATCAGCGTCGGCGTGGAGCGAGGCGCACCCTGCACTTGAGTACCGGCACGGGCCACTGTCAGCTGCCACCGAGAGCTCCGTTGTCTGGCTGCTGGGCGTGGACGACACAGCGCTGGTCGAGGACATCGGCCGTACCGGCGCAACGGTGATCGTCGGCAGCCGTGACCCGCAGGCCGAACTGGTGCTAGCCCAGCGCGTTGCGGTGGCCACCGCCGAGGCGCGCGGCCTGAACCCGGACCAGCCCCGGTACCTGACGCGCTCCGTGATGCTAACCCCCCAGTGACGGCAGGCAGCGACCGCGTCGTATGCGTCGCGCTGAATCCCGCGCTGGACATCACGTACGTCAGCGACCGGTTCACCGCGGGCGAGGCGAACCGGGTCAGTCAGGTGCACGCCCAAGCCGGAGGCAAGGCCGTCAACGTTGCCCGGCTGCTTCAGCAGGCAGGCCACGAGGTCATGGTCGCGGGGTTCGCCGGAGGCCTGGTCGGCGACGAGATCGCCGGCCACCTCGACAACTGGAAAATGCCGCACCACCTGGTCCGCTGCGCGGCCGCCAGCCGAAGGACCGTCAGCGCATTCAGCGCCGGGGACGCTACGGCCACTGCCTACTACGAGGCCGGGACGCCGGTCGCGGTGCCTGAGTGGGAACAGTTCATCACCGGTTTCAGCCACCTGATCGACGGCGCAGCAGCCATCGTGCTTTCGGGCAGCCTTCCGGCCGGGCTGCCGGTCGGCGCCTACGGTGTGCTGGCAGCGCTCGCGGCCGCGGCAAGTGCCTCGGTTTTCGTCGATACTCAGCCCGCTCCGTTGCTGGCCGCTCTCGGGGCCAAGCCAGCCCTGGTCAAGCCCAACGAACACGAGCTGGCCGAGGCGTTCGGGCTGACGGTTCCGGTCGACCTGCCCGCTGCAGCCAGCGCGGCCCGCGAGCTGCTTGACGACGGCGCGCAGGGCGTTGTCGTCTCACTCGGTCCGCGTGGCCTGCTGGCCGTGCTGCCCGGCACGTCGCTGCGGGCCACGCCACCCGAGCAGCGCGGCAACCCCGTCGGCGCCGGCGACGCCGCGCTGGCCGCGCTGATCCAAGGACACCTGTCGGGCCAGCCGTGGCCTGACCGGCTGCGCCGGGCGGCGGCCATGTCCGCCGCGGCGGTGCGGCAGCCGGTAGCCGGGGTCGTCGATGCCGCCGACGTCGTCGAGCTGGAATCTCTCGTCTCAGTGAGTGAGCTATGAACCAGGTTTTCGCCCTCGCGTTTGACCACCGCAACTCCTTCCGCCGCAGTTTCATGAGACTGGCGGGCGAGCCGACACCCGAGCAGCACGCTGCCATGGTGGCAGCCAAAGAGGTCGTCGTTGACGCACTGCTTGCCGCGGTTCCGCGGGCCCCGGCGGGCAGCGTCGTGCTACTCATGGACCACGAGTACGGCGGTAGCTTCGTGTCACGGGCCCAGGCTGGCGGCATCCGGGTGGCCATGCCGGTGGAGGAGAGCGGCCAGCGCGAGCTGCGGTACTTGTTCGATGGCGATCCCCGCCGCATCGTGGAGTCCTGTCAGCCGGACTACGTCAAGGTCCTGATCCGCTACAACCCCGGCGGGGACATCGACATGAACGCCCGCCAGCGGGAGCGGTTGCGCGACCTGGCCGGCTGGCTGGCCGGGCGGCCGCAGCGGCTGATGCTGGAGCTGCTGGTCCCGCCGGAAGAGGCTCAGCTCGCGGCGGTGGGCGGCGACCGTGGCCGGTTCGATCGTGAGCTCAGGGCGGAGCTGACCGCCACCGCCATCTCGGAAATCGCCGGTGACGGCATCCTGCCCTGGCTGTGGAAGATCGAGGGGCCCGAGTCGCGGGACGACGCGGCGCGGGTGGCCAAGGCGGTGCACGCCGCTGACACCGGCAGCAACTGCCTGGTCCTGGGCCGTGGCGCGGATTTCGCCGCCGTCAGGCGCTGGCTGGCCAACGCTGCCGTGACCGACGGATTCTGCGGGTTCGCCGTGGGCCGCACCATCTGGTGGGACGCGCTGCGCGCCTTCACCGGCGGCGGCGACCGGGGCGAAGCTGTGCACGCCATCACGGCGCGCTACCTGGATCTGGTCCTCGAGTACATCGCGCTGGCCTGACTGACTTGCGGCAGGGTCCACCCGCTGCGTGACGCCGATCGGGGTTTACTTGACCGAGCCGGCTGTCATGCCCTGGACGATGTAGCGGTTGAGCACCAGGGCCAGCAGGCCGGGAATGGCCGCCGCGATCACGCCGCATGCCATCAAGAGCGTGAACGGCACGATGCGCTGCTCGTTCAGCGCCGCGACGATGACCGTGACCGGCTGGGTCGACAGGTCGGTGGTGAGGATCAGGGGGAACAGGAACTGCGCCCAGCCCAGCAGGAAGGCAATGATTGCCGCTGCGGCGATGCCGGGACGCGCCACCGGGATAATGACGCGCAGCAGCGCCCGCACCGGCGTGGCGCCGTCCACGAAGGCCGCCTCTTCCAGTTCGCGCGGGATGGTGTTGAAGTAGTTGTAAAGGATCCAGATAGCCAGCGGCAGGAAGCCCGACGTGTAGACCAGGATCACGGCCAGGTAGGTGTTGACCAGGCCGAGGCTGGCCATGATCCGGTACAGCGGGATCAGCGTGGCATATGCGGGCAGCAGCAGCGTGGCCAGCACGCTGACGAAAATCGTGCGCTTGAATCTGAAGTTGAGCCGGGCAAAGGCGTAGGCCGCGAACACGGCGATGATCACGGTGAGGACCATGGCACCGCCGGACTCGATGGCCGAGTTGAGCAGCGACCTGCCGATCTGCGTCGCCACGCCATTGCCTGCCCCGTTGATACCGAGGATGTCGCGGTAGCTGGTGCCGGAGAACGGCGATGGCAGGTAGTGCACCGGCTTGCTATCCGCGCCCGACAGCGTGCTCAGGCTTGTATTGAGCGCCCAGTAGATGGGAAACAGCGACCACAGCAGGATCACCACGATCGTGATCACGCGCCCGGCCGCCTTCACCGGGCGCCGGGTCAGCACCCGGCCCGTCCGGCCCTGCGCTACCTGGGTCACGACCTTGGCCGTCCGCTCGCCGGTAGCAGTCATCACGCGGCCTCTGACCGGCGGTAGAACAGCGCTAGCGCGGCCATCGAGAGCACCGCGGTGGCGATAGTGATCAGCAGGGACAACGCGTAACCACCACCGAAGTTGAGGTCCTCGAAGGTCGTGACATACGTCTGCAGCATCACAGAGGAGCCCAGCGGCGCGATGCCGTTCAGTATGTAGACCTGATCGAAGATGTTCAGGGAAAGGACGAGGGCCTCGACTGTGCAGACGGCCAGGGCAGGCCGGATCAGCGGCAGCGAGATACGCGCGAACGACTGCACCGGGCCGGCGCCGTCCACTCGCGCCGCCTCGTACAAGTCGGGCGAGATCGACTGCAGAGCGGCCAGGATCACCACCGCCGAAAGCGGGGTGATCTGCCAGACCTGCACGATCTCGATCAGCACCACTGTGAGCCACCGGTCGAGGCCCAGCCACACGTGATAGCCGCCGATCAGGTGCGCGGAGTGCAGCGCGCTGTCCATCACGCCGAACGTCGGGTTGTAGATCCAGTTCCAGATGACAGCCTCGACCACTGCGGGCAGCGCCCAGGGCAGGATGACTAGCGCCAGGATGATGCCGCGAAGCCGGAACCGCTGTCTGAGGGCGACCGCGATGGCCGTGCCGAGTATGACCGACAACACCACGCCGACCACGACGTAGACCGCGGTGTTGACCCAGGAAGTGAGGATGGCCGAGTTAGCGAACAGCGCACGGAAGTTCCCGAGGCCGATGAACTGGGTCGGCGGGTTAAGCGGCATTACCCGGAAGAATGATTCGACCGTGGTGTCGGCGGTGGGAACGAACGACAGTGCCCCGATGAACACCACCAGCGGCGAGAGCAGGATGTAAGGCAGCATCCTGCCCCGGCGCGCCGAACTCAACGTCAGATCTCCCTGTTCCATAGTGCGGATACTGCCTGGTGCTGGTATTGCCGGGTACTCGGCCGGCGGGTACCCGGCTGCCGGGTACCCGCCGGTCGCGGCTTAGCGGTGCCGCCCGGAGCGATCAGCCCGAGGACTTGAGCTGGGTCACCTGGGCGGCGATGGCGCTGACTGCTTGCGCGATGGACTCCTGCCCGGTGGCCGCTTCGTGGATGTTAGTCTGCACGGCCGCGCTGAACTGGGTGTACCACGGCGGCGCCCCGTTCGGGAACGGCGCCTGCGCGTGCGCCTTGAGGATGCCATCCAGCTGCGAGGCCTGTTCGACGTCGTTCGCCTTGATCATCAGGTTGAAACTGGACAGCCTGGCGGGCAGCGGGAACGTGCTGACCACGTCCTTCGCGCCGTTCAGCCCCGCCCACATCGCCTGGTTCTCGGTGTCGGTGAACCACTTGATGAACTTCACCGCGCCGGCCACGTTCTTCGCCGTCTTGGGAATGCCGATGCCATCGGGGTTGGCCACGTTGCCGCCGACTCCGGTCGCGCCGGGCGTCGGGATGTATTCGGTGTCGTTCACAACGCTGGAAGACGATGGCACGTTGTAGATCGAGGCGACGCTGCCGGAGTAGTCGCACAACTCCGCCGCGACCCGGTTCTTCGCCATCTCGGTGGTGAAGCCCTGGTAGTCGGTCTCGTTGATGTTGCCCTTGGGCACCAGGCCGCTCTTATATGCGTCGACCATCCAGGTCATCGCCTTGTAGCCGGGCGAGCTCGGAGACGTGAAAGCCGGGGTGTCCTGCGCAGTGAGCACTTGTCCGCCGAACGCCGACGTCATCTGGTACCAGCAGGTCGACAGCCCCTCGGCGGTGGCGAAGTGGATATCGAGCGGGTTGGCCATGCCATTGGCCTTGCCCACCGCCTTCAGGTCGGTCGTGAACTGCGACAAGGTCGTCGGCATCGTCTTGATGCCGGCCTTGGCGAAGTCCTTGGTGTTCACGGTGGTCACCAGGAACGAGGAGTCGAATGGCATGCCCATCAGCTCCTTGTTCGAGATGAACGTGTCCAGCTGGGGCATGTCCGCCTTGAGGCTGGACACGTTGAAGTACTTGTTGAGCGGATAGAACCAGCCCGTCTTCTGGTACTCGCCGACCTTGGACCAGTCCACGTCGGCGGCGTCGGCGAAGTAGCTGTTGGCCGACATGGCCGCCGCGATCTTGGTCTGCAGGTCGTCCCACCCGATGTTGACCCAGTTCACCTTGATCCCCGTCTGCTTGGTGAACTGCGCCAGTAGGGCCTTAGGCGGAGAAGGGTAGGCCACGGCGACCGTAATCGAATTGGACGAGCTAGGGGTGCTACTGGGGCTGCTCGACCCGCAGGCGGAAGCAAGCGTGATGAGGCCAGCGCTGAGGACGAGCACACCCGCCCTTTTTCTGGCGATGCCTAGATTCTTCATCTGTCTCTTCTTTCGGCGAGGCGTACAGCCAGGCAGGAGCCGGTGTGTAGTCCGGGTCGCGCGATGCATAGCGAGCGACCCTCGTGTCAGGCACGGAGCCTCCATGCTGACACGACACGATCGATTACGCTCATATGTCGCCAATCTAGAGTGATTTCAGTCATCATCGCAAGCCTGGAATTGCGCTATCTGTGAGCAACCGTGCACGTCTCAGCACTCTCGCAGCCAGCGGCGTCAGCCTGACGGAGCATGGCCAACCGAGCAACCTGCGCCTATATGCTCTTTTCCATGCACAGAGCTGCGCGGCTGAGCGCGATACTGGAGCGGCTCGCCGATGGCGGTTCGGTCGCGGTAGCCGATCTCGCCGATGACCTGAACGCATCCCCGGCCACAATCCGCAGGGACTTGGTGATTCTCGAGCAGCAGCGGCTGCTCGGGCGAACTCATGGCGGCGCCACCGCGCACGCCGTCTCCTACGAACTGCCCCTCCGCTACAAGGGCGTCCGCTACGCGGAGGAGAAGCGGCGCATTGCCCGCGAGGCGGCGCAGCAGGTGTCCGAGGGCATGGCGGTTGGCCTGACCGGCGGAACCACCGCAACCGAGGTGGCGCGGGCGCTGGCCGACCAGCAGAAGCTGACCATCGTCACCAACGCCCTGAACATCGCCTCCGAGCTGGCGGTACGGCCCGGCATCAAACTGATCACCACTGGCGGGGTGGCCAGGAGCCAGTCCTACGAGCTGTCCGGGCCAATCGCCGAGGCCAGCCTCACCGGCCTCAACCTCAACGTGGCCTTCATAGGCGTGGATGGCATTGACGCGCAGGCCGGCTGCACCACGCATCACGAGGTGGAGGCCCACACGAATGCCGTGATGATCAGTTGCGCCAGGCGGGTGGTCGTGGTGGCCGACAGTTCCAAGATCGGCAAGGTGGCCTTCGCCCGGATCTGTGAGGTGACCGCAGTGAGCGAACTGATTACCGACGCTGCTGCGGACCCCGAGGCGGTCCGGGCGCTGAGCGACTGTGGCGTGAAAGTCACGCTGGTGGGAGACGGCCGCGGGAGCGAGCCGGCTCGTGAGCAGTGACGGGGCGGGGCCGGTCTTCGATCTCATCGTGATCGGCGACTGCAACCCGGACGTGCTTGTGGTGGGCGGCGACGTGACTCCGGCCTTCGGCCAGGAGGAGAAGCTAGTCGACAGCATGTCGCTTGTCGTCGGCGGCTCGGCCTCTATCACTGCGCTGGCCGCCGCCCGGCTGGGGCTGCGGGTGGCGCTGGTAGCTGCGATCGGTGCCGACGCTGCCGGGAACTTCATGCTGGGAGAGCTAGCCAGGGCAGGAGTCGACACTGGCAGCATGCCGGTCCGCGCCGACCTGTCCACCGGCATGACGGTAGTGCTGTCTCGCGGCGACGACCGGGCCATCCTCACCGCACCGGGCACGATCGGTGCGCTGACGCAGGCGGACCTGTCCGCGGACCTGCTGGCCCGCACCCGCCATGTCCACGTCAGCTCCTACTTTCTGCTGGAGCAGTCGCTCGGGCCGGGCCTGGCTGGTGCCCTGGCCGGTGCCCGCGCGGCCGGCGCGACCACATCGCTCGACACCAACTGGGACCCGGCCGGAATCTGGGGGGCAGAGTTCTTCGCCGAGGTGCTGGCCCAGACCGACCTGCTGCTGCCCAACGAGGCCGAGGCAGTGCGGCTGGCCGGAGCCGCGACGCTGCCCGATGCCATCGCGTCGCTGACCAAGGCCGGCGGCCGGGTCGTGGTCAAGCTCGGCGCGCGCGGTGCGCTGTACGCCGACGGACCACGCCAGTACGTTGCCACCCCGCCACCGATGACGCCTGTGGACACGACGGGCGCAGGTGACTGCTTTAACGCCGGCCTGCTCACGGGCCTGCTGCGCGGTCTTGAGCCGGCCAAAGCACTCGCGCTGGCTTGCGCCACGGGCGCGTTGTCCACCCAGGGCATCGGCGGCTCCGGTTATGTTCTGGAACTCACCGCCGCGCTGGCCCTGGCCCGCGAAGTGACTGTCCACCTCGCCGCCTGAACTGGACCGTCGATGAGATCGTCGTGTTGGCGGGCACGCCGCCTACCGCAACTCCGGTTATCCGGCGGCCACGTTCAGATCTGCCGCTCGGGCGGCCCAGGGTGGCGGCGGCGGGAACCGCACCTCCACGTCGAGGCCTCCGTCGGGTCGGACCCGGACAGTGAGTCCTGCATCGTGGGCGGCGGCGATTGACTGGACGATCGAGAGGCCGAGGCCGTGGCCGTCCGGATGGTTCGCCCGGTCACCTTGGAGTCGCTGGAATGGCTGAAAGAGGCGGTCGATGTCATCTCGGCCGATGACCGGCCCGCTGTTGGCGATCGCGAGGATGGCGCGGCCGGACTCGGTTCGCGTCGCGTCCCATACCGCCTCCAACAGCGCGGTCTCACCCTCGTACTGGTCACCCACGACACCACCATCGCCTGCCGGGCCCAGCGCGTCGCCATGATGACCGACGGCCACCTCACCATCAGGCAGGACGCCAGGCACACGCCCGGGGCTGGCAGGACACGCGAGGTGTCATGACCGCCAACTGGCTAAGCGACGGTCCATACCCGCGCGTACAGATCAGGCCGCCGGTCGGTGAACAGGTCGTTCAGCTCACTGATCCGCTTGTTTCGAGCCTGCCGGAGGTCGATCGTGGCGGTCAGCACGGCTGTCCGGTTCTCGCATACCGGCCCGGCGGCCGGGTAGCCACCATGCCGCAGGATGACTGAGCCGCCGAGCCAGTCCACGCCTCGCTCGGTGCCGCATCGGCCCGCGACCGCGATGAACACGCCGTTAGACGAGGCTGCCGCCTGCGCCGCGACCACCTCACCGGATCGCTCGCCTGGCGGTGCGGGCGAGCCTGACGCCGACCAGTTCACCGGGACCGCGAGCAGGTCAGCGCCGCGCAGTTCTGGCAGCACTACGAGCCGCGCACCCGCGTGCGCCGCCTCTGCGACCGCCGTACTCGCGGCCGCCCGGTTAGCTTCCGGTTTCCCCACAGCGAGCGCAAGCTGTGCGACGGCGACGACAGTTCCGCTCCCGGCCATGCCGACATACTCTCTCAGCCGGATTCCGCCTGGCACGCCAAATAGCCGGGGGGGCTACACGGTCGGTGTTCCTAAACTCGTCGGGTGGCTGAAACTCAGCGGCGGCCCGTGCCCCGCGTCGACTCCGGCGAGTTGGACACCGCGCTCGCGTTCCTGAACTTCAACCGGGAATCGGTCCTGAAGAAGACCGAAGGACTTGACGACGAGCAGCTTCGGCGTGTGCTCGTCGACACCGGCACCAACCTGCTCGGCCTGGTCCAGCATCTGAGCCAAGCCGAGCGGAACTGGTTCGGGTACCACCTGACCGGAGCCAAGCACGTACGTGGGGCTGGCTCGGGCATGAGGGTGCCACGCAATCGAACTACCCAGGAGGTGCTTGACGACTACTTGGCCGCGATCGCCGCGAGCGACGCCGCGATTCGCGCGATCGGGGATCCGGAGGCCCACCTCGCCCGGCTAGTCGACGGCAAGCGGATGAAGATGCGGTGGGTCATCGCGCACATGACCTCTGAGACTGCCCGGCATGCCGGGCACGCCGATATCTTGCGCGAGCAGATCGACGGCACGACCGGGCGGTAGCCGACCGAGGCCCGCAGGGATCCCTCCCAGCCAGGCGGCAGCAAAGGCTGATGGCAGGAAAGGTGGGTTATTCGTCATTGCTGCCATGACCGGTCTCCAGGCAGGCTAGGCCCATGCACACGGTGCTGATCGTCTTGTTCGACGGAGTGCAGAGCCTGGACGTGACCGGGCCGTTGGAAGCCCTCGCCGGCGCCCGTACCGAGTCGGGCGAGCCGGGCTACGAGGTTCGTACCGCGAGCCTCGACGGAGGCCCGGTGCGCGCGTCCAGCGGCCTGCGCCTGACGCCCGATGGCGCACTGCGCGCGCTGCCGGACACGCAACGCCTCGACCTCCTGCTTCTTCCTGGTGGTCACGGAGCGCGGCACGCCGACCCGGACCTTATCGCCTGGCTCCGCGACCACGCCGGCCAAACCGGGCGGCTCGCGTCCGTCTGCACCGGCGCGTTCCTGCTCGCCGAGGCGGGCTTCCTGGCAGGCAAGCTGGTCACCACCCACTGGGCCTACTGTGACGAACTCGCGAACAAATACCCGGACCTCACGGTTGACCCCGACCCCATCTTCATCCGGGACGGGAACCTCATCACCTCCGCCGGCGTGACCGCCGGCATCGACCTCGCGCTCGCGCTGATCGAGGAAGACCTCGGCCGCGCGATGGCCCTGACCGTCGCGAGACACCTCGTCGTCTTCCTGCGCCGCCCCGGCAGCCAGTCCCAGTTCAGCGCCCAGCTCCAGGCGCAGACCGCCACCAGCAAGCCGATCCGGCACGTCCAGCAGTGGATCACCGAGCACCCGGCCGAGAACCTGAGGGTCGAGGCCCTCGCGCTGCGGGCGAGCCTCTCCCCCAGGCAGTTCGCTCGCGTGTTCGCCGCCGAGGTTGGCCTGACCCCTGGCCGCTATGTGGAGAAGGTCAGGATCGAGGCCGCGCGCCGCCGCCTGGAGGACAGCGCGGACGGAGTCGAGGAGGCCGCCCGCGCCTGCGGCTACGGCACCGCCGAGGCCATGCGCCGCGCGTTCATCAACTCCCTCGGCGTCAGCCCCGCCGAGTACCGCCGCCGATTTACCGCGAAGGAGAACCATGCAGATCGTCATCCCGCTCTTCGACCGCTTCGCACCCCTTGACGCCGTCGGCCCCTACCAGGTGCTCGTCCACCTGCCAGGGGCTGCGGTCACCTTCGCGGCGCAGCGGCCCGGTGGCGTCAGCGACGCATCGGGGTCCTTCACCCTGCAGGCGCAGGCGTCATTCGCCGATGTGCCGCACCCAGACGTCATCGTCGTGCCAGGCGGTTCTGGCGAGGCGGATCAGCTGAGGCCGGGCCCGCTACTGGACTGGCTGCTTGAGGCTGACAAGACGAGCAAGTGGACTTCGTCAGTCTGCACCGGGTCCCTCATCCTGGCGCGCGCCGGACTCCTGGCTGGCCGGGAGGCGACGACCAACTGGCAGGCCCTGGGGGAACTCGAGCGACTCGGTGTCAAGGTGCTGCGCGAGCGGTACGTCTTCGACGGCAAGTACGTCACCGCGGCGGGCGTGTCGGCGGGCATCGACATGGCCCTCGCCCTCGCGGCGAGGATCGCCGGCGATGATGTCGCCATGGCGATACAGCTCGGCATCGAGTACGACCCGCAGCCGCCGTTCAACGCTGGCTCGCCCGCGACGGCGCCCGCTCAGATTGTCGCGGCCCAGCGTTCCGCGAGCCGCTTCGCGGGAGCTAAGGCCGCGAACTAGAGCCGCAGAGACCCATGACAGACTGGATCTTACAGGGCAACAGCAAGC